>Ga0182005_1000974_pt1 | contig 12403 bp, 11 predicted proteins | sample Sormic07211103_1_FD_123021 | JGI IMG/M metagenome (GOLD analysis project Ga0182005, IMG submission 123021) | Rhizosphere microbial communities from Sorghum bicolor, Mead, Nebraska, USA - 072115-103_1 MetaG | ecosystem: Host-associated > Plants > Roots > Rhizosphere | place: USA: Nebraska...
CAAGCACGACCAACTGCGCTTTGCCGCCGCGCAAACCACCTCGCTTTCCGAAGCCATGCGTGCCGGCTATTGCCGCGGCGTGCTCGACGAGTACCAACGCAACTACCAGTGCAAAACCCGTGACTGGCGCGAGCAGGCCAACACCATCGCTAAGGGCGCACATGAAAAGCCCGGAGCACAGGATGTCGACCACTTACTGGCAACAGCTTGTGGCTATTGAACAAGGGCTGACCCTGCCACAGGCAGTGGAGCGCCTGTTTGGCATCCCGCTCGCCCGCCACCCGGCCCTACGCAACGCGGTGAATACGCTGGTCAAGGCGATGAGCCAGGCCGGGGTGCTCCAGCTAAACGAGGAAGATATCAGCTTCACGGAAGGCGGACGCAAGCGCTGGTCACTACCGCGCAGTGAGCTGGACGGCCTGCACAATGCCATTGTGTTGCATGGCATCTTCGGCGAACCCAAGACGGTGATCCGCCTGTTCACTCATCCGGCGCTACGCCGACAGCATGCCGATTGGGCCGCAAGCCTGCTGCTGGAGCGGCAGTCGGTGGCCAGCCTGGGGCTGATCAACAAGCAACTTGTGGACCTGCTCGGTGTGCTCAAATCGACGGCCGACCTCAAGCTGGGGCGTTTGCCAAACCCTTTCGACAACGCGCTGCCGCAGATGGGCCTGAGCGACTACGGCGGCAATCTGCTCAAGGCCATGGCCTGCCAAACGGCCGCGCTGTCGATGGGCGACAGCATGATGGTGCATTACCTCAACGGTGAACTGGAGCAGGCGCACACCTTGGCAGCAACCCTGCAAACCGAGAACACGCTGCTGCTGCAGTATCGGCAGATGATCCTGACCGCCTATGAGGAGGCAAGGGCCTTCGACGACCTGCTCGACGCCTGGCGATGAAAGGTCTTGGTAGTGGAATCAACAAATAAATACTGGCTCCGTCATCACACAGGAGCCAAGCATGAACACCATCGAACACATCCTCGCGAACTGCCCACATCAGGTAAGTCCATGCCATCAGTGCAAGGCCATCGAAATCGATCAGGCCCTGCAGGCCGGCATTCCCTTCACTGCTCTCGGCGGCAAGCGCGTGCGCTGCCGCAACGGACTGGTGCGTTTCAAGCTCGGCTGCGCCTTGCGCCTGCTCTACATGACCAGCGTGTACGGCTACTCGCCGCAAAGTCTGGTCAGTCGCCAGTGTTTCGAGCGTGAACTGAAGCGAAGGCGGGCTCTCAAGCCCTGATTCCCTTAATTCACTGGAGACACACTCATGACTGCAATTATTGCCCTGAAACAACCTCTGCTCGCCGCCAACGGCCTGGAAATGCAGGTCAGCCAACTGGATTTCCTGCGTCTTAAGCATAAGTACACCGCTTCGTCCGAAGCCGAAATGAGCGCAGAACAATGGGACGCGTCGGAGCTGGAATATCGCCGTTTCCTGACACTCAAGTGCCTGTATCCAACTGTCTCGTTGGTGCCGAGCAAGCAGGTCGATGCTATCTGGCATGCACACATCCTGGACACCCGTGCCTACCGCGAGAACTGCCTCCAGGTGTTCGGTCGCTTCATCGACCACTACCCGTACTTCGGCATCTACGGCCAGGACGACTACCAGGAACTGAAAAGCGCCTTCGCTCACACGGTGGCGCTGTACGAGCAACACTTCGGCGCCTACCCCGAAGGCGGCTGCGAGGCACAGGCCATGCGCTGCAAGGACCACGCATGTCACGTCCCCACCACCTGCGCCTGCCGAGTTGAAGGTGCCTGCAAGTAAGCGGGCAATTCATAGCCAACCAAACTCTGGAGAAACTAAAGATGAACAAGAAACCACAAGCCCCCAGCCGTCCCTCCCCCGCCCCACGCCCCGTAGTCCCCAATCTACCGAGCACGACCGGCAAAAAGTCAGGCGATGGCCGCGGTAACTACCCTCCGAAAAAGTCGTAACGCGCTAGTCGAGTGCGGCCGTCCACCTAGTGCGCCCTGCCGCACTCGTCATTTATTCAAACTCCGGCACCGGACTGTTGGCTATCTGATCGCCTGGAGCAAGGCTCAACACTTCGATACCACTAGATGGCAGCGCTTGGACGATTTCAGTCGACCCTAACCGACTGCTATGGGTCGACTTCAGCCGGTCGTGGAAGACAAAAATCGGCCATTACCTGCCTAATCAGCCTTGCTGCCCGCTAATATTTAATTCCTCAAACTTTTGCAGTGTATCGCTTTTTTACATGTTCAGGCATCGGAAACCTTCAGATCAACAACCGAAACCATGACACTTTCAAATGGAAGACCTTGAAAAGTAGTAGTTACAACTTCCACAGCGGAAGCCTTTTCGAGATATCGATTAAAATAGTTTGCGTACCAGTTGATCTTGGCCAACACGCCCTCCGCCTCATGTACACCGTCCCTCAATACATCAATAGTTCTTTTTTCGTTAGCCAAAATTTCGTATGCGTTTGCACCACACAAATTTTGCGCAACTTTATTTGTTGCAAGACATAAGGAATCCAGATACGTAACCCCATCTAACTCATCCAAAATCAATTCTAACTTTAGTAGCTGCCCGATTGCATCTCCTTGCAGCCCATCGACAAATTCATTAAAGTTCTCATCAACTGCAATCCGTGGGTACTTGGCAACTTTGCTTTCAGTGTAGTAAGCCCTATTCATTGCCGGCCCAAATATTGCCTTCTCAGTGTGCACCAGCGAACCACAAGAAATACCACCTCGCAAAAGCAAACAAAATTTACTCACTCTAACAAACAACTTAATCAGGAAGTATCGAAAATTAGATAACCCTTGGGAATCTGCCGGACAAGAAAAAACTATCGAATCCGAAAAGGTAGTAATTGAAACACGATGTGCACTGACAGATTTTTTTGTTTCCTCGTATACAGTATTGAGTAACCCCCTCATACCATCAGAAACAAAATCATAGTTAGAGTGTGCAAACAACGACTCCGGAGAACCATAAACATCATCAACTGCTTGAATTTCAGCAATTACACCTTCAATCAATTTGAATTTTTCTTTATCCGCTTCGCTATCCATGACTAACTGGCCAAACCCAAGTATATCCACGAATCCGATTAATCGTTGCTCGTAATTCATTAAAATAGCCCCATTGCGGTGTTGAGCATCTAATTTCTGTGTTAAGCACAACCGGTTCTCTCGCGCCACCGCACCAAAGGTAGCGTTTACCCATATTATCCCCATGCCTGCATAATACACTCAATAAAACCATTTGCAAAAAGACGCGCTTATCGGGCGACCCTCCCAATTTCTTAATGTGCCACATGTCGCATTAAATAGATAAACGAAATAATCATGCAGGCCACTAATCATTGCAGAGAAGCTTGCTCGGGATAACTCTGATGTGCTTCTGAGTTCTAAAAGGTAAATCACTCGCTCGTCCTGAATGTTTGGATAAATCGCGGCAGCAGCAGATACTAAATCCCTCGCTTTAAATCAAACGCTTGATTGTGAATGCGTAAAAACGCTTCAAAAATCCTCGAATCAGAGAGGCTCATTTTTCCGAGATTAAGCCGTCTATTTTTAATTTTGAAGTGTTGTTCAACCAGAGGTTCGTATTTGGGATTGACCTCCAGAAAAAAACTCCCATTCACCTCTCTAAAAGTAATGAGATGGCTATCGAACAGCTTGTCGATGTGGCTAGCTAGAAGGATGCCGTTGCATCCGTTGCGGTGCTCGCCACTCTCACAATTTCGCCAAGGCTTTATATGCGAGGCTATCAACAGTTCGGGGACGTCGATTCCTGTTAGGGCGCAGGTGTTGCTGCCCCAGACCTTGATGACATTCCTCTTGAATTCGCCCTGGCCGAGCCGGCACATCACGTCCCTTACAACATCCGTTTTGCGGTTATCTATCAACTCTGTGACGTCTGTTTCTAGGGAAGAAATGGACGGGCCATTCGCAACTATCAGTTCATCGTAGAGGCGTTTGTACTCTGCTGGGACATTTCCCAGTGCCATAGCAGGGTTGGTTATGATTTTTGTAACCCTGTGGCCAACAGGCAGCATCGACTTAGTTATTTCCACGGGCGGATCAAGCGGAGAAACAGGCTCTATCAGATACTTTCTCCACAAGTCTCTGTCAGTTTGTACTTCCTCGGTGTAGCGATATATTCCATTGAAAAAATACCTCTTTTCGCGGGCGGCGTCTCCAGATATGACATAGATTAGGTCTCCAGGTGTCATAATATTACCGATTTTTTTTGAGTAAATGGCGTCGCCTTTAAACTGACCGAAATCGCTATCCTTGTTGTAAATTTGCCTGTTTGTCATGACGTAGTTAGTCCTTTTATAGGAGATCAACTTGGTTGGACCATTCTTAAATACCAAGGAAGCAAGCATGCCATATTCGGCTGACTCTATTACCTCTGAGTTCAGCATGGCCCGATACTGTCGATCAGCGTTATTGGACGAGTTAAACGCTGACTCACGACCAATTTTTAACCGCTGCCTGTTGAGACGATAGGCAGCTTCGGATCGGTTGCAGCCCCTCACGACGGGAAGCTATCGGCCCTGATCGTGTAAAAACGCAGACACCGTTTGGAAATCTGCGTTGTTACGTAAAATCTGCCAGCGCTTGACTAGTCGGCAGACATGAAATTTGCGTAGGAACGCGATTTTCGTTCTGCTTCTGACAGTCAAACCTGCTCTAAAACATGTTTACACAGCCTCGGCCAGAAGCGGTCTTTCACGACCGGTTAAATCGATGTTGCGTAGGGCTAATTGGGCTCGTTCGAGGTTTTATTAGCCCTCTCAGCCTCAGCCTCAGCCTCAGCCTCAGCCACGTAAACGTTGAGTTGATTTCCTCTGAACCTAACCAATCAAGACCCGCGATATCGCCATACACCGCGATATTTTCAGCATTATTCTGAATCAATCGCCTAGCAACGTGGACACTCCACACACTCCAGTCTCACTCGCTGATGGCTTGGATGGTCTAAGCCATAAATTCCAGCTCAAATGACTTAGAGCGGCCTCCTGGGTTGCGATTTCCCAAGGCTTTAGATTCAAGGTTGCATCCTTAGCTCGACGGCATAGCTCCCCCCCGCACGGGACTCTTAAGAGGCTGCAGCTGTCTGAGGCTACATCAACTAACACAACCAGCGCTAGCGGGCAGAGCCCAGCATTAGCCGCCATTTTCGGGATATTTTCAACATTATTCAGAACACTTCATCATGCGATGTAGACGCTAAAAGGACTGTGCGGCCCCTGCATCGCAGAGATGCTTCTCAGTTGCACCCGCCCGCCGATTAAATCCGAAATCGTCCGATACTTTTAACCAAGGTGAGCAGAGAATTACCTACCGCTGTCAGGGCGACAGGAAGCAATCGGCCAACCTCATGAGCTGCCAATTTCCTTGCATAGATTTTGAAATTATCATAGCGTAACGCCATCTCTTAGTGACTGAGTAGCTTGACATGTCAAGTAACGAAAAAAAAATCCTAGCGCGATTTAACCAATCTCAAAGTGCGCTAGTTTTGCAGCAGTCCGACCTGTCCCTGCAATCCATTTCGGATATGGTTGATAGCGGGGCAATTGATGTAAGCCCTCGATATCAACGCCGGGAACGCTGGGGATTAGAAAAAAATTCAGGACTGATCGAGTCCTTCCTTCTAAACATTCCAGTCCCGCCGATCTACTTGGCAGAAGACGAATACGGTGTGTACTCAGTAATCGATGGCAAACAAAGGGTTACAGCAATAAATAAATTCCTGCGGGGACAGTTTGAACTGAAGGAACTTGATAAGTTTGTTGAGCTCGAAGGCTGTAAGTTTAAAGACCTTCCCGACTCTCTATCCAACGCCTTAAAAATTAGACCTTACCTTCGAGTCGTTACATTGTTGAGGCAGTCTGATCCCGACCTGAAACACGAAGTGTTTTTGAGGCTAAACAAGGCTGGGGTAGTACTTAACTCACAAGAAATTAGAAACGTCGCTTTTCGTGGCGAACTAAATAATATGTTATTCGATTTGTCAGAAATGACATATTTTAGAAATCAGTTAAAAGCAACATCGCAATCAAAAATATATCGCGAAATGATTGATGTTCAGTATGTACTAAGGTTCTTTACTGTTCGAGAGTATTGGCAGACTTTTCATGGCAACATGGATGTGGCCATGGATAGTTACATGCAGCACTTCCATAAAATATCTAAAAAACAGGTAAAAACCTTACAAACAATCTTCGAGCAGGCGTTGGACTTCTGCGAGGCAGTATGGGGAGATGACGGATTTAAAAAGCCCGGTGGTAATAGTAGGGTTTTGCAAGGGTATTATGATGTACAGATGGTTTGCTCTAGTCTTTTGACTGAAGCTGAGCGAGATAACGCTATGCGCAAACCAGACAAAGTGCGCGAAGCGCTAGTATCATTACTCGACAATGATGAATCTTTTCAAGATTCGATCAGTCAGTTTACATCTAACCCAAGAAGTGTTGAGTATCGAATTGAAACCTTCACCGAAGCTCTAAAGGCTCTATAAATGACTGCTAAGGATGAACTATTTGGCAGGCTAGAACATTTAAGTGCCGCGAAGGATTTACCCGAGCTAATAGATATAGGTATCGTTCAGGATACGCATAATGGCGTCGCAAACCTGTTACGGAAAGGGCTAGGTATCGTAGCTTTTAATATTCTTGAGGACTTCATAAAAAAGCGGGCTAGCGAGGCGCTGAGTAGAATATCTGCGTCTCGTATAGAGTTTGTGAAGCTGCCTGTTAAGTTGCAGGATGCGGCAATATTAGATGCACTTAGCTCGCTAGTGTTTCGAGCGAAAATTGAAAAAAAAGACGGTGGGGACTGGCGTAACCTGGTTCAGACTGAATCATTGAAGATACATTCAACAGGAAAACCTTCTTTTGAGTTGTCTGATCTGTCTCTTGCCTCTTCCAGCTCCAATGTCTCAGCGGAGGAGGTCACCGGTATACTGGCAGCATTTGGCCTTGGCGGCGGATGGGCTACCTTAAAAAAGGTTTCAGATGCCATAGGTGGTGGACTTCCCGATTTAAACCAAGCGTATAAGAATGCTGCAAGCAGAAGGCACAGTTGCGCTCACGAAGCAAATTTCAATTACGACTATCTTTGGCTGGCATCAATAAAAAGTGAAATTCTCGCAATAGCGGCATCGCTAGATATAATCTTGGAGGCTAGGTGTAGGCAGGTTGAAGCTTCGTTAAATATGAATATGCAGGATCACGATATTAATACTGCCCTGAATTATAGGTTTCTGCATAATGCTTTAGGTGTATATAAAGAATCGAAGGCTTTAGGGGGACGAACAATAAAAAACTGGCATGACCCATTAGAAGCGTTGAGAGTGCTGCGACCAAAACTTAGACCAGCCAATGAATTTTTAATTTTGTTAGATGGTGGTAGACGTGTTAGCAACTGGTACGTTAGCTAACACTTAAGTGATTTCTATTTTCAGCCGGCTTGCTTCTTAATCGCTCTACCTGAACTTTTTGGCAGTTCTCTGTCCGTCATGTGAAACCGCTTGGTCAAATTCGATGTTATTTGCTGACAGGTAAAATGAATAGGGTAGATTTATTGGATGGGTCACTTTCTTACAATCATTGACGAAGCATATTTCATCCAGCATGTGGTGGAAATTGGTTCAGAAATATATTGAAATAGCTCCCAGCCTATCAGCGCGCCTGTAGCCCTTAATCTATAAGGGCTATGGCTGTAGCATCCAGCCCGACTGAATGTGTGATTATCCACTAGTCATGTGGCATGCGGTTTTGGAAAACGCGCTAGTTCCTGCGTTTTCCTCAATTTTGCCGGCTCATCCAGCAAGCCGCGTCGCTGGTAACAACGAATGGTCTCGATGTTCACCCCGGATGCTTCCGCCAACTTGCCGATACTAAGCCCTGTCGCCATCACACGCACCTTGATACTGTACCCGGGTACGGAGTGTAGAGTGACTCTAGGTTAGATCGTTTCAATGTAGAAGACGATGGCTCAGTCTCCAGCGGAAACCTCAGGCTCGACATTCAGAATACGACTTGTCCGGTCCGTCCAATCATAGTCAAGGGATCGCTGGAGCAGTTGCCCGGCGTGAGTACCCTCGAGGTCAATTTCGCCGAGAAGATGGCCATCGCCTCGTATGACCCAATACAGCCGATCCTGAGGTATTGACTAAGGCGACGACGAAGGTAGGTTATCCGTCCGCCGTGCACAAGTGAGGCAACTATAAGTGCCGAATCCATGCTGACCTGCCCACATTGCGGCTTCGCCAAGCAGGAAGCCATGCCCACGGACGCCTGCCAGTTCTTCTACGAGTGTGGCAGTTGCAAAACCCTGCTGCGCCCGAATCCTGGTGACTGCTGTATGTTCTGTTCGTTTGGCACGGTGAAGTGCCCGCCGTTCCGGGAGCAGCACGGATGCTGTTGTACGTAACCAATGTTTATTCGGTTTATCACACGCCCCTAACGCGCCTCAAACCGCGGTTATGGGAGGTTAGTGTCATGTGGAATCACTCTCTGGTGCTCGTGGTGGTCTACCTGACTATCACCCTCAGCATCGGCTGGTTGTATACCATTGCACTCCTGTATTGGCTTTGATCCAATTGGTGACAATCGATCAGTCCGCATTTGGTACCGTTTTCGGCAGGTAGCTTTGTCCCGATCACAGCCGTTGTGGGAGTGGCTGCAATGGGTCGATTCTGTTGAAAAAGTCGGTCTTTCCAAACTGCCCGCATACTGACCGATGAAAACGCCTTTTTTGCGCGCCGTTACGCAAAATCTGAATCCGGAACCCCTCTGCTCAAAGCAAAGATTTCAATCTCAAGCGCGTACTTTTCTGCTGCGGAAACCATGGCCGACTTTTTCAACAGAATCGGCCAAAAGCAAACAGTCAGGAATATCTAATTAATGAAAGGCTATTCACTCAATGGCACACCTGCTTGCCGTGAAATTTTACGAACGGCCAGTTGTAGGTCTAGCTTGCATTGATATAGATCTAAGTTACTTTCACGCCCATAGGCCTCAACACATGCAATAGTAGTATCTACAAAAAATATACTTGCAATTCTAGTCATCATAATTGAATATGCCCAAGCTTCTTTTCCACCACTTATTGCATGCTCTGGCGAGGCCTGCATAAACAAAAACCACATTAGCGTGTCTTCGCCAGTTATATGACTTGCTCCACTGAGACGATGATAGCTTTCATAGTAATCAGTCTCACGCCCAAGCATTTCAAATCTTTTGTAAAGTGACTTAGGCCAATCATTTTTTGAGCTAGACACATCAATAGAGCACTGGATTTCAACTTGATTGACGAACTCCTTGAGTATGCTAATGACCTCTCTTCTTTCCTCAATCATAGCTGACGTTTTATCCGCGTCTGACTCCTCGAGTATTTTCTGCTTCCATTCGTCGAGCTTTCTATTGTGCTCGTTGAGCCATGATTGAAAGAATTTTATCAACGTCCCTGAATCGCCTTTCTCAGCCAGATATATGATGTTTATTGATCCTTCCACAACAACTCTCGCTAGTGCTTCCGCACTTGCTGGAGAACCTGTCGAGATGGCAACTAACATTCCTTGGACGTGCTCGTATACCCGACCAGTCAAATTTAATAGCGAGCGAATCCGAAAACCATCTTCGTTATTCTTTGGTGCGACTTCTCCCAAGTAGTCATTGAGAATTTTATCGGCCTTTGTACACGATTCAATGGCCACTGCCGACTCCATCAGGCTCGCTTTTTTATCAATTTTAAAAGTTTTTCTGAAATTTTGTATGTGAGACATTGTTGCGTGCCAACCCTATAGGAGCTACTAAGTTTTATGATTTTATGCACTAAGTTATTCTTGGTGTTGAATTTTTCGGCCAGTACAGTTTGCACGCATGCCATGTTCTTTTAAAGGCAAGCGAGTAGAGATTCGCAGAAATATCTTCATGACTGCTTTTCGCCGATTCTATTGAAAAAGTCGGCAATGGTTTCCACGGCAGAAAAGTACGCGCTTGAGATTGAAATCTTTGCTTTGAGCAGAGGGTTCCGGATTCAGATTTTGCGTAGCGGCGTGCAAAAAAGGCATTTTCACCAGTCAATGATCAGGCAGTTTGGACAGACCGACTTTTTCAACAGAATCGGTCGATTTCTGTCTGTCGCCACCATCAGCTTTGGGGCGGGTGATCGGCTCCCGATAGACGCGTTCCAGAGCAGCCAAGGCCACCTTGGTGATCAGAACTAATAGGTACCTGCTGGGATCGGGTGCCAGCCACCTTTGCTCAGCCGCCTCTCCACTAAAGCCTTGTACTCCTGCGGTTCAGGCGCGTCCTTGCGCTTATGACGGCCCTGATTGCACCGCTGGCAGGCGGCAGCAATATTGGACTGGGTATCTCTTCCGCCATCCTGCCTGGCGACTAGATGCTCGGCTGTGCACTGGAAGTGCCTAGCCTGCCGAAGGGAAAGGCCATGGCGGCGGGCGAAGGCCTCAGGAGTATCGCGCCACATCTGGAAGCCGCAGTAATAGCAGCGACCACCTTGGCGATCGAACGCAGCGAAACGATGTTTGATAACAGATTTATCGGCCATGGCGGCCTCCTGTATGAAAAAGGAAGTCCGCTGCGCCGAAAGGCGAGAAACGGTACCAGTCGAGTCACTCGAACCGGCCCAACATCGCCCCCTTAAGGGAACGACAAGAGATAATCTACGCCAAAACAAAAGCCGTGATCAAGTAGTCTGGAGGCAACCTGAACTGGTCAAGGATTCCCTGACACCCATGCAGGCGAAATCATCACCAATCAATTGTGTAAAAGTATAAAGCCCGGTAGTTATCCGGGCTAAACATCACTCTACATTCGCTTCAGGCCACAGCATTCGGGCTTCAGCCAAGGCTTCGGTATGGGTCATCGGCTCAACGATCATTGTGAAGGGGCTGTACCCAGTCACGAGCACTGTCCAGTGACTGCGGCGGGCTTCACCATCGTTGGCCACAACTTCGACCATCAGCTCCAAACGGTGCAACTTGATATAGCGGCGCTCCTCCTGTGTCAGCCTGCTGGATGGTGAGACCCATAAGCGGTTGCCCACCACCTCGGCACTGAACCCACGGTCATGGAGATAGTCGATAACTCCCATCAGAAGGCCTCCGCGTCGGATTCATCGAAGGCCATGTCCGGCGAGGTACTGGTGGTGTCGGGGGATAGTTGCCGACTCGAAGTCCTGCAAGTCCCAATGTCCTGCTCGGGGTGATCGTCTGGCAGGACATCAGGACTTGCAGGACATTGCTTCGATAACTTTCTCCCGATGCCCCACTTCACCGTCCCCCCTGTTTTACCCTGGGGCTTGCACTCGATGCCTATCTGCCGAAGAGCGGGAGCGGCACGTCGCAGGGCGTCCCCTAGCCCCTTCGCGGAACGCGGCCACGAATCGCAGCCGGTTGGACGGTACTGCTCCAGGATACGCAGAATCTCCTTTACTGATGCGGTCACTCCGTGCGGTCGCGCCTCGACCAGTTCCACTACGGCGGCAGCTACCGGGCTAGCGTCAATGGTGCGAGCCAGACTTTCCTGCCGACTGGCGTTGAACTCGCGCAGGAAGTCCTCGGGCTCATGTCCCGCTGCGGCGGCGACAGCCATACCGAGGCGAGCGAATTCAACCAGCCGCGGACGCTCATCAGCGGGGATGTGCATCTTCGGCGCTAACTCCAAAGCCTTGGCGAAAATATCCAACAGCGCCCCCAGCAAACACGGACGCTCGGCTTCGTACCCCCGCCAAAGGTCTGTCACTTCCAGCCGCTCGCTGATAACCGGCGTCTCGATGGTGATCGTTCTGTCCACCAGATCTTGCGCCGTGACTGCCGCAGATATGCCATTCAGCACGACGGGGCGCTTCACGCTGATAACACTTTCGTCGGCATCCGAGTACAGCTTGCGCTTGGCAAAGCCGCCTCCGGTTGCCAATACGCACATGGCATCCTGAGTTGCTGCGGGCAAGTGCGAGACGTTCTCCAGGCTCACTACCGCACACACACCAGCAGAAACGAACAGGTCCTCCGACGACTTCGGTGCACTGCGCAATGGGCAGGAATTCGGATCAATGAGCTGGCGCAGTGCTGTTTGTGTCGTGCTCTTCGCACTACCCTGCTCGCCCAGTAGCTCCAGCACTGGATATGGCGTATCAGGACGCAGGCATTCGATCAGCCAAGCCAGAGCCAGCAAACGGGAGCCGCGCGGGATGTTCGCCACGTGCCAAAGTTGCTCGATCGATCCACCTGGAACTGGAGCCGGAATCGGCTGCATGGATTCAGGTCGAACGAACATGGCCTCGGGTGACTCGGCGATCTCCCACTTACCCGGCCGGATGCGAACCGCTCGGCTACTGCCTGGTACAGCCAGGTCGAGAAAGTAATCACCAGCGGCACC
>Ga0182005_1000976_pt1 | contig 12397 bp, 12 predicted proteins | sample Sormic07211103_1_FD_123021 | JGI IMG/M metagenome (GOLD analysis project Ga0182005, IMG submission 123021) | Rhizosphere microbial communities from Sorghum bicolor, Mead, Nebraska, USA - 072115-103_1 MetaG | ecosystem: Host-associated > Plants > Roots > Rhizosphere | place: USA: Nebraska...
GCGCAGGATCTGCGCTTCCGGCGGCCGGTTGTCGAGCAGGGCGGCAAATGCGGTGACAAAGTCGCGCAGCCGGCCGGGATTGTGTGGATGAGGCATGCTTCTCTTTTCCTGTTTAGATACCGACAAGGATAAAGCATGCAGGATAACGCCGCTCAACCGCCAAGCGGCCGTGCCGATGCCGTCAGCCGTTGCGGAACAGGAAGCTGTAAGCGTTCAGCGCCGGCACGCCGCCCAGGTGGGCGTACAGCACCCGGGAGCCGGCCGGGAATTCGCCCAGCCGCACTTTCTCTATCATGCCGTGCATGGATTTGCCTTCGTACACCGGGTCGGTCAGCATGCCCTCCATGCGCGCGCACAGGCGGATCGCTTCCAGCGTGCCGTCGTTCGGCAAGCCATATTCAGGGCCGCCGAAGCGCGTGTCCAGCACCACATCGCGGGCCGTGATGTCGCGCCCCAGTTCGACCAGTCCGGCGGTATTCTTGGCGATGCGCAGGATCTGCTCGAAGGTTTGCTGCGGCTTGGCCGAAGCGTCGATGCCGATCACGCGCTCGGCGCGGCCGTCGGCCGCAAACCCGACCAGCATGCCGGCCTGGGTGCTGCCGGTCACCGAGCAGGTGACGATGTAGTCGAACTTGAAGCCCAGCTCGGCTTCCTGCTGCCGCACTTCTTCCGCAAAACCGACGAAGCCGAGGCCGCCGCGCGGATGCTCCGAGCAGCCGGCCGGGATCGGGAACGGCTTGCCGCCGGCCTTGCGCACGTCGTCCATGGCTTGTTCCCAGCTCTGGCGGATGCCGATGTCGAAACCGGCGCTGTCGAGCCGCACCTCGGCGCCGAGGATGCGCGACATTTCGATGTTGCCGACCCGGTCGTACACCGCATCCGAATAATTCACCCAGTTTTCCTGCACCAGCACGCACTTCAGGCCAAGGTGCGCGGCTACCGCGGCGACCTGGCGCGTCTGGTTCGACTGGATGCCGCCGATCGACACCAGGGTGTCATAGCCTCCTTCCAGCGCTTCCGGCACCAGGTACTCAAGCTTGCGGGTCTTGTTGCCGCCGAACGCCAGGCCGCTGTTGCAGTCTTCGCGTTTTGCGTAGAGCTCGACCTTGCCGCCAAGATGGGCGCTGAGGCGCGGCAGCGGCTGGATCGGCGTTGGCCCGAAGGTGAGCGGATAGCGGGGGAATTTCTGCAGGTTCATGGAAGTCGCTCCTGGGATTGATGGGAATCCGCGCGGCGCTGCGGCGCTGCCGGGACGAAATCCATATTAAAATCAATCGCTGGAATCAGGGTTGCAAGTTTTGACGAAAATTCGGATTTAAAAAACGAATTTGCGTTGATTGAATGACTTTTATTCTGGAAAGAAGGATATGAAAGCAACAAAATTGCGTCAGAAGGCGGAGCCTGCCGTCGCCATCGATCGCACCGACCGCGCCATCCTCAAGCTGCTGCAGCGCGATGCATCGGTATCGAATGTGGCGCTGGCGGCCAAGGTGAACCTGAGCGCGCCGGCCTGCCTGCGGCGCGTCGAACAGCTCAAGGAACTGGGGCTGATCAACGGCATCGTGGCCTTGCTCAATCCGCGCGCGCTGGATGCCGGAACGCTGGTGATGATCGGTGTGGTGCTGGATCGCTCGACGCCGGAATCGTTTGCCGATTTCGAGCGGGCGGCGCAGAAGGTTTCGGGTTGCCTTGAATGCCATGTAGTCACAGGGGAGTTCGACTACTTCATGCTGCTGCGGACCAAGGACAACGATAGTTATAACCGGCTTCATGCGGAACAGCTGCTGTACCTGCCGGGGGTGCGGCAAATCCGTACATTCATGGTGCTCAAGCAGGTTCTTTCGACGACCCAGCTGCCGCTGTAGGAAAACAGGCGGCAGCCGGTCCGGGGCTGCTTAGCAGTTGCCTTTTTTTGCCTGTCCTGGAGGGCAGTGGTAACGGCCGTTGTCGTCATCGCGCCGGTCGTCGCGGCGATCATAGCGGTCGTCACGGCGGTCGTCGCCACGGCGCCAGCCGCCACGGTTCAATTCCCAGCCGTTGCTGCCCTGGCGCCATTCCGGACGGCTGTACTGGTAGCCGCTGCGAGAGCGTTCCCAATGGCCGCCGGCCCAGACGTGGCGGCCGCCATCCCAGTTCCAGTAGCCTGGCGCCCAGACATAGCCGACCCGCGGCGGCGGCACGACCTCATAGCGCGGCGGCGGCGGCGGGGTGCCGATGGTGATGTTGACGCCGATTTGCGCCATTGCCTGGCTTGGCATAAAGGCGGTAGCGCTGAGTGCTGCCAGCGCTGCCGCGCAAAGGATGCGTTTCATGTTTTCTCCCTCAGTTGTTTGGTTGTAAAACTATATCTGTTATTTTTTCAGGACCAAGCAATGATGCAATAAATTACACTTCGACGCATCGCCTTACATGCGTTAAATATTGTTAAGGCCATAATTCAATCAGTCTAGATAATCCTCAAGGGCCGCGGCGTGTTTGCGGCGCTATTTTTGCGAGCGCTGTTTTCAGGTGCGAGCGGATGGTTTGTTCGTTTGTATTGCTGCGGTCAAAAGCCGGCATCCCCAGGAAGTCTTGCGCCGCCGCGAGCAATTCGCTGCTGGCCGGCCGTGCCTCGGCCTGCCCTGTTTTGTCGACGCGATGCAATAGCTGGAATGCCTGTGCGCGCTGCTCGATGAGCTTGGTGAGCTGTTCGTCGCAGCGGGCAATCGGGGTCGGATAATGCCGCACTTCCTCGCTGAGGTCTTTGCTCAAGTATTCAAGGAAGGTCTTGAATTCGCTCCTGACCGCCAGCGGTATCGCTGGCTCGGTGCCGCGCAGATTGTCTTTTCTCATGGCGTTTCTCCATTGGTAAAATTTCAATATGCAATATTCCTATTATTGGGATATTGCAATAAAGAAATATATTCGAGGGCCTCACATCGTTCATTTTGGAGAGTATTTTGAAAAAAGTAAGAAAATTATTAGGAATACTGCCGATTTGTTGGGGTTTGATTGAGCTTTCCACCGTTGCGTCTAGGCGACCCGCCGTCATTCCCGCGAACGCGGGAATCCATTTTCGTCGCCATGCTCAGTAACCTGGATTCCCGCGTTCGCGGGAATGACGGCGGGGTCGCCTAGAAGGGCTGCCATGTAGGGAAATTACGCTTAACTGAACGGCATTACGGCTAGCGTATTTTTCCGGCCGCCGCATTGATTGGATGACGCGATTACGCGCTACGAAGAATCAATGGGCTTGTTGCGCCGACCTTTGCCGGAAAAACAGGATGCAGCCCAGGATGAAGGCGAACAGCGCCAGCGATGCGGAATAGCGGCTTAACGCCAGGCCGCCGGCATTGAGAGGCTTGTCGAGGAAGTCGCCGACCACCGCGCCCAGCGGGCGGGTCAGGATGAATGCGGCCCAGAACAGCGCGGTGCGCGATATGCGCGTTCTGTACCAAGCCAGCACCAGCAGCGCCAGCAGTCCGCCGAACACCAGCGCGGCGCCGGTGTAGCCGAGGCCGGCGGTATCCGCGGTCCAGTCGCCCAGCGCCGTGCCCAGGGTCTGGGAAAACATGATGGTGAGCCAGTAAAACATCTCGGCCTTGGGGGTGTTGACGGTAGCTACCGATATCGTGCCAAGCGTGCGGCGCCAGATCGCCAGCGACGCCATCAGCAGGATAAACAGCAAGGAACTGCCGCCGGCATAGCCGATGCCGAGCGAACGGTCGGCAAAGTCCGCCAGCGTGGTGCCTACCGTGGTGGTGGCGATGATGGTGGCCCAGTACAGGAACGGGTGAAAACCCTTGGCCCTGACCTGGGCAAACACGGCAACCAGGAAGACCGCCGCGAAAATGGCGGTGGCCACCAGGTAGCCGAGGTTCATCGACATGGAGACGGCGTCGCCGCCGGTTTCGCCTAGCGTGGTAGCGGCTATCTTGATGATCCAGAAGAGCAGGGTGACCTCCGGGACCTTGCTCAGGCTGCGTTCAAGGGACTGGTTCATGCGGATTTCCTTTCGATATCAGGTCAGTTGCCGGGTTATTGCTTCAGGCGTTGCGGGACCAGCGACAGATAAACAACCATGCCGACGATCAGCGCCAGGAAAACGATGCTGGCTTCTATCGTGCCGAAGCCCAGGCCGCCATTGCTTGCCGGCTGCGACAGCAGGTCGCCGCAAGATGCGCCGAAAGGGCGCGTCAATACATAGGCTACCCAGAAGCAGGCCACGGCGTCGGCCTTGAACACGTAGCGGAACAAGGCGACAACCGCAATCATGCCGCCGAACAGCAGCGCCGAATTGGCGTAGCCGAGTTGCAAGCCTTCGGCCAGCCAGTCGCCGGCCGCAGTGCCGAGGGCGAAAGTGAATAAGATCGCAGCCCAGTAAAACAGTTCACGCCGGGGGCTGTCGATTGACTGGATGGAAAGTGTTTTTTCCCGTGCATGCCAAACGGCGAAGGTGGCGACCAGGGCGATGCTGAACAAGGCGGTCGAGGCCGCCAGCGGCAGGTTGAGCTGGTCAGTCAGGTTGTCGGTGACCAGGGTGCCGAATACGCTGACGAACACCACGGTGATCCAGTACAGCGCAGGCACATAGCGGCTGGCGCGCAGCTGGAACAGCAGCGCGACGATAAACAATATGCCCATCAGCGCGGTAGTCGCGGCCAGGCCGAAATGCAGGTTGGCATTCAGGAAATCCGCGGCTGTCTCGCCGACCGTGGTGGACATCATCTTGATGATCCAGAACAGCACAGTGACTTGCGGTACCTTGTTCAACCAATATCTTGCGCCTGGAAGTGTGTTCATGACGGCCTCCGGAATGGATGGTTGCAAATGAGTCGCTGCAGACAGTCTGCAGCGCCAGACTTAGCGCAACCATAGCGGACGCCATCCGGCCGCCGTCACGCGTTCGTCACAATTCCTGCATGAATTGCACGACGGCCTGGGCAAACGCCTGGGGGCTGTTCCATTGCGCTCAGGTGCGAAGCATCCTTTAGCACGGCCAGCTGGCGTGCGGGATCTTCTCGGCCAGCGGCGTGCCCTGGTCCAGTTCGCCTGCGATCACCAGCGTCGGCGCCGCTATCTGCGGCAGGCGCTCGGTGGTGTCTTTTCGGAGCGGAATACCGTTATAGCGGAGCCGGCGTCGGTCATCAGTTCGCCAGCGTGGCCTGCGTTGCATCGGCTCTTGCGTTCTGACAGTCGAGGCGCTGCCTTTATTCGGTGTCGCGGCGCAATTCAAAGAAACCGCGCGCCATGGATTGGCCGTTGACCAGGATTTCGACCTCGTGCCGTCCCGGGTAATGGATGCGCGTAGTGAAATCCCGGATGCTCTGGCTGCGCTCGATGGATACTCGCTGGGCGCCTGCCAGCGTCAGCTCCTTGAGCTTGAACACCTTGGCCGTGGTGGCCCCCGATTTCTTCACGTAATGCATCTTGTAATCGATCACCAGGCGCTGGCTCTGCGCTGACCTGGATACCAGGTCGAACGACAGGGTTACGCGCTCGCCCAACGCCAGCCGGCGCGGCGTCACCGTGAATTTGCTGATGTTTACTTCGGGCGCGCCGCCGGCGCCGATCGCCGCCAGCGCGCGCGGGTTGCCGGCCTTGATCAGCGAGCGCAGCGCGTGCCTGGCGATCCAGGCCGTCTGCGGGTTGTCGAGCGGCCAGGCGGTGAGCCGGTCCAGCACCCATTCCGGATGGGATTTGGTGACATCGTTGAGGTGGTTGGCCACCGACTTGCGGACATACAGGCTGGGGTCGGCGCGCAAATTCTCGAGGATCGGCGCCGCCAGCGACGGATCGGCGAGGATGGCGTCGAGCCGGAACGACCATGGCAGGCGCGGGCGGCAGCCTTCGCTGGCAAGCCGGCGCACAGCGTCGCTATCGTCGCGCGACCAGGTTTCCATGATGGCGAGCGCCCGCGCGGTGTCGAGGCGCAGGAATTCGCGCACGGCAAATTCGGACGAACCGAAGCCGGTGAAATACTTCAGCGCATCCATCGACCAGTCGAAGTCGTGCTGGCCGTGCTGGCCGACATAGTCGGGCAAGACCAGGGTCGCGAAACCATGGTCGATGCGCGGCGCCAGCGCGCGCAGGATTTTCACCGCCTGGCGATAATTCTCGGGCAAGGTGGCATGCAGCGCTTCCGCCATGCGGCGCAGGCGCTGCATCAGGCTCAGCTGGTCGAGCCCGGCGAACGCCAGCTTGAGGAAACGCTTGGCGTCGAACGCCGGGTAGATTGCAGCCACTTCAAGCGCCACGCTGCGGAAGCGGGCCTTGTCGAAGATCTCTTTCAGGGCGGCGTTCTCGGAAGTCGTCATTCATGTCTTTCCTGCCGGATGCGGGCATGTAAAACAGGAAGCTTAACGGTTTCTGCTGTCAGTTTCCGTCAGGAGCGCAAGCGCGCGGCCGCCGCGGTGGCGGGAGAATTGCCGTCTGTCATCACATGGTCATCGAAACAATCGATAATCGAAGGTCTTTACACTCAAGCCCACACCGCCATGCACCTCAAAGACAGCCGTTCCGCCTCCCGTTCGATCCTGATCCTGACCCAGCTCGCGGCCGCCGCCGCGCTGACCGCCTGCGGCGGCGGCGACAGCGGCAACGGCAACCTTGGCGCCGCCAAGTTCCAGACCCTGGACGGCGCAATGCCGCTGGTGATCGGTCATCGCGGATTGCCGGGGCTGTATCCGGAAGAGACGCAGCCTTCCTATGAGGCTGCGGCCGATGTCGGCGCCGACTCGCTGGAAGAAGACCTGCACTTGACCAAGGACTGTGTGCTGGTGGCCCGCCACAATCCGTGGCTGAGCGATAACACCAACATCGCCACGGTAGCCCAGACCAACGCCACGGTGGCGGCGCGCAAGCGCACGGTGCCGGGCGTGCTGGTGAACGTCAGCTATTCGCTCGCCACCTATGGCGGCCCGGCGCAGTACCTGAGCGACCTGACCGATCCCAACGATCCGAAATCGGTGCTGAAATCGCTGGTGGTGGACGGCGAGGACCATACCGGCGACTGGTCGATTACCGACTTCACCGTGGCCGAGCTGAAACAATGGATAGGCGGCACCACCTACGACGCCCGCGACCAGCGGCCGACGGCGCTGAACGGCAAATATCCGATCCTGACGATGCAGGAAATCATCGACATCGCCAAGGCCAAGGGCGCCGCCAGCGGCCGCACGATCTCGATCTATCCGGAATCGAAGAATCCGTACTGGAACAACGCGCAAGCCATCGCCAACGGCTGCGGCAGCGGCAGCGGCAAGCATCCGTTCGAAGACGCGATCGTCAAGCTCATCAAGGACAACAACCTGAACAGCAAGACGGCGCCGATCTACGTGCAGAGCTTTGATCCGGCCAGCCTGAAGTACATGCGTTCGGCCGGCCTGAATACGAAAATGGTGCAGCTGGTCGACGGCAACGACGTCAACTACAAGACCGGCGAGATGATTTACCAGACCAACGATGTCTACAACTTCGTGGACGGCCGCCCATACAGCTGGACGCTGGCCGGCGACGGCCGCTATTTCGGCGCCATGCTGACCCCGGCAGGATTGGCCGAAATCAAGACCTATGCCGATGGCATCGGCCCATGGAAGCCGCAGGTGATGGCGCATACCATCGTGCCGTTCAAGGCGACCAATGCCGACGGCACCCCGTATGCCGGCTCGCTGGCCGACGTCAACACGATCACGCCGACCAGCCTCATCGCCGATGCGCACAAGGCTGGCCTGTTCGTGCATTCCTATACTTTCCGCAACGAGCAGAAGTACCTGGCCGGCATCTACAAGGGTGATCCGAACGCGGAATTCCTGACTTACTTCCGGGCTGGCATCGACGGCGTGTTCACCGATTTCGCCAACACCGGGGTAGCTGCGCGCGCTTCCTTCATCCAGGAAAGCCGGCAGTAATCAGGCCCAGGCGACGGACAGCAGCATCACCGCCGCCACCTCCAGCAAATCGCCGACGCCATGCGCGATCATCGGCGCCAGCAGGCTGCGCGAGCGTTCCATCAGCCAGACGTAGGTCAGGCCGAAGAGGAAGGCGTAGAGCTGCTGGGCCACCGCCTGGTATAGCGGGTCGTTGAAGAAACTGCCGTAATGGGCGGCGCCGAACAGCAGGCCGACGATCACGCCCGACACCGGGATCTCGAACTGCGCCAGGCGCACCCGTCCGGGCACCAGCACTGTCAGCATGCCGACCAGCACGCCGCGGAAAATGATTTCTTCGTTGGGGCCGGCGGCGAACATCACCGCCAGCCAGCCTGGAATGCCGAGCGCGGTCATCTCGTAGCCGCCCTGCGGCGCGGTGCGGCTGAGCAGCTGCGGCCAATAGTCCGCCACCAGCATCAGCAGCGCCATGCCGGCGCCGATCAGCACGGCCAGGCCGGCGTAGCTGCGCCGCGGCGGCCAGCGCAGGTACGGATCGGCCTGCGGCAGGCAGCGGCGCATGACCGCGACGGCCATCAATCCGACCGCAACCTGGAACAGCTCGGCCAGGCCGACAAAGGCCCAGACCTGGTGGTGGAACCAGCCAGGCTCATGCTTGAACAGCCAGCGTGCGGCTTCGCGCGCCGGCCAGAGCATGAGCTGCATCAGGATCGCGGCGAGCACGATCGGCCACAGGCGGAACTTGAATCCGGTAATTTGAAACAGCGGGCGGCGGGGCGCCAGGGCGGTGGTGTCGGTCATGGATTGACGATATCAGGGGGCGGCACAGGCTTGCGCAGGGATATGGCGCGCAATCACGGTTCCTGGCGCAAGGATGCAACTGGGCGTTTGCTGGAAACTGGGTATGCTGAAAAAGGGGCGGGTGGTTATGCGTCGCATATTGCCGCATATCGTTACCTGAAGGCAAGATGACTCTGGTCCCGGCGGCAGGCGGCCGGCAATTATGTATTGCAAAGCCAAAATTTAACCATTATGATTGCCTTAAGCGAATTGGTCCAACCAATGGACCTATAGACCGATTGCAATCAATCGGCAGGCAAGTCCCGCACAATAAACAATATGGAGACAGTGTTCATGAGGCTTCAAGGAAAACGCATCCTGGTGACGGCGGCAGGCCAGGGCATAGGACGCGCCAGCGCCCTGATGTTTGCGCGCGAGGGTGCGCAGGTGCTGGCGACCGACATCAACCAGGACGCGCTGGACCAGACCGCCGCGCTGGCCCGCGCCGCCGGCGCCGAGCTCGGCACCCGCCATCTCGACGTCACCGACGCCAAGGCCGTGGCTGCGTTGGCGCAGGCGGGTTCGCCTTTCAACGTGCTGTTCAATTGCGCCGGTTTTGTCCACCACGGCAGCATCCTCGATTGCAGCGAACAGGACTGGCAGTTTTCCTGGGACCTCAACGTTTCTTCCATGTACCGCCTGATCCGGGCGCTGCTGCCGGGCATGCTGGCGCAGGGCGGCGGCTCCATCATCAACATGGCGTCGGCCGCGTCCAGCGTCAAAGGCGTGCCCAACCGCTTCGTCTACGGCGCCACCAAGGCGGCGGTGATCGGCCTGACCAAGGCGGTTGCGGCCGATTTCGTCGCCAAGGGCATCCGTTGCAACGCGATCTGTCCCGGCACCGTGGAATCGCCTTCCCTTGAGGCCAGGATCAAGGAACAGGCGCGCCAGCAAGGCGTGCCGATTGCTGAAATCGAAGCTGCGTTTGTCGCCCGCCAGCCGATGGGACGGGTGGGCAAGGCCGAGGAAATCGCCGCGCTGGCCCTGTACCTGGCTTCCGACGAATCTTCCTTCACCACCGGCGCCATCCATCTGATCGATGGCGGCTGGTCCAATTGATCAATCCCTGTTGAATTGAATGACATCACGATGAAAGCGAAACCATGAAGTTGTTGAGATACGGCCAGAAAGGCCAGGAAAAACCCGGCGTGCTGGATGCGCAGGGACGCGTGCGCGACTTGTCTGGCGTGGTGGCGGATATCGCCGGCCGCTTCCTGACGCCGCAGGAGCTGGATAAATTGCGGGCGCTGGACCTGGACAGCCTGCCGCTGGTTGCCGGCACGCCGCAGCAGGATTTGCGCCTCGGACCTTGCGTCGGCGCCGTCGGCAAGTTCATCTGCATCGGCTTGAATTATTCCGACCACGCCGCCGAATCCGGCATGGACGTGCCGGCAGAGCCGGTGGTGTTCAATAAATGGACCAGCGCGATCTGCGGCCCGGACGACGATGTCGAAATCCCGCGCGGTTCCCTGAAGACCGACTGGGAAGTGGAACTGGGCGTGGTGATCGGCCAGGGCGGCCGTTACATCGCTGAAGCCGACGCCCTCAAGCACGTCGCAGGCTATTGCGTGATCAACGATGTCTCCGAGCGCCAATACCAGCTCGAACTGGGCGGCACCTGGGACAAGGGCAAGGGCTGCGACACCTTCGGCCCGCTCGGTCCGTGGCTGGTGACCGCCGACGAAGTGGCCGACCCGCACGCCCTCGGCCTGTGGCTGGAAGTGGACGGCCATCGCTACCAGAACGGCAATACCTCGACCATGGTGTTCCAGGTGCCGGTGCTGGTCAGCTACCTGAGCCGCTTCATGAGCCTGCAGCCAGGCGACGTGATTTCCACCGGCACGCCGCCCGGCGTCGGCCTCGGGCAAAAACCGCCGCTCTACCTGCGCGCCGGCCAGGTGATGCGGCTCGGCATCGACGGCCTGGGAGAGCAGCGCCAACGCACCATCTCACTTTGAACCAGAGAGAACCACGATGACGACAATTCGATCAATACGCGTACTGGACGTGCGGTTCCCGACCTCGCAAATGCTGGACGGCTCGGATGCGATGAACCCGGACCCCGATTATTCCGCCGCCTACGTCGTTCTGGAAACCGACCAGCCCGGGCTGGAAGGCCACGGCCTGACTTTCACCATCGGCCGCGGCAATGAAATTTGCTGTGCGGCGATCAAGGCCATGGAACACCTGGTGGTCGGCCTCAAGCTGGACTGGATCAGCGCCGACATGGGGCGCTTCTGGCGCCATATCACCTCCGACAGCCAGCTGCGCTGGATCGGCCCCGACAAGGGCGCCATCCACCTGGCTACCGGCGCCGTGGTCAATGCCGTCTGGGACTTGTGGGCCAAGGCGGAAGGCAAGCCGCTGTGGCAGCTGGTGACCGACATGTCGCCCGAGGAACTGGTGCGCGCCATCGATTTCCGCTACCTGACCGACTGCATCACGCCGGAAGAAGCGCTGGCCCTGCTGCGCGCGCAGGAACCGGGCAAGGCTGAACGCATCCGCTTGCTGCAGCAGGACGGCTATCCGTGCTACACCACTTCCGCCGGCTGGCTGGGTTATGAGGACGCCAAGCTGCGCCGGCTGTGCCAGGAAGCCATCGACAACGGCTTCAACCATATCAAGCTCAAGGTCGGGCGCGACCTGGAAGACGATATCCGCCGCGTCACCATCGCCCGCGAGGTGATCGGCCAGGACCGCCAGCTGATGATAGACGCCAACCAGGTATGGGAAGTCGACCAGGCTATCGACTGGGTCAACCAGCTGGCGTTTGCCCGGCCCTGGTTCATCGAAGAGCCGACCAGCCCGGACGACGTCGAAGGCCATCGCAAAATCCGCGAGGGCATCGGCGCGGTCAAGGTCGCCACCGGCGAAATGTGCCAGAACCGCATCATCTTCAAGCAGTTCATCATGCGCGGCGCGATCGACGTGGTGCAGATCGATTCCTGCCGCCTTGGCGGCGTCAATGAAATACTGGCGGTGCTGCTGATGGCGGCCAAATACAAGCTGCCGGTGTGCCCGCATGCGGGCGGCGTCGGCCTGTGCGAATATGTGCAGCACCTGTCGATGATCGACTATGTCTGCATTTCGGGCAGCAAGGCAGGGCGCGTCACCGAATATGTCGACCATCTGCACGAACACTTCGTCGATCCCTGCGTGATCCGCAATGCGTCCTACATGCCGCCGACGGCGCCGGGTTTTTCGATTACGATGAAGCCTGAATCGCTGCAGCAATACCAGTTCCGCGGCTAGCAAAGCGCATACTGTCAATAAAACAAATAAGAATGGAGACGGCAAAGTGGATCTACATCTGGCTGGAAAGGTAGTGATCGTGACCGGCGGCGGCGCCGGGATAGGCGCTGCGATCTCGCTGCAGCTGGCGGCGGAAGGCGCGATTCCGGTAATCCTTGGCAAAAGCCAGCCGGCGCCCGAATTCAAGACTGCGTTGCTGGCTTTGCAAGACAAGGCCCGCATCATCCAGCTCGACCTGATGGATGAGGACAAGTGCCGGCAAGCCGTGGCCGAGACCGTCGAAGAATTCGGCCGGCTGGACGGCCTGGTAAACAACGCCGGCATCAACGACAACATCGGCCTCGACGCCGGGCGGGCCGCTTTTGTGCTCTCGCTTGAAAAGAACCTGATCCACTACTACACGATGGCGCACTTCTGCGTGCCGCACTTGAAAGCCA
>Ga0182005_1000977_pt1 | contig 12393 bp, 11 predicted proteins | sample Sormic07211103_1_FD_123021 | JGI IMG/M metagenome (GOLD analysis project Ga0182005, IMG submission 123021) | Rhizosphere microbial communities from Sorghum bicolor, Mead, Nebraska, USA - 072115-103_1 MetaG | ecosystem: Host-associated > Plants > Roots > Rhizosphere | place: USA: Nebraska...
ACTTGATGCACGGACTTGATACACATGCATGGTTAAGATTAGCCCAATATTTCCATATTGCAATATTATTTTTGTGCTACCGTCCATTGCGGCCGCAACCGAAGCGTCGGCCACGCCGGGCATGACGCTCGGCGTGGTTTGCCACCCGATGGCTATCGGCGTGAAAAGTTATCGCTTGGTGGTATGTACGATGTGATAGGCAAAGGCCGAGGCTACCGGCGCCCCGTCCAGCCTTGCCGGAGAAAACTGCGTTGACTGCAGCCCTCTGATTACCGTGTACGCGAGGATTTTTTGATCGTCGCTCAGCATGAGTTCCCCGTTGTTTTTGGCGCCCAGGATATCGACGGCGCTGACCGATCCGGTTTCGTCGACGTGCACGATCAGTTTCACATCCTCCTTGTGAGTCATCGAATTATCCATGCGGACTCCTCGCGACACTCCCAAATTGCGCAACAAGCTGCGAATGTTTGGCGAGGGGAACGGCGGAATCACGTTTTCATCGGTGATATCGACGAATTTCCGCCATAGCGCCTGTTCGTTGGCGGACAGCTCGTCCCAGCTTTTATTGACGTCCACGGCGATCCCGAGCGACGCCCGGTTTTTGCTGATGGATGAGCCGGTCCTCGCATCGCCGACAGCGATGGAATATTCCGCTTCCGACGCATATGCCGGCAACAAAAGGCAACTGGCGATGACAACCGGTAAAACCGTCCGAGCCAGGAAAATGACCATGTATCTAATCTCCGCTAAGAAAAACCAGGAAAATGGGGCGCCGTGCACGCTACATAAAAAAGACAGCGCGAATAGAATCGGTTGCCTCGGCATTTTCATTGCTGGAAGGCCATCCTGTCAAACTGGAAACACGCTGCGATTGAAAAGCCGTTTTTTTCCAGGACGGCGGGGCCGCTTCCAATCGAAGCAGCCCGCAGCGGTAGTTATAATTGGCAGTAAAGACGCCGTCCGCAGCACTTGAGTGATATATTTCCCTATTGCAACTTATTGTTTGGATGAAGAAGGCGTATATTGCACCTCTCAATGCCGGCCAGGCTGTGCGCGGCATCATGAGTTCTATAATGGATAACTTGCATCAGGTCCACCACGCGGATACCCACCCTTAGACATTGCCAATGTACTCATTATTACCCGCCTTGGTAGCCTCGGTTTTCCTGGGTTACGGCTTGTACGTACTTTGCACGCAGGGATTCACCCGCATCGGCATCAGCTTTTCCGCGCTGTGCATCATCTCCGCGTTCTGGCAGGGAACCTGGGCGGTGCTGTTCCAGGTCCATACGCCGGGCCTGGCGATGTTCCTGATCAAGTTCGGCTACCTGCTGATCCTGTTCCTTCCGACCAGCCTGTACCACTTCCTGACCGAGGTCTCGGACCGCACCAAGGAACGCCACCTGGTTTACCTGTCTTACGGGATCGCCTCGGTCCTGGCGCTTTTCCTGGTTGGCGGCGACCTGTTCATTTCCGGCTTCTACGAATATTTCTGGGGCTACTACCCCAAGGCAGGACTGCTCCACCCCATCCATGTTCTGCAGACGGTAGTGGTGGTCAACCGCGGCCTGTACATCACCTTCCTGCAGCAGAAAAATGCACCGCCCAACAAACGCATCAGGCTGCGCCTGTGCATCGCCGGCATCCTCACTTATTTTTTTGCCGCGGTCGATTACCTGTGCAACTACGGCTTCGAGTTCTATCCGCCCGGCGTGCTGTTCATTGCCGTCAGCCTTGGCATCATCACGGTGGCGATCGTGAAGTACGGACTGTTCAACCCCATGGCGATTGCCGCCAGCGTGGCCCACGAAATGCGCACGCCGCTGCTCTCCATCCGCAACCAGGCGCAAGGCATCAACAAATATATCCCGACGCTCCTGCACAGCTACGAGCTGGCGGTCGCCAACAACCTGTGCGAATCGTCGCTGCCGCCGTTCGCGATGACCTATCTCGCCACCATAGGGAAGACGCTGACGCACGAAGTGGACCGTACCAATGCGGTGCTGGACATGATGCTGGCGTCGATCAAGATGGACCAGATCGACAAGACCAATTTCAGCCAGCACGCCATAGGACACTGCCTGGCGGAAGCGGTCGACCGCTACACCTATGACCGCCAGGACCGGGAGCGCATCGTGGTCGCCGACGCTGAAGAATTCCGGTTCTACGGATCGGATACGCTGCTGATACTGGTGCTGTTCAACCTGCTGAAAAATGCGCTGTACGCCATCAAGATGGCCGGCAAGGGTGAAATCCGCATATCGACGGTGCGCGGCCCGACTGTCAACCGCATGTATTTCAGCGACACCGGGACTGGCATAACGGGCGACGCGCTGCCGAACATTTTCGACGGCTTCTTCACCACCAAGCAAAGCGGCGGCACCGGGGTCGGCCTCACGTTCTGCTATCGGGTGATGGCGTCGTTCGGCGGGCGCATATTGTGCGATTCCGTGGCCGGGCAATATACGACATTCACCCTGGAATTCCCGCTGGTGGAGGATCACCCGTCGGACGACCTGTTTGCGGCGCCGGCGCCGCGCCATGCGGAGCAAGAGGCTGCTGCCTCTCCTCCGCATGGTCCTTAGGTCAAGGACAGGCTGATACAGCCCGTTACGCCGTTACTCTCCCTTCTCGATTTCATATTGCCGGATCTTTTCAAGGATGTGCTCCGGCAGCCGCGAGATCCTTTTTTCCTTGTTGGCGAAAACGATCTGCTGCTGGCCGGTCGCCACCAGCTTGCCCTCTACCAGGAACCGGAACGCCAGCGAAAACGAGCATTGCTTGATGGCGAAAGTATTGACCTCGCACGCAATCTTCTGGAATGCGAATGTCTCGCAGACATACTGTTGCTGCGCCTCCTTGGTGATGAAGACGCCGAGCGACTGCAGCATGTCGGCGGAGATGCACTCGAAAAACCAGCGCTCGCGGCAAATCCCCTGCCACTCGAAATGCCGGGCGAAATAAATGTTCCCGGTGGCGTTCGAGTCCTTCAGGTAAACATCGATCGCGTGGTGGAAGGTTTTTGGCTGGCGCGGCCGCAGATAGGTGAGCGGGAAAGGAATGGCTTCTATTTCGGTTTCTTGGACAACAGGACGCTGGGTCAAGATGGCAGACATGATGGTAACTCCCATAAGCAAATGGAAAATGGCTGGTTTCAACAGCCGCTATTGCCTCCTCGCCCGGTCCAGGCACGAGGATGCAGCTTATAGTGTTAATCATGTGACGCCACTTACAAGGAAGGGCGCCATAAACAGCCGCAAGGCGGCAAACGGCGATATGTGGTAATCGCCGCCGCTTATTTGCGATGGCTATTTGATGCGCTGTTTTTCCAGCTTGCGCGCCAGCGTGCGCCGGTGCATTCCCAGGCGCCGCGCCGTTTCCGAAATATTGAAGCCGGTTTCCACCAGCACTTCATGGATGCGCTCCCATTCCAGCGTCTTGATCGAGGTCGAGCGGTTGCTCAGTTCAATCGCCGCGGCGCCGGCCACATGGCCGAAAGCCGCTTCGATATCATCGGTGTTGGAAGGCTTGGCCAGGTACTGGCAAGCGCCAAGCTTGATTGCTTCCACCGCCGTGTTGATGCTGGCGAAGCCGGTCAGCACCACGATCAGCATGGCCGGATCGTGCTTGTGCAGCATCTGCACGCACGCCAGCCCGGAAGTGCTGTCGTTCAGCTTGAGATCGACTACCGCATATCCGGGCGAATGCTGGCGCAGCAGCGCAGCGGCCTGGTCCAGGTTCGACGCCAGCAGCACGGCATAGCCGCGGCGCTCGAACGAACGGCCCAGCGTGCGCGCGAAAGTGGCGTCGTCTTCAATGATCAGCAGCAGGCGGTCAGTTGCCATGTCCGGCGTCCCCCTCAAGGCTGATCGACGCCAGCGGCAGCGTGAGCTGGACCAGCGCCCCGCCCTGCTCGCGGTTGCGCGCGGTTACCGTGCCGCCCAGCTTGCGGGCGACGTTGACCACGAAAAACAGGCCCAGGCCGCTGCCTGGCCGTCCCTTGCTGGACTGGTAGGGCTTGCCCAGGTGCGCCAGCATCGCCGGCGCAAAACCGGGGCCGCTATCGGTCACGACCAGGGTCAGCGCATCCTCTTCCCGCGTCGCTTCCAGGCTGACCCACTGCGGCGATGCTTCGAGCGCGTTGTCGAGCACATTGCAGATCATCTGCTTCAGCGCCGAGTCGAAGGCGACCGGCATATCCTGCTCGATCCGGTTTTCGTAGGCAAACGAGACAATCGGCCGGGTTGCGCACCATTCCTTGGCCAGGTCGTTGAGGAAAGTGCTGATGGTGGTTTTCACCGACGACTCCCCGCGCGCCTCGCCGGCCGACAGCAGGATGCCGCTGACGATGCTCTTGCAGCGCTGCAGCTGGGCTTGCATCTCGCCGATTTCTTCCAGCAGTTCGCTGTTCATGCTGAACTCCGGCATGCGCCGCCAGTCGCCCAGGATCACCGACAAGGTGGCCAGCGGCGTGCCGAGCTCATGCGCGGCGCCGGAAGCCAGCAGGCCCATGCGCACGATGTGATCCTCCTCCGCCGCGCGCTGGCGCAAATCGGCCAGCTGGGCGTCGCCGGCGCGCAAATTGCGGCCGATGCGGGTAACGAAGAACACCAGCAGCGCCGCATTCAGCACAAAACAGATCAGCAAACCTTCCACATACAGGCTGGACAAGCCGCTGCCATGGTCGGGCGGCAGCGCCAGAGGTTCGAAAAACAGCGACAGGCCGGCCAGGCACACGCTGGTGACGGCGACGATGGTCCAGGTCGACCAGGTTTCCAGCAGCACGGCGCTCAGGATCACCTGCAGCAGGAACAGGAAGGCGAACGGATTATTGATGCCGCCGCTGAGGTACAGCTGGGCAGTCAGGATGCCGACGTCGACCAGCAGCGCCAGGAACAGCTCGCCGTTGCTCGCCACGCGCCGCTCGTGCCAGCGCAGGTGGCTGGCGATGTTGAACGCTACCAGGCAGGCCAGCACCTTCAGCATGTGCGGCAGCGGCAGCTGGATGCCGAAGCCGGCGATGACGATGGCGATGGTAGTGATCTGCCCGACCACGGCGATCCAGCGCAGCTGGATCAATTGCAGCATGTTCTTGTGGCCGGCGGCGTTTTCGACCCCGGCCGCCAGCGTCCAGCGCCGCTTCAAATCTTCTGTATTTGCAAGAATATCAATTTTACTTGCCATCTTCACTTTCACGGTCGAGACCATCCGCATCGGCGCCAGGCCGATACTGCCGGCGCAGCTTCCTTTCCTCGCGCCCTACCCAGAAACAGGCGCCCGCCACCATCAAGGCAAGAGCATACCAAGTGAGAGCATAAACCAGATGGTTATTGTGAAAGGCAATCACCGTCAAGCCGCCGACCGGGCGGTTGCCGCCGGTGTCCCTGCCGGCTGTCGCCGCGTCTGCATCGATGAAATAAGGCGCCGCCGGCGACAGGTTGCGCGCCGCCGCTATCGCTTGCACATCGCGCGAAAACCAGCGGTCGCCGGCTGGATCGTTGCGGCGCAGAAAACCGCCGCCCGGCTCGCTCATGCGCAGCAGTCCGCTTACCTCGGCCGGGCCGACATCCGGGCCGTCCCGTTCGGCGCCGGCCTTGGCCGGCACAAAACCGCGGTTGACCAGCACCACGCTGCCGTCCGCGCTGCGCAGCGGCGTCAGCAGCCAGAATCCGCCGCCGAGTTCGGTCGAAGCCTGGACCCGGGCTGTCAGTGCGTAGAGGAATGTGCCGCTGAGACGCACGCGCCGATATTCATCGGCGTCGGCATTGACTTGCGGCCAGCGTTCAGGGCCGGGAGCGGCCACGGCGGGCGCATGCACCCGCTGTTCAATCCGTTCGATCAGGGCCAGCTTCCATTGCAGCCGCTTGAGCTGCCAGGTGCCCAGCGCGGCGAAACCGGCAAACACCAGCCCGGCGCAGATGGCCAGCGCCAGCAGCACGGTTGCGGAGCGCGGCCTTGGCGCAGCCGGGACCGGGACCGGGCCTGCATCCTGACTGTCCGTCACCATGCCGCGCGGCGCCTGTTTCATTGCATGTGTTGCATATGCTGCATGTCGTGCGTTTTTGGCATCCCAGGCATCTCGGGCATCGCCTGCATCGATTCCGGCACCACTTCCGTGGTGTCAGGCATCATGCCCGGCATCATGTTGTGGTTCAGGTGATACATCACCCACAGCGAACCGCTCAGCATGATGAACACCAGCATGATCGTGAAGATCAGCGCCAGCATCGACCAGCCGCCTTCGGATTTGGTGTTCATGTGCAGGAAATACACCATGTGCACCACGATCTGCACGGCGGCGAAACCGAGCAGCACCAGCCCGGTGGTGCTGGATTTGTCGAAGACCTTGCCCATCACCAGCCAGAACGGGATCGCCGTCAGGATCACCGCCAGCACGAAGCCGGTGGTGTAGCTCTTCAGGCTGCCGTGGTCGGCATGGGTGTGGCCGTGGTGATCGTCGTGGCCATGGGCGACGACGCGCGCCGGGTGCTGTTGATGTCCGCCGCTCATGGCAAAACTCCCATCAGATAGACAAAGGTGAAGACGCCGATCCAGACCACGTCCAGGAAGTGCCAGAACATCGACAGGCACATCAGGCGCCGGCCGTTTTCGGCGGTCAGCCCGTGGCGCTTGACCTGGAACATCAGCGTGACCAGCCAGACGATGCCGAAGCTCACGTGCAGGCCGTGGGTCGACACCAGGGCGAAAAACGAAGTCAGGAAGCCGCTGCGTTGCGGTCCGTAGCCTTCGTGGATCAGGTGCGCGAATTCATACAGTTCGAAGCCGATGAAGCAGGCGCCGAGGATGCCGGTGACGGCCAGCCAGGCCAGCGTTGCACCCTGGCGCTTGCGCTGCATCTCGAGCATGGCGAAACCGTAGGTGATCGACGACAGCAGCAGCAGCGACGTGTTGACCGCCACCAGCGGCAGGTCGAACAATTCGGCACCGGTGGGGCCGCCTGCATAGTTGCGGCCCAATACGGCGTAGGTCGCGAACAGGCAGGCGAAAATCAGGCAGTCGCTCATCAGGTACAGCCAGAAACCGAGCAACGTGCCGTTCTCCGGGTGATGTTCGCGGGTGTAGAAGCGCGCGCTTGGATTAGCCGCGCCGGCGGGGTTCATAGTGATATCAGACATGGCTAGCCAGCAATCGTGTGCGTTCGCCCTCGGTACGGACGACCTGGTCCGCCGAGATATGGAAATCGCGGTTGTAGTTGAAGGTGTGGATGATGATCGCAGCCATCATCGCTGCGAAGCCGAGGCCGGCCACCAGCCACATGTGCCAGATCAGGGCAAAGCCGACGGCTGCGCTGAGCGCGGCGATGATGAAACCGGCTGCCGTGTTCTTCGGCATGTGGATAGCGACAAAATCCTTCAGCGGACGGCTGTAGCCGTTGGCCTTCATGTCGGTCCAGGCGTCGTTGTCATGCACCACCGGCGTGAAGGCAAAGTTGTAGTCCGGCGGCGGCGACGAAGTCGACCACTCCAGCGTGCGCGCGCCCCACGGATCGCCGGTGGTGTCGCGCAGCGATTCGCGGCGGCGGAAGCTGACGATCAGCTGCACGATGAAGGAAGCGATGCCGAGTGCGATCAGCACGGCGCCGAAGGCGGCGACCTGGAACCAGATCTGCAGCGACGGATCTTCGAAGTGGCCCAGGCGGCGGGTCACGCCCATCAGGCCCAGCACGTAGAGCGGCATGAAGGCGACGTAGAAACCGATGGTCCAGAACCAGAAGCAGCACTTGCCCCAGAAATCGTCGAGCTTGTAGCCGAAGGCTTTCGGGAACCAGTAGTTGATGCCGGCAAACATGCCGAACAGGACGCCGCCGATGATCACGTTATGGAAGTGGGCGATCAGGAACAGGCTGTTGTGCAGCACGAAGTCGGCCGGCGGCACCGCCAGCAGCACACCGGTCATGCCGCCGATGACGAAGGTGATCATGAAGCCGATGGTCCACAGCATGGGCAGCTCGAAACGGATGCGGCCGCGGTACATGGTGAACAGCCAGTTGAAAATCTTGGCGCCGGTCGGGATCGAGATGATCATCGTCGTGATCCCGAAGAAGGAATTGACGCTGGCTCCCGAGCCCATGGTGAAGAAGTGATGCAGCCACACCAGGTAGGACAGGATAGTGATCACCACGGTGGCGTAAACCATCGAGGTGTAGCCGAACAGGCGCTTGCTGCTGAAGGTCGAGACCACTTCCGAAAAAATGCCGAACGCCGGCAGGATCAGGATGTAGACTTCAGGGTGGCCCCAGATCCAGATCAGGTTGACGTACATCATGGCGTTGCCGCCCATGTCGTTGGTGAAGAAGTTGGTGCCGAAAATCCGGTCCAGCGACAGCATGCCGAGCACCGCGGTCAGCACCGGAAAGGCGGCGACGATCAGGACGTTGGTGCACAAGGCGGTCCAGGTAAACACCGGCATCTTCATCATGTTCATGCCGGGCGCGCGCATCTTGACGATGGTCGCGATCAGGTTGATGCCGGACAGCAGCGTCCCTACCCCGGCAATCTGCAACGCCCATATGTAGTAATCGACCCCCACGTCCGGACTGGCAAGAATGCCCGACAGCGGCGGATAAGCCAGCCAGCCGGTACGCGCGAACTCGCCGACGAACAGCGAAGCCATCACCAGCATGCCGCCGAAGGTCGTCATCCAGAAGCTGAAATTGTTCAGGAAAGGAAATGCGACGTCGCGCGCGCCGATCTGCAGCGGCACCACGTAGTTCATCAGGCCGGTCACCAGCGGCATGGCGACGAAGAAGATCATGATGACGCCGTGCGCGGTGAAGATCTGGTCGTAGTGGTGCGGCGGCAGGAAACCGGCGGAATCGCCGAACGCAAACGCCTGCTGGGCGCGCATCATCAGGGCGTCGGCAAAGCCGCGCAACAGCATCACCAGGCCCAGCACCACGTACATGATGCCGATCTTCTTGTGGTCGATGCTGGTGAACCAGTCGCGCCACAAGGTGCCCCAGACCTTGTAATAGGTCAGCGCGCCAAGCACGGCCGCGCCGCCGATGGCGACCATGATGAAGGTCGCGATAAGAATCGGTTCGTGGTAGGGAATCGCTTCCCAGGTGAGACGGCCGAAGATCAGCTTGGTCAGGTCAATATGGTCTAGCATCGTTACTTTCCGGTAAAAAAGGGAAACACGGCGCCTACCGTGCATGTTGCGGCGCCGCCGCTGGCAGAACAGAACACTGCCGGCTCTTGCTGCAAACGGTTATTCATGGTCTTTGGCCTGGTGTCCGGCCATGCTGTGGCCGCCGTCGGCCGCCATCATCTGGTCCATGCACATCTGGCCCGGCTCGATGCAGCGGTTGAGGATGGCGTGGTACAGGCTTGGATCGACAGCGCCGTAATAACGCACCGGCTCCTTCTCGCTCGGTTTTTCAAGCTGCAGGTAGTCGGCCCGGTCCAGCTTGCCGCTGGCGGCCTTGGTGGTTTTCACCCAGTTGTCGAAATTTTCCGCGGTCATGCCATGGAACTTGAACTTCATGTCGGAGAATCCGGCGCCGCTGTAGTTGGCCGAGAAGCCGTCGTATTCGCCCGGCCGGTTGATCACCGCATTGAGGGATGTCTGCATGCCTGGCATGGCGTAGATCTGGCCGGCCAGTGCTGGAATGAAGAAGGAATTCATGATGGCCGACGAAGTGATCTTGAAGCGGATCGGCATGTCGACCGGAGCCGCCAGTTCGTTGACGGTGGCGATGCCTTGTTCCGGGTAGATGAACAGCCACTTCCAGTCCAGCGCCACCACTTCTACCGTCAGTGTCTTCGTGTCGGCAGGGATCGGGCGGTTCGCATCCAGGCGCGACAGCGGCCGGTAGGGATCCAGGGTGTGGGTGCTGATCCAGGTCAGCAGGCCGAGCGCGATGATGATGAGCAGCGGCGCGCCCCAGATCACCAGCTCCAGCTGGGTCGAGTGATCCCAGTCGGGTTCGTAGCGTGCGGCGGTATTGTTCTTGCGGTAGCGCCAGGCAAACCATATGGTCAATGCAATCACCGGGACGATGATCAAGAGCATCAGGATCGTGGAAACCACGATGAGGCGGCCCTGCTGGGAAGCGATGTCGCCTGACGGATTCATCACCACCGTATTGCAGCCAGCCAGCAAAATGAGGGGAAGGAGGAGCAATCCGCGCCGGGATAAGAGGGAAACCATAGAGTAAAAGTACCGTCGAAGCTATCAGATTGTGATAATGTACACTGACTGGTATGCGTTGGCGATTGGACGTTTTGTCCTACCCTTACCAGTGTGTTGTTTCGTAAATAATGAGGCTTCAGGTTTGCGAAGCGGCACACTCAGGAAGGGTTCGGCACGGCCGGTTGGCATGGCCAGTATTGACAGAAACCCACTAGAGACAAAATTATGATGACGAGCACCCATAGCCACAATGGCGAAGTTTCCGCTGATTTCTCGTCGCACTCGACAATCAATGATGCGCAAAATGCCAAGTCAGCCAAGCCAGACTCCATCGCCCCCGGCGAGATAGCCATCGGCGTAGTAATCGGCCGAGCGTCTGAATATTTCGACTTTTTCGTGTACGCCATGGCCTCGGTGCTGGTGTTTCCCTCGGTCTTCTTCCCGTTCGAGCAGCAGCTGGAAGGCACGCTTTACGCATTCGTGATTTTTTCATTTGCCTTTCTGGCAAGGCCGTTCGGCACCGTCCTGTTCATGGCGATCCAGCGCCGCCTCGGACGCGAGGTCAAATTGACGGCGGCCCTCTTCATATTAGGCATCTCCACGGCCGGGATTGCCTTCCTGCCAACCTTCCAGCACCTGGGATTCTACGCCATCGTCTTGCTGGCGCTGCTGCGCATCGGCCAAGGCATTGCGCTGGGCGGCTCCTGGGACGGCCTGCCCTCGCTGCTGGCGCTGAATGCGCCGCAGAACCGGCGCGGCTGGTACGCCATGCTGGGCCAGCTGGGCGCGCCGGTAGGCTTCATGATCGCCGGCGGCCTGTTCGCCTACCTGCTGTCGAACCTGACCACCGAAGACTTCCTTGACTGGGGCTGGCGCTATCCGTTCTACGTAGCGTTCGCCATCAACGTCGTCGCCCTGTTCGCCCGCCTGCGCCTGGTGTCGACGCCGGAATATGCGCGCTTGCTCGACGAGCGCGAACTGGAGCCGACCAACGCCCTGGAAATGACGCGTTCGCAAGGACGCAACGTCATCATCGGCGCCCTGGCGGCCTTGGCCAGCTACGCCCTGTTCCACCTGGTGACCGTGTTCCCGCTGTCCTGGATCACCCTGTATTCGATGCGCTCCGTGAGCGACTTCCTGATTCTCCAGGTCATCGGCGCCGGACTCATGGCGCTCGGCGTAGTCGCCTCCGGCCTGATCGCCGACCGTCTCGGCCGTCGCACCACCCTCGGCGCCTGCGCGGTGCTGATCGCGGTGCTGAGCGCCTTTGTGCCGAGCCTGATGAACGGCGGCGAGTTTGGCCAGAACACCTTCATCCTGCTCGGCTTCGCCTTGCTGGGCCTGTCGTACGGCCAGGCCGCCGGCGCCGTCACCGCCAACTTCCCGGCGAAATACCGCTACACCGGCGCCGCCCTCACTTCCGACCTGTCCTGGCTGGTGGGAGCCGGTTTCGCACCGCTGGTGGCGCTTGGCCTTTCGGCGCATTTCGGCCTGGCTTACGTCAGCTTTTACCTGCTGTCGGGCGCAGCCTGCTCGCTGGCCGCATTGAGCCTGAACCGGGCCCTGGAAATCCGCGATTGACGACCTTCAGCTGACAATGCAAAAAGCCTGTTTTCATGTGAAAACAGGCTTTTTTTATTCCAGTGACCCGTGTCCCATCCTAAGACAAGTTGCCGACGAAGCGGCCTATTCAAGCAGAGTTAGATGTGAGAAGAACGCAGCCCTAGCCAACGCCCCATGATCGGCATAATCGTTCCATGCGCACCTCTTCCCGCCACGCCCAAATTCATTCGGCCGTAACAAATGGCATGTATCTTCGGCAGGCTTCCATCCCGGCCACGCCATCGCCTTCCGTCCTCAGAAAAACATCGTGAAAAATTCGCTTTTCCACCCGCTTCTCCGCAACCTGCTTTGCCTGTTGCTGCCGGCAATCGTTGTCGGCTGCGCGCCAGCCGCGCTGCAGCCGCCGGCACAAGACGCAAGACCGCCTCTGATCCTGGTATCGATCGACGGTTTCAAGCCAGATTACCTGGCCCGCGGCGTCACGCCGAACCTCAACGCCCTTGCGGCGCAAGGCGCCAGGGCCGAGGCCATGCGGCCGTCATTTCCGTCCATTACCTTCCCCAACCACTACACGCTGGTGACAGGACTGAGGCCGGACCGCCATGGCATCGTCGGCAACACCATCGAAGACGGCAGGATTGCGGGAGCCCGTTTCAGCCTGGGCAACCGGGAAGC
>Ga0182005_1000978_pt1 | contig 12390 bp, 14 predicted proteins | sample Sormic07211103_1_FD_123021 | JGI IMG/M metagenome (GOLD analysis project Ga0182005, IMG submission 123021) | Rhizosphere microbial communities from Sorghum bicolor, Mead, Nebraska, USA - 072115-103_1 MetaG | ecosystem: Host-associated > Plants > Roots > Rhizosphere | place: USA: Nebraska...
CATGTTAAGTCCGGAGTTTTGGAGGAGGGGCTCGCATCAGCAGGTGAACCCGTGACTGAGCCTTTCGAGTTCAGACTTTACGAGTTCGTATCCCGCTTCAGTGTGAGTGAGCTGCAATGGAGTGCTGCCTCCGAAAGCGGTTTTCGGTTGGGTCAGCCATGTATCGGCTTTCTCTTTGTTGCCAAAAACAAGCTCGGCTTGGTGCTGAACCAACTCGACGTAATTCATTTTCTGGTTCTCGGGAGACTCACCGGCGTTCGTTCGGTATCAGTTGGCGGTCGACGTCGATGCTGGGGCCTTGGCGCAATATTCGCGAAACGCCTTAATGCCGCGCGTGGTGCTGAATATTGGCTTAATCATGTAGCGATAGCAGACGAACAAATTGAGTGCGAGCCAACCCAGTTGATAAGCCGATCCGTGGAAGCTTCTGTGGTTAGCGCTGTTTTCCCAAAAACCATACGCCACGAAAATAGTAAAAATAGCGACCATGAGGGGAAGGAGGCTGAGTCTCCCGAGGGACAACGCGAGGAAGGGAGTGGTGACAACTGATCGAACGGGTTCATTGTCGAGCTGAATGGCCCAAATCCGATTGACGTCGTCTTTGCCTGGCTGGTATGTCGCTCGAATGCGGTTGCCCGTCTTTATATGAGCGTCGAGAACGTCTGGGATTTCGAGCTTTTCGTGTTTTTTGCCATCTATCTTCCAGTAGTGATAGCTGATCATGTCGCCGCCGAAGCCTCGCGATTTTTCGTCGAGCCGGCCGTCTACGATTTTCATTTCCTTCATCTTGAGTCCCTGTCCGTGCGGTTGTAGTGATGGCAAAAGGATATTTCTATCAAATACTAAGGAATACTTAGTATGCGGTCAAAGAAAAACTAAGAATGTCTTAGCCTTTACGGCGAGATAAATGACCATTTTTAGCAAACGCTTAAAAGAGGCACGAAAGGCACGAGGGTTTTCCCAGGAGAGGCTGGGGATTGAGGCGAATTTGGAACCTGCGACTGCGTCGGCACGAATGAATCAATATGAGAAAGGCGTACATCAGCCGGGGGAGGGCACGGTTAGGCAGATAGCGGCAGTGCTAAACCTACCGCTAGCCTACTTTTATTGTGAGGATGACGAGACGGCTCATCTGCTTCAGTGTTTTTACTGCCTGAAAAAAGATGATCGAAAACAGGTGGTCGATTTAGCTGAGAGTCTTGCTTTCAATCACTGATGTGGGGATCGGATAGAGGTTTTGAAGGCGCTTTTCCCGCAGCCCAGTTGCAAGAAGAACGAAGGGAGCTGGACGTCGCCTTTCAGTGGCTTGCCGTAGGATTGCATCAGGCACTAGGATCCACCGTACCACTCCTATTTTGAGCAGGCAGAAAAATTGGCTTCGCGAAGACTTAATGAATATTTGAGAGAATCCTTTCTTGAAGATGAAAACAGTGAGGCCATGTTCGTCTGTATTGAATGTTTCAGGGATGATTGGTTGAGAGCAAGAGCATCCTCGTTGATCCAGCCGCGTCAATGCGCAGCCTGCAGAAAAACGGTAGAAAAAGCTCAAACTCCATCCAAAATCGCCGACATAGTTCGTAAGTCGCTCCAGAGTTACTTCATCGTCGACTATGGGCTCCACCCGGGCTATGAGATGAGCCTGCGAGACGTCATAGGGAGCGCTATCGGATGCGATTCGGCGGAAGTCTGCAGTGCAGTAGCCGAGTTGCTGGTTGACCCAGATGCCGATGAAGATGAATTCTATTTTGATGGGCAGGAGTATTGCAGAGCTCCAAGTCGATTTGAGTCTGAAGAACAGTGTCGCTGGTGGGTTGAGGGTGATTGGGAGGCAATCTCCACAGAGCTGACCCATGGCCGGCGATTCTTCAATGATAAGGCGAAACTTTTCTTCGAGTCCCTTATCTTTGAGGCAATGTGGTCTGATAAAGAGGAGCGAACCGGCACACCCTCAGCAGTCAAGAAGCTTCCGGCTGGATCTCATTTCTACCGTGCGCGAGTTGCGAAAGATTTGGCTGAAGTTGAAAAGTTTCGAGCGAACCCGATAGCTGAATTAGGTGCTCCGCCTAAAGAGCGGGCGGCGAACAATCGAATGAGCGCTGCGGGTATCCCGTTGATGTACCTATCTGGCGATTCCCAGACTTGTATCGCTGAGGTGCGGCCATCGATTGGAGACCAGGTGGTACTGGCGCAGTTCGTGTCGACAGAGGAACTGAAGTTTTTTGATTTTACAACGCTAGACGCGCTCAAACACGATTCTATCAGCTTGTTCAGTCCGAGCTACGAGAAAAGAACGGATCGAAGGCTACTGCTGGAGTATCTACACGACTTGATCGCACGCCCCGTGAGAGTAAGCGACACTGATTATGTGATGACTCAGGCTCTTGCTGAATACATTCGATACTGTCAGTACGAGTTTGATGGTATTGCGTTCCGCTCCGTTCAACGTAGCGATGGTGGAATTAACTACGTTCTCTTTGACAAGAGTTCATTTGAAAGCCTGAAAAGTCCAGATTGGAGACCAAAATTTAGTTTGGAGACTTCTGCGAAAGCGGTTTCTATCCACCAAGTAGAAGGTGTCAGTTACCGGACTTGTGTGATCTCGGAAGAGCGTTATTAGGTTTGCCCTGTGTCGTCCAGCAGATTGAAAGTAAATGTGTAGAGATTGGTCTCGATATTCCAGGGCGCAGCCAGTTCAGGCTTGAAAGGGAGTTCCGAGAAGGGGACGGTAGGGAGATTTCGTCGGGGGCAGTATTGGTGCTGGAAACGATTCGAAGCTGATACCCATGTTTCTGCAGTCCGGTGATTCGGTGTGGTATTGAGGGGGGCATTCGATCTGATGCATGTATCGACTAGCATTTTAAACGTGCGAGATACTGGTATTGGGTGGATACCCCGCTTCGATAGTGTGACAGTGCATGGGGTCAGACAGGTGCCCGCGAGTGGTGATATCCCGGGGACACCCATCACGCATCAACGATTTAGGCTGCGATCCAGCATTGCCGAGACTAAATTCACGATGGGAAGAGAGTGCTTGTAGTTGGCAATGATCGGCTCAAGTCGACGAAGGACTTTCTCGCTGTTTAGCTCCTCCTCGCGCAACACCGTTTTGTAGAGAACATCGAAACCGGTTGTAGCAATGGTGTATCGTCCTTGTTCTGACTGGCTCATGTCTCCGAACATCGTAAGAACGATCAAGTAACATTTCCCTCCAACCCTTAGGGCAAGCGGCACCAAGCATGCAGCTTCGAACGGCTCGTGTGCCTCGTCGAAGCTGAAGGAGATATTTGCCCCAGTCTCTCTGTTTAATAAAGCAGATAGGCCTCTAATATTTCGATCGTTGCGCATGAGCTCTGTTGCAGAGATCACCAAGCCAATTCTTGCGTTTCTGCAAGACACACCTGTTGAGGGGTTGCAGAAAGAGTTCCAGTGGGAAGTGTCTGACTACGTTAATGGTCTGTTCCGGGCAACCTTTGTCAGTGAGCATGATCTCTCGGACGGTATCGTCCGCGCCCTCAACCAGCTAACGGTCAGCCGCCAAGCCATTGCTGAGCAGGAATTCATCCACCAGCTTCAATAGCGTTCCAATAACGGACGGTGGGGAAACCGGAATGAGGAGACGCGCCTGGAACTCGCTTTCCTGCCGCAACCGAAGCTTGCGGGTAGCCTGCGCGTCGTTCATACGCAACATGAGGCCTTTTTCCTGAAACTCTGTCAGGCCGGCCTGAGTACACTCAAGGCGGGGTACGATGATTTTGATAGCGCCGAGCTCACCGGGCTGGATACCAAAGGTCTGGTGTGGCGGCATCACGACAGTGGAATGAGTTGGCTATCGATTTCCCTGGCCAACCCATCTTCATCCAGTAATCCCTTCAACCCGCATTACATCTCACCGTCTCTGGTGAGGGAGAAGGCGAAAGCGGCTTTTGATGTGCTCAACGACGGGAAAAGTGGATGGTTCCAGCTCGGATTGTATGGGGTGGCCTATAAGCAGTTTGCTGAGCCCCCTACGGGCTCCGCCACCAGTTTTTCTATGCCCCATCGTTCGGAGCAGAACCTTGAGGAACGCCACCTCATGATCCCCGCTTCCTCGGGTGCCTGCAGTCGTTGGCTTGACGACGTGATGTTCCGCTTCGCTCGTAAACTTTCAACTTAACGTCGTTCGAAGCTTGCCTTGTGAGCCCTACCTCATTGGTATCAAGGGCAATGACAGGCCTCGCAGCCATTCGCTGTAAGGCCTCATTGACTCAGCGTTGGTTACTGTTCGGTTGCCAGTTCTAGCTTAATCCTCAGCATCTTGACGGAAGAATGTACTCCCTTTGGTCTCAACTTCCTCAAGCTGGAAGTAGCGATTGCCGACCTTGAGGGCTGGGAACGCCCGGCATATTGCATAGGGTGTGCCGTATTGGGTATTTATGCCTTGAACGTTGAAAACCACGTGGCCCGGCTGATTGCCATAATTTCGCTCCTCGAAAAGGTTGTGTAGCGCTCCTGAAAGCTCTCCATTCGCTTCGGCGATCTCAACCACAATTTGTTGCAGTGTTGCGATTGTAGAATCGACAACCTCTGTGGTGAATTTGCGCTGTCGATGTCCTCCAGATCCGAAGCCCGACGAATTTGCAGATCCAATTCGATTCAGCGTGATGTGGGCTAGGGTGACGAGTTCCATGGCAGTGTCCTTGAGCTATGAGTGGAAGACCTTCATCTCGTAGGCAGTGGGGGAAGGGTGCCATGGCAATGTGAGATATTTAATTGGCCTGCTGATGCACCACGACACCACCATTCATTGCTGATGATCACCTTTCGCGATCCCTCTACTCTAGGGGAAAATTCCGTGAATCCAATAGCGTGAGAATCATGTTTATTCTTTTTGCGATCAAGCGCCTGCCATTTGGACAAAACGCTTGATCGTCTGAATTAGCGCTCAAGAGCGAGCCTGCTATCGATGTGATTTGGCTTACTCAACGAGGGTGCTCTTTTTCTGCGTGCTTTTTGGAGAAGGCGCCGATGGGGCGGGAGTGTTGGCAGGAGTGTATGCAGCACCTACGTCCGAGAGGGTCGAGGTGATACCTGAGCCGCTAGTATCGGTAAATACCTCGTCCACGAAAGAATCTTGAGTCTGCAGAGCATTCTGCACTGCGAGCTGATGGGCCTTTTCCAGATCGGTTGGATAAAGCTGTTTGAACAGATCGAAGTTAGCATCGACCGTCTTTATGGCATGAGCTCTCAGCGCCTTGATGCCATTAATCATGCCCTTCGCTTCGTTTACATCATCATTTTTGCTCATATCTGTCGCTCGATTTTGTGGGAGCTCTTGCCTAAGAAACGTGGGTGGCTAGACGCTCCAGTGTTGTGAGTGGATAAAGCTTCGCCGTACCGGCTCCGCTTGCTGTCGTAACCTAGTGAACATGCGTATACGTGTTCGCATCGACATCACTGGGCAAAAAAACTATAATCCCGGCATGAAATAATGTCACCTGTTTTTGAATGTATACGTTTTGAGGTGTAGGCGTGGCGGAGAGTAAGGTAAAGAAAGCGATAAGCGTCCGGTTCGATCCCGTCGAATATGCAAACTATTCGGCCATGGTAGAGGGTGCAAAGCTTGGTGTAAGCGATGGTTTACGGCAATTGGTGGCTGAGAAATTGCGCCAGGCCGACGAAGCCGACATGGGAGAATTTCGTGTCACCTGCGACTTTCGATGGAAAAAACCTGATGTGGCCTTTCCTGAGCACATCGGAAACATGTTGGTGTCAGTGACACCACCTAAAGGTGTATCCGTCGCCCTCCTGCAACGCCTCGTCTTCGTCATTCCGGAATTCTGGGAGGAGTCCAATCAGCTTTCGTTGGAGCCTTTTCGGGTTGACTCCGCCTATTTCCACAGAGTGACGGAGGAGGGCTACTCAAGAACAAGTGCCAGGACATCGCGCAACGTCATGAGCTTCCACCTCCTCAATAGCCGATGGCGGGCAGCTGTGTTCGATTACGGCAGTGGATACACTGTAGAGGAGTTAGAAGGCAGGATTCGGGCTGAAGTTACGTTTCACTTTACCCAGACCATATTGTGCTATCTCATCGGACACCTGCCTGAATGTCGGATCCTGCCAGAGAAGCTGTATAACGAGATGATGAGTGTTCGCGACGAGAATACTCTCGATCAGATGATGGCTTTGTAGTCCTGATTCGACTTTTTAGAACTTTCGACTTTTTAGAGCTTTTCGATGGGAGGAAGGGGAAGCGGCTGAGGGCAAATCAATGCTAAAATGGCCGGCCAAACCCTGGGTTTCTAGATTGGCCGGACTGCGAGTGAGCTGCGGGCGCTTGGAGCTGAGCTCTCGTGCAAGCTGGGTGCAGAGTTTCACTCTGTCATCGGTGTTCAATGATCAATGGTGGAGTGTTGGGTGGCATTATTCTTGGGCACTCGATGTCTGCTGGAGCCCCTATACCATCTTGGTGAGCCATGCCCTGTACCTTCTCGTCCTTTGGTTTGTGGCTGGTTTATTGATAGCCGATGAAGTTTATTTTTTGAGGAACACAATACGAGGTCGCTTGAGTTCAGCATTTTCCTGTTCAAGGGTATCGATATACTTTAAAAGCATAATTTCGCGCCCGATTGCCTCTTCATACAGCTTTTGAAAGTGTGAAGCATCATCCTTGTGTTTGTTTAGCTTAACCTTCTCAACAGCTTTTTTTGTCTTGGGTGTATCGGCAAGTTGCTTTTGCGCCGCCATTACGACGGCTTCTCGAATAGCTTTGTGTTGTAGGCGGTTAGCTTTGAGTGAGCCTCGGCCCCGATTCGCCTCAAGGGCCACAAGGTCAAAACTAATTTTTTGGTTTGGTGCCACTATCTGAGGTTTGCCGGAAACAATGCGTTTTAAGGCGTCCCAGTAGATAGATTGGTCATCATCGGTCATACCGCAACTCCAAGTTCGGTGGCTAGGGAGTGTAGATCGTTGAGCTCCTGGCGTTCAATGAAGAATTCCGGGCTTTCAGGCGCGCAGCTTTTCACGGTGATTTCCTGAGATGCGATCACACGAATTAAGTTCGGTACTCTGATCGCTGCAGACTTGCAGTTGTTGCAGCCTAAAATGTTCACTGCTATGCGTTTCTCGCAGATCTCATTGGATGTACAACCGCCCAATGGAGTTGGGCGGTACGAAAGCTGGCCACGTTCTATCCGTTTGAGGGTGGCACTCAGAAGCTCCGCATAGCGTATTTTGGCTATTGCGGGCTTTCCATGACGTTCAAGCCAAATGCCGTGAGGGCCATGTAATGGCTCATCGGAAAGCAAAAATTCATTCGTATATTGCCATGCACGGACAAAGTCTTCGTTAGCTCGATAGTCATAGATGAAAGGCTTCTGCTCACCTTTATCTAGGCTCAAAAAGTCTTTAGCAAAGGACGCGCCTTTACTATAGTACTTCGACATTTGAATGGTTATATGCTTCAGCAGTTCCTTCAGCGCGGGCAGGCTCACCATCCCGCTGCGAATGGCATACACAGCAGTTGACCGGCGAATCTGATGGATTGCCAAGGGCCATTCTTGACCACTGCTGAACCTGATATCTGCTCGCCATACGCGGTGAGGATCTACACTTTCTAGTTCTTGGATGTCTGGTTCAGTTATTGTCAGTCCGGGTAGTAAGTGTTGAAAGTGGCGTGGCTCAAAATTTCCCAGCGTTGGTTCATTAAGCGGATTATTCTCTTCATTGATTACTGCGGGACTGATGGGCATGTAGGCACCGGAAATGAAAACCAGATGGTTGTCGTCTACATCCAGACTTGAAGAAGCTACAATAAGCTTTGCGATATCACAGGCGGCCGCGAAAGGGGCTTCGATGTCTTTGGAGGTAATCCAGGATACATTTTTTCTGCGCCCATGTAGCTTTGTAGTGAAGCCCGCTAACTGCCTCTTCTCGATAATTCCATTTTTTTCCGTCTTTATAAGGCTCGCAGTATTTAAGCTGTAGGCTTCCGATCTTCGCATGCCAGTGAAGATGTAAATGAGCATGATGGCGCAGTACTGAATCAGGCTAATATGTTTGGATAGTTTTAATGTCGTTGTTATTGAGTGTAAGGCGCAATAGTCTTCCAGGTTCTCCGACGCTATCGCCGCCTCGAATGGTACATACTTTCCCTTCGAGCCTCGTTGTTTTCGGCCATAGTTGTATGTGTGACAGCATTTTAGAATAAGTTTCTTTAATTGATCTTGGTTTTTCAGGTAGCCCTGTATGATTTCTTTATACGAAGAGATCATTTGCAGGTAAACGCTGGTGGGGATCAACTCGGTTTGAGCATGTTCTCTCCAAGCGGGTAGTCGGACTCCGGCTGATGTATCTATTTTTGCTGGTATGAAGCCAACATATCTAAAGGGGAGTCTGGATAACTTGTCTATCAGAATTTTGAATTGGTTTTTACGAGAGGTAGTGTCTATATTTTGGTAAATGGAGTTAACATGTTTTGATGAGGATAGCGTATCAAATAGCGTTACATCTTTAATGCTGCTATACAGAGCGACCTCGCCAAGGGTATGGGTGTACTTTCTAAGTGTAGAAATTGAGAGCGGATTGCCAGGACTGCTATAGGCGTGCCTATCCAATGACAGCAAAATGCTTTTTTGCTGTTTTAGAATTATCGCTGAATTCCGTTTGAGTTTCGGGGGGGCCTCAAAGTGGAGGAGTGCAGAGGCCTTTAGGCTGGTTTGCCGATCGTACATCATCCATGGATTGTCTGAAAAAAGACATTTTCGGGAGTTAGTGCTACTTTCAGAAACAATAAAATTGTCGTCAGGGTACACATATTGTTCCCCTGTTGAATCCCATGGAGAAAATGAAGTATCGATGTATTCTTGCAAGTAAAATCGGTTCAGTGCCATTACTGCAGTACCCCAATCTCAACCATCATGTTTAGTTTTCTGAGCCAATAAGCATCAAGGTTCTCCTCTTCGAAAACATCTGTCTCAATGGATTTGACCAAATCATAAGCCTGTGCGTTATGGGCTCTGATCTTTTCTAGAATCTTTGTTGCCCGGTTTAGGATTTTTTCTTGTTTTTGCTCAAACTCTTCCGGGTTCAGTTGTGTGGCTCGGCGTTGCTCCAGAATGTATACGATGCTTAATAGCTTGCGGATGTCACCGTCTGTAATATGAATCAAGTAATGCTCACAGAAGAGGCATCCTAGGAAATCTTTGCAGTCAGGGGACACTCCAGTATCAATATCTAGATTTTTTGCATCTATAAGATTGCCTGCGCACCCTCCCGCCGTTGTAGATTTGACGAGCCCTTTCTCCATGAAGACTTCAACCTGTTGACCCAGGCCCGAAAAGAAAGCGGTAACTTCCTTGGCATTGATCGCGGGGTTGCCGGTAGTGTAGCTCCTTAATGCGGTTCTTTGATCATGCTGAGCCCGTTCCGCTGAGATAAGCAATGAAGAATTTTGCGTGTGAAATGCAGTTCCATAGGCCCGCAGCTGCTTGTAACCCGCTATTTCTATTAGCGGATCTATTGTGATGCTGATTCTTTTTCTTAAGTGTGACAATAAGTTGAATCTTAGCTTTTTGTGTGGTTTTTTGTTGTTGAAGTTTCCAAATAAAAATTTATGCTCTTTTCCATTTAGTAGTATGTTGCGTATGTCAATATAACTCCGAAAGGCTTTGGAGAATTTGCTAGTAAAGTCAATGGTGACGTCCTTCTTTCCAGCTCGGTATTTGATGCTTCGGAAATTTTGTCCAGCCGTGATGATGGCTGACTCTTCAGTCCATGGTATATCCGATATGGGCGCTTCATTCGCGCTGGTGACGAGGACAAATTGGAATAAAAAGCAGTCATGCGCCAGTCTGGCCAATTCGTATCTGTATTGGTTTTGATCTTGTTTTTCTTTGTCTTTGTCTTTGTCTTCCATGAGTGTGGTAATCGTCGATCTAATGAACTCACCCAAATCCTTGCTGCCTGACATTGCAAGTCGCGCAGTCTCACTCCTAACTGCGTTCCATAGATTGCTTTTTAGTCCAAAAGATTGATTGGATAAAATTCGACCTTCACTGAGCAATACGGGTCTGGTTGGCATTAACCATATTTTTTCTTTACCGGCTTGGAACGTGTGTGGGAGCGCTCTATTATTGATTAAAAAATCATAAATGTTCACAAATATATCGGATATTAGCGTCGTGGCCTCCATTAGCGCACTTTCTTCGGGCACCGTTGTGCTCTCGACGGATTCCGATTCGAATGAGAGGTGTTTTACACCAATGCGGAAGTTGTAACTGGAGTCTTCGAATAGAATTGAACCAAGTCGCTCTAGATAGTTTAGTTGCGTGATCAGAGAATTCGGTTTTCTACCTTTCTGAACGCTGTTGTGCAATACATATGAATAGCTAATGAGTGCTTTGTGATAGCTTTTTGGGGAAGAGAGTGCTTCTGCTGCGGAGTTTTTGTCACCCCAGTTAAGAAATGTTCTTAACGTGCGGAAGTCTGCGTATATCGACAGTGGGCGATTCCCTATGAAATATCGCTCGATAGCATGATGCCCAAAATTCTTTAACGGCTTTATCCGATCCGCTCTCAAAGTCGCCTTGCGGACTTTTGCGGGATTTCCAGGTGCAGGGAGTGTTCTGGTTGTGTATGCCAGTACTCCAATGTTGAGTTTTTTCCCCGCTTCCTTGAAATGAACCAGAAAATCTGCATCAGATTTGTTGTCGATCATGGTTGCGCATAGATTCTGTGGCATATCCACAGGTCTGATTTCAAGTTGATTAAGCGTTATGAGTGGCATTTAACTCTCCAAACAAACGCTGAATTTGATTTTGAATGTGTTCTTCAAATTTAGCTTGGCTAATAGCAGCTAATTTTCTTTTTTTGACCTTGTTTATGTAAGTCTCAGTAACCTTAATATCAGAATGTCCTAAACGTTCTGCCACCAGGGTATATAGATCTGAAAGAGAGATTTCACCGGTGTTTAAAAGTTGTAGTTTTTCTTCGACGAAATTGTCTCCAAACGTAGCCCTCAAATCATGAAAGCGCACAGTAAAAGGATGGCCAAGCTTGGTCAGTTTTGGTTCTAACTGCTGTCTGATAAAAGTTGTTATAGCTTTTCCTAGTGCAGCTGTGCGATAAGAGCTCCTATACGGGTCGTTTTTCTTTGCGTAATAGGGTCTACCATCGCGAGTCAAAAAAACGTATTCATTTTCTTGATTTTTGCGCAAAGATTTTTCGACGCGATTTTTGTACCTGTCGGATGCTAAATAGGTTTTCAGCATCTCACAAAGAAATTTTGGTAGATACAATATATGTTGTTTATCTCCTTTGCTGTCTACATGGGTACCTCGTCCAATAGGTATCGCCACAATCTCGGTCAAGATTTCTTTTGGTAGAGCCGCGACTTGCATGGTGAAGACAGACTGCAGCCTTGCTCCAGAAAGAAGTGCAATAAAGAAGCCTAGTGTCATTTCAGTGTTGTCAATGCTAATTAAGGCTTCTATCAGAGCTTTCTGTTCAGATTCTTCATAGGCGCGAAGATCACTGTGATTGCCCTTTGAAGTTGAAGGTACATGGAGGTCAGTTCTTTTGTACTCTTTTTGATAAAACGCGCCATAACTTCCCGCTAAGCCAATACGAGCAGTTTTTTCTTCCCACGTTTTATGTTCTGGAACAAATTCACGGCTCTCACTGAGCCAGCGATAGAAGCCAATGATCCTAGAAATATGGGCGTTGGCCGTATTGATTTTTTTAGGAAACAGGTTTGTTTCTGTCATCCAGTATAAATGATAGGCATAAGTTGGCCGGTTTGCTTTCCTCTTAGGGAAAGAGAGTAAATCCAGGCCTCTGTCTCTTAGTGTCGATTCGAAATGAGCCAATGATCTGGCTGTCTTCAGCAGTGTTGTGAAGTCAGCAGGAGGGTTGTTGAGTGTTAGAGACAATAGATAGAGGTTACCTAGTTGCCATGGCGCACCATCAGCATCCATAAGCGCAGGGAAGTGGGCGTAGGCCTCTATCAGGGATTCCTGCATGTGACGATAAGGGCGCCCCGAGGGAGAAGTCGCGATCAATCGATCACCTGCTTCAAGCGTGCCCCGGGGGCAGGGTTCGATCATGGGGAGCGAAGGGAGGCTCAAGACCTTCAGGTTGCCTTTTGGGGGATCGTTTCTCATCGTCGCGGCTTATCTGTCTGTTCGTTATGTCTGTCCATTTGATCAAGGTGGGGGGATGGTGTCAATTCGGTATATATAGGGGGTAGAGTTGGGTTTTGATGCCTGCATCGATCACAAGAGCCCGAACTTCGCCGATGAATTGGCCAAGGCGTGCTCCGAGGGCATCGACATCTATTACGAAAACGTCGGCGGCAAGGTGTTCGATGCCGTGCTGCCGCTGCTCAATCCCAAGGCGCGAATTCCACTCTGC
>Ga0182005_1000980_pt1 | contig 12382 bp, 11 predicted proteins | sample Sormic07211103_1_FD_123021 | JGI IMG/M metagenome (GOLD analysis project Ga0182005, IMG submission 123021) | Rhizosphere microbial communities from Sorghum bicolor, Mead, Nebraska, USA - 072115-103_1 MetaG | ecosystem: Host-associated > Plants > Roots > Rhizosphere | place: USA: Nebraska...
ACCAAGGACCAGGACACGGACAAGGTCTGGGGCCTGCGCCAGGGCGCCAAGGACTACGTGGTCAAGCCGATCAAGGAAGAAGAGCTGGTCAAGGCCCTGAAGGAACACCTGCCGGGCTGAATGAGGCGGCTTCGCCGCCTGTGTTCTTCATTCGCCGATGAATCGGCTCCCACCGGGCCCGGCATGTCGCCAGGCCCGCTCGATGGGAGCCAGGGCCTACCCCTGCCGCGGGTCGAACCCCGAGAACGCATCCTTGAAGTCCGCGTACGCCGCCTGCTCCTCGTGGGTTTCAGGCACGGGAACGCGGATTTCCAGCACGACGATCTGATCGCCTGGCTCCGAGCCCGGCAGACCGCGTCCCTTCAGGCGTAGCTTGCGGCCCGACTGCGAACCGGCGGGGATACGCAGGTCGACATGTCCACCCAGCGTCGGGACCGGCACCGTGGCGCCCAGGGCGGCCTCCCAGGGCGTAATCGGCAACGTATGCGTCACCGTCCGGCCTTCCAGGCGGAAGCGAGCGTCGTCGCGGATGCCGATCTCCAGCAGGAGATCGCCCGAGGGACCGCCCCCCATGCCCGCATGACCCTGCCCGCCGAGGCGGATGGTCTGGCCCGGCGTGATGCCAGCCGGAATCTTCACCTCGAGCACCCGCTCGCCGCCCGACGCATCGTTTAGCACCACGCGTGTCTTGCCGCCATTGAAAGCGGTCTGCAGGTCGGTCTCGATCTTCGCCTGGATGTCGCGACCTCGCCTTGCCTGGGACTGCTGCTGTCCCCGGCCACGGCCACCGCCGCCGAACAGACTTTCGAAGAAGTCGCTGAAGTCGCCACCACCGCGGCCACCCATGTCGCCAAAATCGTAGCTCCCACCGCCTTGGCCGAAACCCGGTGGCGGCCGGAACTGCTCGCCCTGGCGATAGCCGCCAGCGCGAAGCTGGTCGTAGGCCCGGCGCTTCTCCGGGTCTTTCAAGGCCTCATTGGCCTCGTTGATCGACTTGAATTTCTCTTCGGCACCCGGCTCCTTGTTCTTGTCCGGGTGATATTTACGGGCGAGCTTGCGGTACGCCGCCTTGATCTCGGCGTCGGTCGCTTCGGGCTTCACCCCAAGTGCTTCGTAGTAATCCTTGAACTCCACAGGCTCTCCCGGGCTTGTGTCGACAACAAAAATCAGAATGCCCGCGGTGGCGCATGTCCACCGCGGGCCAGGCTTACAAGCTTAGAGCGAATCAGCCCGCAGCGTTAATCTCAATACGACGCGGCGCGCTCTCGGCCTTTTTCGGAATCGCAATTTCCAGCACGCCATGGGCGCCCGAGGCCGTGATGCCCTCAGCGTTGGCGCTTTCCGGCAGGGTGAAGCTGCGCTTGAAGGCACCGGCGGCCCGCTCGACGCGGCTGAACTTGCCTTCGGTCTCGCTGGCGAACGCCTTGCGCTCGCCCTTGATGCTGAGCACGTTCTTCTCCATCTGGATCTCGATGTCGGCGAGGTTCACGCCCGGCACGTCGGCAAGAATCAGGAAACGGCCGTCCTCTTCACGAATGTCCACGCGCGGAGCCCAAGCGCTCTGCGCAGCAGCGGCTGGCGCGGCGATCTCGTTACCGAAGAGCTGTTCGAAAACATTGCGGACATCGCTGCCGAACACTGGCGCACGACGAAACGACACATGACGAAGCTGGTTCATCTGTTTGACTCCCAAGAGGTTTTTCGGCCATGTGGCCGTCTGGAAACAAACATATGACCGACCCGCCGGGATTCAAGTGCCGCTACCTGACGCAGCGGGTGGGCCCGACGCAGTGTTCGCGCTAAGCTCGGTCATCTCTCCTCGCAAAGGACACCTCCATGACCATCGCAGTTGGCGACACCCTCCCGGATCACACGCTCACCCAGTTCGGTGACGGCCTCGAGAAGATCTCGAGCGTTGACGTTCTCGGCAAGGGCAAGGTCGTCATTTTCGCGGTGCCGGGCGCGTTCACGCCGACCTGTTCGAACAAGCACCTGCCGGGCTACATCCAGCACATGGAAGATTTCCGCGAGCGCGGCATCAAGGTCGCCTGCGTCTCGGTCAACGATGCCTTCGTGATGCATGCCTGGGGCATTTCACAGGGCGTACCGGACGACCTGCTGATGCTGGGCGATGGCAATGCCACTTTCGCCAAGGCCCTGGGCCTGGAGCTGGACGGCACGGCGAATGGCATGGGCATCCGCGCGAAGCGTTTCGCCATCTACGCGGAAGACGGCGTGGTGAAGGTCGTGCACGTGGAAGCACCCGGCGAGTTCCGCGTCACCTCCGCTGAAGCGATGCTCGAAGCCATCGACAAGTAAGGAATGTGGGAGCCGAAAGGCTCATCGCCGATAAATCGGCTCCCGCAAAAAGCAGGGTAAAAAAAACCCGCCTTTCGGCGGGTTTTTCGTTCTTACGCTTCGGTCGGCTCGTCGCCGTCACCTGTAGGGCCGGTGGGGCCGCTTTCGATGGGCGGCATATCCGCGGCGACTTCGCCGTCGATGATGTCGACCTCGCCTTCGAGCTCTTCCTCCGCTTCCAGGCGAACCACGCCGATGAGCGTTTCATCCTTGGGTAGCTTGATCAGCGTCACGCCCTGCGTGTTGCGGCTGAGCTGCGAGACTTCCGATACGCGGGTGCGGACCAGTGTGCCCTGGTCGGAGATCAGCATCAGCTGCTGCGTTTCGGTGACCTGGGTCGCCGAGACGAGGTTGCCGTTGCGTTCCGAGCACTGGATGGCGATAACGCCCTGCGTGCCACGGCCCTTCTTCGGGAACTCCTCGAGCGCGGTGCGCTTGCCGAAGCCACGTGCCGTTGCAGTGAGGATGTCGCCCTCACCTGCCGCCACGATCAGCGAGACCACTTCGGCATCTTCGGCCAGACGCATACCGCGCACGCCGGTGGCGGTGCGGCCCATCGAGCGGACGGTGCCTTCGTCGAAGCGCACCGACTTGCCGTTGGAGGCAAACAGCAACACGTCGCTCTCGCCACCCGTCATGGCAACATCGACCAGCGCATCGCCCTCGTCGAGGTTGATGGCGGCCTTGCCCTTTTGCAGCTGGAACGCGAACTCCGTGAGCGGCGTCTTCTTGACCGTGCCCTTGCGGGTGGCGAAGAACACGAAGCAGGTCGGATCGTAGTCGCGCACCGGCAGCAGAGCCTGCACCTTCTCGCCCTCGCCCAGCGGCAGCAGGTTGACGATCGGCTTGCCACGCGCACCCGGGCCCGCTTCGGGCATCTGGTACACCTTGAGCCAGTAAACGCGGCCGGTGCTGGTAAAGGTCAGCAGCGTGTCATGGGTGTTAACCACCCACAGCTGCTGCACGACGTCTTCGTCCTTCAGTGCCGAGGCCGAACGACCCTTGCCGCCACGCTTCTGCGCGCGGTACAGGCTGGCCGGCTGGCGCTTGATGTAACCGGTGTGCGAGAGCGTCACCACCACGTCTTCCGGCGCGATGAGGTCGAGCACGTTCAGGTCTTCCTGCGAGTGCTGGATCTCGGTGCGACGCGCGTCGCCGTAGTCGGTGCGGATCTGCTCGAGTTCTTCGCGGATGACTTCGAGCAGGCGCGACGGGTTCTCAAGGATCTCGATGAGCGCACGGATCGTGTTGAGGATCTCGCGGTACTCGTCCGAGAGCTTTTCCTGCTCCAGGCCGGTGAGGCGATGCAGACGCATCTGCAGGATTTCGGTGGCCTGGGCTTCGGACAGCTGGTAGCCGTTCTCGTTCAGGCCGTCACGCGGATCCATGTCTTCCGGACGCGACGACTCGGCACCCGTGGCGGCGAGCAGCGCCTTCACCAGGCCCGGCTCCCAGCGACGGGCGACCATGCGCTCGCGCGCTTCGGCCGACGACGCGGAGGTACGGATCAGCTCGATCATCTCTTCGATGTTGGCGAGCGCGACCGTGAGGCCTTCCAGGATATGCGCACGCTGGCGTGCCTTGCGCAGTTCAAAGATGGTGCGGCGCGTGACGACTTCGCGGCGATGGCGAATGAAGGCCTCGAGGATGTCCTTGAGGTTCATCAGCTTGGGCTGGCCGTCGAGCAGGGCCACCATGTTGATGCCGAAGGTCACCTGCAGCTGGGTCTGCTGGAACAGGTTGTTCAGCACCACGTCGCCCATGGAGTCGCGGCGGATCTCGATGACCACGCGCATGCCGTCCTTGTCGGACTCGTCGCGCAGCTCACTGATGCCCTCGAGCTTCTTTTCCTTGACCAGCTCGGCGATCTTCTCGATCAGGCGAGCCTTGTTCACCTGGTACGGCAGCTCGTGGACGAGGATCGTCTCGCGGCCGTTGGCCTCGGTTTCGATCGACGTGCGCGCGCGCACCAGGATACGGCCCCGACCGGTGCGATACGCCTCGACGATGCCCGACGAACCGTTGATGATGCCGGCGGTCGGGAAGTCGGGACCGGGAATGAAGGTCATCAGCTCGTCGACGCCGAGCGAGGGATCCTCGATCAGGCCGAGCACGGCGTTGATGACTTCGGTCATGTTGTGCGGCGGGATGTTCGTCGCCATGCCGACGGCGATACCGGCGGAACCGTTGACGAGCAGGTTCGGTACGCGGGTCGGAAGGACCAGCGGCTCGTGTTCGCTTTCGTCGTAGTTCGGCCCGAAATCGACGGTTTCCTTGTCGATATCGGCCATCAGCTCGTGCGTAAGGCGCGCCATGCGCACCTCGGTGTATCGCATGGCTGCAGCGTTATCGCCATCGACCGAACCGAAGTTACCCTGGCCGTCGACAAGCATGTAGCGCAATGAGAACGGCTGCGCCATGCGGACGATCGTGTCGTAGACCGACGCGTCGCCGTGCGGATGGTACTTACCGATCACGTCACCGACCACGCGGGCCGACTTCTTGTACGGTTTGTTCCAGGCGTTGCTCAGCTCGTTCATGGCGAACAGCACGCGTCGATGTACCGGCTTGAGGCCGTCGCGTACGTCGGGCAGTGCGCGCCCGACGATGACGCTCATCGCGTAGTCGAGATAGCTCTGACGCATCTCGTCTTCGATGTTGACGCGGATGACTTCTTTGGCGAGTTCTGCCATCAATCGGCTTCCTGGATGTCCGTGAAAATGCCCCCCACCGACCGCGTGTATCGCGCTGGCGCGACGCGGTCGACTCAACCCCACAATCATATCACAACAGGCGTGGAAATGGCCTCTAAAAAGGCCGTAAATTCAATGACTTAAACGGATGTTTTGGCGACGCGAAAAAGCACCGTCCGGGCCAGCAGGAAATTCGCTACCGAACCCGCGGCCGAACCCGCCGCGACGGCCACCGCAGGCCAGTCGTGCAGCGCCGGAAACGCCTTGAAGGCGAGCACATAGACGCCGTTGTTGAAGACGGCGCCCAGCGCCATCAGGCCCATCCAGTGCAGCCATTCCGCACCATGGCCGCGACCGGAATGGCGGTGCGCGAAGGTGTGCGTGCGGTTCCACCACCAGGTAACGGTGGCGGCACTGAGGAACGACACGACGCGCGCCGTGTAGACATTCCACCCCGCCAGGCCGACCAGCGACTGCGCAATCCCGGCGTCGACGATCAGGCCGAGGATGCCGCCGACCGCAAACAGCGCGACCTCGCGGCGCACGTGCTTCACGGAAACAGGATCCGCATCTGTTCTTCGTCGGGCTTGAGGATCACGCCTCGCTCGGTGACGATCGCGTCGATCAGTTCCGCCGGCGTTACGTCGAAGACCGGATTCCAGGCGTCGGCGCCTTCAATCACCGTGCGTGTGCCGGCCACGGACAACAGCTCCGCGGCATCGCGCAGTTCGATCTCGATATCGGATCCTGTCGCGGTCGCCATGTCCACGGTGGTGGATGGCGCGACGACCATGAACTTCACGCCGTGGTGGCGCGCCGCGATCGCCAGCTGATACGTGCCGATCTTGTTGGCGGTGTCGCCATTGGCGGCGATGCGATCCGCACCGACGATCACCCACTTCACCTTGCCGTCCTTCATCAGGTGCGAGGCGGCCGAATCGGCGATGAGCTTGGCGGGAATACCGTCGCGCACCAGTTCCCACATGGTGAGGCGCGCGCCCTGCTGCCAGGGACGCGTCTCGCCGGCGTAAACCTGCTCGATCTGCCCCATGGCCACACCGGCGCGGATGACGCCGAGCGCCGTGCCGTAACCGGCGGTCGCCAGCGAACCCGTATTGCAATGCGTGAGGACGTGCGAGCCCTGCTCGATGAGCGATGCGCCCAGTTCACCCATGTGGCGATTGGCGGCAAGGTCTTCGTCCTGGATCGCCTGCGCCTCGACCTCCAGCGCGGCAGCATCGGCGTCAGCCAGGACACGACGGTTCATGCGATCCAGCGCCCACATCAGGTTCACCGCCGTAGGACGCGCTGCACGCAACGTGGCCATGGCCGTGGCAAGGTCTTCAGCTTTCTGCGAAGCCAGGACCACGCCCCATGCCGCGGCGATACCAATGGCAGGCGCACCGCGCACGGCCAGGTCACGGATAGCGCGAGTGACGTCGTCCGAGCTCACGCAATCGAACCAGATTTCTTCGGCCGGCAGGCGACGCTGGTCGAGCAGGCGGAGACGATCGCCCTGCCACTGCACGGCGCGAATGGAGTCGTGGGAGTCGTTCGTAGTCATACGGCCATTATCGCATCCCCGCCGCACCGCCGCTCACTCCCCCTGTAGGAGCCGCTTCAGCGGCGATGCTCTTCCAGCTCACCATCCGCCTGGTTGACGAAAACCAGCACCCCGATGATCGCCATGTAGAACCGAAAAGCCCCTTCCTGCCCATTCCACACCTTCGACTGCCACATGGCGAACCACTCGCCACCCACCACCATGAAGCCGAAGAACCAGACGACGAAACCAAGGCCGCAACCCGCCACCACCCAGCGTTTAGCCGCCTGGAACGCGGACGCCGGCAACCGGCGCGCACGCCATAGAACGATGCTGCCCAGCAGGAGCAATACACCCGTCACTGCTTCGCCCACGATGATCAGCACGTAACCGACGTGCCACATCCACGGCCGGGTGATCGCACGGTCCAGCAGCGCATTCCCCGGGAACGTCGTATCCATCGACAGCACATGCCGTACGAAGGCGAAATTGGAGCCGTAATCAATGAGGTTGTCATACGCGACAACCAGCGCAAATGCCGCCAGGGTCAGCGAGAGCAGGATCTTGGTCATCCGCGCGGTCATGCCAATCACTCCATGCCCGGGGGCGGACTAGCGTTTGGCCAGCCAGTCGTGGATCGCCGGCGGCACCTGGGCCTGGGCCCTGCCCGAGACGTAAATACCGATGTGCCCGCCCTTGAAGGCGAGTGCGGTGTAATCCTTGCTACCGATGGCGCCGGCCATGGGCGTGGACGCGGCCGGCGGCACGAGATGATCCTGCTCGGCGTAGATATTCAACACCGGCTGGGTGATCTTCTTCAGGTCGATCGCCTTGCCGCCGATGCGCGCTTCGCCCTTGATCAACAGGTTCTTCTGGAAGAAATCCCGGGCGAACTCGCGGAAGGCTTCGCCGGCCTGATCCGGCGAATCGAAGATCCACTTCTCCATGCGCAGGAAGTTTTCGACTTCCTTCGGGTTGTCGAGGATATCCACGAGGCCGACATACTTCTGCTGGTTCAGGCGAACCGGCTTGAGCGTGAGGTAGGCGAAATTCATCACGTCCGCCGGCACGTTGCCGTACGTGTCGACGAACAGGTCGATGTCGATGTTGCGTGCCCAATGCGACAGCATGTTGTCGGGCGTATGGAAGTCTACCGGCGTCACCATGGTGACAAGGTTGCGCACCTTTTCCGGGTGCAGCGTGGCGTAGCAGAGCGAGAAGACGCCGCCCTGGCAGATTCCAAGCAGGTTGAGCGAATCCACGGCGTGGCGCTTGCGAATCACATCGATGCAACGATCCAGATAGCCGTCGATGTAATCGTCGAGGGTCAACCAGCGATCGGCCCCATCGGGATAACCCCAGTCGATGAGATACACGTCCTCGCCCTGGGCAAGGAGATTGCGCACCATCGAGCGATCTTCCTGGAGGTCCACCATCCACGGCGTGTTGACCAGCGCGTAACAGATCAACAGCGGGGTCGTCGCCGTGGGCTTCGTAGCGCCCTTGAAGTGCCAGAGGGTGAGCTTGTCTTCGGTATAGACGGCCTCGCGCGGCGTCGTGCCGAGCTCGATCGGGCCGATGTGCTTCAGCGTTTCCATGCCGGCTTCGAGCTTGCGACGGAACGCTTCGACTTCCGCACGCGCACTCTCAGGATCGAACGAAAACGGGTTGCCGTTCATCGCACCCTACCCTTCTTCGCTGCCACCTTCTTCGCAGCCGCCTTTTTCGCAACCGACTTCGATGTACCCCGCCGCCCTGTGGGAGCCGCTTCAGCGGCGATTGGCGTCGCGGCCTTACTCACCGCCCCCTTCGCGCCGCGCAACAACGCCACTTCAGCACGAAGCGCCTCGACCTCAGCCACCAGGCCATGCATCTGCCGCAATTCCCGACGCATCGCCTGCAAACGCTCACCAAGGCTGTCGACCTCCGTGCGCGTCGGCATGCCAGCCTGCCGCGTAAGACGTTCCACCTGCTTCTGCTGCAACACTTTCAGACGCATTTGCGCATTGACGAGCGCGGCATAAACCTCGCGGAATTCACCGGACAGCGCGGCCTCGCCGTAATTTTCTTCGGCAAGATTCACCCAGCGGTCGTAGACCGAGCGCATCGATTCGGCGTCCGACGATACGGGCTGGTCGCGAAGGGCGGCACCGGCACGCTCGTTCACACCCTGCAGCAAGGTCTGGAACCGCGCGTAGTGTTCGACGTAATCGATCCAGGCGCGGAACAAGGCCTGCTGCTCTTCCTGCTGCTCGCGCGTGATGCCGAAGGCCGGCATCGACAATGACTCACGTGCGACCTTCACCCACTCGTCGAAACGCTCGGTGCCCGGCGGCGGCATCTCGGCGCCGGGCGGGGCCCCGTAGCCAAAAGGCGCGGCACCCGGCGGCGGACCGTAACCGAATGGTGCGGCACCCGGCCCACCAAAGGGCGGCACGCCGCCCATGGCGAACGGCGCGGCACCGGGCTCACCGGCGGCCATCGAGCGCATCCAGTCGCCGTAACCGCCCAGGCCGGCGAACATCCGTCCCATGATGTCGGCAGCCGGCGACGCGGCCGACGACTGGCTGGCGGGATCGAACTGGCGCGACCAGGTTTCCAGTCCTGCGCGCACGAAGGCCTGGTACTGGTCGATGAAGTCGGTGGATTTATCTGCCATGTGGCTATGGTACGGCACGACACGAGCGGACGCGCCGGTTCGTCAGGGTGTGATCTCAAAGATGGCTTGCTGGTCGGCCCTGGAGCTGCCCCCCACCCACACGGTGTACTGGGTCGGTTCGACAACCTCCTCGCTCTTCGCGTTCCAGAACGACAACTCCGGAAAGCCCAACCGAAACGTTACGCGCCTGGACTGCCCGGGCTGGAGCTCGATGCGCTGGAAGCCCTTCAGGCTGCGTATCGGCTGCTCGACGCTGGCACCGAGGTTGCGCACGTAAAGCTGCACGACTTCCGTGCCTGCGCGCTGGCCCGTGTTCTTCACCGTGGCGGTCACGGTGACAAGGTCGCTTGCGCCCGCACGATTGGCTTCCGTCAACGGTAGCCTGGCGCGTGACACTTGCACGTCCGAATAGCCGAAGGTGGTGTAGGACAGGCCGTGGCCGAAGGCGTAAAGCGCGTCGTTCGGCACATCGATATAGCGCGAGATGAATGCCGTACCGGCGCCTGGCGGCTTTCTCAGGTCGGCATCACCCGGTGGGCGACCGGTCGGGAACTGATCGTAGTAGAGCGGCTCCTGACCGACGACACGGGGAAAGCTCATGGTCAGCTTTCCACTGGGAGCGACGTCGCCGAACAGGACGTCTGCCACGGCATGGCCGGCCTCCGTGCCGGGAAACCATACGGCCATGATCGCAGGCACGTGTTGGTCGGCCCAGTCGAGCACCAGGGGACGGCCCGAAAACACCAGGAGGACGACGGGTTTGCCGGTGGCGACAATCCGCTCCAGCAGTTCCTGCTGATTGCCCGGAAGGTCCAGTTGCGCCCGCGAACCCGCTTCACCACTCATGCGCGACGATTCCCCCAGCGCCATGACCACCACATCGGCCTGGGCGGCCGTTTGCATGGCCTCGGCGAAACCGGCTTCCGATTCCGTCTCGATCTCGGTGCCCCGGGCGTAGAGCAATTCGCCACCCTGCGCCTTCATGCGTGCCGCAAGGCCGCTGCGCAATGTAACGACGTCCGGGAAGTGCTGCGCGCCACCCCAGGCACCTTGCATCTCGCCTGCCGCGTCGGCCAGCGGCCCGATCAACGCCAATGTCTTCACGCGGTTATCGAGCGGCAGCACAGGTGTCGCCGCGCCCTGCCCGCCATTCTTCAGCAGTACGAAGGATTCCGCTGCCGCGCGCCGTGCGAGAGGCCGATGCGTATCCACCGCCTGGGTCACTTCAGTGCCGCGCGCATACGGATGTTCGAATAACCCCACGGCAAACTTCACCCGCAGCACGCGTCGCACGGCCTCGTCGACGGTGGCCATGGACAGCTTTCCTTCCTGAAGCAGCTTCGGAATCTGCGTGTCGTAGAAGTGGCTCATCATGTCCACCTCGACGCCAGCCTGCAGCGCCTTCCGCGTGGCGGTGGCAGCGTCCAGCGCCACGCCATGATGGGTCAGCTCCATCACCGCCGTGAAGTCGCTCACCACGAAGCCGTCGAAACCCCATTCCTTTCGCAGGATATCTGTCATGAGATAGGCGTTGGCCGTGGCGGGCACGCCGTTGAGCGCATTGAACGCGCTCATCATCGTGGCCGCACCGGCAGCCACGGCTGCACGGTACGGCGGCAGGTACACCTGACGCAGGCGAATGTCGGACATGTCCGTGGTGTTGTACTCGCGCCCCGCCTCGGCTGCTCCATAGGCGGCGAAGTGCTTGACGGATGCAGCCACGCTTTCCGGATCCGCCAGGTCACTGCCCTGGTACCCGCGGACATACGCACGCGCCATCGCGGCACCGAGGTAGGCATCTTCGCCCGCACCTTCGGTCGAGCGACCCCAGCGTGCATCGCGCGAGATGTCGACCATGGGCGAGTAGAACCATTTCACTCCCGCCGTGGTCGCCTCCACAGCGGCCATGCGAGAGAGGTCCTGCACCAACGGTGGATCCCACGTCGCAGACAGGCCGAGCGGCACGGGGTAGATCGTGCGGTAGCCGTGAATGATATCGGCGCCGAACAGCAGCGGAATGCCGAGCCGGCTCTTGAGTGCGGCTTCCTGGAATCGACGCGTTTTGGCGGCACCGACCACGTTGAGCATCGAGCCGAGTTCGCCCCGGCGTGCCAGCGCCAGCGCGTCCACACGCTCACGCGTTTCCGGATTGCTGCCGACCGCTTCCTCATCCTTGGGCTCGGAGGCGCCGCTGGCACCATATTGCACGAGCTGTCCGATCTTCTCCTGCAGGGTCATGCGAGCTAACAGTGCCTCCACCTTCCGCTCGATTTCCGGCGAGCCCAGCTGCGGATTCGACGCAGGGACGACGGAGCCATGGGCAGCTGGCATGGCGCAGACGGCAGCCGTCAGCGTGAGGGATGCCCTGAGGCATAGCGCGTGCAGGGACAGACGACGAAGCGGGACGCTCATGCACTCTCCGGGGACAGATCGCCAGGCAATGGCAATGGGAATGATCCGGGAATGTAAACGTTTACGTAGATTCAGGTAAACCGCCCGCTGCCGCGGGATCGCCGCTGAAGCGGCTCCACAGGTGCGCGGCAACCGACCAAAAAAAACCCGGCATCTTGCGATGCCGGGTTTCGTGGAACGCTTCAGGCGATAGCTCAGCCCGTGACGTTCTCGTCTTCGGTAACAGCCTTCATCGACAGGCGGATACGGCCCTGCTTGTCGACTTCGAGGACCTTGACCTTAACGATGTCGCCTTCCTTGAGCTTGTCGGAGACCTTCTCGACGCGCTCGCTGGAGATCTGCGAAACGTGAACGAGACCGTCCTTGCCCGGCATGATCGTGACGAATGCACCGAAGTCCATCAGCTTGGCGACCTTGCCTTCGTAGATGCGGCCCGGCTCGACGTCCGAAACGATCTGTTCGATGCGCTTGCGCGCGGCTTCGGCGGCTTCGCGGTTGACCGACGCGATGACCACGTTGCCGTCATCGGTGATGTCGATCGTGGTACCGGTCTCTTCGGTGATCGAACGGATGGTCGCGCCACCCTTGCCGATGACTTCGCGGATCTTGTCCGGGTGGATCTTGATCGTGAGCAGGCGCGGTGCGAACTCGCTCATTTCCGAGCGGGCTTCGGTGATGCACTTGGCCATTTCGCCGAGGATATGCAGGCGACCGCGC
>Ga0182005_1000981_pt1 | contig 12355 bp, 11 predicted proteins | sample Sormic07211103_1_FD_123021 | JGI IMG/M metagenome (GOLD analysis project Ga0182005, IMG submission 123021) | Rhizosphere microbial communities from Sorghum bicolor, Mead, Nebraska, USA - 072115-103_1 MetaG | ecosystem: Host-associated > Plants > Roots > Rhizosphere | place: USA: Nebraska...
CCAGCGCGCGATCGTCGTCGTGCACGCGCGCCAGGAACGCGCTCAGGGTCATGCGCAGCTGCGGCGCCCCGAACAAGGTCCCGGTCTGTTCGGCCAGCAGCAGATGGCGCCGGTCGGCCTCGACCCGCCAGGTGCCGATGCCGCCCATCGCGTGCGCCAGGCGCAGATCCTCGTCGCCGCGGCGCAGGCGGTCCAGCAGCTGCCGCTGGCGGTCCTCGGCACGGCGCAGGCTGCCCAGCAGAAAACCGAACCCGAGCAGGTACAGCAGATACACCAGCGACGCAGCGCCGGCGAACCACCACCACGGCGCCAGCGCTTCGCGCACCGCCAGCCCCGCCACCGCCAGCAACGGATAGGCGCCCCCGCCACTGACCGCCAGCATGCGCGGCTGCCGGTCGAACACGCTGCGCTGCATGCCCAGCGCACTGCCCTGCGGCAGTCCGCGCACCAGGCCCAGCGGCAGCAGCAGGCGGCTGCCGATGGTGCCGGCGGCAGGACGGCTGGCCGCGAGCAGCAGGCCATGCGTATCGGTCAGCGCGACCACGCCATCGCGGCCGGCATCGACCCCGCCGACGATGCGCTGCAATGCCGCGACCCGCCAGCTCGCCACCACCCAATCGCCCGACGCCAGCGGCAGCGCAAGCCGCACCACCGCTTCGCCGTCGGCCAGACGTTGATAAGGGCCGACGAACACCTGATCGGCATTGCGGCGCGAGCCCAGCGCCCACGCACGCACGTCCGGGTCGCCCTCCGTCCCGTAGCGGCGCCGACCCTGCGCATCCAGCAGCGCAATCCCATGCAGCTCCGGATGCCGCAGCAGCACGCCGCGCAGCGATGCCTCGATCAGCGCCGGCGCGCTTGCCGGCGCGTCGGCCAGCAGCGCCTGCGCGCCCATGCCTTCGCCGCGCAGCGCCTGGCTCAGGTTGTCCAGCTCCAACTGCAGCAGACGGTCGGCGCCCGTCGCCAACGCCAGGCTCTGCCGCTGCGCCGCGGCCAGCCGGTTGGCGCGGTCCTGCGCCAGCACATAGGCCAGCCCGCACGCCAGCAACAGCGCCAACGCCAGGCCCCAGACCAGGATCGCGCGCAACGGCGCGCGCAACGCGCGCCGCAGGCGCTGCCGGAAGCGGACGTCGTAGAGCTTGTCGGCGGCGGAGAAACGGCGCTGCATGGGTCCTGCATAGAGCGGCTCAACCGCGCCGATCTTGAATCGCTCCAGCATCCGGGCCGGTACCTGCCAACCGACCGGAGGCTCGGTGCGGGCCGGAGTGTGCGGCCATCCCGATGCGTCGACACAGGCGTACGGGACGTCCGGCGATGCCGGCGCCATGTATGAACAATACAGCCCGTCAGCATGGCCCCCCGCGCTCCGGCCAACGAGGCGCAATCGGGAGTTGGCGCATGGCGCGTCCTGCCCTGCGTCAGCGGCGATATCGTCCGCATGCACCTGCTGATCCGTTTTCCGCGTGGCGTGCTGCCTCCGGTTCCGCCAAGACCCAAAAAAAGCCCTGCATGACGGTAAAATGCGCAGGAGGGGTGCGGGGCCAGCAAGCGGCCCATTCGGCGGACGTGGTTGGCACAAGCGAGCGCACAACCTCCACGTTCCCCCAATTTTTGGACTCCAAGCCGCAGTGGCAAGCCTCCAGCGCAATCGCCTCCCCGCCACGTTCGTGAACGAGAGTCACGAAATCCTTGCGGCATGCCTCGGCGCCTTTGCGATCTTCCTGGCCGCATCCGCAGCATCGTTGATGCTCGCCCAACAGCTCTCGCTGCGCTTTTCCGTCGCCGCTTGCATCATCGGCGGCCTGGCGCTAGCGACGCTGTCGGTCACGGCCGTGCGGGTGATCGTCCACTATCGGCGCCTGCACCAGCCGGGTCAGCGCCTGCACCTGGTCGGCGTGCTGGCGCTTGCGCTGGCCGGTGGCTGGCTGGCGATGTCGATCAACCGCCCCGATATCGACGACTCCATCTATGTCCCGAAGGCGGTGTACTACATCGCGCATCCGGACGCCCCGGTCGACACCGGCGTGAACTGGCTGGCCGGTCTCGAGCGGACTCCCCAATCCGGCGTTTTCCCCTACTACGAACTCACCCAGGCAGCGCTTTCCTGGCTCGGCGGCCGTCCGTATCTGGACGTGTACCACGTGCTGTTCCCGGGAATCGTCGGGTTCTTGATGTGCGCCGCGGCGATCTTGCTCATCGGCCTGTTCGAAGCGCGCCCCCGGACGATCCTGATCTGCGGCGCCTTCTACCTGCTGCTGTTGCTCGCGCTTGGGGAAACGCATCGTGCCTACGGCAATCTGAGCATCGCCCGCGCCTTCCATGGCAAGTACATGTTCCTGTCCGTGGGCGTTCCGGCGTGGATCTACTTCTCGCTGCGCTATCTGCGCCAGCCACGGTGGAGCACATGGCTGATCCTCCTCGCGCTGGGCATCGGCATGGCCGCCGCCACGCCGACGGCGATGGTGTTTCTCCCGTTCCTGGCGCTGACCCTGGCCCTGGCGTTCCATGTACAGGCGTCCGGATCCTTCGCCTCGATCGCGGCGCTGCTGCCGGCGCTGCGCTACGGTGTCTCGCTGGCGCCGGTGGTGCTGATGGCGATCGTCTTTCGCTTCTACGCAGTCGACAACATCGCCGCAGGCAGCCAGATCAACGCGGGCTTCCCGAAGACGTTCGCCGACCAGCTGCGCCTGATCGTGAATCCGGACTACCCGCTGACCCCGGTGCTGTTCGTGGCGTCACTCGCGCTGGTGCTCGCGTTCTCCGCGTATCGCCGCTTTTTCGCCATCTGGGTGACGACGCTGTGCGTCCTGCTGCTGAATCCGTGGGTGTCGCAATTCGTCATGCTCCACCTGACCACCGAGAACATCTATTGGCGGATGTTCTACCTGCTTCCGTTTCCGCTGCTCGCGGCGCTGGCGCTGGCGCCGCTGGCGAATGCCGGCCGCACCGGCCCGATCTGGGCGGGGCTGTGCCTGGCCGCCGCCGGCCTCTTGGCGACGATCGGGCCGACCTCGGTGCTGCGGCACGGCAACGGCGCGACGCTCGCCCTGCCAGGCTACAAAATCGGTGCGAACGACAGCGCCTCCGCACAGCAGTTCATTCGCCGCGCCGCGCCAGGCTCGGTGTTCGCCCCGGTCCAGCTCGCCAGCAACATCCTGCTGCTGTCGTCGGATTTTCCGCAGTATTTCATGCGCGAAGACTATCTCGGCCTGATGATGGCGAGCGTCCCGGCGCATGTTTCCTTCCAGCAGAGACTGGACGCCGCCTTCTACCTCTACAGCAATGGCGCCACGCCGGAAGCGGAGAAGGCCTTCCGTGCCATGATCGCCGCGGCGGATGGGCCGCAGCATGTCCTGGTTCCCGCCAACGCCGACCGGTACGCCGCCATCGCCTCGCAGCTCGCCGCCGCAGGCTATCGTCGCGCATTCGCCGTGGCAGGCGGATACGCGGTATTCAGCCATCCACCAAGGCACCAGCAGTGACCAAGAAAGTCGCCATCCTGCAATCCAACTACATTCCGTGGAAGGGCTATTTCGACCTGATCGCCGCGGTCGACGAGTTCATCCTGTACGACGACATGCAGTACACCCGGCGCGACTGGCGCAACCGCAACCAGATCAAGACCCCGCAGGGCGCGCAATGGCTGACGGTGCCGGTCCTGACCAAGGGCAAGTATCATCAGCGCATCGCCGATACCGAGCTGGATGGGCGCGAATGGGCCGAATTGCACTGGCGCGCGCTTGCGCAGAACTATCGCCGCGCCCCGCACTTCGACGGGATCGCCGCCTGGCTGCAGCCGCTCTACCTGGAACCGTATACCCACCTGTCGCAGATGAACCGGCGCTTCCTGGAAGCGATATGCGGCTATCTGAAGATCGACACCGTCATCAGCAGTTCCGCTGACCACGCGCTACTGGACGCGAAGACCGAGCGCCTGGCCGACCTGTGCGCCAAAGTGGGCGCCACGACCTACATTTCCGGTCCCGCGGCGAAGGATTACATCGACGAAGACGTCTTCCGGCAATACGGCATCGAGCTGGTCTGGTTCGACTATGCCGGCTATCCGGAATACCCGCAGCTATGGGGCGACTTCGTGCACGGCGTGAGCATCCTCGACCTGCTCTTCAATTGCGGTCCGGACGCGCACAGATACATGAGGTACGTGCATCCATGAAGCTGTCGATCGTCTCCACGCTCTATCAGTCGGCGCCATACATCGCCGACTTCCATCGGCGCGCCAGCCTCGCGGCGCAGAAGCTGGTCGCGGACGACTACGAGATCGTCCTGGTCAACGATGGCTCGCCGGACCACAGCCTCGAGCTGGCGATCGCCTTGAGCGAAGCCGATCCGCACGTGGTCGTGGTGGATCTGTCGCGCAATTTCGGCCACCACAAGGCCATGATGACGGGCCTGGCGCATGCCGCCGGCGAGCTGGTGTTCCTGATCGACAGCGACCTGGAGGAAGAACCCGAATGGCTGGCCGCGTTCGCCGACGACCTGCATCGGCACGATGCCGATGTCGTCTACGGAACGCAGCTGCAACGCAAGGGCAACGCGTTCGAGCGGTTGAGCGGACAGTGGTTCTATCGCGCATTCAAGCTGCTGACCGGCATGGCGTTGCCGGAAAACGTGGTCACCGCACGCCTGATGCGCCGGCGCTACGTGCAGGCACTGGTGGCGCATCGCGAACGCGAAGTGTTCATGGCCGGGCTATGGCATATCACCGGCTTCCGGCAACGCCCGTGGCCGGTCACCAAGCACAGCACCAGCCAGACCACGTATACGCTGCGCCGCAAGCTCTCGCTGCTGGTGAACTCGGTCACCTCGTTCAGCAACACGCCGCTGGTCGGCATCTTCTACGTCGGCGTAGCGATTTCCCTGATGGCGCTGGTCTATAGCGCCTACCTGCTGGTGCAATGGGCGTTTCTGGCACGGCCGCTCAGCGGCTGGACCTCGGTGATGGCATCGATCTGGCTGCTGGGTGGCATGATCATCTCCTTCATCGGCGTGATCGGCATCTACCTGTCGAAGATCTTCTCCGAAACCAAGCAGCGCCCCTATACGATCGTGAGACAGATCCATGCACAACGACACGACTGAGCTGCTCGCCGACGTCGCCGGCTACTACAGCGACAAGTTGGCCCAGCATGGGCAGACGGCGCGCGGCGTCGACTGGAACGGCGAGGACAGCCAGACGCTGCGATTCGCCCAGCTGTGCATGCTGGCCGGCAGCGACGGCGCATTCTCGGTGAATGACCTGGGCTGCGGCTACGCCGCGCTCTACGACTACCTGCGCGAGCGCCACGCCGGCGTGGACTACGCCGGCTTCGACGTCTCCGCCGACATGGCCGCGGCTGCAGCCAAGCGGCACGAGGCCGATCCCAACGCCAGATTCGTCGTCGCCGCGGAACCGGACCGCATTGCCGATTACGGCATGGCCAGCGGCATCTTCAACGTGCGGCTCGGCCACGACCCGGCGCGCTGGCAGTCCTACGTGGAAACCACGCTGGATGTACTCGATCGCACCAGCCGCGCCGGCTTCGCGTTCAATTGCCTGACCAGCTATTCCGATCCCGAGCGCATGCGCGAACACCTGTACTACGCCGACCCCTGTCGCTACTTCGATCTGTGCAAGCGGCGCTACTCGCGCAACGTCGCGCTCCTGCATGATTACGGACTGTACGAATTCACGATCCTGGTGAGGAAAACGCCGTGAGCAAGAAACCCCTGGTCATCTTCGGCGCCGGCGACATCGCGCAGCTGGCGCACTACTATTTCAGCACCGACTCGGACTACGAGGTGGTGGCCTTCACGATCGACGCCGACTACATCACCGACAGCCACTTTTGCGGATTGCCGGTCGTGGCGTTCGACCGGCTTGCGGCGTCCTATCCGCCCGAACGCAACGAGATCTTCATCGCGCTGAGCTATTCCAAGCTCAATGCGATACGCAAGGAGAAGTATCTGGCCGCCAAGGCGGCCGGCTATCGGCTTGCCAGCTACATCAGCTCGCACGCCACCGTGCTCAACGACGGCCGGATCGGCGACAATTGCTTTTTGCTGGAGGACAACACCATCCAGCCATTCGTGCAGATCGGCGATAACGTCACGCTGTGGAGCGGCAACCATATCGGCCATCACTCGACGATCGACAGCCACTGCTTTCTCGCTTCGCACATCGTCGTTTCGGGCGGGGTGGAGATCGGCGAGCAATGCTTCATCGGGGTGAATGCGACGCTGCGCGACCACATCCGCATTGGCGCCAGGACCGTGGTCGGCGCCGGCGCCCTGCTGCTGGGCGATGCCGAACCGGAAGGTCTCTATATCGGCACCGCCACCGAGCGATCGCCGGTGCCCAGCACGCGCCTGAGGAAGATATGACCTGCGTGCACGCAGCCGACGCGACATGCCGCGCCGCCGGCCCGGCCGAGTGCTGGCCGAGCCCCACCCTGCTGGAGCGCCACTGATGCCGCCACGGCCGTTGGATTATCTGTACATCGCCGCCACGATCGCCTTTACCGTGTATGGCCAATTGATCCTCAAATGGCGGATCGCCAAGCTGGGCCCCCTGCCCGCCGAGGCGTTCGACAAACTCAAGTTCCTGGTGTCGTTGCTGTTCGACCCGGCGATCTTTTCCGGATTCGCTGCGGCGTTCCTGGCTTCGCTGGCATGGATGGCGGCGATGACCCGGTTCGAACTCAGCCACGCCTATCCTTTCATGAGCCTGAATTTCGTCATCGTGCTGTTGCTGAGCGGCTGGCTGTTGAGCGAACCGCTGACGCTGCAACGCGCGGCTGGCGTTGCGCTGATCGTGGCCGGGACCGTGGTTGCCGCGCGTGGCTGAGCCGCTCGCGCAGCCTCCCGCTTCCGAGTGGCGTCAGTGGCTGGGGGCGCTGCTGATCGTCCTGTTGCCGGTGCTGGCGCTATGCACCCTCTATTCGCCGCGCTGGGAAACCAACGACGACGTCGGCATGGCGATGCTGGCGCATGGTTACGGCATGGCCGCTGTCGGCTCGCCCAACCTGGTGTTCTCCAACGTCGTCTGGGGTTACATCGTGCGCCTGCTGCCCACGCTGGGCGGCATCGATGGCTATACGCTTGCGACATTCGCGGCGCTCGTCCTGGTCGGGACCACCCTGCTGCATTGTCTCAGGCGCCTGGGCAACGGCTGGGTAGTGACGGGCAGCGTTCTGCTTCTGCTGTTGCTGCGCCCAGTGCTGCTTCCGCAGTTCACCGTCAACGCCGGGCTGCTGGCCGTCGCTGCGGTGGCTTGCCTGTGCCTGTATGCCCACGCGAGGCGCGTTCCGGCGTTGTGGCTGGGTACCACGCTGCTGTTCCTGAGCGGCATGGTGCGCAGTCACGAGTGCCTGCTGGTCGTGCTGATCGCGCTGCCACTGCTGCCCTGGCACGCATTGACCCAAGGGCATGCGCCGCGCTGGGCGGCCGCGGCGCTGTGCGTGGCGCTGCTGGCCGCCGCGCTGCTGGACCGGCATGCCTACGCCACCCCGGCGTGGAAGGACTTCAACGACCTGAATCTGGTGCGGGCCGCGTTCACCGATTTCGGCGCCGGCGACTACCTCAACAAGCGCCCCGACATCCTGGCGCGCCACGGCTATACGACGAACGACATCGAGCTGCTGAGCCGCTGGTTCTTCGCCGACCCGCGCATCGCCGATCCGGTCGCATTGAAAGCCATGTTGGCCGAAGCCGGAACGATGCCGCTTCGCGAAAACGGATTGGCCACCGGCTGGCAAGGCATCCGCGCGCTGTGGCACCCGAACCTGCTGCCCTTGCTGATTGCCGCGCTGTTGCTTGGCGTGCTGCTGCCCAGTCGCAAAGTCGCCGCTGCCTGGCTGCTTTGCGCTTTGGCCGTATTCGCGATGGGTGCGCTGGGCAGGCCGGGCGTCCTGCGCGTCTACGTGCCGCTGATCGCCTTGCTGACCGTGGCGCCGCTGCTCCTGGGCAATGCAGGCCGCACCGGCAGACGTCCTGCGATCCTGGCCGTCGTGACGCTTGCGGCCTTGGCCAATGCGTGGCTCTCCGCCGCCGCATGGCAGACCGCGCAACGCGCGGACGAGCAGGCGCGCGGGGACCTGGCATCGCTTCCGCACGGGTCGATCGTGGTGTGGGGCGCCACCTTCCCCTACGAGGCCGTGTACCGGCCATTCACGCGTGCCGCCGAGCACGACAGGTACCGGTTGTACGCCCTGGGCGCCTTTACCCTGGTGCCGAACTCCGTCGCCAGGCACGAAGATCGGGCTGGACGCGGATTCGTCGGCCTGCTGCAGCGGCGCGAGGGAGTGACAATCCTCGCCAACGAGCAACGCCTGCAGTGGCTGGACCTGTATTGCAGACAGCGCCTCCAAGGCGAGCCGGCGCAATTGCAGGCGTGGCATGCCGGCGCGCTGCTGGCCAGCCGCCACCGATGCACGGCGGCGCGGTGACGGCCCATGGCTGCGCCGCTTCGCTTCCACCAGACCACTCCTTCAAGACCGCGGACACGTATCGAATGAGCACCGATTCCATCCCCTTCAACTGGCCGCACATGACCGGGAAGGAGCTGTACTACATCGCCGAGTCGCATTTCAACGGCCGCCTTGCCGGCGACGGTCCGTTTACGCGGCGTTGCCACGACTGGCTGCAGGGGCACACCGGCGCACGCGCGCTGCTGACCCACTCCTGCACCGCGGCGCTGGAGATGGCCGCCTTGCTGCTGGACATCCAGCCCGGCGACGAGATCATCATGCCGTCGTACACCTTCGTTTCCACCGCCAATGCCTTCGTCCTGCGCGGCGGCGTTCCGGTGTTCGTCGATATCCGCGAAGACACGCTGAACCTGGATGAGCGCCTGATCGAAGCCGCCATCACCTCCCGCACCCGCGCCATCGTGCCGGTGCACTACGCGGGCGTGGCCTGCGACATGGACGCCATCCTCGACATCGCCGCACGCCACGGCCTGAAGGTGATCGAAGATGCGGCGCAGGGGGTGATGGCCAGCTACAAGGGACGCGCACTGGGCGCGATCGGCGACATCGGCGCCTACAGTTTCCATGAGACCAAGAACGTGATCAGCGGCGAAGGCGGCGCCCTGCTGATGCGCGATGCCGCGTTGGCGCAGCGCGCGGAGGTGATCCGCGAGAAGGGCACCGACCGCAGCCGCTACTTCCGCGGCGAAGTGGACAAATACACCTGGCAGGACGTCGGCTCCTCGTTCCTGCCGGGGGAACTGACCGCCGCCTTCCTGTGGGCGCAGCTGGAAGAGGCCGACCGCATCACCCAGGACCGGCTGCGCAGTTGGGCCCGCTATCACGCCGCCCTGGAATCGCTGGAACGCGACGGCAGCATCCGCCGCCCGATCGTCCCCGACGATTGCCAGCACAACGCGCACATGTATTACGTCCTGCTGCATCCGCAGGCCGATCGGCAGCGCGTGCTGGAAACGCTGCGCGCCGCCGGGATCGGCTCGGTCTTCCACTATGTGCCCCTGCACGACTCGCCCGCCGGCAAGCGCTATGGCCGAGCCGCGGGCGAGCTGCCGATCACGCAGCGGCAGTCCAAGCGCCTGCTGCGCCTGCCGCTGTGGACGGGGCTGAGCGCAGCGCAGCAGGACCGGGTGGTGGACGTCTTCACCCGCGCGCTCGGTTGAGCCTTTCCGCACACGCGCCGACGCGCGGCCGCAGCCGCGCCTGACAACGGGAATTCACATGGCCGCGCACTGGAAGAAGCTGGGACTGGTATTCAACGCGAGCGGCCAGGCGCCTTGGCTGCATGCCTATGCCGCCGTACCGATTGCCGAGCGCCTCGGCGACAGCGATCGCTACCGGATCTATTTCAGCAGCCGCGACGTGGCGAACCGCAGCTTCACCTCGTGGGTCGTCGTCGATATCCGCCATCCGCAGCGCATCCTCGATGCCGCCACCGCGCCGGTGCTGCAACCCGGAGGCCTGGGCGAATTCGACGACAGCGGCGCGATGGCGACCTGGCTGGCGACGCACCGCGGCCGGCGCTACCTGTACTACATCGGCTGGAACCTGGGCGTGACCGTGCCCTTCCGCAATTCGATCGGCCTGGCAACGTCAGCCGGAGCCGAACAGCCGTTCGCGCGCCACTTGCCCGGGCCGATCGTCGACCGCTCGGCCACCGAGCCGCATTTTTGCGCGAGCTGCTGCGTGATGCCGGGCGAGGATCTCTGGCGCATGTGGTATCTGTCGTGTACCGGCTGGGAACTGCAGGACGGGACGCCAAGGCACCGCTATCACCTCAAGTACGCCGAGTCCGACGACGGCATCGCCTGGCGTCGCGACGGCGAGATCGCGATCGATTACGCCGATGCCGACGAATACGCCATCTCCCGTCCCTGCGTGATCCGCGATCCCGACGGCTGGCGCATGTGGTACTCGTATCGCGGCGCCGCCTATCGCATCGGCTACGCCGAGTCCGCCGACGGTCGACGCTGGCAGCGACTGGACCATCTGGCGGGGATCGCACCCTCGCCCAGCGGCTGGGATTCGCAGATGATCGAATATCCCTTCGTGTTCGATCACGAGGGCGAACGCTACATGCTCTACAACGGCAACGACTACGGCCGCAGCGGATTCGGGCTCGCGGTTCTGGAACGCGGCTAGGCCAGCCACACACCCGCGCCGAGCACGCCGCTCACTCCGGCCACTGCGCCAGCCGCTGCGGCGCGATGCCGACCCGGCGGCAGGCGCGCTGCGCGATGCCGTCGTTGAGCGCGATGCGGAACAGCGGCGCCAGCCCCTGCAGCACCCGCGACGCGACCGCGGTCTGGGCGCGTTGCAGGCGCCCGTGTCCGAGCATCGCGCTCGCCCACGGCGGCAGCAGCGCCGCGCCGGCGCCCAGGAACAGCTCGCGCGACAGGCCCGCCGCCGGCACCGGCAGGCGCAGCCCGGCCAGCACCGCGAGCACCTCGCGCGATCGCGCATCCACCCGCAGTTGCGGGCGCACCTGGGCGAAGTAGTCCAGCACCTCGCGCTCGCTGGCCGGCACCGCCTGCGCGCCCAGCGCCTCGGCCACGCGTCGGCCCTCGGCGTAGTAGCGATCGGCGATGGCGACCGGCACCGCGCGGCAGTAACGGCGATAGCCCTGCAGGAAGCCGTAGGCCTCGGTGACGTGCACCCAGGTCAGCAACGCCGGATCGTCGGCGGCATAGGCGCGGCCGTCGGGCGCGTGGCCGCGGATCCGCGCGTGGATGCTGCGCACGCGCGCGATCAGGCGCTCCGCTTCTGCTACCGGCGCATAGCTGGTGGCGGCGACGAACTGGGTGGTGCGGCGCAGGCGCCCGACCAGGTCTTCGCGGAAATTGGAATGGTCGTAGACGCCGGCCAGCGCCAGCGGATGCAGGGTCTGCAGCAGCAGCGCGCACAGGCCGCCGGAGAGCATGCCGGGGAACTCGGCGTGGATGCGCCATGTAACGCTGTCGGGGCCGAACAGGCCGGCATCGCCGAGCGGCTGGTCGTAGTCGATCCCGCCCTTGCCGCGCGGGAACACGTCCAGCACCCAACGGCGGATCCGGGCGGCGGCGGGAGCGGTGAGGGTACGCAGCATGGCGGTCATCGCGGCATGGTAGCGGGCGGCGATGCATGTGCCGTGCAAACCGGTGCGCGCAGGCTTGGCGACGGTACCCGGGGCTCCCGGCCGCAACAGCGCATTGCCGCGCGGGCTTCATGTGCATCTGCAACATGCCAATTGCGGCCACTGTGCTAGAAAGAAGCTGCTTCAAGATCGCCCGAGACACCGCCGTCCGCCACCGCATCTGCAGGGAGCCTGTCATGATCGCTTTGTTCAAGGGGTTGGGGTTGTTGCTGGAGGACAACGCGCTGCACCAGCGCTCGTTCCCGGAACAGGTCGCGCACTGGCAGCACAAGAGCGAGGCGCAGCTGCGCTCGGAAGTGGATCTGCTGGCCAAGGCCAAGCAGCAGTGGCTGGTGGTCTCGATCATCGGCTGGCAGGCGATCTCGCTGATCATCCTGGGCGTGATCACCAACCAGTTGTGGCAGCACGACTACCACCTGACCTTCTCGCGCATCGTCATCGTGGTCACGTCCTGGGTCGCGATCCTGTTCGTGATCTGGTTCATCGCCAACATGTTCGACCGCACCGCCGGTTTCGAGCGCTGGCTCACCGCCTTCAACAGCCGCGAACCGTTGTCGGCCGACGCCGATACCGTGGAGTGCGTCGCCGACGCGCTGAACATGGCGCGCAAGTACCCGGAGATCCTCGAATACAAGCGCGAGGTGGTGGCCAACCGCGAACTGCGCCACGAGGACATCCGCATCATGCGCGAGATGGGCCGCATCCGCCTGCATGCCGAACTGGTCGCCGCGCTGATCCA
>Ga0182005_1000985_pt1 | contig 12328 bp, 9 predicted proteins | sample Sormic07211103_1_FD_123021 | JGI IMG/M metagenome (GOLD analysis project Ga0182005, IMG submission 123021) | Rhizosphere microbial communities from Sorghum bicolor, Mead, Nebraska, USA - 072115-103_1 MetaG | ecosystem: Host-associated > Plants > Roots > Rhizosphere | place: USA: Nebraska...
CATCAACATACGCATGGGTTTGAGTGGGATGGGACGGAGCCGCATAGCCATCCGCATGTGCATACGCCGATGCGGCACAGTCATGCGCATTTTCCGGATGTGCATCATCGGCATGGGCATTGAGTTGGTGTGGGTGTGTGGGGGGGCGATGTTTGGCGGTGAAGCGGGAGTGAAACGCGAGATGCGACAAAGCCCGCACTTGGCGGGCCTTTTCGTTGAGAGTTGGTGGGCCGGGGTAAGTTGAAACAAGTCGGTATCTATATGTTTTTACTAGTTAATAATTTATTGGTAAAGATTCTTGGAATACCACTTGGAACGCTGGGTGGTCTGGCTTCCGATGGACGGTGCTTTTTAGCTTCGCCCCCAAAAAGGAACCGGGATCGAATCTATCAAGCAAAAGGTCGTGCTGTTGATGTTGCCCTTGCTCGTACGATGTCCCCACTCGCAAGCACTTCACTGTTGCGATACATATGTCCACCTCTGCGATCTGCCCCCACGCTCGATTAGCAGGCACCTTTACCGGGTGAGCTTTCGGTCAGCGGCAACACAGACGGGGAGCCACTTATTCCCAGGTGCCTTCAGCTGTGCGGTGTCGGTGACGTCTCGGGAAATATCTTTAAAACGAAGATCGGCATCGAAAAAAATCCTCAGACAGTCTCATCTGGATTAACTCGCCCAGGTTTGCGACGTGCACAAACTGGGCTGCGTACGAAATCTCGAGCTACCCTCAGCCCAACCTCAGAGGGCAGATCCTCACGCGGGCAGTGGAAAGAGCACGAGAAGCGGTATCGGCATTCTCCACACGGCAGGCGGTTTCACTGTGTCATCAAGCCGCAAAAGTCAGCGTGTTTTTGTGGGTATGTTATTGATTGTAGGGTGCAAAGAAAGCCCACGACAGTATATCTAATTGAAGGGAGCACATAGAATGAGCATCCTTGTGCCAACGTCGGCTCGACACGCACATAACACGATTCAGGTCAGGTCCGAATACTTTGGAATGATCATGAAAACCGCATTGAAACAGGATAAGCAGTATGACCAGTGCCCAACAACGTTCCGCCCTGCAACGTCAGATCTGGGCCATCGCTAATGACGTGCGTGGCGCCGTCGATGGCTGGGACTTCAAGCAGTACGTGCTTGGCACCCTGTTCTACCGCTTCATCAGCGAGAACTTCGTTGACTACATCACCGGCGGCGACAGCGCGGTTGATTACGCGGCGATGGAGGATGATGACCCGCTGATCGCCGCCGCCAAAGATGACGCTATCAGGACCAAGGGCTATTTCATTTCCCCCAGCCAGCTGTTCAGCAACGTGGCCGCCAAGGCCAGCAGCAACGACAGCCTGAATACCGATCTGGCGCGCATCTTTGCCGCCATTGAGAGTTCGGCCAACGGCTACGCCTCCGAGCAGGACATCAAGGGTCTGTTCGCCGATTTTGATACCACCAGCAACCGCTTGGGCAATACCGTCGCTGACAAGAACAAGCGCTTGGCGGATGTGCTCAAGGGAGTGAGTAAGCTGGAGTTTGGCAGCTTCAATACCAGTCATATCGACCTGTTCGGCGACGCCTACGAGTTCCTCATCTCCAACTACGCGGCCAATGCCGGAAAATCCGGCGGCGAATTCTTTTACCCCGCAGCATGTGTCCAAGCTGATCGCCCAGTTGGCGATGCACAAGCAGACCAGTGTCAACAAGATCTACGACCCGGCGTGCGGCTCCGGCTCGCTGCTGCTGCAGGCGAAAAAGCATTTCGACGCCCATGTCATCGAGGATGGGTTCTTCGGCCAGGAGGTGAACCATACCACCTACAACCTGGCGCGGATGAACATGTTTCTGCACAACATCAACTATGACAAGTTCAACATCCAGCTCGGCGACACGCTGCGCGCCCCGCACTTCGGGGACGACAAACCCTTCGACGCCATCGTCTCCAATCCGCCATATTCGGTGAAGTGGGTCGGCAGCGACGACCCCACGCTGATCAACGACGACCGCTTTGCCCCGGCCGGCGTGCTGGCGCCTAAATCTAAGGCGGACTTCGCCTTCGTGCTGCATGCGCTGAGCTACCTTTCAGGCAAGGGTCGCGCGGCTATCGTCTGCTTCCCCGGCATCTTTTACCGCAGTGGCGCCGAACAGAAGATCCGCCAATATCTGGTGGACAACAATTATGTGGAGACGGTGATCTCACTAGCGCCCAACCTGTTCTTCGGTACCACCATCGCGGTGAATATTCTGGTGCTTTCCAAGCACAAGCTGGACACCACCACCCAGTTCATCGACGCAAGCTCGCTGTTCAAGAAAGGTACCAATAACAACCTGCTAGAAGACGCGCATATCGAGCAGATCATGCGGGCGTTCGACAGCAAGGAGAATGTCGATCATTTTTCACTGTCAGTGCCATTGGAGAAAGTGGCCGCTAACGATTACAACCTGTCGGTCAACAATTATGTGGTGGCTAGGGACAGTCGTGAAGTAGTAGACATTGCTCAGCTCAACGTCGATTTGCAAGCCACCATCGCCCGGATTACCCAAGTTCGGACTGAAATTGATGCTCTCGTCGCCGAGATCGAAGGCAAGGAATTGGAGGCATGAGCTGCGTGAGCTTTATAGATAAGCTGCTATGTGGGGTGACGGTGAAATGGATCCAGGTGGGTGAGTTAATTTCTCCTCAGCGTGGGAGAAGACTCGTAAAAAGCCAATTAGAAGAGACCGGAACCTACGCCGTCTATCAGAACAGCCTGAAGCCGCTCGGTTACTATCATGAGAGTAATGTACCAGCTGGGATAACTTTTGTGATTGTTGCTGGAGCAGCAGGCGATATTGGCTTTAATGATGTTGCTTTCTGGGCGGCAGATGATGTCTATTTCTTTCCGGCAGGGAATGTTGTTAACCAAAAGTATCTATATCACTTTCTTCTAACAAAGAGACACGAGATTTCATCTCAAGTTCGCAGGGCAAGCGTTCCTCGGCTATCAATAGCCGCGATTGAGAAACTCTCAATCCCCATCCCTTGTCCAGAAATTCCCGAAAAATCGCTAGAAATCCAGGCCGAAATCGCCCGCATACTGGACGCCTTCACAGAGCTCACCGACGAGCTTACCGCCGAGCTTACCGCCGAGCTCACCGCCCGTAAAAAACAATACAACTACTATCGCGACCAGTTGTTGAATTTTGAAGGTGGGGACGTGGAGTGGAAGGCGCTGGGAGAACTCGCGGAGAACCTCGACTCTATGCGTAGGCCAATCACAAGTAGCCTAAGGAATCCGGGTGACATTCCATACTACGGAGCATCAGGGGTTGTTGATCACGTCAAGGACTACATTTTTGATGGAGATTTCTTACTTGTATCCGAAGATGGCGCCAATCTGTTAGCGAGGAGCACCCCAATCGCTTTTAGCGTCAGCGGAAAGAGTTGGGTGAACAATCATGCTCACGTGCTGAAATTTGAGACGTACGCCGAGCGCAGGTACGCTGAATACTATTTAAACAAAATTGATTTGACACCCTATATCTCGGGGGCAGCTCAGCCAAAGTTGAATAAGAAGAATCTTGAAAACATCAGCATCCCGAACCCGTCGCTCGAAGATAAGAAACGTATTGTCTCTATTCTCGACAAATTCGACGCCCTCACGAATTCCGCCACTGAAGACTTCCCGCGCGAAATTGAACTGCGCCAGAAGCAATACGCGTATTACCGCGACCTACTGCTGAGCTTCCCAAAACCGGAAGAGGCCGTGATCTAAAATGAGCAAGACGCTGATCGAGGTCGCCCAGCAGTTAAAGAGCACCAACAAAAAGGTGCAACTGATCTATGCCTTCAACGGCACAGGCAAGACGCGCCTGTCGCGCGCGTTCAAGCAGCTGATTGCCCCGAAAGCGAATGGCGATGAAGGCGGTGATGAGGCGAACCAACTAGGGTTGTCGCGCAATAAGATTCTCTATTACAACGCTTTTACCGAAGATCTGTTCTATTGGGACAACGATTTGACGGGTGACACCGAGCCCAAGCTTAAAATTCAGCCCAATACCTTCACGGATTGGGTGCTGATGGATCAGGGGCAAGATCGGAATGTCATTACTACTTTTCAGCGTTATACCAGCGATAAGCTCACGCCGCGGTTCAATGCAGAGCAAAAGGACGAAAAAACAGGCGAAGTCACCCTCAAAGCTTTTTCGGAGGTAACTTTTTCTCTGGAGCGTGGTAATGATGAACGTTCGGGTAATCTGAAAATATCCAAGGGCGAAGAAAGCAATTTCATCTGGAGTATTTTCTATACGCTGCTCGAACAGGTGATTGGTGTTCTGAACGTTGCTGAACCGGCTGACCGCGAAACTGATCAATTCAACCTGCTAGAGTATGTATTAATTGACGATCCAGTCAGTTCTCTGGATGAAAATCATTTGATTCAGCTGGCAGTGAATCTGGGGCAGCTGATCAGTTCGAGTGAGTCGGACGTAAAATTCATCGTCTCTACCCACAGCGCCCTATTCTATAACGTGCTTTACAATGAGGTAGGTGCCAAGAGTGGTTACATTCTCAGTGGTTTAGATGATGGCACCTTTGTACATGAGGAAAAAAAGGGCGACTCGAACAAGAGCTTTTCTTATCATCTGCACGTTAAATCGATTATCGAGCAAGCAGTCGCATCCAACAACGTGCAACGCTATCATTTTGCGCTGCTACGTAATCTGTATGAAAAGACCGCTAACTTTCTGGGCTATCAAAGATGGTCTGAACTGCTGCCGGAGGATAAAAAGGCCTATGCCACTCGGGTGATGAATTTCTATCCGCACAACACCTTGTCCAACGAAGAAATCGCAGAACCGACACCGCCCGAGAAAGAGATGGTTGGTTTACTGCTTAGAAACTTGGATACCTTTGGTTACTGGCAGCAGGAGCGGGAAAATGGTTAATGAGCGCATTATGTTGACTGGGATCGGATTTCTTTCGTGAGCACCTAAGGCATGACCAGTATCACCCTCCACAGCGATTACCGGCAGGCGTTGGCTAACATCAAGCAGCGCATTCAAAGCTCGCAGACCCGAGCAGTGCTGGCGGTGAATGCCGAGCTGCTGACAGCCTACCACTAGCCTGATCCCGTGCTAGGACAAACTTGATGTGGAAGACGCGTTGCACGATATCCATAAACCCAGGGGCGTCAGCTCATTATCACCAAGGTCATTCCACTGGCCGTGCAGTCGCAAATGTCGACGGTGGAGGAATTAAAAGCGAACTCGCACAGAGGCATCGGGAGCCCCCAAGTAATGACTGACTACAAGACCATCGCCGAGTCCAACACCTTCATCGTGCTCGACGGGTACGCCAGAGAATGGAAAGTTGCCGAGAGCTACCAGAGCGAAGGCGATCTGGAGCGCGAGTTCATCCAGGATCTGGTCAATCAGGGCTATGAGCATCCCACCGGGCTGAAGACGATGCCGGCGCTGCTGGCCAATGTGCGGACCCAGTTGCAGGCGCTGAACAGCGTCGACTTTTCCGACGGTGACTGGGCGCGCTTCGTGGAAAGCTGGCTCGACAAGCCCAGCGATAGCATCGTCGACAAGACCCGCAAAATTCACGACGACTATGTCCATGACTTCGTGTTCGATGACGGGCGCATCCAGAATATCTACCTGCTGGACAAGAAGAACCTGGCCCGCAACAAGGTGCAGGTCATCAAGCAGTTCGAGCAGGCGGGCAGTCACGCCAACCGCTACGACGTGACGATTCTGGTTAACGGCTTGCCACTGGTGCAGGTGGAGCTGAAGAAGCGTGGCGTGGCGATCCGCGAAGCTTTCAATCAGGTGCATCGCTACAGCAAGGAGAGCTTCAACACCGAACATTCGCTGTTCAGGTATCTGCAGCTGTTCGTGATTTCCAATGGCACCGATACGCGCTACTTCGCCAACACCACGCAGCGCAACAAGCACAGTTTCGACTTCACCATGAACTGGGCGCAGGCCGACAACAGCCCGATCAAGGATCTGAAAGACTTCACCGCGACCTTCTTCCAGAAGCGCACCCTGCTCGATGTACTGCTCACCTATTCGGTGTTCGACGTCAGCAACACCCTGCTGGTAATGCGCCCGTACCAGATTGCCGCCACCGAGCGCATCCTATGGAAGATCCGCAGTGCCTGGCAGGCCAAGCGCTGGAACAGCACCGAGGGCGGCGGTTATATCTGGCACACCACCGGCTCGGGCAAGACCCTGACCAGCTTCAAGGCTGCGCGCCTGGCCACCGAGCTGGAGTTCATCGACAAGGTGTTCTTCGTGGTGGATCGCAAGGATCTGGATTACCAGACCATGAAGGAGTACCAGCGATTTTCACCCGACAGCGTCAATGGCTCGGAGAGCACTGCGGGCCTCAAGCGTAACCTGGACAAGGACGACAACAAGATCATCGTCACCACCATCCAGAAGCTCAACAACCTGATGAAAAGCGAAGGCGACCTGCCGGTGTACCACCAGCAGGTGGTGTTCATCTTCGACGAGTGCCACCGCAGCCAGTTTGGCGAGGCGCAGAAGAATCTGAAGAAGTTCAAGCGTTTCTATCAGTTCGGCTTCACAGGCACGCCGATCTTCCCAAGAAATGCGCTGGGCGCCGATACAACCGCTAGCGTGTTTGGCCGCGAGCTGCACTCCTATGTAATCACCGATGCCATCCGTGACGAGAAGGTGCTCAAATTCAAGGTGGACTACAACGATGTCCGTCCACAGTTCAAGGCTTTGGAAACCGAACAAGACGAGAAGAAGCTCAGCGCCGCGGAGAACCGCCAGGCTTTGCTCCACCCCACGCGCATCCGAGAAATCTCGCAGTACCTGCTAACACATTTTCGCCAGAAGACCCATCGCTTACAGGGGGCGAACAAGGGCTTCAATGCAATGTTCGCGGTGAGCAGCGTCGATGCCGCCAAGTCGTACTATGAGACGCTGCAGAAGCTGCAGGAAGGCGGCGACAAGCCGCTGCGCATCGCCACCATTTTCTCCTTCGCCCCCAATGAAGAACAGGATGCCGTTGGTGACATCGTCGATGAGAGCTTCGAAGTGTCGGCGATGGATAGCACCGCTAAAGAGTTCCTGAGCGCGGTGATTGCTGATTACAACGCGCTGTTCAAATGCAACTTCGGCGTGGACAGCAAGGGCTTCCAGAACTACTACCGCGACCTGGCCAAGCGCGTGAAGGATCAGGGCATCGACCTGCTGATCGTGGTCGGCATGTTCTTGACCGGCTTCGATGCGCCAACGCTGAACACGCTGTTCGTCGACAAAAACCTGCGCTATCACGGTCTGATCCAGGCCTATTCACGCACCAACCGCATCTTTGATGCCACCAAGACTTTCGGCAATATCGTCACCTTCCGCGATCTGGAGCAGGCTACGGTCGATGCCATCACGCTGTTCGGCGACAAGAACACGCGCAACGTGGTACTGGAAAAAAGTTACAAGGAGTACATGGAGGGCTTCACCGACACGCTGACCGGTGAGGCACGGCGTGGGTTCATGGATGTGGTCACGGAGCTGGAGCAACGTTTTCCCGACCCGGCCAACATCATCAAGGAATCGGAGAAGAAAGACTTCGCCAAGTTATTCGGCGAGTACCTACGCGTGGAAAACGTGCTGCAGAACTACGACGAGTTTGCGGCGCTGAAGGCGCTGCAAACGGTCGATATTAGCGACCCGCAGGCCGTGGAAGCATTTAAGCTCGAACACCACCTGGATGACGAGAAGCTAGCCGAGCTGCAGACCATCCGCCTGCCTGCCGAGCGCAAGGTGCAGGACTATCGCTCCACCTACAATGATATCCGCGATTGGCTGAGGCGCGAGAAAGCGGGTAACGAAGCAAGCGAGTCCACTATCGACTGGGACGATGTGGTGTTCGAGGTGGACCTGCTCAAGTCTCAGGAAATCAACCTGGATTACATCCTTGAGCTCATCTTCGAGAAGAACAAGAAGGTCAAGGACAAGGCGGCACTGGTCGAGGAGATGCGCCGGGTGATTCGCGCCAGCTTGGGCAATCGCGCCAAAGAAAGCCTGGTGGTGGACTTCATTAACCAGACCGATCTGGATCGGATTGATGACAAGGCCAGCGTGATCGATGCCTTTTTTAATTTTGCCCAATCAGAACAGCGGCGCGAGGTGCAAGAGCTGATCAGCGATGAGGAGCTGAATGAAGTGGCGGCTAAACGCTATATCGCCACTTCACTAAAACGGGAGTTCGCTAGCGATAATGGAACTGAGCTCAGCTCCGTTTTACCTAAGATGAGTCCACTTAATCCTGCTTACCTGGCAAAAAAACAAAGTGTCTTTCACAAAATTGCAATTTTTGTCGATAAGTTCAAGGGTGTTGGAGGGCAAATTTAATGGGCGACGCTGTTAGCGTTTCTATGCCTAATATTTGGAATGCTGGAATGACTGTCATAGCACGGCCTACTATTGGCTCGTAGGCCGCCGCGAGCCCCCTATTCGTCTTCACAGATCCGTAGGGGAGTTAGAAGGACACCAGCTTGACGCGCGGATGACTGCCTTGGCTTCTAGCGATAACGGCGAGATTTGGGAAGGAGTAATTAACAGCGGCGTCGAGATTGGTAGCTTAGGCGCGCAGCCTTGCGGCCCTGACCGAAGGGTCGCTATGGGGGGGCGATAACAGCCGGTCTCACTCAGAGACTGAAAACCCATGTCTTTTGTAATCGACGAGCGAGCAGCCGCACGGTCAGCAAATAGTAATACCGTGTTGCATCGCTGCGTCGATTTAGGCGATGTTCGAGAAACCAAGTCACATGCTTTCGCCGCCAAACCCAGGGCGTCTCTCGCTTCCAGCGTTCTGCGATTTCAGCTTGGATAATTTTCGCCTGTCGTAAATGGCGTTGCCGTGTTGCATGCGACCCGGTCAGCACGCCAGCCAAGAACAGCTCCATATCGAATGGCTTACTCATAGCCTTCCCCCGATGTAGGCAGCCACCACATCGATCCGACCGTGCCCAAGCTCATAGCCGATTTGCCTCCGGGCCTCACGATCAAGGTTCCTATCTACCTGGCAACATTGGCCGCCGGTGATAGGCGCGCGGTGTTGAGTGATTTGCTCATAACGCTCACACGCGTACGCCGCTCGTAGCTCATGGAAACCTTTGAGGTTGTGTGCATGCAGGATGTCGCGCGCAGGGCGAATGATTTCTTGCAGAAAATTCAGGTAGCTTTCGTGTGGCGCAATAAGGTTGCGGCTACCCTCAGGCGACACCTGGCGTGCAAACCCAAGTGCACCTCGAACATGGTCGTCCACTGCAATCCAACGTGGCGCCGAGGCGCCAGCGCGGCTGCCTTTGGTGCCATCCTGAATGTTGATCCTACCGAGTTCGTTAGCCTCGCGGCTTAGCCGTGGCAGGTCAGCCAAGATGGCCTCACGCAAGCGCATACTGGTGGCTCGCGCCAACAGAACAATCGCGGCGGCCCGTAGCTGATGATGGCGGCAAAGCGCATCGACGATCTGCTTAACCTGTTCGCGATCTTGGCCCTGCGGCGCTGAATGTCGAACCCCGGTGCGCTGCATACCCAACGCTTTGCTCGGACTTGGCAATCTCACGCACTGATCACCGCGAAGCGCGGCCATGCTCCTGTTAACGCTGGATAGCCGGTTTTGTGCGGTGCTGATAGCAAGGTCACCGCGCTTTACCAGGCCGCGCAGATACGTTGCGTAATCCGCCAACATCTCCCGATCAATCTGCCGCGCATCATTGATGCCGGGCCCCTGCTCGGAGCGGCACCATTTCACGAATGCCAACCACCGATCACAGTGCGCCTTGACCGTGCCGTAGTGGCCACCGCCGAACATGTCTTTTAGTGCCTGCGGCCCTGCGTAGCTCAGTTGCCTGCCGTAACCGAAATTACGACCATCGCGCCTACCCACCAATGCCATGTCGGTTGCCTCATCTTCCGCTCTTCGATCCTTGCCCCACGTCATCCCGCCAAGAATGCTGAGTGTTATCAGGGATCAAGGCCCCTGCGGCCTGTGGGGGTGTCCACTCACGCGGGACTGACGGCTCCTTACGACCGGGAGTACGGGCATCTCATGATCTGGCCTCCTGAGCACCGTTACCGGTGGGCGGGTGGAGGCTGCATTGGTTGACGAGACCAATGCCGCGAGATCCTGAACCGGGTGCAAGCAGCAATGCGATGACGGGGGCATGCCTGACTGTCAGTCAGGTGCAGTCCATTCCCTGGTCTGCGGCACCATCATCTGCATGGCTGTTGCTGGTGACTTCGGCGTTTGTCACACCGATTGTCACGAGGGGGATTGCCGCAAAGCCATGTGTGATCAGGGCTGCAGCAGTGGTAGAAGTGCCCGTCTCTTTCCCAAAGAAAGAGACGGGCACAGGTTGGCGCAATATTCGGCCAAACGGATAGGTTGCTGCAATGCAGCACAGTACGGTGTATCTGACGCATGAGCGCCATATGTGTAAGAGCATCCATCACTGGGAAGTGACCGGGCGAGCTGCCGGATGCGAATCGCCCTTGGGGAGAACCACCGCAGGAGCGGCGTGACCTTGAAGGCTCGGGTCACCTGGGGTGCTGTCAACGACAGCCTTTGCACTGTCTTTTCTACGCCCGCAATCCGAGAGGGTCAAGCGACACGCCCGCTGGATTTTTCGATTGAAAATGGCATTGGGCGTGTATGGAATCTCGTGGTTTTCATTGGCCGATTTGGTGCTTTTGATTTTTTAGGTGAGGTCCATCCAAACAGGGCGGCTTTGCAGCCCTGTTTGGATGGACCCGCGCTTCGTAGCGGATAAACGAGGCTGCTTGGCCCGAACCTTGATCTCGCAGTTCTTGTCGCCGCCGTTATTGCAACTTTACAGCGCTAGCGGATCGGCACCACGTTCTTGTCTCTGATTTGGCCGTATGCTGAGGCGAGCAGGCTACCGGTGGCGGCTTTCTGGATGTATTCACTCCACCAAGCCATCATCGGACGTCGGCGCTCAATGTAGTCGGCTCGGTTGTAGGCGCTCCGCACCTCATCCTTGTCAACGTGCGCCAGCGCGACTTCAATGAGCTCCGGGTCCCAGCCATGTTCATTCAAGATGGTGCTGGCCATCGAGCGCATCCCGTGGCTGACCAAACGGTCTTGAAAGCCCATGCGTTTCAACGCCATGTTGGCGGTCTGACTATTGGCGTGGGTGCGCGGATTTCTATCTGCAGGGAAGACGTATTCGCGATGGCCGCTGTGAGTCTTCAGTGACTCCAACAATGCGACAGCGTGATCACTCAACGGGATGGTGTGTGGGCGGCGCTTTTTCATACGCTCCGGAGGGATGGTCCAGACACGCCTTTCAAAGTCGATGTCTGCCCAGCGAGTGGTCGCCGCTTCTGCTGGGCGAGTCATGGTATGCAACTGCCATTCGATCAGGCAGCGGGTCGTGCGTTTGATACTGGCGTTCGCAATCTCCAGCATCAGCTCGGGGAGCTCGTCGGGTGGAAGCGCAGCCATGTTCTCTTTCTTGGGCTTTTTGAATACTGCCCTGATACCGCTGAGAGGGTTGGCGAAGATCAGGCCGGAGTTCACCCCGTAGGTCATGATCTCGTTAAGCCGCTGACTAAGGCGCTTGACCGTCTCCAGGCTGCCTTTCGCTTCGATCGGACGAAGCAACTCGATCACCATCGGCGCGGTGATTTTCGCGAGAGGGGTCGTCTTCAAGTCGGGGAGCACGTGCAGCGTGAGCGATCGCCAAATGTCCTCGGCGTAGGCTGGGGTGACCGAGTCTTTCTTTAGCTCGAACCAGGCGGTGGCCACGTTCGCGAAGGTGTGTTCCGTTTCTGCACGCTTGGCTTCATTCAACGTATTGCGCTGCACCTTCGGATCGATGCCCTGGGCGAGCAGCTCGCGGGCTTCGACTGCCATCTTTCGAGCGTTCGCCAGTGAGAGCTCTGGGTACGTGCCGAGCCCCATATTGATACGATTCTTGGTTACCGGCTCGCGGTAGTTGAAATTCCACAGTAACGAGCCGTTGCTGCGGACTCGGAGCTGCAAACCGTCACCGTCAGTGAGGACGTAATCCTTGGACGCGGGTTTGACTCCCTTGAGCTGTCGATCGGAGAGACGAAGAGTTTGAGCAGGCATGAGATTGTCCTCAGGCACTGATTGGGTATTCCAAAGATTAGCACCGGATGGGCTGCAATACCGTTTGGAATACCCGAATGGCTGGAACTCAGAAAATCTCAAAAGACCGAAAAAGCGCTGGAAGCCGCGTATTTGCTGGGTCGCAGGCACAAAAAAAGACGTCCGTGGACGTCTTTAGATGATGAAGTGGTGGAGCCGGGGGGATTTGAACCCCCG
>Ga0182005_1000986_pt1 | contig 12316 bp, 13 predicted proteins | sample Sormic07211103_1_FD_123021 | JGI IMG/M metagenome (GOLD analysis project Ga0182005, IMG submission 123021) | Rhizosphere microbial communities from Sorghum bicolor, Mead, Nebraska, USA - 072115-103_1 MetaG | ecosystem: Host-associated > Plants > Roots > Rhizosphere | place: USA: Nebraska...
GCGAATGAAGAGCTGGTTCGGGAACATGCCCAGCAAGGGGGCTTTCCTGCAAACCGTGTTTCCGAAGTCACCTCGGTAATTGATCCGACCACGGCAGAGTAGTACAGCCCAAGCAGGTGCTTCACCGACGTCCCTGCCTCAGCTTCGCGCTGGCAGGGACGCGGTTGAGCTTGTGCGTTAACTGGCGGGCGCCTGGACCGCATTTACGCGGCCTTCCAGGAACATTTCAACCAGCTGGCCAAGGTCCTTCCTTCGTCGATTCTTCTGCAATGCATCTCACGGTGCATCGTCAGCCGCAGAGGGATTGTCAGCTCGGCCGGCAGCCATTGCCAATTGGCCGAACTCGCCACGTCGATATGCCAGCAAGCGATCATCCATCTGTTCAACGCTGTTCATCACCAGCGGCCCATGCTTAACCATGGGTTCTCTCAGCGCCGGGCCCGACAGGATCACGAAGTGGACGGCATCGGGCGCTGTCAGCCTGACGGCGCTTGCCTCGGCTACCCCCAGCGCGTGGCCCTCCGCCAACTGCTGGGCGCAGGAAAAAGCATCGATGCTCAGGCTGAGCGTTCCCTGCACTGCATAGATCATGGCGTTCCAGCCGGCTGGAATGGCATGTTCAAAGGTTCCGCCGGCTTCAAGAAAACCATCCAGCAGTGTGAACGGCTGTGGCAACTGCGCCGGTGAGCGCAAACCCTGCGATTCTCCTGTCACCACCCTCACCCGTACGCCCGGGGCCTGGAACACGGGCACATCGGCCGCATCCACATGCACTGCGTGCGGATCGATCATTTTCTGGGCGGCAGGCAGGTTCACGAAAATCTGCAAGGCATGCACATGCGGGTTTTCACCTTCCGGCTGCTCGGTATGCACTGCGCCGCGCCCGGCGACGAACCAGTGCAGGTCGCCGGCATGGATCGGTCCCCGGTTGCCGAGCGAATCGTAGTTGTGGTGCGGGCTGGCGGAATCTTCGAACACATAAGTCACCGCCGAGATGCCGGCGTGCGGATGCGGTTCGAAGGTAGGGGCTGTCATGTGGAAGTGATCCAGCATGACGACCGGATCGATCCTCCCCTGGAAATCGTTCTCCGCAAAATGCCTGGCGTTGAAACCCTGGCCGATGCGCATTTCGTGCCCGGCCACGGCCGGCGAGACAGATGCTCTCTGCTTCATGTGAATTCTCCTGAGGATGGAAACGGTTTTGGTAAGCGGCGGGTTACTTTCCTCGCCTGGAATCCATAATGCCCTTGCAACGATAGTTCTTAAAGGTGCAAAATAACAACTTATCGTTTCACTGGCGGAACGATAAAACTGCAAGGCGCCCACTTCCATGAATCCTCTAGCGATCGACCTGAATGACCTTTATCTGTTTGCCCAGGTAGTAGAGCGGCGCGGCTTTACCGCGGCCGGCGATGCGCTGGGGATCCCGAAATCGCGCATCTCGCGCCGCATTTCGCAACTGGAAGCGCGCCTGGGTGCGCGCCTGCTGCAACGCACTTCGCGCCGCATGAGCCTGACCGAGGCCGGCCAGGAGCTCTACCGCCATTGCGCCGCCATGATCGCCGAGGCCCACGCCGGGGAAGATGCGGTTCGCAAGCGCCTGGACGAACCCGTCGGCACCGTGCGCGTCAGCCTGCCGATGGCGATCGCCGACATTGCCTTGCCGCGCCTGCTGCCGCGCTTCATGCAGCAGTTCCCCAAGGTGCGCCTGATGGTCCAGGCCAGCAATCGCCAGATCGACCTGATCGAAGAAAACATCGATGTGGTGGTGCGCGGCATCGGCGCCCAGCTGGAATCATCCAGCCTGGTGCAGAGCAGCCTTTGCTCGGTGCACTGGGTGCTGGTAGCCAGCCCGCAATATCTCGCGCATAACGGCCCGATCGACGAGCTGCCCGCGCTGGCTGCTGCCGACGCCTTATATTACGCACCGCTGAGCGACGGCGACATCGCTTGGCGATTGCTGGGGCCGGGCGATACGCAGCATCAGGCGGCAATCGGCAAACTCCGGCTGCAGAGCGACAATCTATCCATCCTGATGCAGGCGGCGCTGGCCGGCATGGGCGTCGCCACCCTGCCACGCTATGCGTGCAGCGCCGAACTGGCTGCCGGCACGTTGCAAACGGTGCTGCCGGAATGGCGGCCCAAGGCCGGCAACCTTGTGGTGCTGTTTCCATCGCGCCGCGGCCTGGCGCCGGCGGTCAGGGCATTCGTCGATTTCCTGAAAAGCGCATTGCCGGCGGCCCTTGCCTAGGGCCGTCCGGCGCACAGGCCGAGCTTGCGGACATCCCCTCGATGACAGGATCAGGCCCCGGGTTCGTGGCAAACCACTTCGATGTTGTGCCCGTCCGGGCCAATGACAAAAGCCGCATAGTAGTTCGCGTGGTAGCGCGGGCGCAGGCCAGGCGCACCATTGTCTTTGCCGCCCGCCTCCAGGGCCGCGCGATGGAAGGCGTCGACCTGCCCGCGATTTTCGGCCACGAACGCCAAGTGAAGATGCGCCGGCCTTTCATCGGTTTGGTGCAGGCACAATGAAGCCTTGCTCTTTGGGCCGATAAGCTCGACGCCGTACGACGGCTGCCCCTCGCCGGCGACAACTACGCCGAGCGGTTCGAGCGCCTTGAGGAAGAACGTTTTACTCGCTGCATAGTCGCTTACGCCGAATTTGACGTGGTCAAACATGAATTCTCCTGAAGTGTGTGGGCCCGCGCGAGGCCGGACGCAACATGCCCGGATCCGGGGTCAGCCAATTCACTCACTCCAGCTTCCAGACATACTGCATGCGCGTAGCCGATTGTACCGGCTGCCCGTCCGCCATGGCCGGCGTGAAATGACACAGGCTCCAGGCTTTCAGCGTGGCCCGGTCCAGGTCCTTGTAGCCGCTGCTCTTTTCAATCGCGGCGTCCACCACGCTGCCATCGGTGCCGATGACCAGCTTCACGTTCACCGTGCCTTGCTCTTCATTGCGCAAGGAAGTCCTGGGATACTCCGGTTTTTCGCAATGCCCTGCGACTTTCGCGCTGGTATGCGCCGGCGGGCCGGCGGCCTGGGCCGTGGCGGCCGGCGCCGGTTGCGCGACGGAAGTGGGCAGCTCGTTGCTCGGCGGCTTGACATTGGTGACCGCGGCAATCGTGTTTTCCTGCGGCTGCGGCTGGACCTTGACCTCTGGCGGCGGCACGTAGGGCGGCGGCGGCGCGGCCGATTTTGGCGGTGGCGGCACCGGCTTGTCGGGCGGCGGCGGGGGTGGCGGCGGCTTGATTTCTGCGATGAGCTTGGTGATCACCGGCTCCTGGACGACCTCGACGACTTTGCGCGCCAAACCTGTCACCAGTGCATATACGACCGCTATATGCAGAACCAAGACTATCGTGAAACCAACCAGTTTCCTGGTGGGTTTGCTCCCATCCAGTGCGAAATCCATTGAAGGACTCCTGTCTGCCCGCCTGACGGCAATCCTGTGCCCGTTTACTTGGCGGATTGCCTACTTTCATACTAGCATCTTAGCGGCAACAGTAAAGGAGCCAAGGCCAAAACTTCCTGCCTGGAACTGCGTTCAGTCGACGATGAACAGCTTGGCCCCGACCGCGGTAAACGACTTGTGCGGTTCGGCGCCGTCCGCAACCTGGTAACTCATGCCGGCCGCCAGCAAGAAGCTGCGGCCGTCTTCGAGTTCGGTGTGCAGTTCGCCTTCCAGGCAAAACAGGATATGCCCTTTGCTGCACCAGTGGTCGGCCAGGTAGCCCGGCGTGTATTCGACCATGCGCACGCGAATGCCGCCGAAGTGGCGGGTGCGCCAATAGGCGATCCCGGTCTCGCCCTTGTGTTCGGTGCGTTCGACGGTTTCCCAGTCGGTCGTGCCAAACGGAATATCCGTCATCTTCATGTATTTGCCTTCACGTGTTTCACGGCCGCTCTACCATCCGCAGGCCGTCGGTATTGACGGCACAGCTGGACGCCGACACCGCTACCCTTCCGCGGTTGCGCAGCATGACCAGCTCGGCCAGCACCGATACCGCGATTTCGGCCGGTGAGCGGCTCAGGATCGACAAGCCGATGGGTGCATGCAGGTCGCTAATCTGTTCCGGGCTCAGGTCCAGCATCAGCAATCTTTCCTTGCGCGCCTCGGTGCTTGCCATCGAGCCGATGGCGCCGACGTAGAAAGCATCCGTCTTGAGCGCTTCCATCAGCGCCATGTCGTCGATTTTCGGGTCATGGCTGAGGGTGACGATCACGGTGCGGCGGTCCGGCTTGAAAGCCAGCACGGCGTCGTCCGGCATGCCGTCCAGCCAGACCACGTCGTCGACCTGCCAGTTGCGGCGCTGTTCTTCGCGCGGATCGTTCAGGTACACCGAGAAATCCAGCGCCGGCGCCATCTGCGCCAGGTATTCCGACACCTGGCCGCAGCCGATGATCAGCAAGCGCCAGCGCGGGCCGAACACCTGCAGCAATTCCCGTTCGTCGAAATGCAGGGCGAAATCGGCGTCGCTGGCTTCGATGCTGGCCGCGCCGCTGCGCATGTCCAGGCGGCGCTGCACCAGCTTGCGGCCGGCGACGGCGTCCAGCAAAGGCATCAGCGAGGCAGCGTCGGACAAGGGCTCGATCACCAGTTCCAGCGTGCCGCCGCAAGGCAAGCCGAAACGCTGCATCTGTTCGGCGCTGATGCCGTAGCGCACCAGCTCTATGCGCTCCGGAAATGCCGCGGCAAAACGCTGCATCAGGTCGTCTTCGATACAGCCGCCCGAGACCGAACCGGTGAAGTCGCCATCGTCGGTGATCGCAAACAGCGAACCGAGCGGCCGCGGGGCCGAACCCCAGTTGCGCACTACCGTCACCAGCGCCACCCGCTTGCCCTGCTGGAGCCAGCTGACGGCGCTTTTCAATACTTGATAATCGACTGCATTCATGGCGTGCCTGATTTTTTTTAGGTTTTTACCAGTGTAATGAAAAACCGGACCGGCCGCTTGCACGGCCGATCCGGTTCCTGAGGCCGGGCTTCAGTGCGCTGCCTTCGGCCGCCACCCGCAATCCGGACGGTGCGGTGGATACCTTCAAACGCAGCCGACCGACAACTCCGCTGCGGCCGTGCGGCCGGCCACGCCGGGTTTTACAAACGCTCGGTCTCGCCGCTCTTCGGCTGCCACTTCATCAGGCGTTTTTCGATCATTCCCACCACGGTATCGAGCACCAGCGCAAACGCCGTCAGCACCAGGATGCCGGCAAACACTGTATTGATATCGAAGCTGCCCTCGGCCTGCAGGATCAGGTAGCCGACGCCGCGCGCCGAACCGAGGTATTCGCCGACAATGACGCCGACGAAAGCCAGGCCGACCGACGTGTGCAGGCTGGAAAACACCCAGGAAGTGGCCGACGGCAGGTACACCGTGCGCAGCAGCTGGCGCTGGTTGGCGCCCAGCATGCGGGCGTTCGCCAGCACCACCGGGCTGACTTCCTTCACGCCCTGGTAGACGTTGAAAAACACGATGAAAAACACCAGCGTCACCGCCAGCGCCACCTTGGACCAGATGCCGAGCCCGAACCACATGGCAAAAATCGGCGCCAGGATCACGCGCGGCATGGCGTTCGAGGCCTTGATGTAGGGATCGAGGATAGCCGAGGTCAACGGCGACAAGGCCAGCCACAGGCCGACGCCGAGGCCGAACACCGTGCCGATGCCAAACGCCAGCATGGTTTCGGTCAGCGTCACCAGCAGGTGCGAATAAATCTCCGCCGGGAAAACCAGGGTGAACCAGGTATGGTCGCCGAAGCCGACTTCCACCGAACCGCTGCCGACTGTAAACCATTGCCAGATGCGCAGCAGCACCTTGAGCGGTTCGCCGAAGAAAAACGCGGTCTGCGGATTGCGCGTGGCCAGGTGCCAGATGCAGAAAAATATCAGCAGCACCAGCACTTGATAGACGCGCAGATTTTTATAATTGGGCTTGATGGCTTTCCACATGATCCTGTTTTATCCCTGTTTTCCTGGTTCCACGAATTGCTTGCCGGCTTGCTGCTAGGCGACTTTCTTCTGTTGCTGGTAACCCTTGAGCACCTCATCGCGCAGCACGCTCCAGATCTGCTGGTGCAATTCGACAAAGCGCGGTTCGTTGCGGATTTCCGCCACGTCGCGCGGCCGCGGCAGGTCGATCACGAATTCGCCTATCGGATGGGTGCCGGGCCCGGCCGACAGCACCACTACCCGGTCCGACATGGCGATCGCCTCGTCCAGGTCGTGGGTAATGAACAGCACCGCCTTGCGCTTGGCGCTCCACAGTTCCAGCACTTCGTTTTCCATCAATTGCCGGGTCTGTATATCCAGCGCTGAAAACGGCTCATCCATCAGGATGATGTCGGGATCGAGGATCAAGGTCTGCGCCAGCGCCACGCGCTTGCGCATGCCGCCCGACAGCTGGTGCGGATAGCGGTCGCCGAAGCCTTGCAGGCCGACCCGCGCCAGCCATTCCTCGCCCAGCTGGCGCGCCCTGGTTTCATCGGTTTCGCGGTACTGCAGGCCGGCGATGACGTTTTGCAGCGCGCTGCGCCACGGCATCAGCGCTTCCGCCTGGAACATGTAGCCGGCGCGGCGGTTGATGCCGAGCAGCGGCTCGCCAAACACCCGGACGGTGCCGGACGAGGGCTGCAGCAACCCGGCGCCGACGTTGAGCAGGGTCGATTTTCCGCAGCCGGTCGGGCCCACCACGGACACGAATTCGCCCGGCGCGATCGACAGGCTGGTGTCCGCTACCGCGGTGTAGCGCTGGGAACGGTCATCCTTGGAGATGAAGGTGCAACTGACGTTGTCGAGAAAGAGGGCTGGAGTCATGGGAATATGGATGGGCTTGTGACGGCAGCAGCCTCGGCGCCGTCCTGGAAAATCGCGGACGACGCGCACAGGGCGACCCATGCGCGCCGTCCCGTCGATTATTTGTACTTGGCGTTGGCCTTCTTTACAAACTCGTTGGTGTAGGTTTGCGACAGGTCGATATTCTTGCCGGCCAGGTCAGGATCGAATGCCTGCAAGGTGCGCAACGCGACTTGCGGGCCGGCTTCAGGGATGGTGCCGTCCGGCGAAATCGCCTCGCGCACTTTCATGAAGGCTTCGATGTACAGCGCGCGGTCGCCCAGCTGGTAGCTTTCCGGCACCGCCTTGACGATGTCCGACGGCCCGGCTTTCTGCAGCCATTTCAGCGCGCGCACCATGGCGTTGGTCAAGGCTTGCGTGGTGTTCGGATATTTCTTGATGAAGTCGGCCGAGGCGTACAGGGTCGCGGCCGGCATCGGGCCGCCGAACACGGCGTTGGTGTCTTTCAGGGTGCGGGTGTCGGCGATGATCCTGATCTCGTTATTCTGCTGCATCATGGTGATCAGCGGATCGAGGTTGGCGATCACGTCGATGGAGCCGGAACGCAGCGCCGACAAGGCGCCGGCCGAAGCGCCGACGCCGATATAGGAAACGTCGGTCGGTTTCAGGCCGCCCTTGGCCAGCACGAAATTGGACATCATGCTGGTCGACGAACCCGGCGCGGTGACGCCGATCTTCTTGCCCTTCAGGTCGGCGATCGACTTGTAGTTAGGCATGGTCTTGTTGGACACGCCCATGACGATTTGCGGCGCCCTGCCTTGCAACACGAAGGCGACGATATGCTGGTTCTTGGCCTGCATGCTGATGGTGTGCTCGAACGCGCCGGAAACCACATCGGCGCTGCCGCCGACCAGCGCCTGCAAAGCCTTGGCGCCGCCGGCGAAATCGGAAATCGTGACGTCCAGTCCTTCATCCTTGAAATAACCGAGCTGCTCGGCGATCGTCAGCGGCAGGTAATAAAACAGGTTCTTGCCGCCCACCGCGATCGCCACCTTGGTTTTCTCGGGGGTCTGCGCAAACAGTTTGCCATTGAAGGTAAAGTACCCCGCCAAGAACAGGCAAAGGGCGATGCCGAACTGCTTCCAGCTGAATTTCATATTGTCTCCTCGTATATCCAGGGTTATTTCACTGCTGTTTGTGTGCAATGGTTGTTTTCTTTGCCGTCTTGGCGCGGCTGCCTCGAAACTGGTTACGTCTTCTACGGTCTATGATAACGACGATAATACTGCCCGAGCGGAATTAATTCGGACTACAGCTATGTTTTTTTGGCATGGCGCTCCGGCCTGTCAGGTCGCGCGCCGGTCCAGCATGGCGCGCGCGATGGTGCCGGCGTCGACATACTCCAGTTCGCCGCCCACCGGCACGCCGCGCGCCAGGCGGCTGACCTGCAGGCCGCGCGCTTTCATGGTTTCGCTGATGTAGTGGGCGGTGGCCTCGCCTTCGTTGGTGAAATTGGTGGCCAGCACCACTTCGGTGACGACGCCGTCGGTAGCGCGGCTGATCAGTTTCTCCAGCTGGATATCCTTTGGACCGATGCCATCCAGCGGCGACAAGCGCCCCATCAGGACAAAATACAAACCCTTGAAAGTCAGGGTCTGTTCGATCATCAGCTGGTCGGTCGGCGTTTCCACCACGCACAGCAAGGTCGGATCGCGCTCGGGGTCGAGGCAGGTTTCGCACACCTCGTTCTCGGTGAAGGTATTGCACAGCGCGCAGTGGCGGATCTGCTCGACCGCCTGGGTCAGCGCCCGCCCCAGCAGCGCTGCGCCGTCGCGGTCGTGCTGCAGCAAGTGGTAAGCCATGCGCTGAGCCGACTTCGGACCGACGCCGGGCAGATGACGCAAGGCTTCGGTGAGCAAGGTAAGACTGGAAGGAATTTTCACGGCTAGCCTTGAGTCGTGCAGCGCTTATTGATCCGATCGACCACGGCGGCTGGTCAGAATGGCAGTTTGAAGCCGGCAGGCATGCCGGCGGTCAGGCCCGACATCTTTTCAGCCGACAGCGCTTCCGCCTTGCGCACCGCATCGTTGAACGCTGCGGCTACCAGGTCTTCCAGCATGTCCTTGTCGTCAGCCAGCAGCGAAGCGTCGATCGCCACGCGCTTGACCGCGTTCTTGCACGTCATCACGACTTTCACCAGGCCCGCGCCCGACTCGCCTTCGACTTCGATCAAGGCCAGTTGGTCTTGCATCTTCTTCATGTTGTCCTGCATTGCCTGGGCTTGTTTCATCAGCCCTGCCAGTTGGCCCTTCATCATGGTGCTTCTCCTATAAAAACAGATAATTTAACCGGTGTTTCAAATGGCGCCCGGCGTCATGCCGGCGCGCCCTGCTGCTTGCCGTTTCACCCCAGGGGCTTGACCGATCCCGGTACGATGGAAGCGCCGAATTCGCGCACCATGCTCTGGATGAAAGGATCGTTTTTTGCGGTCTGCTCTGCCAGGCGCTGCCGTTCGGCCTGTGCCGCCATGGCCTGCGCATTTGCCGTATGGCGGACCTGGCCAAGCTCCGTTTCCACCTTGACCGGCCGGCCGAAATGCTCAGCCAGCGCAGCCTCCAACTTATCAACACTGCCGGCCGAACGCAAGGTATCGAACGGAATCCGCAGATAGAACTGGGCCGCCGGGCCGCTGCTGTCGGACTTGATCAGTTCGCTCTGCTGCGCCAGCTGGTGCGCTACGCCGCGCACCGCCAGGGTGGCGGCCAGCAACGGCCAGTTGCCGTCCCAGTTCAGGTTCGGATCGGGTTGCAGCACCAGCGGCGGCAGCGGTTCCGCCGGAGCCGCCGGTTGCGGCACCACGGCTTCGGGACGCGCAGCCTGGCGGCCGTTGCCCGCTACGCCGTTGGCGGGAGATGGGCGCTGCGGGGCGGATGGTGCGTACGATTCAGTTTTTTTTTCAGCCGCCGAACTGGAGAATTCGGTATCCGGCAAATCCATGGGCAGCGGAATCTCTTCCTCCCAAGGGGGCACCGACGAATTTTGCGGAACGTGGATCGGCGCTGCCGGTTTGGGGTCCGCTGCGGCTGCTACGGCCGGCTGGCTGGCCGGCGCTGCCGGCGCCTGGCCAGGCTGCGGCCGCACCGGCGCGCCGCCCTTGCGGGACGACGCCGCGCGCGCTGCTTCCAGCGCAGCCCTGGCCGGGCTCATGGCGCCGCTGCCGGCGGGCGGCGCTGCCGGCGCGCTGGTGCTGAGCGTGGGCGGAGCGCTGCTCAAGCGGGCGGCGGCCGGCGCCGCCTGGGCTGGCGGCGCCGGCCTCGATACAGGCGCCGCTACAGCCGGCGCCGCGCTGGCCTGCGGCCGCGGGCGGCTGGCCGGCGGCGGCGTCACGGTGCTGCCGTCGGCTTGCGGGCGGAAGGCCAGCATGCGCAGCAGTGTCATCGAGAAACCGGCGTATTCGTCCGGCGCCAGGCCCAGTTCATTGCGGCCGTGCACGGCGATCTGGTAGAACAGCTGTACTTCTTCGGCATCGAACAAGGCTGCCAGGCGGATCACTTCTTCCCGTTCCGGCAAATCCTCGGCCAAGGCCGCGGGAACGCTTTGCGCCAGCGCGACCCGGTGCAGCAAGGTGCCCAGGTCCTGCAGCGCCGCGCTATATGACAAGCTGCGGCTGGCCATGTCGTCGGCCACCGCCAGCAAGCCGGGGCCGTCTTTCAGCGCCAGCGCATCCAGCACGCGGATCAGGTAGGACTGGTCAAGCGCGCCCAGCATGCCTTGCACCGCTTCCAGCGTCACCTTGCCGGCGGCATAGGCGATCGCCTGGTCGGTCAGCGACAGCGCGTCGCGCATCGAACCGTGGGCGCCCTGCGCCAGCAAGCGCAAGGCCGGGGTTTCGAATTCGATCTGTTCCTGGCCCAGGATATTGTCGAGGTGGCTGATGATATGGCCGGGCGGCATCTGCTTCAGGTTGAACTGGAGGCAGCGCGACAGCACCGTTACCGGGATTTTCTGCGGATCGGTGGTAGCCAGGATGAACTTGACATGTTCGGGCGGCTCTTCCAGCGTCTTCAGCATCGAGTTGAAGGCGTGGTTGGTCAGCATGTGCACTTCGTCGATCATGTAGACCTTGAAGCGCGCGTTGGACGGCGCTTACACAGCCTGTTCCAGCAGCTGCGCCATTTCGTCGACGCCGCGGTTCGAGGCCGCATCCATTTCGATATAGTCGACAAAGCGCCCGGCGTCGATCGCCACGCAAGCTTCGCACACGCCGCACGGGGTCGCGGTGATGCCGCCGTTGCCGTCGGCGCCGATGCAATTGAGCGATTTCGCCAGGATCCGCGACAACGTGGTCTTGCCGACGCCGCGGGTGCCGGTGAACAGGTAAGCGTGGTGCAGGCGCTGTTGCTCCAAAGCGTGCGTCAAGGCCCTTACGACGTGTTCCTGGCCGACCAGCGTATCGAAGCTTCTGGGGCGATATTTACGGGCGAGAACTTGGTAGGACATAGGCAGCGGATAGGGGCGGCAGGTTGTGAAATACAAACAGCATTTTACCTGACAGACGAAGCCCGCACAGTTTTTAAACTCGGCGTCATTCCGGCGCATGGCAAACCGATTGAAGGCAGCCTCTAGATAATTGCTCGACAACACCTTCCAGAGAGCGGAGACAAGGGGTAAAGTCAGATGGGACAGCCCCATAAAACCAGGAGACCGCTCATGCAAGGGCAAACCCACGAAGTCACCAACCAGGCGCCTGAACTGTATGGCAACAACCTGTACCTGGACGATACTATCCTGCAGGCCGGCGTGCAGCGCCTGCACGGTCAATGGCATGCCGGCCAGCTGGCGCGCTACGGCGCCGAACTCGGCAGCAAGGAAAGCTGGCAGCTGGCCGAACTGGCCAACCGCCACCAGCCGGAACTGGCTACCTTCGACCGCCTCGGCAACCGCATCGACGCCGTCGAATTCCATCCAGCCTGGCATGCCTTGCTAGGCATGCTGCGCCGCGAAGGCTTGCACGCCCTGCCCTGGATCAAGCCGCAAGGCGGCGGCCACGTGGCGCGGGCCGCCGGTTATTTCCTGCATGCCCAGCTGGAAGCCGGATCGCTCTGCCCGACCACCATGACGTTCGCCTCGATCCCGGTCCTGCAGCAGGAACCGGCCCTGTTTGCCGCGCTGCAGGCAAAACTGTTGTCGTGCGAACATGACAGCCGCGACCTGGCGCTGGAGCACAAGAATTCCATCCTGGTCGGCATGGGCATGACGGAAAAACAAGGCGGCTCCGACGTCCGCAGCAACACCACTGCCGCCGTCCCGCTGGAAGGTGGCGGCGGACGCGGCGCCGGTTACCTGCTGACCGGCCACAAATGGTTTTTTTCGGCGCCCATGTGCGACGCCCATATGGTGCTGGCGCGCACCGAGATGGGCCTGAGCTGCTTTTTTGTGCCGCGCTGGCGCCCCGACGGCAGCAAGAACCCGGTACAGATACAGCGCCTGAAAGACAAGCTCGGCAACCGCTCCAATTCC
>Ga0182005_1000988_pt1 | contig 12277 bp, 6 predicted proteins | sample Sormic07211103_1_FD_123021 | JGI IMG/M metagenome (GOLD analysis project Ga0182005, IMG submission 123021) | Rhizosphere microbial communities from Sorghum bicolor, Mead, Nebraska, USA - 072115-103_1 MetaG | ecosystem: Host-associated > Plants > Roots > Rhizosphere | place: USA: Nebraska...
GACGGGCCGGACATATTCCCCTTTCGGGTCTTGTATTCGCCCACTCCCGACATAACGGGGATTTTCTCGCAGGCGTAGAGAAACCGCAGACGAAAAAAAGCCGCATGACTGTCGGGTGCGGAGGACCGCTCTGGTTGGGGCGTTTCTTAGGCGCCGAATTTAAATCCTAAGAGGAAATCACTATATGGTCAACGGATAAAAACCATTTATTGTTGGTCGTTGTAATCGTATGCTTGTCAAGTATTTGTAGTGGCTTAGATATTTGTTTTTATTGATTTTTTTAAGGCGCAGGCTTGATATGAATCTTATTTATGCCAATAAATATAACTTTAAAATTAGCATTTTACTGATTGGTTGCAGTAAGGGTGAGTCAGTTGCACATTTGAAGATGATCCGGTTCCTCCCTCGCGGACGCGCAAGATATGATCATACGACATTGATTTTTCAGTATCCAAATATCCTTGGCAAATAGGGCATTTTATAGCTGTTGCTAAAGCTGTTTTAATGAAAGCTAAGCTTTTTGCGTCATCTGAAAAAGATTTGGTAGTCTCATTCGTGATTCCGACTAATATCTTTCCATCAAAATCGGCGAAACTTACTATATCTTCATCTGTTACATCTTTTTGTGATGCCAGTTGGTCTATAACTTTGCTTAATAATTTGGTGTATCGCGATGTACGTCCATTGCTAGATGTACGTTGTAGAATGGTCGCTATAAGGTCTTTTTGGGTTATCAGAATTGACTCTAATTGGCTTCGTGTTTTTGTGAATTTTTTAAAAAAAGTTTTGTCGTTGTTAGCAATCTTCGCTGCTATTAAGGCAACTGTACCCATAAAAAGTGATCCAGAGTGCCGACCTGTTGGACCATAAAAATATACGGCAGGGTGTAGGCCCAAACTTCCGTTTTCATTTCCAGTAATGCGTCTTACTAGGGAGAGTGTCATGCTTAGAGTTTTTACCGTCATACTGCCGTCGTCATCATCCGCCATAGAAGAAATATTCTTCGGATTACCATGCTGGTCCTTATTTGATATTAATATCAATTCAATTAAGGTCTCAAGCGCAGTCCGGATTCCAGTTGGTCCACCAAGTGGTAAATCTAAAGTTTTAATCGGGCGCTGAAACTCAGGGTCGAAGAGGATTGTATGCAAACTGTTTGCTTTGGCTTCGATCTCCTCAGCCACGCCGTCCTTGAAACGTGACCAGTATCGATGCCCTTTTCCTGATCGAATGATTGCCCGTGCTGCCATTGATATTGGCTTGTTTCGATTTCTAAGTAACAGTTCCTCGATGTCGTCCAGAGGTGTGCCTTTAGTGTTGATTTTAAAAAAGGAGCTTTCTGCTTTGTCGGCATCGCCTTTTACCCATTGAATAGGAAGTCCACGCGACACTACCGCATTGAGGCGTCTGCGTTCAGATGTATCTAGCTTTTCATCGACAAGTCGCATTTGGTAGTGATCCCAAGTGCCGATCGTCTTCGCCACTAATGAGCGTGTCTGCTCCGCTGTTCGACGTTGTTCTTCGGATATTTGGTATCCGAAAAATGCTTGTGACGTTGCACCATCACCATAATCATTCTCAACCCAAGACCTCAAAACACTTAGCCGATGTCCTCCATCGATGACAAAAAGATATGTTGGGGATTGCCAAAGAATTACTGAAGGAATCAGATCCCCGTTTACGAAGCACTCCAATAAGGACACAACCTGCGTCGGTGACCAGTGATTCGTTTCACGTTGGAAGTCTGGTTTTCTTAGACTAGGACCGATTAATCCGCCCAATGTGAAATCTCTGAGCGAGATGGTTGCTACATTCTCGTAGCTTGTGGATTCGATGTCTTGAGTTGCGAAATCTTCTCGTTTGATCATCGCGTCTAGATTGACGAGGTTGGAACGAATTGCCAAGAGGACCTCCGGATTAACAAATTATGTAAATTCGAATATCTAACCTTGTACAGCTTTTTACCAGATTTATGCACGCTAGCCTGTAAGTCTCGTGTTGTCGAATCGCGAGGCCTGCGAGCTCCATTTAGCGCGGCCCGCAATCTCCTCTTCCTCAGTTTTTTCGACGAATCGGCAAAGGGTTAGGAGTAGATTCTTTTTAAGAATGATTACGAATATGTTGAGGTTTAAGTCACACGATCTATGATCGTCGTAGGTACCCTAGCCAGTTACATCACTTAGAGCGCACCGAAACGCAGCTCCGACCCTTACTAGGAGCTAAAAGCTTGGTTTTCATGATAACTCCGTTGAAAGCGGAGCTGCTTGATTTATTTATTTTTAACGTGCGGTTAGAAAATCGCGAAAAAAGGCTATCGCCCAGCTTGAACCGTAAAGGCATTGTGCCTTTATCTCTGCTCAGAGTGTTGCTAAGGTTATGGTTCTCGCTTGACCGCAGGATTAAACGACGTTTGTTAGGCCCCGATAGGGAATTCTGCTAAAGGTCGGTTGGAAAATGGTTGGCTGGAGGGAGACTTCTCTCATTGGCTCAGCAAGGTATGGATTCTAGGAGCGTAGTGTGAGAGTACAAAATCCCCCCTTAGCTAGTGATCTGATGTCTACCGCAAGGAGCTTTGGAAATTATGACCTGGCCGCAGCCCTCGCCGATCTCATTGATAATAGTATCAAGGCAAAGTCGACTCGAATTGACATAACCCTTTTTCCGGTGGCGGAAGATGTGACAGTCAGAATTCGAGACAACGGCACAGGCATGACCAAAGAGACTCTGATCGATGCAATGCGTCCAGCCAGCGCGAATCCTCAAGACGTCCGAGAGCCTGATGATTTAGGAAGATTTGGCTGGGGATTGAAGTCTGCATCTTTTTCGCAAGCCCGGGTACTGACTGTTGTTTCCTGGCAAGGAGAACTAATCAATGCCGCAAGATGGAATATAGATGATATTGACGATTGGAGCATGGACCTTCTAGAAGGAGCAGATGTTCTTGATTTACTTGATATTGATATTACAACACCATGCGGTACTGAGGTTGTTTGGACAAACTCTGATAGATTAATAGATCTTGGGGGCGGCTCTTCCATTGTCGATGCTTTAACCCACGTTATAGCCTATGCCAATAAACGGCTAAGTTTAGTGTTTCACCGATATTTGGCTGGCGAGGTGGGCGCTCGTCTTGTTATTTCAATGAATGGGAGCATATTGCAACCAATTGATCCATTTATGGTTTCACATAACGCGACACAAACATTAAATTCCGAAATAATTGATATGGCTAACGGTTCGCAAATTAGTGTGCAGCCTTATGTGCTTCCGCATTTTTCGAAGTTGTCAGTGGAGGAGCAAGACCGGCTAGGCGGTTCGGAGGGTATGGTTAGAAACCAAGGGTTTTATGTTTATCGAAATCGAAGGCTTATCATTTCTGGTACATGGTTCCGTCTCGTTCCTCATGGCAAGCTTTCTCAGTTAACAAGGATCAGAGTTGATCTACCTAACACGGTTGATTCCGAATGGCGTATTACGGTAGATAAATCCGATGCGCAGCTACCAGTAGCGCTTAAGCGTAGACTTCAAGAAATAGTAAAACGTTTCAATCACCGCTCAGTTGCGGTCCATCGCAAGAAAGGTGTGTCTCTCAATCAACCAAATGTTCAATCTGTCTGGCTGCGATATTCAAAGGACGGGCAAATTAGCTACCGAGTAAATAGGGAACATCCGTTGGTTGCGAGACTTTTAGAGCTTGATGAGCTTGCGGGTAACGCGGAATCTGTTTTACGACTCATGGAAGTGTACTTTCCAACCGATCGATTTCTCCATGACGCTGCCGGGGTTAGCATAAATCAATGCTCTACCACCGCAGAAGAGTATGAGGCGCTAATTGATCAGTGTTTGATTAATTATATGCAAGACTGCGAGGGGGATGCTGAAATTGATGGGTTTCTTGCCTTTTTGAGATCAATTGAACCATTCGCTAGTCAGTGGCTGTACGCCGAAAGTTACGTTCGCAACAATACTGTAAATAAGTGGGGTATGAAAAATGGATTTTGACGCTGCTTTGAGTTTTCTTCGTGTCGAGATCGATAAGAAGATACAAGGACATTTTCCGGTACCAAAGGGGTATCTGGATAGTCACGTAAGAGAAAGTTCGGCGATTTCTAAGATCCTAGATGATGACTTAGCAAGCCGTCTTGTTAGACATTTGGAAACTATCTATGGAACTGAGCAGGGTACTGGTCATGCTCTGAAAACGGATTTCGATGAATGGTATCCAGACAGGATGGGTGAAACTAATTTCTATTTCTGGCGTAGACTTCAAAAGTATTGGCTTGATCACTCAATTTTACCTGTTCAAGTTGTCGGTTCAGTGAACAAAGTAACTGATGAGATAATGGGGTACTTGGGGGATCCTCAAGATGAGGCCTCTTGGAGAAGACGCGGATTAGTCATGGGGCATGTGCAGTCGGGTAAGACGACTAATTACTCTGCATTGATTGCAAAAGCTGCTGACGCTGGATATCGAATTATCATTGTACTTGCGGGGCTTACTAACTCACTTCGATATCAAACCCAAATCAGGCTAGATCAATCTTTCGTTGGGAAATCTTCCCTCGGAGACTCATTTGTCTCAGAAATTTATCCCGTTTCCCACGTGTTTAAAGGAGTTGAGGGAGAAACATCCGAGGTTCGGCATCCTTTTTGTGGAACTACTCAAAGTGCTGATTTCAGTGTGAAAATCGCACGAGGGGTAGGTGCAACAGAGGGGAATTTTGCAGATCCAATTCTCTTTGTTACAAAGAAAAATGAAAGTGTACTGGGTCGCCTCGCAGATTGGTTACGAGGATTGCGCCAAGAGGGGCAGCTAGAAGGTCCAATGCTGTTGATTGACGATGAAGCAGATAATGCGTCAATTAATACTGCAAAAGATCCCACCGCCACGACAAGGATCAATGCGAGAATTCGAGAGCTGCTCTCATGTTCGAGACGTTATTCCTATGTCGGATATACCGCGACACCTTTCGCGAATATATTCATTGATCCTGATACGGTCGATGAGATGCAAAATAATGATTTGTTTCCAGAACATTTCATAAAGTCTCTCGAGCCTCCGGGAAATTACATTGGTGCTGAGAAACTATTTTCTGATGGGGGGGAGTTTTCAAAAGTTTGCGTTCGCGAAATACCAAACGACTACAATGTTCTACTTCCAATATCGCATAAACCAGGATTTAACTTAGAAAGACTGCCGGGAAGTTTGGAGGATGCTGTACTTGAATACGCCATATTTCGTGCCCTAAGGACACTTTCTGGAGAGGGGCATAAACATTCGTCAATGTTAGTGAATGTAAGTAGATTCAACGCTATCCAGAGGCGTGTGCACGATGAAGTTTACCTCCTGCTTCAGGACTTAAAGGATTCAGTCGATGCATGGGCGACTACTGTTTCTTGGGATAAATCAAAGCTGTTAATAAGGGTGCACGAGGTCTGGCAGAAAGAATATTCAGCGCACGTTGGGTTTCAATGGGATGACGTGCTACGGGTACTAAAACGTGCGATCGCTCCGGTTGAGGTAAGACTTGTCAATATGCGCGGTGGTGGATTGGATTACACCAAAGCACCTGAGACAGGAATGCATATAATTGCCGTGGGCGGCTTGGCTCTGGCTCGCGGGCTGACTTTAGAAGGGCTGGGTATTTCTTATGTTTTAAGAAATGTAGGTGCCGCCGATACCCTCCTCCAAATGGGTCGTTGGTTTGGTTATCGTCCAGGTTATGAGCATCTATGTAGAATTCACGCTACTTCTGCAATGTTAGGAGACTTTCGGGAGGTCAGTGAGGCAGTTGAAGAGCTGCGTGATGATTTGATTCGGATGGAACGGATGGGCATCACTCCTAATGCATTTGGTCTTAAGGTTCGCGAAAGTCGTACAGGCATAGCAATTACCGCTGCTAACAAAATGCGCGCAGCCAAGCCTCTTCTGATGGCCGTCGACTTATCTGCAAAACATTTGCAGGCGTACGAGATTTTTAATGACGAATCAATTAATAACAAGAATTTTTCCGCAGTGAAATCAATAGTTGAATTGCTTGAGTCGAACGTAGCGGAGAAGAGGGTTAAAGACGATAGTGCTTATGTTTGGAGCGGAGTTAGTGCATTGCTGGTTCAGAACTTACTTCGACAATTTGAACTCCCACAACTAGAGTTCGCCCTGGGCAGTACTGAAAGCAGCTTGGCTCTTGACTATATTGCGGATCGCGCAAATGGAGAACTCGCCTTTTGGGATATTGCAATTCCATTCAGACGGCTCGGTTCTAGTGAGCCAAGTCTACAGTTTCCGCTGGCTCTCGAAGAGTCCTCCGCGCGATTTTGTCGACAACGTCATTCTGGAGCTTTAAAGTCTGAAGACGCTGATGTCGTCAAGATAACGGCCAAGAACGTCGTTGCTGATGCAGGCCCCAATGATCTCCAGTACGGTGAACGAGAGGGGCTTAAGGAGAAAGCAAAAGCGTTACTAGAGGAGTTTCCTGACTTCAGTGCAGAAAAGCGTTATCTGTTGTCTAGAGCTCGTCCGCTGCTTCTAATCCATGTTTTTGACTTTAATTTATCCGACAAAGCAGAAAGATCAAAGCTGAAGTTTGAAGGAAAGCCAGTAGTTACTATCAGCTTGGCATTTCCTGACACCTCTGTCGTGCCCGTTCCCCGTGAATATGCCATATCCAAGCGTTTGGCTGAAATTATACAAAAACAGTTAGATGAAACCCAAAGTGATGAGGAACTAACTGATGAAGAATGACTTCGCCAATAAGTGGGAAGAAATATCTGATATAGGTCACGGAGCTGGCCGGTTTCGAGTCTTTCCCGACCATCTACTCGACTTGTTTCTCAGCTTTTCTACAACTGGCGAGCGAGAGTTTACCCTTGAGTTTTCTGCTTCGAACATTTCAAAAATTGAAATGCCAATATTTGATAATATTCTGGTTTATCTAAAATCAGAAGACGACACTCATGGGCTTACATTAAGGCTTACCGATCATGTCTTGAAAGACTTATTCGCCATTATGTGTACTGATCTCGCTGAATCATCATCTAGGGCCAAAAGCTCATTACTGGCAGTTGACGTTTTTATCGTGAGGCTGAGTCGGTGGGCGGAACTTTTACGCCGCCGTAAATCACATGGAATGTCATTCGAAGAGCGGTTAGGTTTGCTTGGTGAACTTTGCATGGTGACTTGGCTAATGGATCGCTCAGGAATAGATTTTGCAGTCATACTGAGTGGTTGGCGAGGTCCGGATGGAGATAGCAGCGATATAGGATTAAATGGTGTGCGAATCGAGGTTAAGGCACAACTCTCAACTCAAAGTGCCGCACTTAGAGTTTCATCTCTTAGTCAGTTGGATGGAGACGATGGTAAGGTTATTGTCGCTCTACACCGGTTTTCTGTGGCGGAGGAAGGGTTAAGTCTGAAATCGTTGATTGCTAGGCTTGAAGCTAAGCTTGTGCGTTCTCATTCCGCACTTTTGGATTTGCGCCGAAAGTTGATGTTTGTGGGGTATGATCATGACGCTACATATGTGGAAGAAAATTTTGTTTTAGATGAGTTAATGGTCTATCGCGTTGGAGAGACGTTTCCTCGTTTAACACCTAATAACGTTTCTGATGGGATTAGTTGCGTTAGTTATAAAATTGACTGTGGTGCTGTTAAGGATTTTAGGATCAGTCAGGAAGATTTGGAGGGCTTTATTAATGATTGACCTTGGCTCAGAATATTTGGAGTTGCGAGAAGAGATCAGGGTGGGCAGTCTAGTTGATCACGAACTGCAAGTAACTGAGTTTTTTAGAATTTATTCGTCTATTTCTGCTGAAAATGGCGATACTCCGGATATGGAGTATTGCCCAGTTCTCAAAGAGGGTTTGGGAGGGTATCGCGTAGACGGATATGCATTTGATCTGCTTGGTGATGAGTATATTGAGGCAGGTGACTTATATCTTGCGGTTTGTGATTATCGGCAAGGGGCAGAATTGACGTCGGTAAATAGCAAGGATGTTGATCGAGCTGTTGAAGGTGTTGAACGTTTTTTTAACGCAGCGATGCACCAAAAGTTTTTGGAAAGTTTAGAGGAGACAAGTCCTGCTTACCAGTTGGCAATACTAATTCAACAATACAAAAGTCGAATAAGACGGCTGCGAGTGGTTTTGTTCACTAACGGTCACCTCCGTGTCAGAAAGAACATTTTTGAGTCAAAAAATATAGGCTTGGTTACTCTCCATACCAATGTTCTAGATCTTGAGCGCTATTCTAAAATATCCTCCACTGGAGGCGAGTCTGTTGAAATAGATTTTGATGAGGATTTTGATGGTGCTATTGAGTGTTTGTCAGCATCAATCGATAATGTTAGTTATCAAAGTTACCTTTTCGCTATTTCAGGAGCAGCTTTGGCTAAAGTTTTTGCCACGTTTGGAAATCGTCTCCTAGAGCAAAATGTCAGAACTTATCTTCAGGCTAAAACTGGTGTAAATCGAGGCATTTTGAGAACTATCTCTGAAGAGCCTGGCATGTTTTTTGCCTATAATAATGGATTGACTGCTACTGCGTCGAGCGTACGGACAAGCCGTTTGGAAGGAGGAGCTTTAGCTATTTCTCATGTTAAAGATTTCCAAATAGTAAACGGCGGACAAACTACGGCTTCATTGCTGTATGCTAGAGACGGATTGGGTAGAAGTCTTGAGCATGTATATGTGCAAGTTAAATTATCCGTTGTTGATGAAGGCAGACTTTCACAGGTAGTTCCTCGTATTTCCGAGTTCGCTAATACTCAGAATAAGGTTTCGTTAGCCGACTTAGCGTCTAATAGCCCAGTACAAATTAAGATTGAGCGTTTCTCTAAAGAAGTATCAGTTCCACAGCGCGCTGGTGAGCTCCACAGTAGTAAATGGTTTTATGAGCGAGCTAGGGGGCAATATAAAAATCTATTTTCTTATAAGAGTCAATCCGAACGTCGTAAATTGGAAGTGATGTATCCAAAAAATCAGCTCGTTACTAAAACTGATTTGGCGAAATATGAATTAACCTTCGATGGGCGGCCGCACTTCGTAAGTGAAGGCGCCCAGAAGTGTTTTAATAGATACACAACAATGGTGCTTGCTTCATTAGGAGATGGGTCGGCATTGACTGAGACTTGGTTTCGCCGTGCTATGGCCAAGGCGTTTCTATTTATTCAGCTTGATAACGAAGTGCAAAAATCTGAATGGTATAAGTCCGATCGAGGATACAAAGCACAAATTGTCACCTATACAATTGCGGCCTGCGCAGAAGGTTTTCGAGAGCAGGATCTCCAAATTGATCTGGACCGTATTTGGCGCGATCAAAGTGTATCAGAGCCACTTATGAGTTGGATGTTGGGAGAGGCTCGCCGAGTAGCCAAGATTCTTAAAACACCTCCTGAAAATGTAAGAAATATTTCGGAGTTCGCAAAAAAAGAATTCTGCTGGGCGCGATGTGTGAAAGGTTGTGTAGGGCAACCAGATGAAGTTGTCAGTCAGTATGGTATTTCGCTTCAAGACTACAAAAGTGAAGCCCGCGTTGGTGCTCGTGATTCTGTTCGCAATTCTGAGATCGATTTTGAAGTTGCAATTCTGGGGCTAGCGCCTCGGGTGAACGATATCATTCGTGAGGCAAAGCTCTGCGATGCGGCATCTCCCATGAGTATGAGTGCGTTGAGCAAGATTGCCACTGGGCGATTGACGCTGTCAAAAGGTGAAAAAAATGCATTGAAACAGTTGCTGGAGCGCTTGGAGATTCATTATTGACACGAATCGAATTTTAGGTGGTATTTGGCGAGCCAGTGATCGGAGGTCAGATCAAGCAGACGGGTAAGGGAAGACGGGCCAGGAGACGTATTTTTGATTACAATCAACGATCGCCTCCAGCAACCAGTTCATTTTGGTTTCCGGACCGCGTATACCACATTCCCAAAGCTCGAAAACCCGCCAACCTTGTTTGAGTAACTCATCCCTATTTTTTAGGTCGCGCTGTACATTTTTGTCGAATTTTGTCCTCCAAAATTCCTCGTGTGTCCTTGGATCGGTGGTAAATCTACAGCCAGGATGCCTGTGCCAAAAGCAGCCTTGTACCAAAATGCAAACTCGATATCGAGGTAGCACGATATCGGGCTTTCCTGGGAGGCTCCGTAGGTGCAGGCGATATCTGAAACCATGCCGATGCAGCAGCTTCCGAAGCTTCATTTCTGGGGACGTATTACTGCCACGGATGCCAGCCATCATGCGAGACCTGACTTCTTTGCTAACTATGTCCATGACTGAACCCCAAATGACCTTGCCACTAAAGCAAGATACAGCTTTCGAAATTGATATGGCTCTCCCTGAGCCAATCCAAATTGTCGATCTTTTTGCTGGTCCGGGAGGGCTGGGAGAAGGTTTCGCCTCGTCAGGGGGCGGGAATCGGTTCGAGACCGTGGTTTCCGCCGAGATGGATCCCGTCGCACGCGAGACATTGAAACTGAGGGCTTTCTACAGGCTACTCAAGCTGAAGAATCCCGCTCGGCTGGATGACTATTACAACTTCTGTAACGGCGTCACGGACAAGCCCTTTTCAAACGAAAGCGAAGCCCAGTGGATCGAGGCGGATCGCGAGGCTCGACGCATAACGTTGGGCAGCGAAGAGGGCGATAAAGAGCTCGATGAGATCTTAGATCTTCGTCTCGATAGAGGCAGGCCTTGGGTACTAATTGGCGGACCTCCTTGTCAGGCCTACTCTATCGTGGGGCGTGCACGTAACCAAGGTAAGGCAAATTACAATGCTGAGAATGATCACCGTCATTTTCTCTACAGAGAGTATCTACGAATTATCAAGGAGCGGCAGCCGACAGTTTTTGTGATGGAAAATGTCAAGGGTATTCTTTCCTCCAAGATTGGTGGTGAGAAAATCTTCTCTCAGATCCTCCAGGATTTGTCAGATCCCCATAAGGCACTCGGCGAGTCGAAGTCTGGCACTCGATACCGCATCTGCTCGTTGGTAACGGGACAGTCCTATTGTCCTGATGGGGATATTGAACAGCTTGATCCCCGTGGATTTATCATCAGGGCTGAGGAACATGGGATTCCGCAGGCGAGGCATCGCGTCATTCTTTTGGGCATAGCGCTAGACGAAGAGGGGAACATTCCTTCGCATGCCTGGTTGCCGGAGGCAGACGCATATGTAACTGTCAAGCAGGTATTGGGAAATCTACCTATGCTGCGCAGTCGGTTGACCAAGCAGCTTGATGGGAATGAAGCCTGGTACAAAGAGGTAGCGACTCAACTAGACGAGATGCGAGCGGAACTCGACAGCAGGGCTGATCCGAAATTGGCTTCCGAAATGGATATCGTCAGGAGTGGATTAATGAGTGCTCCGGTCGATGTCGGTGCGCTTCGGATCGTTCGTACCAAAGGCGACGGAAAAACGGGTATTCCCTCTTTAGATGATTGGTATCTAGATGGCCGATTAGATTATTGGTTGAACCATGATGCGCGTGGTCACATGCCTTCCGACTTACGCAGATATATGTTTGCGAGCGTATTTGCTCGCGCCCATGGAACATCACCTAAGGGCCACCAAGAGTTTCATCTTTCCGGACTTGCACCAGCGCACAAAAACTGGGAAAGCGGGAAATTCAGTGACAGGTTTAGAGTTCAGTTGGAAAACCATCCTTCAAGAACAATTACTAGCCATATCTCCAAGGATGGGCATTATTTTATCCACTATGACCCCAAACAGTGCCGTAGTCTGACCGTGCGTGAAGCTGCCCGGCTTCAGACATTCCCTGATAACTACTTCTTTCAAGGGAACAGAACTCAGCAATTTCACCAGGTAGGAAATGCTGTTCCTCCGTTGCTGGCTAGTAAAATCGCTTCGGTGGTTTTTGACGTGATATGTAAGAAGACAATTAGTAAAAAAATCGCAGTGTCTGCTTAACAAATATTAAAGGTTGTATGCGTCATTTTGTTGGGGGAGCTAGCGAGGAGCACGGTCAAATAGTCTCCCGAAAATAAAAAGCCCTGAGCGCATTACGCGCTCAGGGCTTTTCCGTACTTATCTCGGAATAACAGGGTTCTAGAAATCAATCCCAGCTCAACGCCCCACCAGTCTGATATTCAATAACCCGAGTCTCAAAGAAATTCTTCTCTTTCTTCAAGTCCATAATCTCGCTCATCCAAGGGAACGGGTTCGTAGTCCCTGGGTACTCTTCCTTCAAACCAATCTGCGACAACCGACGGTTAGCGATGAACTTCAGGTAGTCCTCCATCATCGCCGCGTTCATGCCCAACA
>Ga0182005_1000992_pt1 | contig 12228 bp, 11 predicted proteins | sample Sormic07211103_1_FD_123021 | JGI IMG/M metagenome (GOLD analysis project Ga0182005, IMG submission 123021) | Rhizosphere microbial communities from Sorghum bicolor, Mead, Nebraska, USA - 072115-103_1 MetaG | ecosystem: Host-associated > Plants > Roots > Rhizosphere | place: USA: Nebraska...
AGCGTATAGCCGGTGACGGTAACGGCCTTGCCAACCCCGGCGTTGGCGTCGGCAAAGCTGCCGGTGCCGGTACCCGTGACCATCACGCTGTCGCTGCCCAGCGCGCTGACCGCCGCCGTGCCGATCAGGGTGGCGCCGGTGGTGGCGTCATACGTTTTATTGGCAGCCGCAATGCCCGACACCGCCAGGTTGGCCTTGGCGATGCTGGCCGTCAGGCCGGTCGGCTGGGTCACCACGTAGTTACCGGCGTCGGCGCCCGACAGCGTGTAGCCGCTGACCGTTACAGCCTTGTTGACACCGACGTTCTTCGTCGCAAAACTGCCGGTGCCGCTGCCAGCCAGCGACACCGAGTCGCCCGACACCAGGCCCGAGTAGGCGACGCTGGCGGTGTTGAGCACGGCAGTGGTCGTGGCGTCGTAAACTTTATCGAGCGCGCTGATGCCGCTGAGCGTGATGCCTTTGGCCGTCACGGCATAGCTGCTGCCGGCGGTGCCGAGCGCGTTGTAATTGCTGGCCAGGCCGCCGTTGCTGCTGCTGCTGCCCAGGCTCAGGCCGGTGGCGCTGGCGAGCGCCGCACCGCTTTGCACATTCTTGCTGGTCAAATTCGAGGCGTCACCGCCCCCGGTGACGGTGAAGGTCTGGCCGGCCGCGCCGGTCGCCGTCAAGGTGCTGCCCGCCACCGACGTCGTGCCATCGTAGGTTTTGCTGCCCGCCAAGGTCAGATTGGCCTTGTTGATGGTGGCAGTCAGACCGGTCGGCTGGGTGACCACGTAGTTGCCGGCATCGGCGCCGCTCAGCGTATAACCGCTGACGGTAACGACCTTGCCAGCGCCGGCATTGGCATCGGCGAAGGTGGCGGTGCCGGTACCGAGCGTGACGCTGTCGCCGCTGACGATGCTGGCGCTAGCACTGGCGCTGCCGGACAGGGAGGCCGACGTGGTGCCATCATAGGTTTTGCTGTTGGCCGTCAGGCCGGTGAGGTTAACGGTTTTGGCCGTGATCGTGGCGGTCTTGCTGTCGAGACCACTGATGAAGTAGTTGTTGCCGCCGTAGCTGACGACGGTGGCGCCATTGCTGGCGGTGCTGGTGACAGCGCCGGCGCCGGTAGCGGTAACGCCGGTGATGGTGACGGCTTTGTTGGCGCCGACATTCTTGTTGACGAAGGTGCCCTGCGCACTGGCGGTATTGAGCGTCAGTCCGGTTGGCAGGGCCACTGCGGAACTCAACCCCGACACGGACGTTGTATTGGAACCATCGTAAATTTTCGAGGCAGCCGTGCCGCTTACATTGATGGCCATGTAGGCCGTGAGTTGACTGGGGTCACTGGCCACATAATTGCCATAGGACGTAGGACTGTTATAGCTGCTCGGATTGTAATAGATGGAGATGGTGCTGGCACTATCATTCAAATAAAGGGAGGTATACGGATCAGGATTTTCAAAATTGACCGTGCCTGTCCCTGTGGCGGTATTGTCTGCCCTCAGCACGACATTGCCGGCGCCTTGCACGTAGACGCCGCCATCAATCTTCTCGCCGCTGGGACTGGCTGAATGTTTCACATTCTGTGTTATTTTGAAATCAATGTTACGGTAAGCACTCAGTGTGAGCGTGTTGTTACCGAGCTCCCAGTTCACGCCGGCATTGCCGTTGTTATAGTCAACCGCGAAGCCTATGTAATCGAGCACGATGATATCGCCATTGCCGGGCGCTCCCGTACACTGCGGCGTGAGTGTGCAACTGGCCGACGATCCGGTGGTCTTGATGGTCACATTGCCATGATTGAGCGCTTCCGTCAAAACCCGCGTGTCGACATTGATGGGGTAAACAACGCTATTTAACCCGCTGTTAAAGGCACTGCCATTGCCTATCGTAATATCATCGGGGTCCAGCAGCCAGTCGCCTGCCACGCCACGGGGCGCCGCTGTATCGACAGCGGCGCTGGCGTTGATGTTCAAGTTTTTGCCGGAAGTTTCCACCTGGCCGCCGTTGCCGGCAGTGCTGCCGCCGCGTGCCGTGATGCTGCCGTTGAACTGCGTGGTGCCATCCGACCAGACCGCCACACTGCCGCCGTTACCAGCGGTCATGGCATCGGCCTTGATCGAAGCGCCCGCTGCAACTGTCGTGGTGTGCGCATTTTGCTCAGCGCCGGCGCCGAGGAAATTTCCGCCTACGAGTACGGTGCCGCCGCCGGCGTCACCTGAAACATCGGTCAGACTGCCTGCCGCCAGCGTGACGGCGCCGCCCAGCACTTTCACGGCGCCACCCGCTTCGCCGTGCCCGAGGCCGGAAGCATCGAGCGTGCCACGATTGCCGGCGGCGCCAGCGCTGCCGGCCTCCAGCACAATCACCCCGTTGACATTCTGCACGCTGCGCGCCTGGATAATCCCCGTGTTGTTGACCACGCTGGCCAGCACGGTATCCCTGGCCCCGGCCGACAGCCAGACCGCGCCGCCGTCGGCATTGATCAGACCACCATTTTCGGCCAGGTTGTTCAGCGTGCCCTGGTTCACTTGCAGTTGAACCAGGCTATTGCCGGCAAACGACAGCGTGACGTCGCTGCCGGCGCCGAGCGCCACCGTCCCCGCCCTGGCGTTGATCGTCCCCGCATTAGCGACTTGGTTGCCGATGAAGGCAACATAACCGCCATTGCCGGTATTGATGGCGCCCTGGTTGATGATGCTGCCGCTGCCCGCGCCGCGGAAATTGCGCGTGGCACCAGTCAAGCTGGCGTCGCCGATATCGAGCGTCGACGCCACCAGGCCGCCGACGTTGACTTGCGATCCGGCGCCGAACAGCACGCCGTTCGGATTGATCAGATAAACCTGGCCGTTGGCGTTGAGCGCGCCGTAGAAATGGGTGGCGCTATTGCCGCCGATGCGGTTGACGGCAATCGCGCTGGCCGATGGCTGGACAAAATTGACCGTTTCGCCGCTGCTGGTATTGAATGACTGCCAGTTCAACGACAGGTTCTGGCTGGCCTGCGTCACCGTGGTGGTGGCGCCGTTCTGGTTGATGGTGCCGTTGCCGGCGGTAACCTGGCCGCCGGTCGGGCCCGCCATGGCGGCGTGTGAAGCCGCCAGCAACACGCTGGCGACGAGGCGGCGATTGGCCGACTTGCCCTTGCCCCTTGCACGTTCGTGGACCACCACCCAGGTCTGTTGAACATGACTCCAGACGAGTCGGTAAATGCGGTTCATGGAAGCATGCATGGTGGTTTTTTCCTCGTGATCGGCGCTGCGCGAACAATGGACAATGGCGGCGCCTGTTTTTTTATACTAGTTGACTGTCGATTTGGCGAGATGCTCGGCCACGCGGCGATCGAGCTCGGGCTTCCACTGCGGTGGCATCACTTGCTGCAGCAGTTGTTCAATACCTTCAATTTGCGCGATGTCCGCCGGATTGCTGGTGGTGGCTTTGGCCGCGCGGCTCCACATGTAAATCTTTGCCAGGCTGGCCGGCGTGAGCGCGCCGGTGGCAGGGTCCGGCGCGGTATTGCCATACAAGATGGCAACTGGCAGATAAGCGGGCGCATACCCCTCGGCGGCCGCGTGCTCGAGCCAGGACAGGGCCAGGCCCGGGTTGGCGGCGCCGCCCTCGCCCTGCCCCAGCATCACGCCGAGACGATATTGCGCCACCACCATGCGGTGCTCCGCCGCCTGCTGATACCAGTAGCGCGCAGCCGCCAGGTCTTGCCGCACATCAGGGTCGCTTCTGTAGTAATCGCCCAGGCGCAACATGGCCGGCGCCGAGCCGGCCTGCGCTGCCTGCGCGCACAACGTCAGTCCACGCACCACATCCTGGCCGACCAGCTGGCCGCGGATATACAGTTCACCAGCGGAGCAGTTCGCGTACACAATGCCTGATTGCACGGCCTTCTGATACCACGCCAGCGCTGCCTTGCCATCGGCCGCACGCCCAGTGCCGCTTGCCAGGCAATCACCGAAAAACTGTTGCGCCGCCGGGATATTGCCCTGCGCCGCCTGTTCGAACCAGCTACATGCAGCAACCGGGTTGCGCGCGCGTCCCCATCCCTCCCGCTCCATCAATCCCAGGTTGAACCGGGCCAGGGGATTGGCGGCGGCAACGCGCACATTTTCCTGGTAGGCCAGCGCATAGTCCTGCGCGGCCAACGCTTTGTTGGCAAGAGTCAATTCGGTGACAAGGTCGCGTTCGGCGGCGCCGGCGCCGGCGCCGGCGCTCATCATGGACGTCAGCAAGGCCGCAGCCATCATCATATGGGCATTAAGCAAGGCAAATTCCCGGCAAGGTTGTGATCGGTGACATGGCCCCCACCTGCCATCGACGTCGCCGGCGACAGGTAGCAAGGTGGCTTTCGATGAAAACGAGATGCTGCTGCGCCTCGTTTCCGGTCAGTCGAGCGGCTGACGATTAACGCGGTTGCGGTTAATCGCGGCTCGGATAAATGCCGTTGGTCGCAATGTAATACGTCATTGCGATGAAAGACGGCCTGATATCAATCGGCGCACCCGCGCCGACGACATTCGTGTTGCCGCTGACAGTGGCGGCGCCGCCCACGGTTCCTGGCATGACTGCGCCGCCCGCCACGGTAGCGTTTGCGGAACTGGCAGGCACCGTGACCGACACCGTGCCGCCGCTGATGGCGCCGGCATTGAGCGTGGCATCGGGCGTCGCGCTCGAATAGACGTTGACGAGATTGCTGGTGCTCTTGCCGAGATAGTTACCCGATGGCGAAGTGACACCACCCGAACCACCGACCACGTTCAATTTCAGTCCCGTCACCGTGCCGGTTGCCGTCGCGCTGGCGATATTCACCGTGGCGCTCAGCGTCGGCAAGGTGGAGGAAACAGTCAGTCCGGCCAAGGCAACCGGCAGCCCGGTCACGGTGAACAGATGCGGGGGCAACTGGTTTGTCGTCAAGCTGATGGCGTTGTTTCCGCCTTTGGCGCCGGTTGCATAATTAACGCCGTCGGCGGCAATCACGAACCTGCCGCGCAGGTCGGGCAGCTTGAAGCTTGATGTGTTGCTGCTGCCATAAATGGTGCCGATCAGCGAATACAGCGCGGTATAACTGTTGATCGACAGATCCTGCCCGGCAGCGAGCGTAAACTGGTTGTTGAAGTTGCCGAATGTATATGGCACGGCCATTACACACACGCTTGCAAGCACTGGCGTATCGGAGCAGGCAAAGCTGGCGGGACTCCAGGCTGCCGCGACCAAACCAGCGACCAAAGCGACCCGTGCACAACGATTTCTGACTGCAAATGCCATCATACCCCCTAGATTCTAGTAAAGACCAGATTATTAATATTCAAATAATCACCTTCAGGAAATTAATTCCTATTGGCAATCCTTTAAATAATAGTTTAAAAGCTAGTGTAAGAGCAATATCTGGCCGCAATTTACGACTGATAAACGTCGCCAACCGCAGCATTTTGAAGACAAAGCAGGAGGTTAGTGACAATTAGTGAGTATTTTTGAGTACTCACGACGGTGACAATCGTATGGGTGGTGCTTGAAAAAATGAGTCCCGAATATAGCCTGCATTCGCTGGTACGTAGCATACCCGCTGAGCTACCGGCACCTGGAGGAAATGATCGAAGAGTGCGTGTCAGCCGACCATTCGTCGATCAATCGGTGGGCGGTTCGTTTCCCGCCTCTCGTCGAGAAGATGGCCCGGAAACCGGCGCGAAGACGATATCGAGCGGGAGCGTGTGCGTGCTGCTCGGGCCTTGCCGGGGAATCGACAGACAGGGGCCTGACAGATTGCCGGGTACGTTGAGCGGCTGAAGCACCGGTCGGCCGGCACTGTTTGGCGACGAGAGCATGGCCGATGTCACCAACAGATCGGAGCAGGGTATAAAGAACTCGACGCGTGACTCGGTAGCGAACTGGCCGTCGCCAATATTGGCGGCCGCCACGCTTCCGGTCGACTGCAGGGCGGCATTCCCGGTCTGCTCTTTCACACTGACACACGCGGAGCGGGCGGCACTGCCTTGCGTGTAATGCGACTGATGACCGACCCCGCGCCAGCCAACGTTGTGCCAGGCAAGCCATCGACTGCGTAGGACCAGGTATCGTTGTACTCGCTCTGCTGCGTTGTCCAGTAGGGATATTCCGCTGTAGAGATGGTCACCTTGACGCCGACGCTCGTGCTGCCGACGGGCACCGCGAACTCTACCGGTATGCTGACGGTCGCGCTCTGTCCATCGCTGACGGCAGAAAACACAGCCACCGGCGGTGCCAGCGATTTTTTCACCTGGCTGTCCGGCGGAAGGCAGGCTGTCTCTTGCGATGACGCGGTCGGCTCCTGAACGCGAAGGTGGCGTTCCATCCTGGCTGGATTTACTACCGTGGGCCCTGCCTGGCGCCAGCTTCTGCGACCCGGCTTTACCTGCGGACGGCTTGGCGTACACAATCGATACGTCGACGTTCGTGCTGTCGAGAAAAACGGCAGTGCTCGCTGTCGTCGCGTTCGGATTGGCCAAATCGCTCAGCGTGAGCTGATACGTGTCCGGGACCAGGCCTTCAAAGGTAAAGCGCCCGTCGCTGCCGATGACCGCTGCCTTGCGCAGACTGCCTGCATAGCCTTTCAACAGTACGTGCATTCCTGACAGGGTAGCCACAGGCTCCCCGTCTTGCGAAATAAAACGCCCGCTCAAGGAAGCGCTCGGGCGCAACACCAGCAGCTCGTACACCGCAGCGAACTCGCCATCCTTCGAGACGAAATTGACACTCATGGACGATGTACCCGGCGCAAGCCTGGTCAATATCTCGGCCATCGCAGGTGTGTCGATGGTGAAGCTGGCATCGGCCGGGTTGTAGGTCCAGTAGTCCTGCAGGGCGATAACGGAATTGCCGGCAGCTACCAACTCTGCACGGCTGTCGTCCTTAAAATCGCCGCCGGGGTTGCTGGCCAGCCGAAAGGTGAGCGGTCCACCCGTCAGGCTATTGTTCGCTCCGAGGCCTTCGACGTTCAACCGGGGCCTTGGCGCGGGCAGCTCACCGTTTTCCATGGCTTCGATCGCTGTGGCAGCGCGGGTTGGACGCTGCGACCGGATGAGCGCAGTCAAACTGGTGATGCCCAATCCGGTGTGGACGAGGAAATTCCCATACTCGTCGCGCCCGGGATCGCCGGGTGTCCAGAAACGCAAGGAGCCGTCGACGATACGGGCCTCACGCACTGCCACCGTCGCTGACACGGAAATGGCGGGAAGCGATATACCCAGTTCAGCTAACGGAATGACGTAGACCTCGGCGTGATCGAGGTCATCGAGCATGGCGCTGGGCTCCGCCTCCACCGCCCACGACAGTGATGCCAGGCTGAACGGAAACATTTGTCCACCTCCCTACGAAGCCAGGTGGGGGCCGCAAGAACGCGAACAGCCGGTCGCCGCGCAGCAGGCGCCATCGGCAACCGCCGCGAGCGCGCCCGTCTCGCCCGAGCCGCCTATGGCACAGCAACAGCAGCAGCGCGAGGCCGAGGTAGCGCACCGCCAGGAACAGGCCGCGGCGCGCGTCGTCAGCAGATTACAATGAGTTCGCTGGGCATCGCCGGTGTCGAGCGCCAGGTACGCTCGGCCGTGCATGACATCGTGGACAGCAACCGCCAGGCTGTGGCGCAGGAAACGGAGATTGCCTTCACGCCGGCGCAGGAAGAATCGGTGGCACTCAAGCCAAAGCGCAAGCGCGCAGCGGCGATTGCTTAACCGTCAGCACCGGCCCCGTGGCACTGGCCGGGCCGGTGGCTGAAAACCTGGTCTATAATGAAATGCACAAGTCAATTGAAGGGAGACCATCATGACACTGAAGATTCGCGGACCGCGCAGGTTCGATTCCCCGGGCGTATTGCGCGGCGATGCGCCGTTTCTTGGCGCCACCGTGGCTGAATGGGACAGAGCGATCATCGGCAACATGGAAAAGACGCTGGCAGAGATCAAGCTGCGCACGGCGAACGCGCCAAAACGCGATGCTTCCAAGGCCGTTACCTCGGACCTGGCCAGCTCGGTCAGCAAGCGCCTTGCTGGAATAAAATAATATCTGCCGTCCCTCGGGCGCGGCTGCATTTGTCCAGCCGCGTTGGCATATGTCCGATCGAAAATACTCCGCCATCCAGGCGCCGCACGTGATGATGTGTGTCGGACCTGATGGCTCCGGCAAAACCTCGCTGATCGACGACATCAAGCAGACTGTTCTTTCCACGCTGCGCGGCCGCTACCCCGTACCTGAACGCTTCATCAATCCCGGAACGTCCGACAACGAAGCCTTCACGCACAGACATGTCTTCGCGTGAGCGGGCGCGCCGCCCCGGGCTTGAATAACGCGCACCTGATCGCCTTACAGGAGCTGACGCAGCAACTGGTCGTGTCCGGTCAGGCCGTCAGCAAGTCGCTCAGATCCGGACCGCTCGTGGCCCTTCGACGGCCAGCGGCGGCAGGCTGCACTAATAACTGGAATAACCGGAGGTTTTGCTGCTGGCTAACTGTCGAGCTTGCCAAAATAAAACAACATGCAAGAAATTTTAAAGTTGGAAAAATAAAACTACCGGGATAACATACTTCGCGTTCTTTGAATCATGGTCTTAAGCGGACTGTTCAATAAGTCGACGTGGAGTGAACGTGGCAGCTGCAGAATATATCCAGCAAGCACCCCACGCCCCGCCAGGGGACGCGCCGACACCGCCAGATAGCGGACTCATCAGTTTGATCACAATCGCCGGATTTCATGGTATCGCTGCCGATGCGGCGCACTTAAAACATGGGTTCAGCCTTGGGCCGGCCTTCTCCGATGAAGAGATTCAACTGGCAGCCGGCAGCCTTGGCATGAAGACACGTATTCTGCAACAGCCGATTGCGCGGCTCGGCAAGCCCCCCCTCCCTGCCATTGCGAAAAGTGACGACGGCCGCTACTTCATCGTGGCAAAAATAGAGCATCGTCCGGCGCGCCAGTCCGGCAATGACCATGCAGCGCAGCGCGACAATATGGAGGCAGACGTCGCCCTGGCGCGGATTCTGATACAGCATGCGAACGAGCCGGTGCAGATAGTCGACATGAAGACACTCGCGGAGCAATGGAGCGGATGGCTGATCCTTTTCACCAGCAAAGCCAGTTTCGCCGGCCAGGTGGCCAAATTCGATTTCACCTGGTTCATTCCGTCCGTTATCAAGTACCGACGCCTGCTGGCGGAGATCCTTGCCATTTCGTTGGTGTTGCAAATCATTGCATTGATCACGCCCATGTTTTTCCAGGTGATCATGAACAAGGTACTCGTCAACCATGCGATGAAGATGCTGGACGTGATCGTCATCGGCCTGGTGTGCGCCGCAGTGTTCGAGGTCGTACGCACCGGTATCCGCAGTTACGTGTTTTACCATACAAGCAGCAAGATCGACATTGAGCTGGGTGCGCGACTGTTCAGGCACGTGCTAGCCCTTCCTCTAAGCTATTTCGAGACCCGCAGAGTCGGCGATTCTGTCGCCCGTATCCGGGAACTCGAAAATATCCGGGCGTTTTTGACAGGCAATGCCATCACCGTACTGCTGGACCTGGGTTTCTCGTTTGTGTTTTTTGCCGTGATGTTCGCGTACAGCCTGAAACTGACCGCGTCCAGACAGCGGCGATAAGCTTGCTGCATGACGGTTACTTTGCTGCGTCGAAAGGATTACCTATGAAGACTTCTATGGCACGTTTTCCGGCAGCATTGGGACAACGCATGGTGCACCACGTCCTCATGCTCGTTACGCTGGCATGCTCTTGCGCCTGCGCTCTCGCACAGGAGGGCCAGGCCATCGAGCACCTGGCGATGGATAGCAAGGGAACACGGTTTGTCATCCAGTACCGCAACGCATCCAATCACCGCCTGGTGTTGGCAGATACAGGCAGCGGCGCGATGCAGATCATTGCACAGCCCTCAAACGAGCGCTGGCGCTGGCCTGTTTTTTCTGCCGACGGCAAATGGATCGCCATCAATAGTTGCGCAGTCGACGGCGTCGGCCGCGTGCAGGAAGAAACCTCGCGCATCGATGTGATGCGCAACGACGGCAGCGAACGCCGGACGATTGTCGCGGCCGATGGGAGTGCACATGGCCCGTTCTCGTTTTCGCCTGACGGGCAGCGTCTCGTGTTTGGCAAGGGCCGCGTGCGCGACTCGCGTCGGCCGACAGACTTCGACGTGTATGAAGTTCGTCTCGACGGCAGCGCACCGAGACAGATGTTCAACGCGCAGTTCTACCAGGTTTCCAGCGTGGGCTATTACGGCGAAAAATTCTATCTGACTGGTCAAGCTCCGCTGCGCTACCTTGCTGGCACACAGCCAGCACCTGCCGCGTATCTCCCGAATGCGCCACAAGAGGACAAGGCGCGATGGGGTATGCAGAACAATAGCTTGCTGTATATCCGCGGTGACACGTCCGATGCCCTGGTTCCGTTCGTCACTTTTGACTACACCGGCAGCGCGATCCTGCCATGGCAGCAGCAACAGGAGATCGAATCGGTGCGGGTAGCGGCTGGTACGCAGCGCTTGTTTGCTGTCATGCGCCATCGTGAGTACCCGCTGAATCGGAAGATCAGGCACTACATCCGCGACGTGTTCGTCATGGAACCGGACCGAAGTTTTCGCCGCCTCACCCACTTCAATACCGTGCAGTTCAAAGGTTTCGACGTCACGCCAGACGGACATTACCTGGCGGTCGTACCCGTACCCGAGCCGGGGGATGAATACAAGACTCCAGCTTTTCACCGCATCGACACTTTCAGCGGCGACGACAGGGTTTTTCAACTCGACTTTTCCAGACTTTTTTAACCAGCCATTGAGGAGATTGCGCCATGCCAGGAATGTCGATCATCCCGGGAACAACGTTTCGCGCCAGTGATTATGTCCCAGTCTACGGCAACTACTGCGGTCCCGGCTGGACCAGGGGACAGCGCGAGGGGGCGACTACAGCGTAGCCCCCATCGACGCCATGGACGCGCTCTGCCGCGATCATGATATCCAGTACGGGTATGCTGCGAACGATGCGGCTAATTCGGCGCGTATCATCGCTGACGCGGATATTGCTTTATTACGCGGCATCAGTAACCTGCTGGCGCAAAACGCCTTGCCAAATATGCCGCCTGAAATGCAACTCGATGCGGCGGGAATCGCCTACGCAGGGCTTGCCGCCCAGGCATTCTCCGCCAAGGTCATGACTATCGATACCTACAATGGCCTCAAGGGCGCAGAACATGCTTCAGGGAATGTCGGATTTTATCCGTCAACGCAGACCGCTCAGTTACACTGACCAGCCATGAAGGAGGCGACAGCCGTAACGTTGGCTTCACCTTCGAAGAGCTTGACGACACAACGACTGTTGGCGCGGGCCATGGCGGTATCCGGCACGCATCGGTGAAGGTGTCATCGGCAACCCCGGTGCCGGTCGAGCAGTTAATTCAGTCGATCGCCGCCTTCGGCACGCGCTCCGAGGGCGTTATTGATGGCTTCTCCTTCAGTACGAGCGCCGTCCCGGACCCCGCCGCACGGACATCGTGGCGTGGTTCCGACCTTCTGGCGATGTCGCGGTAAGCCCGATGGCCGGCGACATCTTGCGTGACATGGCGGCCTCCGCCCGTTACGGACCGGCGGAACCGGTCGCGATGTGACCGCGCCGCCCTCGCGAATACTCGGGCAGGTCGTTGGCGGCCGCTGCCGCGATGTGCTGTTTTCCCTGTTATGCGGATCGCACGCGACGGGGAACGCACATAGCGACTCGGACGTCGACATGCTGGTAGTCGAACGGCGAGTTGTCAGCGCCCGGTGCATCGTTTTCCAGCAGGAGGGGTATCTCTTCGACCTCCATATCCATGATCCGGAAACGCTGACCTTCACGCTGGCGGGCGAGCGCCGCGCAGGCCCCATTCCAACCTTGCACATGGTTGCGCACGGGATGCCATTCGGACCAGCAGACGCGATTTATAAAGAAATGCATGATGGTGTCCCACGACGCGGTGTATGAAGACTTCGCCAGAGATGGCGTTTAGGAAGGCCGCGAGAAGGTGATCATTGTGATTCTTGAGGTAATTTTGGGTTTACGAAGACCTTAACAGAACCACTTTAAGGAACCACAATGACCGACACCACTATCGCATTATCTGAGCTTGCCGAAAAGGGGGCAGATGCAGATTTCATCCGCCAGACAGTGCAGCAAGCTCTGCAGCGACTCATGGAAATGGACGTCGAGGCGCTTTGCCAGGCAGCTTACGGCGAGCGCAGCG
>Ga0182005_1000994_pt1 | contig 12218 bp, 11 predicted proteins | sample Sormic07211103_1_FD_123021 | JGI IMG/M metagenome (GOLD analysis project Ga0182005, IMG submission 123021) | Rhizosphere microbial communities from Sorghum bicolor, Mead, Nebraska, USA - 072115-103_1 MetaG | ecosystem: Host-associated > Plants > Roots > Rhizosphere | place: USA: Nebraska...
CTCGCAATCAACCTGTCGGCAGACGTTGTGGCGGTGTGACCGGACTTAGGGTCGTAATCCAGCACGCTGTCTATTAAAGCGCAGTGGTGGGAGGCCTCATCCAGCACAAGATAGCTGACGGTATTGGTAGCAGAATCGAAGAATCCTTCGACGCGAAGTTTTACGCTCATGACCTGTCTCCTTAGGGGGGCTTTTACCAAGCCGCTCTCACTAAGGACTGACATAGCAATAAGTCTGCCAGGCCCTGCCCACACAAAGGTATGCTTTTATCTGTATGATTTTATTCAGTTTATTTCCTACAGGTGGTTTGATCTTTTCTATATTCACCGGGATTTACTGCCATTGGCAGTCCGCGTTGACAGAGGTGGCAGTGTCATCGCAGGATGGATGGATTCTCAGGAGCCACGATGAAGACTATCCTGCCCACCCCAGCCCACTCACTTGCGCAGACGGATCAAGTGCAATCACTTGTTTCGTTTCTTGAGTACGAACCCCAGCCAATGATCGTGGTCGATCCGGACTACAACATCCTGGCAGCCAACACTGCCTATCAGCGGCAGTTTGGCAGCGCTGACACACCCTTTATCGGCCATAAGTGTTATCAAATCTCACACCATTACGATGTCCCTTGTGATCAGGCGGGTGAGAATTGTCCGATGAAAAAGGCGCAGGAAATGCGCGGGCCAGATCGTGTTTTGCACATTCACCACACGCCTCGCGGTCCTGAGCATGTCGACGTCGAATTGCGCCCGATTCTAGACGAACACGGTGTTATTACTGCCTATGTGGAGCGTCTCACCCTGGTCCGCAGTGCATCAGCGCGACCCAGCAACGAAGGGTTGGTCGGCCGTTCACCTGCCTTTAACCGTGCCCTGTCGGAGCTGCAGCGGGTGGCACCCTCAATGCTGCCGGTGCTGCTGCTAGGCGAGTCCGGTACGGGCAAAGAGCTGTTCGCCCGCGCCGTACATGAAACCAGCGAGCGGGCCAATGGACCCTTTGTCGTCGTTGATTGCTCTGGATTGACCGAAACGTTATTTGAGAGCGAACTGTTCGGCCATGAAAAAGGAGCATTCACCGGTGCCACCACACGTAAGCCTGGCTTGGTTGAAACGGCCCAGGGCGGCACGTTGTTTCTCGATGAAATTGGCGATGTTCCGTTGGCCATGCAAGTGAAACTGTTGCGTCTGATCGAATCGGGCACCTATCGCCGTGTAGGGAGTGTCGAGACCCTTCACGCTAACTTCAGGTTAATTGCTGCGACCCACAAACCATTGGAAAAAATGATGGAAAAAGGTGAGTTCAGGCAGGATCTGTACTACCGCATCAGCGCCTTCCCAATTCAGTTACCCCCCTTGCGCAACCGGGTTGAAGACATTGGTTTGCTGGTGAACTCATTTCTACAACGTGCCGGTTCCGGCAAGCGCCGGCTGACGATAGATACGGATGCTCTCGCACAATTGCAGCGGTTTTCCTGGCCCGGAAATATCCGTGAATTACGCAATGTTCTGGAAAGAGCCAGTCTGTTTGCTGACGATGGGGTGATCCGCTCCATACATTTGCCCCAGGCATCCGTGCTGGCATCTCCTCAGGCCTCTACTTCAACTCCTTTCGACGGCGGCTCGCTGGTACAGGCACTGGCAACTTTCAAAGGTACCCGCAGTGAGTTGGCCAAGCACATGGGGATTAGTGAGCGTACTTTGTACAGACGCCTGAAAGAGCAGGGGCTGGCCTAGTAGCCAGCGCTCACGCCGCAATTCTGCCAATGACTGCCGGCACTGGCAGTCATTGGCAGCGCACTGATCTGCCAACCCATTCCGCGCACCGCTGGATTATTCTCTAAGTAACTGTTTTAAAGCGATAAAAACAGGATTATTCCCCTTGGCATGCCGTGTGCTAACTGCATAGACATGACCATTTCCGACAAACAACTTCAACGCCATCTGCTCACGGCAGTAGTGATCAAACTACTGCTGCTGACAGTGCTGTGGTGGCTGTTCATCCGGGATTCGCATGTCAGTGTCGACTCGAACACCATCGGCAACCGTTTCGGTGTACCCACCTCGACTCAAGGGGCAAGCAAGTGATTTCAGAACACCTGGTGGATTTGTCTCGGCTGCAGTTTGCAGCCACTGCGCTTTACCACTTTCTTTTTGTACCCCTCACGGTAGGCATGGTTTGGCTGCTGGTCATTATGGAAAGCGTCTATGTGATGACAGGTAATGTTATCTGGAAAGACATGACGCGCTTCTGGGGCAAGCTCTTCGGCATCAACTTCGCCCTGGGCGTGACGACGGGCATTACCCTGGAATTTCAGTTCGGTACCAACTGGGCGTATTACTCGCACTATGTCGGCGATATCTTCGGAGCCCCACTGGCAATCGAAGGCATGATGGCGTTCTTTCTTGAATCGACCATGATTGGCCTGTTCTTCTTTGGTTGGGATCGTCTGAAGAAAGAGCACCACTTGCTGGTCACGCTGCTGATGGCTGTTGGTACAAACCTTTCAGCGTTGTGGATTCTGATCGCCAATGGATGGATGCAGAACCCGGTGGGTTCAGAATTCAGTTACATCACCATGCGCATGGAGATGGTTGATTTTTGGGCGGTGGTTTTCAATCCAGTAGCACAAGCCAAGTTTGTACATACCGTCTCAGCCGGTTACGTCACCGGTTCGATGTTTGTGCTGTCGATTTCCAGTTGGTATTTGCTCAAGAATCGTGATGTCGAGTTTGCCAAACGCAGCTTCCGGGTGGCGGCGGCCTTTGGTCTGGCATCAGTGCTGAGTGTGATCGTGTTGGGTGACGAGTCTGGTTACACGGTGGGTGAGGCACAACAAACCAAGATGGCAGCCATGGAAGCCATGTGGGAAACGAAGCCTGCGCCGGCGGGCCTGACATTGGTGGCCAGTATTAATGAAGCCGAGTCCAAAAATAACTGGGAAGTTGAAGTGCCATGGCTCATGGGCCTGATCGGCACACGATCAGTCAGCAAGCAAATTCCAGGCATTCATGAGATTAAAGAAAAGAACCGCGCTCGAATTCTCCGAGGCATTACCGCCGTAAACGCCCTTGAAGCCGTCAGAGCCAATCGCACCGATTCGGCAGCTCTCAAGACATTCGAAGAATACAAAGCCGATCTGGGCTTTGGCCTGCTGCTCAAGAAGTATGTCGAGGACGTCAACCGGGCCACGCCGGCCATTATCGAAAAAGCCGTAAACGATACCGTACCGCGCGTGACACCTATGTTCTGGGCGTTCCGGATCATGGTAGTCCTTGGTTTTGCCATGCTCATGCTCTTCGGACTTGCCTTCTGGAGCACCTTGAAGTCGACCTGCACACGACGCCGCTGGTTACTGCGCTGGGCGCTCTGCATGCTGCCTGCGCCATGGATTGCCTGCGAGCTGGGCTGGTTCGTTGCTGAATACGGCCGCCAGCCGTGGACCATTTACGGCGTGCTGCCGACCCACATGAGCGTATCCACGCTTAGCGTCAACAATCTCTATGGCTCGCTGGCGGGATTCATCCTTTTCTACACCGTGCTGCTGGTGGTTGAAATGTTCCTGATGGTCAAGTTTGCCCGTCAGGGTCCTGGCAGCCTCGGTACCGGCCGTTATGTTCACGATGCCCAGTTGAAGGAACTCCACCATGCTTGACTACTTCACCCTGAAAATTATCTGGTGGGCACTGGTTGGTGTATTGCTGATCGGCTTCGCCATCATGGATGGCCACGATATGGGGGTAGGTACGCTGCTGCCCTTTGTTGGCCGCAATGACATGGAGCGTCGCGTCGTTATCAATACCGTCGGTCCACATTGGGATGGGAATCAGGTGTGGTTCATTACTGCGGGCGGTGCATTGTTCGCGGCGTGGCCAGTGGTGTATGCCACGGCATTCAGCGGGTTCTATTGGGCGATGATTCTGGTCCTCTGGGCACTGTTCTTCCGCCCGGTGGGTTTTGACTATCGCAGCAAGATCCACAACGCCACCTGGCGCAGCACTTGGGATTGGGGACTCTTTGTGGGTGGGGCAGTGCCGCCCCTGGTGTTCGGGATCGCGTTTGGCAACCTGCTACAAGGTGTACCGTTCCACTTCAACGACCTTCTGGTATCGACTTATACCGGCAGTTTCTGGCAACTGCTGAATCCCTTTGCGCTTCTGACCGGCGTTGTGAGTAGTGCAATGATCACCTTGCAGGGCGGTGCTTATCTGGCGCATCGCACTGAAGGTGTTATCCAGGCGAGGGCAATCAAAGGTGGGGTTGGTGCAGCGATCGTGCTGGTGTGTTCATTTATTGTTGCCGGCATCTGGCTGCAATGGATTGATGGCTATCGCATTACGTCGGTAGTTGATACAGCAGGACTGCCTGACATTCTCAGCAAATCCGTGGTGCGCGAAGCTGGAGCCTGGATGGCCAACTATGGCCATTACCCTTTGCTGTGGCTGCTGCCCGTACTGGGCTTGGTTGGCGCAGCAGGTGCTGCCATGTTGCTGATGATGCGTCGCACACTTTCGGCGTTTGTTTCCTCATCGCTTGCGGTGATCGCAGTGATCAGCACGGCGGGTGTGTCGATGTTTCCATTCATCATGCCGTCATCAACAGTGCCTGCGGCAAGCCTTACTGTGTGGGACAGCGTCTCCAGTCATTTGAGCCTGGCCATTATGTTTTGGGCCACGTTGATCTTCATGCCACTCATCGTGATTTACACCTCGTGGGCGTATCGCGTTATGCGGGGCAAGGTCACCGTCGCACAGATCAAAGCCAACGAACATTCAGCCTACTAGTGCCGGCAAAGGAGTAATAAACATGTGGTATTTCGCCTGGATGCTGGGAGTCGGTTTTGCATTGCTACTGGCTATTTTAAATGCGATGTGGGGCGAGAACGAAGTTGGCCGAGCCTTGAGCGATAACGACGAGACATTGTCATGATGCCGCGTGTCGCAAACCCTCAATCGATCTCACAAATTCATTTGCTGAGTCTGATTATCGCTATAGCAATCATGCTCGCTTGTACGCTCTATCCTCCCATGATGGCCGCTCCAGACGGGAAGCCTGACCATGCTCTGGCTACTGCATTGTTCGCAGCCATGAGTGTGGCTTTTGTGAGAGGTGTTGGTTTTGTCCCGCAGAGGCTTGTGTGGCGTTGGCTTTTCTCAGGCTGGACCTGTATTGCGTCACTTGCAGTTGCTGGCGGGGTAAAGTTTCTACATTGAGGATTGACGACAGAAGATGATGCAGCACAACCAAGCTATAACATGATGGCTCTCGCGCAGTCAGTGATAGCTTGGTTCCGTCTGAAATGACTTATTCAGTACCTTGGCCGACCACCACTCCGTTCACATTTTGTCCATAGAGATTGACCCCATCATTCGCGTGAAATTTTAATCGGGTCTGCTCGACAGAGCCGGCAATCATCCTTGGGTCTTTTGGTCGTTCGTGACTGTCCATAAAGGCTGCAACGTGCCACGCCTCATCGGAGGAAAGCGTTCCACCCTTACCCAAGGGCATGTTCGATTTTATGAAGCCGGCGGCGGTATTGATTCGATGCATCCCCGCACCCCAGTTGAATGAATCTTTGCCCCAAAGTGGTGGAAACACATAATCGCTTCCTGCTTTCTGACCTTCACCTTCAGCTCCATGGCATACAGAACACTGCTTGGCATAGATAGCCTTTCCCTTGGCAAGATCAAAACCTCCGGCAGGTTCAGGAATCTCGGGATAAGAACGTCCGGGCAGTTCTTGTCCTGTAGGGGCACCCGTTGCGAGCCAGTACGAGTATGCGGTAAGAGCCGCGATGACTTGACTGTCAGCTGGAGGCGGTTTTCCGTTCATGCTGAACTGAAAGCACCCTTGTAAGCGCTCAGCGTAGGTATTGACCTTGTCATTCTTTTTCCGATAGGCCGGGTACATTGTGTAAGCCCCCCAAAGAGGGGCAGAGTCGGCCTTTCTTCCCTGTTCTAAATGGCAGTTGGTGCAATTTAATCCGTTCCCTACAAACTCGGATGCATTGGCTTTCGTATCGACAAAGATCGCGCGGCCTTGCTGGACTAATCGGCCATAAGCATTGTCAGGTAGCGTCTCCTCCGAGGGCGGGAGAAATGTGGGAGCCTTATTCTGAGCTGGATTAGGACTGTTGGGTGGTGCGGTTGGTTCTACAGTTTCAGTCGCACAAGCCATCGATATGATGTTGAAAGTAATAAGTGCAGCGATGATGGATTTCATGGCCAGGCCTCTATTTACTGAGATCAGCAAAATATTGGGAAACAGCCTCGACCTCGGTATCGGTGAGTGAGCGCGCAATGTGGCCCATGAGATCGTCTTGATCATTTTTTCGAGTTTGCTGCCGCCAGGCATTCAGTTGTGATTTGAGGTACTGAGCCGACTGACCGGAGAGTGGCGGAAAGGTGGCACCGACACCGATGCCACTTGGACCATGACAAGCTACGCACTCGGGAATATTTCGATCCCATGCGCCTCTCAGGGCCAGGATTTCTCCGGGGCCTTTTGCTGCGTGCGCACGATTCACTGGTTTTACCGCTGGACTTGGCATCTTGGCGAGCATCACTGCGAGGGCTTTTGACTCGTCTTCGCTCAATGCCTGAGCGACGGGCTGCATGATTGGATTGCCTCTAGTGCCTGAGCGGAAATCAGAGATTTGCTTCGTCAGGTAATCAGCAGGCAGGCCTGCAAGCCTTGGAAAACCCGCCGAAGGCATGCCTAAACCGTCCGCACCATGGCAGGTTGAACAGGCTATGGCTCCTGGATTTGCTCCTCCCTGGGAGAATATTTTTTGTGCGTCTGCTGCAAAAGCGGGCGTCGTAGATGCACTGGATAAAATACAAACTAATGCCCATCGCGAGATTTCCATCGACTAGCCTCATTGTTATTTTTCTATAACAGGAGATTTGATCAATTAGGTTAGTCGTAACGTAGGGGCTCGTAGGCGGATTTCATGACTTATTTTGGTCGCAACGAATCCCTTTATGCTATTAGCCAGTTCTTTCGAAAAACAGCTCTCTGTATTTTCAGCAATATCATCATTGGATACTGTGGCGGGGATTCCTGATGATCGATGAACCCTCAATAGAAGGACTAAGCTCTCTAGTCAGCTTAGCAATAGAAACGCTCCTTTATGACCTTCAAACCAAGGTTCTGCGTTTGCCAACAAAATGGGCCCCTGCAAATGGAAAACCGAGTTTTGTGCAGACGTTGTCGAGTCGTGCCTCACTGAGTAGTGCTCGGTTTGATAACAAGGGAACGATTTTTCAGCGTTCAGATACACCCACTCCGCTCATGAGCACCTCAGCGCCCAGTTGAGTCGTGCGCACAGGAGATAATCATTGATGAAGCAGGTGGACGACGCAGCAGATGAGCAAACACCAATCCCCCCGCATTCCGAGGCCTGGCACTCCTTGCCTGCAGATCAGGTAACGAACCTGCTTGAGGTCAACGAGCATGTCGGGCTGCAGGCAGACCAAGTACAAGCCCGTCTTGGCCGCACTGGTTTCAACCGCCTGCCAGCAGCAGCACGTCGACCTGCGTGGCTGCGATTCTTGCTGCAATTTCACAACATTCTGATTTATGTGCTTCTAGGATCCGCTGCGATTACCGCGATGCTGGAACATCTGTGGGATACGGTGGTGATTCTGGCGGTGGTTATTGCAAATGCAATCATCGGTTACGTCCAGGAAGGCAAAGCGGAAAAAGCCATGGATGCGATCCGACAAATGCTGGCACCGCGCGCCGCAGTCATTCGTGCTGGCGAACGCTCGAACATTGCAGGCGAGCAGCTGGTACCGGGCGATATTGTATTGCTGGAGTCCGGCGACAAAGTGCCTGCTGATCTACGCCTGCTGCGCGCGAACAGACTTCAGATTCAAGAAGCCATTCTGACCGGCGAATCCGTACCCGTAGAAAAAAATACCAGGCCTGTGGGCCTTGAAGCGCCCCTGGGTGATCGTGTTTGCATGGCGTACAGCGGCACCCTCGTGACATGCGGACAAGCAACTGGAATTGTAGTGGCTACCGCAACAGCGGCCGAGATCGGACGTATCAGTACTTTGCTTGCACAAGTGGAAACGCTGACTACCCCGCTGGTTCAGCAAATGAACGTATTTGCGCGCTGGCTGACGATCTTGATCCTGTTAGTCAGCGGCCTTTTGCTCGTGTTCAGTCACTATGTCGGGCATTACGAGTTCACCGAGATCTTCATGGTCGTGGTGGGGATGTCGGTGGCAGCGATACCTGAAGGGTTGCCCGCCGTCCTTACCATTACGCTGGCTGTCGGCGTCAGGGCGATGGCAAGCCGCAATGCCATTGTGCGTCGCCTGCCGGCCATCGAAACGCTGGGCTCGGTGTCCGTTATCTGCACTGACAAGACTGGCACACTCACACGTAACGAAATGATGGTGGCATCGGTCGTCACGCAAGACTTCATCTTCACGGTCGACGGCGCAGGTTATCAGCCAACGGGAAGCATCAGTCTTGCGGATCAGCCAGTCGACCTATCGTCTCATCCAGCGTTGACGGAACTGGGGCGAGCTGCCTGCCTGTGCAACGATGCGGTGCTGCGTCAGCATGAAGACTTATGGAGGGTAGAGGGAGACCCGATGGAGGGTGCCTTGTTGGCATTTTCCGGAAAAACCGGAATCGTCAGCGATGAAGATCATCGGGCCTGGCCCCGCACCGATGCCATTCCGTTTGATGCGAAACACCGATTTATGGCGACCCTGCATCACAACCATGCTCGACACGCCTCTATCTATGTGAAAGGCGCGCCGGAGCAGATACTTGCCATGTGCACAAAGCAACTCGTAAACGCTGGCGGGACTGAACCGCTCAACGCGAACTACTGGCATGAACAGGCAAACACCATTGCTGCCAAGGGGCAGCGTGTGCTGGCGTTTGCAGTTAGATCAGTCCCGCCCGAGCAAACCGTATTGGAGTTTGAGGATGTGCAAGGAGGGTTGACACTGCTGGGGATGGTTGGGCTGATTGATCCGCCCCGACCAGAGACGATCAGAGCCGTTCAGCAATGCCAGGCGGCGGGCATTGCCGTAAAAATGATCACTGGCGATCATGGTGGCACCGCTGCTGCCATCGGTCGCCAGATTGGCCTGCACAATCCCGACAGGGTGCTGACTGGCGTAGACCTCGACGCCATGAGCGATACTGACCTCAAAGAGGCGGTAAAAGACGTCAATATTTTTGCGCGTACCAGCCCTGAACATAAGCTCAGGCTGGTAATGCTGTTGCAATCGATTGGCATGACCGTGGCAATGACCGGTGATGGCGTTAACGACGCACCAGCGCTGAAGCGTGCCGATGCCGGTATCGCCATGGGTGGAAAGGGCAGTGAGGCCGCCAAGGAAGCCGCAGACCTGGTGCTGGCAGATGACAACTTCGCATCCATCGTGGCGGCGGTACGCGAAGGCCGGACAGTCTACGACAACATCAAGAAAGTGCTGAGCTGGACGCTGCCTACCAACGCGGGCGAGACCATGACCATCATCGTCGCGTTGTTACTCGGCATTACACTGCCGGTGACGCCAATACAGATTCTGTGGATCAACCTGATTACCGCAGTGACACTCGGCATCGCGCTGGCGTTCGAACCTACCGAAGAAAACACCATGCGCAGACCGCCACGCTCGCGCAAACAGCCACTCATAAGCGGTGCTTTAGTCTGGCATATGGTGCTTGTTTCTATTCTGTTTCTCTGCGGCGTTTACGGCATTTTTTCGTATGCGCTCGACCGTGACTACTCAATTGAGTTGGCTCGCACGATTGCGGTCAACACGTTGGTGGTGATGGAAGTTTTTCACCTGTTCTTCATTCGCAATATCTACAGCACATCGCTTACCTGGAAGGGGATTCGTGGCACCAAGGTCATCTGGATGACCGTTGCAATGGTGACCGTCGCTCAATTTTCCATCACTTACGTGCCACTGCTGCAAAGGGTTTTTGCAACTGAAGCGATCCCTTTCTTTGATGGCCTACTGATCATCGGGATTGGCGTTACGTTCTTTGTAATCATCGAGATTGAAAAACAGATTCGAATCCATTTGGCTGAGTAGTGCTTACGGGGAGTAGCAATATCCTGAAGTATGGTCCACATGCTGATCGTGGACTGTTGGTATGGAATTCGCTCCGAGTGGGATTTGTGCGAAAGGCCCATTTTTCAACTGATGTATAGCTGGCACGACGATCAGCCCGCCGCCAATACCTCGGCCGTGATGCTGCTGACGGTTCCGATCAATACGAACAGTAGTCATGCAGACATCGGCATCTCCACAAGGGGAATGCCGGTTTACTGGTCTGACGATAACATTTGGCCAGGAACCAGCCCGGCTGGCTGCAAGTATTTCTAATAGGGAAGGCCTTCCTCAATGGGTAACGTCAAGTCTCGGGACCATTCGTTCCAGGACCCGAGGTAAAGGCGAACGTTCCTGATTCCGGCTTCTTCCAATGCCACAAAGGTATTGGAAGCACGTGCGCCTTTGAAGCAAAACACGACCACAGGTGTATCGGGGCCGATTCCGACCGTAGCGCACTCGGCGAGAATCTCGCCGGGTGACTTGAACATCGGTCCCTGAGCGGTCGGCTTCATCATCCGGTACCACTCCAGCCAGACGGAGCCAGGGATGCGACCCTTGCGCGGGCAGAAATCTTTTCCATAGGGCGATGAGCTTTCGCCGATCCATTCATCAACGTCCCGTACGTCGAGTTTCACGATGTTGGGGGTGGCAACTATCCGTTTCATTTCGTCCAGGTCGACGAAGAGGCTGCGTTCTCCATTGGAAGATGGAAACGTGGCAGGGACAGGCGCGGAAGCTTCACTGGTACTGGGAAGTCCTGCGTTGCGCCAGGCGCTGTAGCCGCCATGCAGAATCTTGATTTTGTCGCGAGGGTAGCCAAGATAACGCAGTAGCACATACCCCCTGCAGGACTGTCCAAATCCAGTGGTCATGGATTGCTCATATACAAGCGCTATCTCCCTGCCAGACAAGCCTGCCTTCGCAAACGCCTGGGCGAATAGTTCATGCAACTTAGCCAGGCCCTCGGGCGTGGTAGTAGCCAAGTACGTGAATATTTCATGGATATTTACTGCGCCCGGCAGGTGGGCCTCGGCGTAACTCGCAGCATCTCGGGTGTCGATGAGCACGACGGGCTCACGCTTGATCAATTCGTCCAGTTCGGAGGGCGAAACGAGAACTCTCTTGTGCATGAGGAATCTCCTATTGCAGAGTCAGACGATCCCAGCCTTGAATGAAAAAATTATTTAACCCCCTCTACGCGCTATCTCTGGAAAGCACTACTTGAGCATTTTCAATGTAATGAAGGCGGTAAAGTGCTCCTTGATTAAAATCAACTCTTTGAGCGAAACCAGTGGTTTGGACTAAGGCTCGTTCAATGGAGAAAAAAGTTGGAGGGCAGATTTTTTTCTACTCCAATCTGCCAGGGGGAGACGGTAGCTTCAGGTCGATTTTCCGTCATCGTTGAGGTCCGATTCTCCGTTGGTGATCGTACCTGAGTTCAGGCGGTATCCGTCTGGTCGAGTCATTTACCCAGCCCCGCGAGGCCAAGACAGGGTGTGCAGCTAAATTTAAGTGGGCAGCAGTTCCAGCCTTTTAAGCGGGTGTTTCACGCAGCCGCTTCGCCGCTTCTACTCCAAATCCCCCAAAGGCGCTGAGCATATGAGTGGATAGCTTTGGGCCGATTGTGTTGAAAAAGTCGATCCTTCCAGACTGCCCCCATACTGACTGCTGAAAACGCCTTTTTTGCGCGCAGTTATGCGAAATCTGAGCCCGGAATCCGCTGCTCAAAGTAAAGATTTCAATCTCGGTCGCGTACTTTTCTGCCGCGGAAACCATCGTCGACTTTTTCAGCGGAATCGGCCGAAAGCTGACTTTCGAGCACAGTCAAAACACCCTACATATTTGTCTCGAGCAACTTTATTTGGGCGGGACTCGGTGCTGTCGGAAGGGTAGGGTTGCGGAAACTACTGAAAAGATGCGGAAACGATTCAGAAATGATGCAGCAGAAATGATGTACCGCAGAAACGACAAAGCCCTGAATAATCAGGGCTTTGTCGGTAAAAATATGGCGGAGGCGATGGGATTCGAACTCATGGACCTGTTACAGTCGACGGTTTTCAAGACCGTTGCCTTAAACCACTCGGCCACACCTCCGTTTGCGTTGCGGGCGCCATAATACCTGAA
>Ga0182005_1000995_pt1 | contig 12216 bp, 6 predicted proteins | sample Sormic07211103_1_FD_123021 | JGI IMG/M metagenome (GOLD analysis project Ga0182005, IMG submission 123021) | Rhizosphere microbial communities from Sorghum bicolor, Mead, Nebraska, USA - 072115-103_1 MetaG | ecosystem: Host-associated > Plants > Roots > Rhizosphere | place: USA: Nebraska...
CGCAGCACGATCTTGATGCCGGCTTCCTGGTCGGCGTTGTCGCCTTTCAGGTCCTTGACTGCAGCACGTGCGCGCAGGAATGCCACGCCGCCGCCTGGAACAACGCCTTCTTCAACTGCTGCGCGGGTTGCGTGCAGAGCATCTTCAACGCGTGCTTTCTTTTCTTTCATTTCAACTTCGGTTGCAGCACCAACGCGGATCAGCGCAACGCCGCCGGCCAGCTTGGCAACGCGTTCTTGCAGTTTTTCACGGTCGTAGTCCGAAGTTGCTTCTTCGATCTGCGCACGGATTTGCTTGACGCGAGCTTCGATGGTGATGGCTTCGCCGGCGCCGTCGATGATGGTGGTGTTTTCCTTGCTGATTTCGATACGCTTGGCTTGGCCCAGTTCTGCCAGGGTAGCTTTTTCCAGCGTCAGGCCGACTTCTTCAGCGATCACTTGGCCGCCGGTCAGGATAGCGATGTCTTCCAGCATGGCTTTACGGCGGTCGCCGAAGCCTGGAGCCTTGACAGCTGCGGTCTTCAGGATGCCGCGGATGTTGTTCACAACCAGGGTAGCCAGCGCTTCGCCTTCGACATCTTCTGCGATGATCAGCAGGGGACGGCCGGACTTGGCGACTTGTTCCAGGATCGGCAGCAGGTCACGGATGTTCGACACTTTTTTGTCGAACAGCAGGACGAACGGGTTTTCCAGGGCAACAACCTGTTTTTCCTGGTTGTTGATGAAGTATGGCGACAGGTAGCCGCGGTCGAATTGCATGCCTTCGACGATGTCCAGTTCGTTTTCCAGCGATTTGCCGTCTTCGACGGTGATCACGCCTTCTTTGCCGACTTTATCCATTGCCTTGGCGATGATGTCGCCGATGTCGGTGTCGGAGTTAGCCGAGATCGAACCGACTTGAGCGATTTCCTTGCTGGTGGTGGTTGGCTTCGACAGGGTCTTGATTTCAGCAACGATAGCGACAACAGCCTTGTCGATGCCGCGCTTCAGGTCGGTAGGGTTGAAACCGGCGGCAACGTACTTGAAGCCTTCGCGCACGATGGCTTGCGCCAGCACGGTAGCGGTAGTGGTACCGTCGCCGGCGTTGTCGGAAGTCTTGGAAGCAACTTCTTTCACGAGCTGCGCGCCCATGTTTTCCAGCTTGTCTTTCAGTTCGATTTCTTTCGCAACCGAAACACCGTCCTTGGTCACGGTCGGCGCGCCGAAGCTGCGTTCCAGGATGACGTTGCGGCCCTTAGGACCCAGAGTTACCTTGACGGCGTTAGCCAGGATGTTGACGCCGTTGACGATCTTGGCGCGTGCTTCATCGCCGAAAACTACTTGCTTTGCTGCCATGTTTGATTCTCCTATTAAGACTCATTGCGGGACCGAGCTGCCCGGGTAGGGTTTAAGAGTCGCCGCCGTGCGACGAATTACTCTGTCCCCAACTGATCAGATAAAACCGTGAAATTGCAGAGGCTGTCTATTGATAGCCATCCGAATCGGTCGGATTACTTGCCTTCGACTACGGCAAACAGATCTTCTTCGCGCATAACCAGCAGTTCCTGGCCGTCGATCTTGACCGCTTGACCGGAGTATTTGCCGAACAGGACGCGATCGCCAACCTTGACTGCCAGCGCACGGACGTTGCCGTTTTCCAGAATCTTGCCGTTGCCGACGGCCAGGACTTCACCTTGATCCGGCTTTTCAGCAGCAGCTTCCGGCAGCACGATACCCGATGCGGTTTTGGTTTCTTGGTCGAGACGCTTGACGATGACGCGATCGTGCAAAGGACGAAGATTCATATGTGACTCCTTAAGATTCAACAGGTTATTTGTATTTGCAGCAATATCGCAGCAAAGTGAACTGACCGCTCTGCATTGCCTTGTTATTGCATGCGAGTGACTAGGTCGAGGAGATTGTTAGCACTCTCTCCTAACGAGTGCTAAGTATAGGGACGCTCCGTCGATTTTTCAAGCCCGCATTCGGGTTCGCCGGATAATCCGTCGAAATTCACCCTAGTTTGAGCGTGGTTCACCTGATCCTGAATTCCCCTATGGCTAGCCCTTGAGCAATGTCCTTCTATCCAAGTACGGCAGCCAGCAACACTAAACATCCACCAAAATATTTGAGTAGCCGCACCGGACAGATTCCGTATCAATATTGTTTTTTTATAACTATTGATGTTTAATTGCCACCACGGATTTCTTTCTTTTTCATTGAAAATAATTTTGCGATCGTGATTTCGAGCCCATGTTTAATGGGAGACGGCGATCAAAATCGATTAGATTTCTCGATCTGCGCATGAGCCTCGACCTGCCTTCCACCATTTGCCGCTTCATCGGCGATGCCGACTTGATAACCGACAAGATCGGGGAATCTCCCTGTGCGGTGCACGAGTTCCGGCGCGGCGGCGAGCGCTTCTTCCTGAAGTCTTCGCCGGCGGCCTATGCCGATACCACCTACAGCGTGCGTCGCGAAGCACAGGTGCTTGATTGGCTGTCTGGACGCCTGCACGTTCCAGAGGTGGTTGCCACTGCCGAGCGCGATGGCGAGGCGTTCATGGTTACGCGGGCGGTGCCAGGGCGGCCGCTGGCCGCCTGTATCGCTGCCGGCCGGCCTGTTTCGACGCTGTTCGGCGAAGCGCTGCGCAAGCTCCAGCAAGTACCCTTGTCCAACTGCCCATTCGATGCCAGTGTGCCGGTGCGTCTGCGAGAACTGGACATCTTGTTAGCGAAGAACCTGATCGATCCCGACCACGACCTTGATGCCTGGCCGGGGCTGGACACGCCAGCCAAACTGGTCGCCCACCTACGGGCTCACGTGCCGCGTCAGGATCCGGTGTTTTCACACGGCGACCTGTGCGGCAACAACGTTTTCGTCGATGCGCGCGAACGGCTGTTCTTCATCGATCTTGGCCGCGGTGGCATTGCCGATCGCTGGCTGGACATAGCCTTCGTCTACCGCGAGCTGCGCGACCAGGTCGCCGAAGCCAAGGCCGAGACGATCATGGCCGCGCTCGGCGAGTCCGACCAGCCGGATAAACGCCGTTATTTCGAGCAGTTGGACGAGCTGTTCTAATTCCCCAGTCTTCATGATCGGTTAATGATCGTGCAAAAAAATCGGGCATCATGCATGGGCGCTGCCCCGAAGCACCTGCCTTCCACCGTATTCCCGGCATCCGCCGGCGCCTGGTTTCACACGGCGAAGTGGCATGGCACTTACTAAACAGGGTGGAAGCAAGTTATTATTGCTGCGCAGAAATTTCACGATGTATCTGTAGTAGATAAATTGATATTTTTTTGCTGTTATTTCTTGCGATTCGGTCCGATTGCATTTCATCCCGTGTTTTAGTCGATTGATTCCCACGATTCTGCAGCTTGTCGCAATCGCATACCCGGCAGCAATTTTCCTCTTTACAGTGTCGATACACACTGTACATTGGAGAGTTGCAGCAAATAATCACAGACAGAATCACAGACAGCGCCATACCCAGTAAAGCAGCTAAAACAACTAAAAATCCCGCATTTGGGAGCCCCTCAAAAAATCATGTAAGGGAAAAGGATGCGTTTATTCAAGATGCTCGGCAGCGTACCCCTGCTGTCGGTGATCGCCGGTTGCGTTGTCGGGCCTACCTACCAGGTGCCCACGCCAGCTACCTCATCACAAGCGGTGCTGCCGCAATTTCAAAGCGCTTTGCCGAAGCCGGCGGGCGCCGATGGCGCGACTGACCTGGCGCACTGGTGGTCGCAATTCGACGATCCGCTGGTAGCTGAACTGGTCGCCACGGCCGAGGCCAGCAATCCCAGCGTGGCGCAGGCGCTGGCGCGCATTGCCCAGGCGCGCGCCACGGCGGGTTCCGCCGGCAGCGCGCTCTATCCTTCGGTGGCCGCCGACGCCAGCAGCACACGCAGCAAATCTCTCTCAGGCACGACCGGCAACCTGGGCAGCGCCAGCATCATCACCACCAACAGCACTGCTACCTTCGACGCCAGCTGGGAACTTGACCTGTTCGGCGGCAAGCGCAAGACGGCCGAAGCCGCCAACGCGCGCGTGTTCGCCCGCAATGCCGACTGGTACGGCGCCAAGGTGTCGCTGGCGGCGGAAGTCGGCAGCACCCTGGTGAACTACCGTGCCTGCGTGGCCACCGCGGCGATGCTGACGCAGGACCTGAAGTCGCGCGAGCAGACCGCCCAGCTCACGGCGCTCAAAGTCAAGGCTGGATTCACCGCGCCGGCAGACGGCGCGCTGATCAACGGCTCCACCGCGGATGCCCGGCAAAAACTGGTGGTGCAGCGTACCGAGTGCGACCTTGATGTGAAGGCGCTGGTGGCGCTGACCGACATTCCCGAACCTGCCTTGCGCGCCAAGCTGGCTGTCAATGAGCGGCTGCCGACGCCACGCGGTTTTGTGGTCGAAAGCGTGCCGGCGCAGGCTCTGTCGCAGCGGCCTGACATCGCTGTCGCCGAGCGCGAGCTGGCAGCGGCCAGCGCCGAGATCAATGTCGCCCAGGCCAACCGTTATCCGAGCATTTCGCTGCTGGGCAGCATCGGCGTAGGCGGCTTCCGCTTCGACGGCAGCAGCTCCCGTTCCGACACCTGGTCGTTCGGTCCTTCGCTCAAATTGCCGCTGTTCGACGCCGGACTGCGCAAGTCGCAGGTAGACCTGGCGCGCGGCCGTTATGACGAGGCATATGCCGGCTACCAGTCGCAGGTGCGCAGCGCGGCGCGCGAAATCGAAGAAGCGCTGGTGCGCCTGGATGCGGCGGCGCGGCGTGAAGACGATGCGGCGCTGGCGGCGCGCGAGTATGAAAGCTACTTCCACGCCAACGACGACAAGTTCAAGGCCGGCAGCGGCAGCCTGTTTGAACTGGAAGATGCGCGCCGCACCTTCCTGGCTGCGCAACAGACCCAGATCAGCGTGCAGCGCGATCACGTGGCGGCCTGGATCGCCCTGTACAAGGCTTTGGGCGGCGGCTGGCGCAACCAGGCGGAGCAGGCGGCCTTGCCGGCCACGCCTGCCGCAGCGTCAAACTCCGAACGTTCTTAATATAGAAATGTAAAGAAGAGAGTCATGAAAAAGCCATCTTTGAAACTGACAGCAATCGCGGCGCTGGTCGTCGTCATCGGTTCTGCCGCGGTCTGGGCCACTGCAGGAAAAAGCGGCAAACCTGCCGACAAGGAAACCAGCAAGCCTAAAGCTTCGCTGACCATCACTACCACCAAGGCGCAAAGCGCCGACTGGCCGATGACCTTGTCGGCCAACGGCAGCGTCGCCGCCTGGCAAGAGGCGGTGGTCGGCAGCGAACTGGGCGGCTTGCAGCTGGCAGAGGTAAGGGTCAATGTCGGCGATGTGGTCAAGCGCGGCCAGGTGCTGGCGCGTTTCAGCAACGACAGCGTAGAGGCCCAGGTGGCCCAGCAGAAGGCTGCCGTGGAAGAAGCGCGCGCGGCCTTGTCGGAAGCGGACGCCAATGCCGAACGGGCGCGCTCGCTGGTCAACAGCGGCGCCTTGAGCGGCCAGCAGACTACCCAGTACGAAGTCGCCGAGCGCAGCGCCAAGGCGCGCCTGCAGTCAGCCCAGGCCAGCCTGGAAATGCAGCAGATCCGGCTGCGCCAGACCCAGGTGCTGGCGCCCGACGACGGCGTGATTTCTTCACGCACCGCAACGGTTGGTTCGGTGGCGTCGCAAGGACAGGAACTGTTCAAGCTGATCCGCCAGAACCGCCTCGAATGGCGCGGCGAAGTGAATGCCACCGACCTGCTGCAGATCAAGGTCGGCCAGGCAGTCAAGCTGCGCGTCACGAACGGCGTGGTGGTGGATGGCAAGGTGCGCATGGTGGCGCCGACCGTCGATCCGCTCACGCGCAACGGCCTGGTGTATGTCGACCTGCCGGCGCCGGGCGACGTCCATGCCGGCATGTTCGGCACCGGCCAGTTTGCGCTGGGTTACGCCGCGGCGCTGACCTTGCCGCAGAGCGCGGTGGTGATGCGCGACGGCTATAGCTACGTTTACCAGCTGGGCAAAGATGACAAGGTGATCCAGACCAAGGTCACCATAGGGCGACGCATTGGCGACCGCATCGAGGTTGCCGGGGGCGCGAACGGAATCACGGCGGCGATGACGCTGGTGGAAAAGGGCGCAGGATTCCTGGCCGACGGCGACACCGTGCGGGTGGCGCCGGAAAACAAGCCGGCGGCACCGCTGGCGATGAAATAAGCGAGGACCGGCCATGAATTTTTCCGCGCTCTCCATCAAGCACCCGGTTCCCGCGATCCTGCTGTTCATCATGCTCACCGTCATGGGGCTGATGAGCTTCAAGGACATGCTGGTGCAGGATTCGCCCGATATCGATTTCCCCTTCATTTCGGTGAGCACCAGCCTGCCAGGGGCTTCTCCTTCGCAGCTGGAAACCGAGGTGGCGCGCAAGATTGAAAATTCGGTCGCCACCGTCACCGACATCCGGCATATCTACACCACCATCAACGACGGGGTAGTCAACACCCAGATCGAATTCCGCCTGGAAAAGGATATCCAGGAAGCGATGGACGATGTGCACGACGCGGTTAACCGCGTGCGCAGCGATTTGCCCAGCGACGTCCGCGATCCGGTCTACGGCAAGGCGAGCACCTCGGGCCGGCCGATCATCACCTACACCGTCAAGTCCGACCAGCTCGATGAAGAAGCGCTGTCCTGGTTTGTCGACAACGATGTTTCCAAGGCCCTGCTGTCGGTCCCCGGGGTCGGCAAGATCGACCGCGTCGGCGGCGTCAACCGTGAAGTGCTGGTGGAGCTGGACCCGGTACGGATGGCGGCCCTGAACGTATCGGCGGCGCAGATTTCGCGCCAGCTGCAGCGCGTGCAGCAGGAGGCGCCGGGCGGCAAGGCCGATATCAGCGGCGCGCGGCAATCGGTGCGCACCATCGGCACGGTCGGCAACGTGGCGGAAGTCGCCGCCTTGCAGATGGCTTTGCCGGACGGCCATGTGATCCGCCTGGACCAGGTCGCCAAGGTAACCGACGGCATCGGCGAGCGCACCGCGCTGACGCTGCTGGACGGCAAGCCGGTGGTCGGCTTTGAAATCACGCGCAGCAAGGGCGCCAGTGAAATCACGGTTTCCAACGCGGTGCAGAAAGCCGTCGCGACGCTGAACCAGAAGGCGAGCCACGTCAAGATCGAGGAAGCGTTCAACAACGTCGATGCGGTCAAGGAAAACTACGCCGGTTCGATGTCGCTGCTGTACGAAGGCGCGCTGCTGGCGGTGCTGGTGGTCTGGTTCTTCCTGCGCGACTGGCGGGCGACGCTGGTGGCGGCCGCCGCGCTGCCGCTGTCGATCATCCCGACCTTCATGGTGATGAAATTCCTCGGCTTTACCCTCAACGGCGTGACCTTGCTGTCGCTGGCGCTGGTGATCGGGATCCTGGTGGACGATGCGATTGTCGAAATTGAAAACATCGTGCGCCACCTGCGCATGGGGAAAACGCCGTACCAGGCCGCGCTGGAAGCCGCCGATGAAATCGGCCTGGCGGTGGTGGCGACTACTTTCACCCTGGTCGCGGTATTCCTGCCGACGGCGTTCATGAGCGGCATCGTCGGCAAATACTTCAAGCAGTTCGGCTGGACCGCGGCGATCGCGGTCACCACCTCGCTGGTGGTGGCGCGTTTGCTGACGCCGATGATGTCGGCCTACCTGCTCAAGCCGCTGATGCACAAGGAAAAAGAAAGCCGCATGATGACGACCTACATGGCGGTCGCTTCCTGGTGCATGCACCACCGGCTCAAGACCATGGGCATGGCGGCAGTGTTCTTTATCCTGTCGCTGGCCATGATCCCGTTCCTGCCTACCGGCTTCATCCCGCCTAGCGACCGCGGCCAGACCCAGGTCACGCTGGAACTGCCGCCTGGCAGCGTCCTGGCGGAAACCCGCGCCAGCTCTGAACAGGCGCGCCGTTTGCTGATGACCAACAAGAATGTCGCCCAGGTCTACAGCGCCATCGGCGGCGACGAGGCGCGCCGTTCGACCTTGACCGTGCTGCTCAAGGATCCGCCGGAGCGCAAGCAGAAGCAGACCGAAGTCGATAGCGAATTGCGCAAGCTGCTGACACAGTTGCCTGGTTTGCGGTTTACCGTGGGCGGCGGCGGCAACGGCGAAGAATTGCAGCTGCTGCTGTCGGGCGACGATCCGCAGGCGCTGGGCGCCGTGACGCGCGCCATCGAACGCGAAATCCGCACTATTCCCGACCTCGGCAACATTACCTCCAGCATCAGCCTGGTGCGGCCGGAAATCATCGTCACGCCTAACTTCGCCAAGGCTGCGGATCTCGGCGTCACCGCGTCGGCCATCGGCGACACCTTGCGCATCGCCACCTCCGGCGATTACGACCAGTCGGTCGCCAAGCTGAACCTGCCCGAGCGGCAGATTCCGATCCGCGTGCGTTTGCCGGAAGATGCGCGGCATGACATGAGCGTGCTGGAGCGCCTGGCGGTGCAGGGCAAGAACGGCAATGTGCCGTTGAGCTCGGTGGCCGACATCCGCTTCGACAGCGGCCCGGCGCGCATCGACCGCCTCGACCGCAACCGGCGCGTGATCATCCACGTCGAGCTGAACGGCCATGAAATCGGCGATGTGATGGCGAAGATCAACGAGCTGCCGAACCTGAAGAACCTGCCGCCCAACGTCAAGCGCGGCGAGCTGGGCGACGCCGAAATCATGAAGGAACTGTTCTCCGGTTTTGCGCTGGCGATGCTGACCGGCGTACTGTGCGTGTATATGGTGCTGGTGCTGCTGTTCAAGGGCTTCCTGCAGCCGGTGACGATCCTGGCGGCGTTGCCGTTGTCGATCGGCGGTGCGTTCGCGGCCTTGCTGATCACGCACAATTCGTTCTCGATGCCGTCGCTGATCGGTTTGCTGATGCTGATGGGGATCGCGGTCAAGAATTCGATCCTGCTGGTGGAGTACGCCATCGTGGCGCGCCGCGACCATGGCATGAGCCGTTTCGAGGCACTCATGGATGCCTGCCACAAGCGAGCCCAGCCGATCGTCATGACTACCATCGCCATGGGCGCCGGCATGCTGCCGATCGCCCTCGGGCTGGGTGCGGATTCCAGTTTCCGCGGACCGATGGCGATTGCCGTCATCGGCGGCCTGGTGACATCGACTTTCCTGAGCCTGCTGGTGATTCCGGTGGTGTTCACCTATGTCGACGACCTGCTGGCCTGGGCCAGCCGCAAGTTCCGGCGCAAGCCGGGAGAGAGCGTGGCGCATATGGTAGCCAGCAAGCTGCACATTACCGAAACCTGATCGACACATGATCGAAACATGATCGAAACATGATCCAGAAAACGCCCACAAGGGCGTTTTTTTATCGCGGCGTGTTTTCCTGCGCAGTTAAACGAAAGCACACAGAAGACCGCAGTTGCAATATGCTATCGAGCATGAAACGGCGAGGCCGCGCCCATGCCGCCTCGTCTTGCATCGATACCTGGTTCAAAAAGGACAAGCATGAATAATTTTCGCCGCCTGGTTTTCCATACCCACCCGCGCCTGATGATTGCATTGGTCATCGGCCTCGCGGTATGGGCGGTCCAGCCCACGAGCTCGCACCTGACGCGCCTGCTGATCGGCTGGAACGCCGGTGTCTGGACTTACCTGGCGACGCTCTGGTGGATGATGGCCAGGGCCAGCTCGGAGCAGGTGAAACGGCGCGCCGCCATCGAGGACGAGAACGATACCGTGATACTGGTCCTGATCTGCGTCGCCGCGGTCAGCAGCATCGGCGCGGTGGTGCTGGGGCTGGCGCACACCCAGGATTTTTTGCCGGGCCCGAAAGAGCTGCGCTACATGTTTACCGGCATGACGGTGCTGGGCTCCTGGTTCCTGGTGGGCACCATCTTCGCGCTGCATTACGCGCGCCTGTTTTATGCCTGCGCGGACGACAAGCTGCCGCTGCGTTTTCCTGACGATGAAATAAATCCCGACTATTGGGATTTCCTGTATTTCTCCTTCACGATGGCGGTCGCCGTCCAGACTTCCGACGTCAGCATCATGACGCGCTCCATGCGCAAGATCGTGCTGATGCAGTCGGTGCTGACCTTCCTGTTCAATTCGGCCATCCTGGGCCTGTCGATCAACATCGCGGCAGGCCTGGTCGGATAAACACCGCGCCGGTGCCGGGACGTAAAAAAAGCCAATCGCATGATTGGCTTGATTGGCTTTTCTTTTTGCGGAGGCCGGGACGATGACCTGTCCCGTTCCCCTGGCGCCGCGGCTTATTGCCAGCCGTAACGGCGGGCGTACCAGCCTTTCATTGCCTGCGTCAGCACCGCGTAAGCCACCAGGATCAGCAGCAGCCACGGGAAGTAAGTCAGCGGCAAAGCCTGCAGCTTGAAGTAATGGGCAAGCGGCGACATCGGCAGCAGGATGCCGACCAGCATGATGATCAGGGTCATGCTCATCAGGGCCCACGAAGCGCGGCTCTGGAAGAACGGGATCTTGCGGGTGCGGATCATGTGCACGATCAAGGTTTGCGACAGCAAGCCCTCGATGAACCAGCCGGATTGGAACAGGGTCTGGTGTTCTGGCGTGTTGGCGCCGAAGATGTACCACATCAGGGCAAATGTCGTGATGTCGAAAATCGAGCTGATCGGACCGAAGAACACCATGAAACGGCCGATTTCGGCGGCGTTCCAGCGCTGCGGTTTCTCCAGGAATTCCTTGTCGACGTTATCGAAAGGAATCGTGATCTGCGAGATGTCGTACAGCAGGTTCTGCACCAGCAGGTGCAACGGCAGCATCGGCAGGAACGGCAGGAAGGCGCTGGCGACCAGCACCGAGAACACATTGCCGAAGTTGGAGCTGGCGGTCATCTTGATGTACTTCAGCATGTTGGCGAAGGTCTTGCGGCCTTCCAGCACGCCTTCTTCCAGCACCATCAGGCTCTTTTCCAGCAGGATGATATCGGCCGCTTCCTTGGCGATATCGACCGCGGTGTCGACCGAGATGCCGATGTCGGCAGCGCGCAACGCCGGCGCGTCGTTGATGCCGTCGCCCATGAAGCCGACCACGTGGCCCTTGTCATGCAGCACGCGCACGATGCGTTCCTTGTGGGTCGGGCTGAGCTTGGCGAACACGGTGGTGGTCTCGACCGCGACGGCGAGCTCGGCGTCGCTCATTTTCTCGACGTCGTTGCCGAGCAGCATGCCGTCCACGGCCAGGCCGACCTGGCGGCAGATCTTGGCGGTCACCAGTTCGTTGTCGCCGGTCAGGATCTTGACCGTGATGCCGTGTTCCCGCAGCGCGTCCAGCGCCGGCTTGGTGGATTCCTTCGGCGGGTCGAGGAAGGCGATATAGCCGATCAGGACCAGGTCGCTTTCATCGGCGACGCCATACACTTCCTTGGTCGGCGGCAGGTCTTTGGCGGCTACCGCCACCACGCGCAAGCCTTCGGCATTCAGGCTGGAGGTGGTCTCGTAGATTTCCTGCAGCAGTTCCTTGGTGAACGGCACCACCTGGCCGTTGTGGCGGGCGTGGGTGCAGACCGAGACGATTTCTTCGACGGCGCCTTTGCAGATCAGTTCATGATGGTCTTCGCGTTCGCTGACCACCACCGACATGCGGCGGCGCTGGAAGTCGAACGGGATTTCATCGACCTTACGGTAGGCCGAGGCCAGCGCCATTTCGCGCTGCAGCTCGGCGTGTTCGAGGACGGCGACATCCAGCAGGTTTTTCAGACCGGTCTGGTAATGGCTGTTGAGGTAGGCGTATTCCAGCACCAGGTCGTCCTGCTCGCCGAGGATATCGGTATGGCGTTCCAGGAAAATCTTGTCCTGGGTCAGGGTGCCGGTCTTGTCGGTGCACAGCACGTCCATGGCGCCGAAGTTCTGGATCGCGTCCAGGCGCTTGACGATCACCTTCTTGCGCGACAGCGCGACCGCGCCCTTGGCCAGGGTCGAGGTAACAATCATCGGCAGCATTTCCGGCGTCAGGCCGACCGCGATCGACATCGCAAACAGGAACGCTTCGACCCAGTCGCCCTTGGTGTAGCCGTTCAGCAGGAACACCACCGGCGTCATGACCATCATGAAGCGGATCAGCAGCCAGCTGACCTTGTTGACGCCGGACTGGAACGCGGTAGGCGTGCGGTCCGATGCGGTGACGCGCTCGGCCAGGGCGCCGAAGTAAGTGCGGTTGCCGGTGGTGACCACGATCGCGGTGGCGGAACCGCTGACCACGTTGGTGCCC
>Ga0182005_1000996_pt1 | contig 12201 bp, 12 predicted proteins | sample Sormic07211103_1_FD_123021 | JGI IMG/M metagenome (GOLD analysis project Ga0182005, IMG submission 123021) | Rhizosphere microbial communities from Sorghum bicolor, Mead, Nebraska, USA - 072115-103_1 MetaG | ecosystem: Host-associated > Plants > Roots > Rhizosphere | place: USA: Nebraska...
GCATAGGTCAGCTGCGCCGCGTTCAGCGAGGGCGCATCCAGGCCTTCGTAGACATCGCCGTTGAACGCCATGATCGCCTGCTTGGAATTGGCGCTGGTGAATTTCCTGGACCACGAGGCGAACCGCGCGGTATTCAGCTGCGCCAGCGGATCGGAGATTTTCATCATGCTGCCGACCTGGGCCGGCGACAGCTGCCGCAGGACGCCGATCAGTTCGGCGGAATGGTCGATGAAATCGGGGGTGGTGTGGACTTCTGTCTTGCTGGGGGTGCTGTAATCGAGGGACTTTGCGGGCGACAAAACAATCAGCATGTGAACATCCAAATAAACCTGAGAATGTCCGCAATGATACCGAAACAAAGGCAACGGCGCTGGCGGCCGCCTCACCCTGCCGTCGGCGCTTAGCCGAAAGCGCCCCGCAGCAGGTCGCGCTCGAATTCGGCCACCCAGCTTGAACCGTCTCCGATCGGATATTGCTGCTTGTGTCCGCTGGATTTCCTGCTGACGGTGACAAAACCGGTCAACCCGAAGATTTCATCGGTTTTGGGATCGGTCGTATCCACCTGATGCAATTCGAAGTCGTCCGCGGTGAGCTGGCGCGTCCGCAGGATCGCCTGGAAATCATCCATTTCATCCGGCTCGATCAGTTTCATTGCCGCCTCCTGGAGTGAGATTGCGAATTGCCACCATAGCACGCTGGCGCCGGCCGCGCTTTCCGCCGCAGCGGCGGCGGCCTAGAATTGACGGGCAAACAATTTGGTTTTCTCGCCGTCGCCCTTCAGTTCCAGCAATCCTTCAAACTGCAAGCCTATCTTTTCCAGCAACCTGATCGACTGCTGGTTGTCGGGCGCAGTAATCGCCACGATCCGCTGCAAGCCGCAGGTCTTGTGGCCGAACGCCAGCACCGCCGACGCCGCTTCGCAAGCGTAGCCCTGGCCCCAGAAGTCCGGCATGAAGGCATATCCGATATCGACGTCCGGCAGGCTCTCGCGCTTGATCAGGCCGCACATGCCGATCGGCGTGGCGCTGCCTTTCAGTTCCACCATGTAGAAACCGAAGCCGTGGCTCTCATACATCGCCATCGGCCCGTTGAGCAAGGCGGAGCGCGCCGCCTCGACACTGCGTATGCCCTTGTCGCCGATGAACTGCAGCCATGAAGGTTCGTTCACCAGGCGCAGGTAAAACCCGGCGTCGTCCGTGGTCAGCTTGCGCAAGACCAGCCGTTCTGTTGCAAGAACTGTCATCGATTTTTCCTTGAGACCAGGCATTTCCCTGTAGGATCGCAGCATAAGCAATGCCTCGAAGCTTGTCTAGGTGACCCCGTATGGGCGACCCCGTCTAGAAGACCGCCATGAATCCAATCCGGAAAACCGTCCTGATCCCCTTGCCCAACCTGGATTTCGATCCCAGCGAAGTTGCGGTCTCGTGGCGTATCCTGACCTCGCGCGGGCACCAGGTGGTATTCGCCACGCCCGACGGCAAGGCGGCCGCGGCCGATCCGCTGATGCTGTCCGGCGAAGGCCTGGATGCCTGGAGCTGGATACCGCTGCTCAGGAAAATCAGGCTGCTGGGGCTGGCGCTGCGCGCCAATGCCGCGGCACGCGCCGACTATGCCGCGCTTGCAGACGATGGCGCGTTCCAGGCGCCGCTGCCCTACGCCGCGCTGCAGGTAGCCGACTACGACGGCCTGCTGCTGCCCGGCGGCCATCGCGCGCGCGGCATGCTGGCCTACCTGGAAAGCGAGCCGCTGCAGGATTTCACCGGCGCGTTCTTCGACAGCGGCAAACCGGTGGCAGCGATCTGCCATGGCGTCGTCCTGGCCGCCCGCAGCCGTTCGCCGCGCAGCGGAAAATCCGCGCTTTACGGACGCAAGACCACCGCGCTGACATGGCGGCTGGAGCACAGCGCCTGGACCTTGATGAAATTCTGCGGCCGCTTCTGGGACCCGGCCTATTACCGCACCTACGGCGAACAAGAAGGCGAAGCCGCCGGCTATCGCGGAGTCCAGGCAGAAGTGACGCGAGCGCTGGCGCAGCCCGGCGACTTTATCGACGTCGCCGCCGACGCGCCGGATCATTTCCGCAAAAGCAGCGGTCTGTTCCGCGACAGCGCCGGCGACAGCCGCCCGGCCTTCGTGGTGCAAGACGATAACTATGTATCGGCGCGCTGGCCGGGCGACGTGCACCATTTCGCCGCCACTTTCTCGCGGCTGCTGGAAGAGCGCTTGCCGCGTCGGCAACCGAGGTAAAATGCGCGCTATCGTTTGATGGAAACCCGCATGAACCCAGATTTACCGGCGCCGGCCCAGGCCCGCCAGACCAGACCGCGCATCGTGATCGACACCAATGTCTGCCTCGACCTGTTTGTCTTTCGCGACCCGCGCTGGGCCAGCCTGATGGCCGCCTTGCAGAGCGGCGCGGTCGAAGCCGTCACCCGCGCCGACTGCCGCCAGGAATGGCAAATGGTGTTGCATTATTCGCATCTGCCCGTCACCGACGAGACCCGGCCGGCCTGCAACGCTGAATTCGACGCCTTGATCACTTGCCTGGAGGCCGAGGCGCTCAGCCCGCGCCCCGGTATCCGCCTGCCCATCTGCACCGACCGCGACGACCAGAAATTCCTGGAGCTGGCGCTGGGCGCCAACGCCGTCACCCTGATCACCAAGGACAAGGCGCTGCTGAAACTGGCGCGCAAGACGGCCAAGGCCGGGCTCTTCGCCATCGTTGCGCCGCAGGCATGGAACCCGGCCGGCGCCTAGGCCCTGTGCAGTCTCGGACAAACCGCTAAAATGCCAGATCCAGACACCAGGATTGACAGCAGATGAACCGCGATTTGAGAATTCCCGACAGCGCAGCCAGCGCAGACCCCAAGCCCACGCAGCTTCAATCCAGACTGCCCAAAGTCGGCACGACCATTTTCACGGTGATGTCGACGCTGGCCAGCGAAAAATCGGCAGTCAACCTGGGACAAGGTTTCCCCGATTTCGACTGCGATCCGGCGCTGGTCGACGCCGTCAGCGGCGCCATGAAGAACGGCTTCAACCAGTATCCGCCGATGCCCGGCGTGCCCGCCTTGCGCCAGGCCATCGCCGCCAAGATAGGAAAAATCTACGGCCACGGCTACGACCCGGCCACCGAAATCACCATCACTGCCGGCGCCACCCAGGGCTTGCTGACCGCCATCATGTGCGCGGTGCATCCGGGCGACGAAGTGATCGTGATCGAACCTGCCTACGACAGCTACGTGCCGTCGATCGAACTGGCCGGCGGCAAGCCGGTGCTGGTGCAGATGACGTTGGGCGCGGACGGATACCAGGTACCGTGGGACCTGGTTGCCGCGGCAGTCAGCCCGCGCACCCGCATGATCATGGTCAACTCGCCGCACAATCCGACCGGCAGCGTGCTGAAAGCGGCGGACATCGCGGCGCTCAAGGATATCGTGCGCGGCACCGACATCCTGATCCTGTCGGACGAAGTCTATGAACACATGGTGTTCGACGGCGCGCGCCACGAATCGGTCTGCCGCGATCCGGAACTGGCGGCGCGCGCCTTTGTCGTTTCCAGCTTCGGCAAGACGTATCACGTGACCGGTTGGAAAATCGGCTATGTGGCAGCGCCGGCGATGCTGTCCGCGGAATTCCGCAAGGTGCATCAATACAATGTCTTCACCGTCAATACGCCGGTGCAGCACGGGATCGCGCAGTACATGCAGGACCCCGCGCCCTATCTCGAACTGCCGGCGTTCTACCAGCGCAAGCGCGACCTGTTCCGCGACGGCCTGAAGCACACCCGCTTCAAGCTGCTGCCAGCCGACGGCACCTACTTCCTGTGCGTCGACTACTCCGCCATTTCATCGCTGAGCGAAGCCGATTTCGCGATCTGGCTGACGTCCGAAATCGGCGTCGCGGCGATTCCGGTATCGGCGTTCTACCAGTCCCCGCGCGAATCGGGCATCGTCCGCTTCTGCTTCGCCAAACAGGACCAGACCTTGCAGCAGGCGCTGCAGCGGCTGGCAAAAATTTAATGCAAACCAAACACGCAACAGTACAACAAAGGAAATAGCCATGATCGATGTCTATAGCTGGGCCACGCCTAACGGCCACAAGATCCACATCCTGCTGGAAGAGCTGGGCCTGCCTTATCGCGTACACGCCGTCGATATCGGCGCCGGCGACCAGTTCAAGCCGGATTTCCTGTCGATCTCGCCCAACAACAAGATCCCCGCCATCGTTGATGCCGACGGCCCGGACGGCAAGCCGATCTCGCTGTTTGAATCCGGCGCGATCCTGCTGTACCTGGCCGGCAAGAGCGGCCGTTTCCTCGGCCACACCGACCGCGAAAAATTCAATACCTTGCAATGGCTGATGTTCCAGATGGGCGGCGTCGGGCCGATGCTGGGCCAGGCTCACCATTTCCGCATCTACGCGCCGGAAAAGATCGAGTACGCGGTCAACCGCTATACCAACGAAGCCAAGCGTCTCTATGGCGTGATCGACAAGCAGTTGTCGCAGCATCATTACCTGGCCGGCAATGAATACACGATCGCCGATATCGCCACCTTCCCGTGGATCCGTTCCTGGAAAAACCAAGGCATAGAGCTAAGCGAATATCCGCACCTGAAAACCTGGTTCGACGCCATCGGCGAACGGCCGGCGGTGAAACGCGGCGTCGAGGTGCTGAGCTCGGCCCGCAGGCCGCTGACCGACGACAAGGCGCGGGATATCCTGTTCGGCAGCCAGCAATACCAGAAGCGGTAAAACCCTCGTGGGCGGGCGGCGCCCGTCCTACCGCTGCGGCTCGGGGTAGCTGACCGCCAGTATTTCCAGCTCATCGATCCCGGCCGGCGTCATCAGGGTCACGCTCTCGCCTTCATGCGCCTTGGTCAAGGCGCGCGCCACCGGCGAAATCCAGCTGATCTTGCCATGCAGCGGATCGAGTTCATCGATGCCGACGATGGTCACCGTATGTTCTTCGCCGGCATGGTTCTGGTAACTCACCGTGGCGCCGAAAAACGCCTGGTCGCGGCCATGGTGCACGCTTGGATCGACTACTTCCGCCAGGTCCAGCCGCTTGGTCAGGAACCGGATGCGGCGGTCGATTTCACGCAGCCTGCGCTTGCCGTAGATGTAATCGCCGTTTTCCGAACGGTCGCCGTTCGAGGCGGCCCAGGAAACGATGCGCACCACTTCCGGCCGGTCGACGTCGATCAGGCGCAACAGCTCGTCCTTCATGCGTTGGTAGCCTTCGGGAGTCATGTAATTCTTGGTGCCGGGCGGGATCGCCGGCAATCCGAATTCGAGATCGTCGTCATCGCCTTCGGATTCTTTTACAAATGCCTTGTTCATAGCTGACATTGTAGTTCCAAATACACTACGGTTGCCGATTTTGCCCCGGAGCATGGCTTTTCTTGCATGGCGGTATGGTAAAGTCGGATTAGTGCAATATTGCCCGTGCTGACTTCCGCCATATGCCATCTTCCCTTTCCCGCAATGCCTCTTCCGCTCGATTCCGGATCGGCCTCGCCGCCAACCGCAGCCACCAGCAAGGCCCGGAGTCGGCGCTGGCGCAGCTGCTGACCGGCAGCCGCAGCAGCATCGAACAGCAGCTCAAGCCGCAGCTGGTCGTGGTCGGCCGCACCCTGGACGCCATGCAGCAGCTGGGCCTGCTGGAAAATTATCCGCACATCGAACGCTTCCCCTACGGCCGTCACGGCGGCTTGATGAAGCTGGTGTCGCGGGTGGTCGACGCCGATCCGGCGCGCACCCTGGATGCGGTGATTTACCTGATGGATCCGGTCGATCCTTCTTCGATCTTTCCGGAAGCGGTAGCCTTGAAACGCCAATGCGTGATCCATGGCAAACCGTTTTTGTCGACGCTGGCCGGCGCCCGCGAATGGCTGGAGCTGGAGGCCACGGCGGCCGGCGCCGCGCCAGATCCGGCACTCGATCCGACCTTCGACCTGGCGCAGGAAGGCATCGCCCTGATCGCCCACGACGCCATGAAAGAGCGGATGCTGGAAATTGCGGAACGCCATTTCGCCCTGCTCGACCAGTTCGCATTCCGCTGCGCCACCGGCACCACCGGCAGCCTGCTCAACAAGCTGGCGCAGAAAATCAAGGGCGAAGAAGCCGGCCGCAACTGGGTCAAGCCCTTTCTCAGCGGCCCGCTCGGCGGCGACGCCCAGATCGCCGAACTGATCCTGGACCGCCAGCAATGCCGCCGCGTATTGTTCCTGGAAGACCCGCATGTCGCCCGCCAGCACGAAGCCGACATCCAGCTGCTGGAGCGCGCCGCCCGCACCGTCACCGACTATGCGCTATGCATCAGCGACGCCGAATGCGGCGAGCGCTGGCTGAGCCTGCTGCAGCAGCGCGCTGCATTGGCCAGCCACTAGGATTTCCTAAGCAGCGCTGCTTGCCGTCACTGATATTCGATGGTAAAGGTGGCAGTGCCGTTGGCCGGCCCGGTAGTGATATTTGGCGCAGTCTGGTAGTAGCGGGCGGTAAACGGCACCACGTACTGGATATCGGCGGATGGACCGACTGTGGCCGCCGTGCCGAACACGACCGGCTGGCTGTTTTTGTCCAGTATCTGGATGCCGACCCCGGTCGCCACTCCTGCTCCCTGCGTCAGCTGGGTCACGCCGGGACTCCTCGACAAGTCCGCCGTCGCCTGCATGTTCAGCAAAATGGTGTTCTGGGCATTTTCACCGCGCTGGCAATTCAGCTTGATATTGAACGGACGGTCGCCAGCAGTGGAACCTACGCCTTTAAAACTGCCCCTGGAAACCGAACCGAAATTCACCACTACGTTCTGCGAGCCGGCATCCACCGTACAAGACGGCGTGATGATGGTGATACCGTTGCCTGACAGGATAGAGGTGATGGCAGATTTGTTGTCGCCATTGCCGACATAGGTGGTGTAGGTGCCCGCGGCAAGCGGACCGTTGCCGGTCTTGGCGGCAATCTTGATCAGCTCGACCGTGAAAAACGAGGGGCTTAAGAATACCGCGTTACCGTTGCTGATATTGATGACGTGAGGATAAAAAGTCTGGCCGATGCCGGTGATCTGGCGCGACAGCCTGATGCCGACGCCGGTCACGGCGGTGGTAAAGACGTTCGGCATGCCGGCTACCGCAGAGCCTTGCAAAATGCTGCCCGTCACAAAGCCGCCGCCATTGCATATCCAGGCGGTTTCCGATGCGCCCGCAATCGGGATAGTGAAGCTCTTGGTGGCAAACACCGCGCCGACGGCGGCATTGTTCGGAATGATCACGGTGCCCATATCCATCTGGATGATTTTTTCGGTAGCGCCGGGCGGCCGCACGCAGGCTGCCTGCACCCCGGACGCACTCAGCAAGGCCGCCGCCGACAACGCTATCCATGCCAGCCGGTTCCTGGCGCCGGCGAATTTTTCAAATAGTAGTTTCATGGTCATTCACACTGTGCGTTAAGTTCACGGATCGGCGCCGGGTTTTTCTCGGCGGGCACATGGTATTTGGCGCTGCACTGTTCCGCCGCGCCCTGCCCCCACTTGACGTTCAGCACGCCGCTTTCCTTGGCGCCGGTGATAAAGGTCTGGCCTTCGCTGCCGACGATCCCCAGTTCCTGTCCTTGCTCATTGTCGACCTTGGCGCCAAACGGCAGCGGCCTGCCGCTCTTGTCGCTCAGGTTCAGCATGATGCGCAAGCCGATCGAGGTTTCGAATTTCGCCAGCACCACCGCACCGCGGGTCGGCACCACATCCAGCGCGGCATTCTTGACCTCGACGTTGTCGCCCAGGTCTTCGGTGCGCACCGCCAGGCGGTTGACCCGGTACGGGCTCAAATTGGCCAGCACTGCATTGCCGCGGCTGTCGGTGCGTACCCCCGGATAGACTTCAAAGCCGACGTTGGCGGCGTCGGGCGCGTCCACCAGCGCCATGGTTTCGCCTAGAGGCTGCGACAAGGTCACGCCGCCGCCATGCACCACCAGGCCGCCGGCCATGCCGAGCGTGGTCTGGCCGTAGCCGGAGCCCTGCGCACGGCCGAAATCGACGCGGCCGTATTGCGATAGGTAGCTGGCGGATGCACTGCCGCTGTTGTCGTTCTGATTCGAGTGGGCGGCCGTGACGTTGTAAGTCAGGCGGCCATCGTCCAGCGCCGAACCGTAGACGCTGGCTTGCTGCGTCACTTCGCCGTTGTTGCCCTTGGCCACGGTGTAGCGCGCATAGGAGCGGCTGTCGCCCAGCGGGATCGACAGGGTCGCCATCAGCTGGCGGTTCGACGGGCCGTTCAGATTGGTGCTGTAATTATAGAAAATGCTGTAGCTGAACTGCTTGTAGAAATTCGAATAGCCGACCTGCATCAGGCGGTCTTTCTGATCGGTGCCCCAATAGCTTTGCTGCTGGATCGACGCGTAGGCGGTACCGCCCTTGCTGCCCAGCTGCTGCGCCAGTTCCAGCCGCACCTGGTTGCGCCGGTTGTTGAGTACCTGGCCGTTCTGCAGATCCTGCGTTTGCGCCGCTTCCTGGAAGGTACGGAAGCCGCCGGTGGAATAGCGGTAACCGGCCATGCGTACACTGGTGCCGTAGTTCTCGAAGGATTTGGCGTACAGGAAGCGCAACGACTGACCGTCGTAGTTCTGGTTGAACGGTCCCTTGGTGTGCGCTTGCGAGACGTCGGCGGAAATCGCGCCGAAATCGCGCAGGTTCTTGCCGATCCCAAACAGCGCCGACTGATAGATATCGGAGGCGATCACGCCGCCATACATCGAATATTCCTTACCCAGGCCGCGCGCCACCGTGCCCTGCACGAAATTCGGCTTGGCGTTGCTGGAACCGGCATTGATGGTGGAATAGCCGTTGCGGTACTGGCCGCCGGTCACGCTGTAGCGCCAGACGCCTTCCCGCAGCAAGGTCGGCACGGCAGAGAACGCCTGGCGGAACTTGGTTTCACGGCCATCGGCTTCGGTAATCGTCACTTCCAGATCGCCGCTAGTGGAAGTCGGATACAAGTCGTCCAGCACAAACGGGCCAGGCGCGACATAAGTACTGTACACGACGAAGCCGTTCTGGCGTACGGTCACGCGTGCATTGGTCTGCGCCACGCCGCGGATGGTCGGTGCATAACCCTGCTGGCTGTCAGGCAGCATGCCGTCGTCGGACGACAGCTGGATGCCGCGGAACTGGAAAGCGTCGAAGAAATTACCAGGAGTGGTGCTGTCGCCGATCACCAGCTGGCCGCCAAGCGAGGCGATATCGCGCTGCAGGTAGGAGGTCACCGATTGCCAATGGCCTTCGCCGTCCACGCCTCGGTTGTAGGTCGAGAAATTGCGGAAACGCCAGTCGCCAAGGTTAAAACCGCCGCGCAGGCCGGCATACACAGTGTTGCGGGCTTGCGTGGTAGCGCTGGGGTTGGCGTTGAATTCGGTAATGCTGCTGTTCACGGTGCTGGCGGCATTATTGCCACCGTCATAGCGCGCCGCTGAAATCTGGTAATCCAGCATGGCGGCATTGATGCCCTTGTCCCATTTGTCAGGACTGATGGCGCCGCGCGCCTGGCGCCTCATGGCTGCCTGCGGAATGCTGAGGGTCAGGCGCAATTTCTCGCTGTCATAAGTAACGCTGGAACCCGGGATTGCCTGCGCCAGGTCGACGCATTGGTCGCCGGCCGCCATCAGGACCGGAAACACTTCCACCTTGACGCCCCAGCCTTCCAGCATGGCGCGGGTGATGCAGGCCTGGGCATTCTTGCCCTCGCCCTGGTCGGTGAACACGACCTGGCTCTGGCCGACGCTGCTTTCGTTGAGGCTGACGTCCACCAGGTAGCTGCCGGCCATGACCCGGTTGCCGAACGCGAACAGCGACAAGTCGGCGCGACTTTGTTCGCCGCCAATCTCCAGGAACTGCTCGTTGAATACCGAGCCGCCCTGGCCTTGCGCCTGAGCCAGCTGCGACAGCACGGCCAGCGTGATCGCTGATAGCGCTAGACGTACCGGTTTGCGTTGACGCGACAATCTGATCACAGCTTTCCCTTCCTTTGTTTCTGCCTTGCGCGGCAGACTGACTTGCCCTGACAGGATCTGGTGCTTGCTACCTGGGAGATGACGACGGCGTTACTTGCTTGCGTGCTCTGCGGCAGCCGGCGCAGCCGGCTGGACTACGGCTGCAGCGCCGACCGCCGCCTTGGTCACGACTTCCGGCGTTTCGCCGCCGTAGTCATTGATCGTGGTATAGCTGACGTCGATCGGCTGCGGCGTGCTGATCGCGTTCAGCGGGAAATCGCTGACGCCGAACGGCAGCACCATGCCGGCTTTGGTCTGTTCCTTGTTGCCGTTGATTTTGAAACCGGTAAAAGTCAGGTTATAAGCGCTCGGATTGCTGACCCGCAGCGCGGCGCCCTTGCCGTCCTGACCCGGCACAACCGACAGCGTCACCAGGTTGCGCGCTTCATCCGGCTTACCGGCCAGGCCCGCCGGCCGGTAGAAAATCTTGATGCGGGTGCGCACGGCGACCTGCAGCACGTTCGGCTGGTCCGATTTTTCCGGGATTTCCTTGACGTTGAGCCAGAACACCGTTTCGCGGTCGCTCGGCAGGTCGCCGGAGATGCGGACGATGCGCAAGATGTTTTCGGCGCCGGGATCGAGCCGCGACAGCGGCGGCGTCACCAGCAGCGGCGCCTTGTTCTGGCCTTCGCCGGCATCGACCCAGGTTTGCACCACATACGGCGAGGCGCCGGTGTTCTTCAGCGAAATCGACGCTTGCCGGTCTTTTTCACCCAGGATCACACGGGTGCCGCCCAGCATGACGCTGGCGTTTGCCGCCAGCGCGCTCATCGCCAGTACGCTGGCGAAAATGGCGGAAGCGATGATTCGTTTGTTCAACATGGAAAACCTCGTCTGTCAAAATGTCCTACGCACAAATTTCTGAGCAAGCACAGGCTGCTATCGCCTGCTCACAAATTGATGCATGGGTGCTGCTGGAAAATGGTGGCCGGCTTGCCGCTGCCGTTGCGGCAGGCCAGCCCATCCTTAAACCCGGCCGCAACAAGCGCCAGGCCGCTCGTTGCGCCGCAAGCGGCGCAACGAGGCATGCCGTCTCAGGACTTTTGCGAAGCGCGCTGATTACAGATAAGTAACAACGAACTGTGCAGTGGAGTTAGCTGGACCAACGGTGACTGCAGGACCGGTCGAAACGTAGGTAGCCTGGAAGTTCAGAGGGTTGTTGCCCAGACCCAGAACATAAGTGCCCGATGCCGAACCGACTGGGATCTTGGTGCCGGCGGAGTCGCCCAGCTCGATCGCCACGCCGCTCGCAGCAGTCACGCCAACCTGGCCGGCATTGGCGATAGCCAGGTCATCTGTCACATTAGCGTCTGTTGTGCCGGTGAAAGTCACGGTTGCGCCCTTGGCGGTTGCGCCGCAGTTGGTCAACAGAATCTGGAACTTCGATGGCGTTGCCTTCTTGCCGGCGGCGCCGTTCAGCACTGCGCGCGACACTGTGCCCATAGGAACAGTGATGTTTTGGCTGGATGGGTCGATAGAGCAAGGCGAGTCAACGATCTGGCCGTTGAAATTCACAGTGCCGCCGTCAGCGAAGGCTGCTTGGGACAACAGACCTGCAGCAGCAACTGCAACCAACTTAGCGATAGTCATTTGTTTCATTTTTACCCTCAAATATAAAAGTAGATGTTCGATTCAAATTAATGAATTGCCAACACGGCGAATCACATTCTAGGGGCAAAAAGACACAAAAATGCATTCATGACAATGTTTAACAATTACTAACTGTCATTAGTTATCTGACTGCAATAAATGACACGAAGATTTGGTGGGATTTGTATATTTATTACTATTTATAACAATCGATTAAAGACAGAAACATCAATACTGGAGCGCCTTTCCGGGTGATGCCGGAAATCTGTAAGAATCTTTAAAGCAATCAATTATTCGATGGAAACACTATCGATACTCGGCAGCAATGCATGATCATGTAGTGCAAATACGACAACTTCTTTAAATTTGATGACACATTTCCTTGCGAATCGATAAATCTGCTCAATTTTTCCTGGAGACAACCGTTAACACTGTTAAGGAAAACCGATTTTCGGTCCCATTCACCATCCACCATAAAAAATCCAAGATGCGTAATGAAAATTTCATAGTTCGAGAACCTTTACTTGATCCGAAACAGGGCGTGGTCGGTTACGACCTCACCTGGCAGGA
>Ga0182005_1000999_pt1 | contig 12169 bp, 10 predicted proteins | sample Sormic07211103_1_FD_123021 | JGI IMG/M metagenome (GOLD analysis project Ga0182005, IMG submission 123021) | Rhizosphere microbial communities from Sorghum bicolor, Mead, Nebraska, USA - 072115-103_1 MetaG | ecosystem: Host-associated > Plants > Roots > Rhizosphere | place: USA: Nebraska...
CCGGCGATGATGTTGGTGCCGTGGCCGGTGGTCGAGGCCTGCGCCACGTGCTGCACCGGTTTGTACTGGGTGCCGGTGTAGTACTCGGTGATCCACACGATCAGGCCGGTCAGCACCAGGCCGATCAGCGCGCAGCCGTACAGCTTGGTCGCGCCGGCGGCGGTGTCGCCCATCAGCTGCTGGGTCACCGGCCAGAACGCCGCTGCGGCGAGCAGTGCGGACACGATCACACCCTTGTACAGCGCGCCCATGATCGAGCCGCCGGGTCGCACGCGCACGAAGAAGGTGCCGACGATCGAGGCGACGATCGACACCCCGCCGAGCACCAGCGGATACAGCACCGCGTTGCGCCCGGCCTCGGCCGCCATCAGCCCGCCGAGCAGCATGGTGGCGATGACCGTGACCGCGTAGGTCTCGAACAGGTCCGCGGCCATGCCCGCGCAGTCGCCGACGTTGTCGCCGACGTTGTCGGCGATCACCGCCGGGTTGCGCGGATCGTCCTCGGGGATGCCGGCCTCGACCTTGCCGACCAGGTCGGCGCCGACGTCGGCGCCCTTGGTGAAGATGCCGCCGCCCAGGCGCGCGAAGATCGAGATCAGCGAACTGCCGAAGGCCAGGCCGACCAGCGCGTGCAGGCTTTCCTCGACGCTGCGCCCCAGCCATTGCAGTACGCCGTAGTAGCCGGCCACGCCGATCAGGCCCAGCCCGACCACCAGCATGCCGGTGATCGCGCCGCCGCGGAACGCCACGTCCATCGCCGGCCCCAGGCCGCGCCGCGCCGCCTCGGCGGTGCGCACGTTGGCGCGCACCGACAGGTTCATGCCGATGTAGCCGGCCGCGCCGGACAGCACCGCGCCGATCGCGAAGCCGCCGGCGGTGTACCAGCTCAGGAAGAACCCGACCAGCAGCAACAGCGCCACGCCGGCGATGGCGATGGTCTGGTATTGGCGGTTGAGGTAGGCGCGTGCGCCTTCCTGGATCGCATCGGCGATCTGCCGCATGCGTTCGTTGCCGGCGGGCTGCGCCAGGATCCAGCGCGTGGACACGACGCCGTAGAGTACTGCCAAGACCGCGCACGCCAGTGCCACGGTGACCGCATATCGTTCCAGCATGACCCCTCCCAAGGATGTGGATGTCGCCCAAGCGATGGGGCGTACAGCGGGATCACACCGAAGGAGCCTGAGGCATGCAACGACTCCGCGGCCGCAACGCGCCGGTGGTGCGTATCGCAATGTGCGACCTGGCCTGAACGGCCCGAGTATGCGCCCGGGTCCTACGCATCGCCAGCGGCAGGCGCCTGCGCTGTCTTGGCGCCGCGTTCAGTCGGCGCGTGGCAGCGTTGCGCATCGCTTCCAAGGAGCAAGCCCATGCAATCGACGATCCCGGCGCGGCAGCGCGCATTCGCTTCGACCCTGGCCCTGGGCCTGTGCGCCTGCGCGCCGCTGGCGGCGCTGGCCGCCGATCCGGTCCCGGAACTGCAGCGCCAGCCCGGTGCCGCGCAGGCGGTGGGTGTGGTGCACACGATCCGGCAGATCCCCGAGGCCTGCGTGCGCTTCGAAGGCGTCTACACCGGCGATGCGGCACAGCCCTACAAGTTTTCCGCGGTGCGCAGCAGCCCCACCTGCCAGCCGCGCGCCAAGCTGGTGGAGTTCGACCAGGCCAAGCCCAGCGAGGCCACCGGCTGGAAGTTCAACGACGTGATCCGCGTGCCCAGCGCGGCCTGTCCGTCGCAGCAGGCGGTGGTGCGGGTGTGGCGCAAGCCGGTGGCGACCAAGGCGGAGCTCGACGGCCAGGGCCAGTCGCGGATCTATCTGGAAGAGGCGAAGAAGCAGGCCGCGGCCGGCGCGATCGCGCAGGTGCCGCAGTTCGCCGCGCAGATGACGCTGGAAGGCAAGGCCTGCCGCTGAGCCGGGGTGCGGAGCGGCATTTCGCCGCGCGCGGCATCCCCACTTGGTTCCGGCGAGATTTGCGGGACGTCGCCCGCTGCGTGCCTGCTTAAGCGTCGCCGCCGATGCCATGCATGGACATCGGCGGGTACGGCGCGTCCTCACTGGTGCGATGCGCATGCTCGCAAGCTTGATCGCGTCCAGCGCCGCTGGCGGCTATCTCGGACTGTCGCGCCCCGCCGCCGATGCGCACTGCCGTTGTTTCAGGTGTGCAGTTCGGCGCGTGGGCGCATTCGAGCCGGTGCAGGCCTAGCGCGCCGCTTCCGGCCCTTGTCGCCGCCGCCGCAACCATTCGTCGGCAGCCTCGCCCATGCTCCTGGGCATGCCGTCCTTGATCCACGCCATGAAGTCGCGATCGAACTTGAACTTGGCGCCGCATGTGCCGCTGAGGAAGCGGCGTACTGCTTGCGTATTCCGATAGGTCCTGTCGACCGGCGTCGCGCGCGTGATCGGGCCGTTTTGCCAGTCGAAGCTCATCTCGTTCCTTGCCGATCGTGCGCGCCGGTCGCGGTCTTGTCTTTCGTCGCGCTCCTGGCAATACTCCTGCACGCGCTAAAAGGTCCGAGCATCCATGCGGTTTCAATCGATTGTCGGCGGCTTGTTGTGGCTGATGGCGGCGACGGCTGCGAGTACGGCCGCGATGCCTTCCGCCACGGCCTCGCCGGCCGTGCCGGATGCGCCCGCGCCGGATGCGGCGGCGCGCGTCCAGGCCGCCAACGACCAGTCCGTTCAGGACGCCATGCATGGCCGCTATCTGGATGCCTCGTTCGGCCTGCTGGCGCATCTCGGCGTGGCCTCGGCGGGCGATATCCAGGATGCGGACGTGTTCGACCAATGGGCGCAGGTGATGTCGTGCATGACCGGCATGCCGACGTTCAATCCGGCGAAGGCAGCGGACTTCCACGTGCCCGAAGAACAGCTCGCCGACCTGCGCGCCGCGCACGGCGTTTCCGCGCTTGCGGAGATCGTGCGCCGCGCGCGCCGCACCAGTATCGTGATCCTCGACGAGAACCATCTCGATCCGCGCGGCCGCGCGTTCGGGCTGGAGGTCGCGCGCGCCTTGCGCCCGCTCGGCTACACCGTGCTGGCGGCCGAGGCGTTGAAGCGCGATGCCGACGATGCGGTCTCGCGCGACAAGATGGCGGCGCTCTCGAAGGACGGCTACCCACGGCAGACGAGCGGCTACTACCTGCACGATCCGGTCTTCGCCGATTTCCTGCGCCAGTCGCTCGCGCTGGGCTACCGTCTGGTGTCGTACGAAACCACGCGCACGGACTACGCCGCCGATCCCGGCGAGGCCCAGGCGCAGCGGGAGCAGGACCAGGCCGACAACCTCATCCGGCGCGCGCTCGAGCACGCTCCCGCCAGCAAGATCCTGATCTATGCCGGCGAACACCATGCCGCCGAACGGCCGATCGCCGCAGAGGGCGGAAAGGTCGAGATGATGGCGCAGCGGCTCAAGCGCGCCACGGGCATCGATCCGCTGACGATCGACCAGGCGGGCCTGTCGCCGATCCCGATGAATCGGCCCGACGCCGACCTGTACGCCATCGCCGAACCCAAGACGCACGGCCGGTCCGTGGTCCTGATGCGGCACGGCAAGCCGCTGACGGTGGGCCTGCTCGCCGGTTCGGTGGATCTGCAGGTCGTGCACCCGCGCACGACGCTCGTCGCCGGGCGTCCGCAATGGCTGGCGGGCATGGGCCGCACGCCGAGTCAGATCCCGCAGGCGCTGTTGCCGACCGCCGGCACCCGCCTGGTCCAGGCCTTCGTCGCGCGCGAGGGCGACGACGCGATCGCGCTGGACCAGGTGCTGGTCGCGCCGGGAACCGCAGCTCCCGCGTTGATGCTGCCGTCGCTGCCGGTTCGCTATGCCGTGCAGGAACGCGACGCGCGCTAAGGCCTGCGACGCGATCGGCACCGCCTGGCCCAATCGCGTCGCCAGGTCCTGGGCAGTCGCGAGGCTGCGCTGCGCAGCCGCACTTGGCAGCAGGTTGGAGAACTGATGCCACTGCGTTCTTTGTCGCCAGTTCTTAATCGAACGCACAGGCCACGCACGCGTAGTCGAACATATAGGCCACGCGAACCCACGCAGCTATCGAGCTGGCGACAGTCCTGCCCGCTGCCGGCGCAGCCATTCGGCGGCAACGTCGCCCATGTTCTTGGGCGCGCCGTCCTTGATCCATGCCACGAAGGCGCGATCGAACTTGAACCCGGCCCCGCACGCGCCGGCCAGGAACCGGCGCACGGCCTGCGTCTTGCGGTAGGTCTCGTCCACCGGCGTTGCGTGCGTGATCGGACCGTTGTGCCAATCGACGCCCATTCCGGTTCCTTGTCGTCGGTTTGCAGGGCGGATGCCGGATGCCGTGCGATAGCGTAACTGCATCCTGCGCCGTGAATCCGCAGCACCCTTGCGCCTGGACAACCATTATCCAAGGCGGGGAGCGTGTTCTCGCCGGGCGCCTCAGGAAGTCGAGGGCGCCGGACGCGGCTTCCGCAAGCTCAGCCACAGGGCGGAAAGCAGGAAGTAGAGGCCGCCGAATCCAGCGTAGGGCGCGAGCTGGGCGAGGGTCGGCGCGGCGCCGAACGACTGGACGATGAAGAAGACGCCGGCGAGCGCCGATTGGGCGCCACTGAGCATCATGAAGACCTGGCCGCCGAGCTTGCGGCGGCGGATGCCCACGGCGAGCTGGAACAGTCCGGCGAGCAGCGCCCATGCGCCGAAGACCAGGACGCCGCCCGGGTTGCCGTGCAGCGCGAACGCGATGGCCATGGCGACGGCGGTGACGGCACTGACCAGCGCGTTGAACGTCTGCCCCGGGTTGGCCTGGAGTCCGCCGCTGCGCCGCGCATCCAGAACGTTCGCGAGCGCGTCCCAGGCCGGGTAAAGCACCAGGAGTGTCCCGGCGAGCGCCGCGGGTCCGGGCGAGGAAAGGAGGACCGCGGCAACCCAGGCAAAGGCGGCGGCGGCGCGCAGGAAGTAGAAATTGCGAAGTGCGTTCATGGAGGACATCCTCGGAAGAGATATCAACCTACTAGTTGGTAGGTAAATAGTCAACGCATTCCTGAGATCCCTTGATCTAAGGCCATACAGGGCTTGATGGATCGAGTGGCTACCTACCGGGTGGTAGAATCCAGCCATGACCACGCAGCAGAAACTGATCGATTCGGCCCGTTACCTGATCCAGACCCGGGGCTACAACGGCTTCAGCTACGCCGACGTCGCCGAACAGGTACAGGTGCGCAAGGCGAGCATCCACCACCACTTTCCTGCCAAGGCCGATCTGGCGCGTGCGGTCGTGGAGGAATCCCGCGCCCTGATCGTTGCGCAGACCCGGATGCTGGAGAGCGGCGTCTTCGATCCCGAGCAGCAACTCGGCTTCTATACCGGTTACTGGGAGCGGTGCATCGCCGACGCGTCCGCCCCTTTTTGCGTCGCCGGCATGCTTGCCAGCGAATTGCCCACCTTGCCCGACGATCTGGCCGAGCATGTGCGCGCGCACTTCCGCGACCTGTCGAACTGGCTGGAAATCGTACTGACCAAGGGCGCGCAACTGGGCCGCTTCCAGCTGCAGGGCTCCGCCCGCCTGGAGGCGGAAGCGTTCATGTCGATCGTGTACGGCGCGATGCTCACCGCGCGCGCCTATGGCGAACCGAAGGTGTTCGCGGAGATCGTCCAAAGCGGGCTGAAGAAGCTGCTGCGCCCGCCAGGGTGATCCGCCCGGCGCTCAACCGGCACAGCGCGTCGGGTGCAGGAGATGTGGCGTCGGGGATCCGGCCGCAGCGAAAGCGGCACTGTCCCGGCGGCCATGACCGAAGCGCGCTGGACGCCGGGGCCCGCGCCCCGGCACCCGCGCCATGCCTCACCCTTCCCAGGCCGGCAACTTCTTCTTCACCGCCACGTTCTTCAGCGCCACGTACTTCGGCAGGCCGTCGCTGCGGTCGTAGGGCGGATAGGCTTCGCCGCGGATCAGCGGCTGCAGGTAGCGGCGCGCCTTCTCGGTGATGCCGAAGCCGTCCTTGCGCAGGAACGCCGGCGGCATCTTCTTCTCGTGGTTGGCGATCTTGCTCAGCGGCGCGGCCTCGATCTTCCAGCGGTACGGCGCATCGCTGCTGCGCACGATCACCGGCATCACCGCGTTCATGCCCTTCAGCGCGAACTGCACCGCGGCCTTGCCGGCCGCCTGCGCCTGTTCCCAGTCGGTCTTGGAGGCGATGTGGCGGGCCGAGCGCTGCAGGTAGTCGGGCAGGGTCCAGTGCACCTTGTAGCCGAGTTCGGCCTTGACCTTGCCGGCCAGGTAAGAGGCCACGCCACCGAGCTGGCTGTGGCCGAACGCGTCGGTGCCGCCGCCGGCATCGGCGACGAAGCGTCCGTCGGCGGTCTGGATGCCTTCGCTGGCCACCACCACGCACCAGCCGACCTTGTCCACCACCTTGCGCACCTGCGCCAGGAACGCGGCTTCGTCGTAGGCGCGTTCGGGGAACAGGATGATCTGCGGCGCGTCGTCGGGCGACTGCGCGGCCAGGCCGGCCGCGGCGGCCAGCCAGCCGGCGTGGCGGCCCATCGCCTCGTAGACAAATACCTTGGTCGAGGTCTCGGCCATCGCCGCCACGTCCAGCGCCGCCTCGCGCACCGACACCGCGGTGTACTTGGCGGCCGAACCGAAGCCGGGACAGGTATCGGTGACCGCCAGGTCGTTGTCGATGGTCTTGGGCACGCCGATGCAGTGCAGCGGATAGCCGAATGCGTCGGCCAGCTGCGACACCTTCCACGCCGTGTCGGCCGAATCGTTGCCGCCGTTGTAGAGGAAGTAGCGCACGTCGTGCGCCTGCAAGACCTGCAGCAGGCGCTCGTACTTGGCGCGGTCGGCCTCCAGCGACTTGAGCTTGTAGCGGCACGAGCCGAACGCGCCGCCGGGGGTGTGCGCCAGCGCGCGGATCGCCGCGGCCGACTCCTTGGAGGTGTCGATCAGCTCCTCGCGCAGCGCGCCGAGAATGCCGTTGCGCGCGGCCAGGACCTTGACCTTGCGCGCGCGCGCCTCGCCGATCACGGCGGCGGCACTGGCGTTGATGACGGCGGTGACGCCGCCGGACTGGGCATACAGCAAGGTGCCTTGGGCCATGGTCGGGACTCGCTCCTGGGGTGGGGACATTGCCGGGACATTGCCCGGATGCGTTAAGCTGGGGGCCTTGCGGTACAGCGCAGGCGTGGCCCCCGAGTCTAACGCCGCCGGCCGCGCACGGTAATTTCCTCGAGGAGTCAGGTTGATGCGATTGGTTCTGTTGGGACCGCCCGGATCGGGCAAGGGCACGCAGGCGAGCCGCCTGAAGGACAAGCTGCAGATCCCGCACATTTCCACCGGCGACCTGCTGCGCGCCGAAGTCGCCGCCGGCACTCCGCTGGGCGTGCAGGCCAAGGAAGTGATGGCGCGCGGCGACCTGGTTTCCGACGATATCCTGCTCGGCATGCTCGAATCGCGGCTCGGCCGCGACGACGTCGCCAACGGTTTCATCCTCGACGGCTACCCGCGCAACCTGGCCCAGGCCTCGGCGCTGGACGAACTGCTGGCCAAGATCGGCCAGCCGCTGGACGCGGTGGTGCAGTTGGACGTGGCCACCGAGCTGCTGGTCGAGCGCATCGCGGGCCGCGCCAAGGCCGAAGGCCGCGAAGACGACAACCCCGAGTCGGTGCGTAAGCGCCTGCAGGTGTACAACGATTCGACCGCGCCGGTGATCGGGTTCTACGACAAGCGCGGCACCCTGGCGCGCGTGGACGGCGTCGGTTCGCTGGACGACGTGCTGACGCGCATCCTGGCGGCGATCGGCCGCTGAGCCGGCCCTGCGTCGAGCGGCCGCCTCGCTGCGGCGCTCGGCGCCTGCTGGTCCGACGCATCCGTAGCCCCTGCTTTGCAGGCCTGCCGCCATCGTGCTGGGCGCTCTATAGGAGGGGGTTCGGCCCCGACGGCTTCCGAAGTCGGAAGGTTCGCCGCTGTGCTCGTCGCGGTTGAAACCGCTCCTACAGGGAACATGCGCTTGGTGGGTTGGGTGCGTCGTGGGCGTGCTTCGGCCCGCGCACTGCCCGACGCCGTGTCAGGTTTGCCGCTTCGTTCGTCGCGACCGATAGCGAGGCCATCGGAGTCGCTCCCTAAGGGACTTGTGGCCTGCTCACCGGGTGCACTGTGGGAGGGACTTCAGTCCCGACGCATTGCGCCGCCGGAAAGCACGCCGCTGTGCTCGTCGCGGCTGAAGCCGCTCCTACAGGGACTTGCGGCAAGCTGACTGGGTGCACTGTAGGAGGGGCTTCAGCCCCGACAGGCTGTGTCCGACGTCCGCACCTCTCACGCTGCGCTTGTCGCGGTTGAAGCCGCTGCTGCAAGGGATAAAAGGACGCAAGGCCGGCATATGCGGCGCGCGCAGGGCTCAAGCCCGCCAGGGCGTCGACCGACTCCGGCTGCCGCGCGTCCGTGCCACCTGGTCGGCGAGCCGCGTTCTGCGCCAGGATCCAGCTATATCCGTCGCCAAGGGCGGGCAGGGCAAAACAAAACCATGCCTCCCGCCACGCGTGGACGCGGGCGGGAGGCCGGAAACGTTAGGTGCCAGCGAACGGGCTTGCTCAGGGCCCCACAACATGAGCTCCCTTGGGGATGGCCTCTTGGGGAGTAGGACCGTAGGGTGTTGCGGCTGGCTTGTTCATTTTCGATGTTGGCTCCCGACTTGCCTATCGGGAACTTTCTTCAGGGGGTGTGGGGGATTTCCCACTTGACGTCGCCGCCGTTTCGAGAGCAGGCGCGGGCCGCTCACCCCGCTGCGAGGCCCCGCGGCGGGCCGGCAGCCGCAGCGTGCCGGTTTGCGCGCGTCGGGGGATCGGCGACAATCGCGCCATGAGCAAGATCCATATTCTCGGCATCGCCGGTACGTTCATGGGCGGTGTCGCCGCGCTGGCGCGCGAACTCGGCGATGAGGTCGAAGGCAGCGACCAGGCGATCTATCCGCCGATGTCCACGCAACTGGAGCACCTGGGCATCGCGCTGAAGCAGGGTTACCTGCCCGAGCACATCGGGGCCGACTGCGCGCAGGTGATCGTCGGCAATGCGCTGTCGCGCGGCAATGCCGCGGTCGAGGCGGTGCTGGATTCCGGCCGTGCCTATACCTCCGGCGCGCAGTGGCTGAGCGAGCGGGTGCTGCCCGGGCGCGACACACTGGCGGTGGCCGGCACCCACGGCAAGACCACCACGACGAGCATCCTGACCTGGCTGCTGCAGGCGGCCGGCCGCGAGCCGGGGTTCCTGATCGGTGGCGTGGCCGAGGATTTCGGCGTGTCCGCACGTTTGGGCGGCACGGCGTCTTCGGCCGGCGGTGCGCATCGCGATCCGGTCGCCGAGGCCGTCGTTGCGCGCCAGCACGCAGCGGTCGCCACCGGCCCGCGCGCGCTTGTCAGCGAAACCGCAGCCGCGCAGGAGCGGCCGCTGTTCGTGGTCGAGGCCGACGAGTACGACACCGCGTTCTTCGACAAGCGCAGCAAGTTCGTGCACTACCGGCCGCTGGTGGCGATCCTCAACAACCTCGAGTACGACCACGCCGACATCTTCCCCGACGTCGCCGCGATCCAGCGCCAGTTCCACCATCTGGTGCGCACCGTGCCGCGGCGCGGCCGGCTCATCGTCAACGGTGAGGACGCGCATCTGCGCGAGGTGCTGGCGATGGGCTGCTGGACGCCGGTGGAGCGCTTCGGCTTCGATCCGGCGTTCGAATGGAGCGCGCGTCCGCTCGCCGCCGACGGCAGCCATTTCGCTGTCTTGCACCGCGGCCAGGAACTGGGCGAAGTGCGCTGGCCGCTGCTCGGCCGGCACAACGTGATGAACGCGCTGGCGGCGCTGGCCGCCGCGCACGCGGTCGGCGTGGCGCCGGCGCAGGTGATGCCGGCGCTGGCGCAGTTCCGCAGCGTCAAGCGGCGCCTGGAAGTGCTCGGCCAGGCGCAGGGCATCACTGTCTACGACGATTTCGCGCATCACCCCACCGCGATCCGCACCACCCTGGAAGGGCTGCGCGCGAACGTGGGCGCGGCGCGCATCGTGGTGGCGATGGAGCCGCGCAGCAATTCGATGCGCCTGGGCGCGCATGCCGAAGCGCTGGCGCCGGCGCTGGAAGCGGCCGATGCGGTGGTGTTCCTGCAGCGGCCGGAGTTGGCCTGGGACGCCGGCAAGGTGATCGCCGCGGTCCGCGGCCAGGCCTGCGCCGCCGCGGACGTGGATGCGCTGCTGGCGGCGCTGCAGGCGCAGGCGCGTGCCGGCGACCATGTGGTGTTCATGTCCAACGGCGGCTTCGACGGTGCGCCGCGGCGCTTCCTGGCGGCGCTGCAATGAGCGTCGTGCCGTGCAGTGGGGCGCCTGCATGAGCGAGGAGCGCAGCACGCTGGCGCTGTTCCCGCTGCACGCGGTGCTGCTGCCGGGTGCGTCGATCAAGCTGCGCGTGTTCGAGCGCCGCTACCTGGACATGGTGCGCGACTGCGGTCGCAGCGGCAGCGGCTTCGGCGTGTGTCTGATTCTGGAGGGCGCCGAGACCGGCGTCCCGGCTGTGCCGGCGGCGTACGGCACCGAGGCGCGCATCGTCGATTTCGATGTCGGCGCCGACGGCGTGCTGGTGTTGAGCCTGCGCGGCGAACGCCGCTTTCACGTGTTGCGCAGCCGGGTCCGCGACAACGGCCTGGTGGTCGGCGACGTGCACTGGCGCGAGCCGGACGAGGACGACGAGTTGCAGCCGCAGCACGCGCTGTTGTCGACCGTGCTGGACAGCATCCTGGACCAGGCCGCCGATGTGTATCCGGTGGTCGGCCCGCGCCTGCTCGACCAGGCCGCCTGGGTCGGCTGGCGCCTGGCCGAACTGTTGCCGCTGGACGAGCGCCAGCGCCTGGCGTTGCTGCAGGAAGACGATCCGCACGAGCGGCTGGAGCAATTGCTGGGGTGGATTCCTTGAAGCCGGGATTCGGGATTCGGGATTCGCAGGAGTGCTGGCGGCGGATGCGTTGAGCGCAGCCTGCGGTTTACAGCAGCATGTTCGTCCGGTAATGCCTGTTTGTGGGAGCGACTTCAGTCGCGACGCGCTCTACCAGGACGATCTGTCGCGATCGAGGCCGCTCTGGCCATGAACAGCGCGCAAGCCGGCCGTCGTCTCGACGGCATCTGACTCGGAGAACGAGGGCGCGTCTCGCTGTGTGTTCGCGTGTCTGCTGCGGCGTGGAGTTGGACGTAGCACTGCGCTGCGGTCCGGAATGGAGCCGGGGGTCGGGAGCCGGATGCGATATACGACGTATGGGATTGCGCGGTCGCGCAAGCGTCGCGGGCCGATGGCACGAGGCCAATCGAATGCATTCCTGCATGCATCGCCGTTCGCCCACATGGCTGGGAGCGGGTGCTCCTGGCCATGATGGGCGGCACGGCACACCGGGTGGCCTTGGTCTTCGGCCGACCGCGAAAGCGCTCAGGGCGCCGCGACCGGCGCCTCGCCCTCGCTGCGCACCAGCAAGACCGGCACATCCGACGGGCGATGCATGTCCTTGCGCGTGGGCAGCGCGTGCAGCGCGTCGGTGACCGCGTTGAGCGCGGGATCGGCGCCGCGCAGCGGGCGCCACAGGCCGATCAGGTTGAAGTGGCGTTCGTAGCGCAGGCTCTGCGCGCTGCCCAGCCACAGCGGCACGTTGCCCGGTTGCAGCCGCGCCGGAGCCGGCCACAGGCGCAATGCATAGAGTTCGCCGGGGCGCGGTCCGCTGCGCAGCATCAGCAGCGATTCCACCCGGGTGTCCAGCGTCGCCGGCAGCACCGGGACGCGTTCGGCCTGGGTCTTGTAGTCGAGCAACTGCAGTGCCTGCTGCCAGCCGGCTTGCGGCTGCACGCGCCAGCCGGCGGCTTCGAGCTGGCGCTGCAGCGGCACCAGCGGTCCGGCCACCTGCAGGTCCAGCGGCCAGCGCTGGTCGTCGTCGAACTCGTTGCGCCGCGATGGCAGCAGCCGCCATTCGTCCTGCCACCACGTGGTGGCAGCCAGATCCATCAGCACCGGCGGCGGCGGTTCGAACTTGGCCAGCTTCTTCTCCAGGTTGCGCGGCGCGTACCACAGCGCCGCGGCGACGAAGCCGCCATAGAACAGCCAGGCCAGCGGCTTCATCCAGAACGCGCGGTTGAAGCGGCGGCGGTAGGCGATGCCCAGGACCAGCAGCCAGAAGATGCCGA
>Ga0182005_1001002_pt1 | contig 12113 bp, 10 predicted proteins | sample Sormic07211103_1_FD_123021 | JGI IMG/M metagenome (GOLD analysis project Ga0182005, IMG submission 123021) | Rhizosphere microbial communities from Sorghum bicolor, Mead, Nebraska, USA - 072115-103_1 MetaG | ecosystem: Host-associated > Plants > Roots > Rhizosphere | place: USA: Nebraska...
AGCGTTCCTCCACGCTTTTACTGGGCAACCACTGCCAACTGATGAGGAGCTGAGAAGAACTATGGCCACTGCCAAGAAAGCCACTGCCAAGAAGTCCGCCGCCAAGAAGGCGTCGAAGAAGTCCACCGTGAAGAAGACCGCCGCGCGCAAGTCGCCGGCAAAGAAGGCCTCGACCCGTAAGGTCGCGACCAAGAAGGCCGCGACCCGCAAGTCGCCGGCGAAGAAGGCTGCTGCTAAGAAGGTCGCCCGCAAGGCGCCCGCCAGGAAGGTCGCCGCCAAGAAGGCGGTGAAGAAGGCCGTTCGCAAGGCCCCCGCCAAGAAGACCGCGCGCAAGGCTGCACCGCGCAAGGCTGCTTCGAAGAAGGTTGCCGCCGCCAAGGTGGTCCGCGCGACCAAGGCCGCCAAGGCCAAGTAAGCGTCACCTTCCAATAAGAAAGTACGTTTTGCGAATTAGCTCCCCGCGGTGCCCAGCGCGGGGAGTCACTTCGAAAACTTGACCCCGGCCTGGCCGGGGTCGTTCGTTTCCGGGGCACGGTTTTGCCGGCCCGGGAAAAGCTCCTAGGCCGCCCAACTGGATTCACGCGCCCATTACGGTTACCTTGTCGCCACATCGCGCTGCGGAGGACGGGGGGTTCTTCGCGTCAAGCCATCAGGGGGCGCGCGCCTTGCGGAGTCCGTTCTGTAACGCCATGGATAACCGTCATCGCTTTTCCGCGCGCTCGCGAGCCCGCGGCGCCGTCAATCCCGTCACCCTCGCCGTCATCGCCATCGTGCTGGCGCTCGCGGTCGCGGCCTGGTTCCTTATCATCAAGCCCTACCGCGATGCGGCCGCGGGCGTAACGCCGGTCGCCACCGCCGCGCAAAAGGCAGCGGGCACCCGCGAGACGCCTCCCGCGAACGTGGACGCGCTCAGCGTCGACCAGCTGCTGGCCGAGGCGCGCACCGCGATGAACGAGCAGCGGCTCGTCGCCCCTGCGGGCAACAACGCCTTCGAGTTCTATATGAAGGTGCTGCAGAAGCAGCCGGGGAATCCGGTGGCCGCGGATGCGCTGCGGGAAACCTTCTCTTACGGTGCCGCCGCCACGGAGCAGACGATCAACCAGCGTGACTTCAACGAAGCACAACGGGAAATCGATCTCCTGGCCAAGGCCGACCCCGAGAACTACACGCTGACGATCCTTCGCTCCAAGCTCGACGCCCAGCGCAAGACGCTGGACCGCGAACAGCAGCAGGCGGTGGATGCGCAGAAAGCCCAGCTTGCCCAGCAGAATGCCGCCGCGGCCGCGAAGGCCCAGGCGGAGCAGGCGGCGGCCGCGGAAGCGCTGCGCCAGCAGGCGGCTCGCGAGCAGGCGGCACGCGTGGCCCAGCAACCGCAGGCGGCGAGCCCCACGGCTGCCGCGCGTCCGGCCGCCGCGGCGCCACATGCACCCGCCGCGGACGCCGATGCCATCAGCGACGCCGTGCTCATCCGCCAGGTCAGCCCGCGTTATCCCACCGCCGCCATGCGCGCGAACCAGGAAGGTTGGGTGGACGTCGAACTGACGGTGGGCACCGATGGCACGGTGACCAACGTGGCCGTGGTCGACGCGCAACCCAAGCACGTCTTCGACCGCTCGGCGATCGATGCCGTCAGCCGCTGGGAGTACAAGCCGGCCACGCGCAACGGCGAACCGATGACCGTCACGCTACGGCGGCGGTTGCAGTTCAATCTCGGCAGGTAACGACAGGTCCAGCCCCGGCCGATGCCGTGGCTGGATCAATCGGGTTTCTTCTTCCTGGCCGGCTTCGCCGTGCTCTTCTTCGCAGGCGTCTTGGCCGCCGCCTTCGCACGCGATTTCGCCGGCGCCTTCGCGGCTTTCGCCACCGGTGCGGTACGCGCGGAACCCTCCACGCCCGCCCAGTCCACATGCGGCAGGCCGAGCAGGCTGTCGAACACCATCGGCATGAGGCCGGCGGGGATCGGCCCCGCGGCGTTCCACATCGTCACCACGCCCGCGTGGTACTTGGGGAAGAAGCCGATCATGGTGCGATAACCCGACACGGCACCCGCGTGGTAGATGAGGTCTTCGTTGGCGTACTTGAACACGCGCCAGCCGAGCGCGTAGTGCGCGTCGGTCACGCGTGCCCGGCGCCAGGGCAGCGAGCGTTCCTCGGAAGGCGTCGCCACTTCCGGTGCGTGCAGCACGTCGAGCAGGGGCGTGGGCAGCACGTCGGGACGTCCGCCCATCTGTGCCATCAGCCATTGCTCCATGTCGCGAAGGCTTGCATTCACGCCCGCCGCCGGGGCGACGCGGTAGTAGCTGTCGTTCGGCTCGTAGGGAATCCAGTTGTGCGGTCCGCCGCGATGGGGGCGCGCCCAGCTCTTGCTCGCCTCTAGCGCATCGCGGCCATAGCTGGCGGTGGTCATGCCCAACGGCGCGAAGATGCGGCGCTCCACCTGGCGGAAGAAATAGTCACCCGTGACCGCGTAGACCACGTCGCCGATCATGCTGAAGGCCACGTTCTGGTACCCGTAGCATTCGCCGACCTTGCAGGAGAGGTCGACCTCGTCGAGCTTGCGCACGAGTTCCTCGTAAGGCGCGTCGGATTCGAGCATGGCGTCGTAGGTGTTGCGTGGCAGGCCCAGCCGCTGGCCGAGGATGTCCCTCACGGTGGCCTGCTGGGCCGCCTGCATGTCCTTGAGCTTGAAGTAGGGGATGGTGTCGATGAGCTTGGTGTCCCAGCTCAGGAACCCCGCACGGACCAGCACGGCGGTGACGCCGGTGGCGAAGGCCTTCGACAGGGAAGCCAGGCGGAACACCGTTTCCGGCGTGGCGGGTTCCTTGGTCTTCGCGTTCGCATAGCCGATGGCGCGTTCGTACACGACCTTGTCGTCGACGATCACGGCGGTGACGATGGCCGGGGCGGCATCGCGTGCCTCGGCGGCATCCAGCCACTGCTTGTAGCTTTCGACGGTTGCCTTGACCCGTTCCGCTGGCAGCCGGGAAGCTTCGGGGTCGACATGGACGACGGGCGGCTTCGGCGGCGGCGCGGCGAGCGCGAAGGGAGCGGCAACGGCGCAGGCGAAAGCGCAGGCGAGCAGGGAAGCGGAACGGAACGACATGCTTTTCTCGCGGGGTCGAGGCGTGGGGGCACGCCGCGGAGTGGGGACGCCGGGAGGGGTCCGGACGTCGTTCCCGGCATTGTCTTTTACTTCCTCGTCCGCGACAACGGATGGTGCCTTGACGACGCTGAACGGAACGTCTCGCCATGCTAGGCTTCATCGACTCCACCGGACACGCCGGCCATCGTGAACGCAGCACCGCATGCCGCCCGGAGCAAGGGGCCCACCCTGGCGCTCTCGGTCATCGCCTTCTTCCTGGTGCTGACTTCCTATTACGTACTGCGCCCCGTGCGCGACCAGCTCGTCGGCGCCGCCGGTTCGTCGTCGCTGCCGATGTTCTACGCCATCGTGTTCGTGGTCATGCTGGCCCTGACTCCCGTGTTCGGCTGGCTCGTCGCCCGGTTTCCCCGGAGGCAGGTGCTGCTGGGCAGCTACCTTTCCTTCGTCGTCTGCCTGGTCGCCTTCGTCCCGGCCTTCGCCGCCCAGGACCGGATCGGCGCGGTGGTGCTCGGCCGGGTGTTCTTCGTCTGGGTGAGCGTCTTCAACCTGTTCGTGGTCTCGCTCTTCTGGAGCGTGATGGCGGACGTGTACCGGAGCGTGGAGGCGCGCCTGGTCTTCCCCTTCATCGCGTTCGGCGGGATGGCCGGTGCGCTGGTGGGACCGTTGCTCACGCGATTGCTGGTGGTTCGCCTGGGCGTACCGTCGATGCTCGTGGTGTCCGCGGTGATCTTGCTGTCGGCCCTGGGAGCGCTCCTGGCGCTGCCTACGGACAGGGAAGGTAACGACCGCAGTGGAGGCGCACCCGTGGGCGGCTCGATCCTGCAGGGTGCCAAGGCGGCGTTCTCACAGCCTTTCCTGCGCTACATGACCCTGCTGATGCTGCTGAGCGACGGCATCGCCACCTTGGCCTACGCGTTGATGGCCGACTACACGAAAGCCCACTTCGCGGACAACGCGGCGCGGACGGCGTTCTACGCCGACCTCGACCTGTGGATCAACGGGTTCGGCGCCTTGTTGCAACTCACGCTCACGCCGCTGCTGTTGCGTGGCTTCGGCCCTCTCTGGGCACTGGTGCTGCCCTCGGTGGTGAACGTGGGACTGCTCCTGCTGCTGACCTTGCATGGTCCTTCGGAAGCCACGCTGTTCGGGTTCGCCGTGCCGTTGATCGTCGTCGTGCAGGTGGTCACGCGAGGAATGACCTATGGCATGACCAAGCCCGCTTCGGATGCGCTCTACACGCGCATGCCGCGCGAGGCGCGCTACAAGGGCAAGAACTTCATCGAGACGGCGGTCTGGCGCTTCGGCGACCTGGTCGTCACGAGCGGTCTCACCGGTCTTCACGCCGTGGGCGTGGGCATCGCGGGCATCGGCCTGATCGGCGCGGGGCTGGCCGCCGTCGCCACGGACGTGGCGCGGCGTGCCGCGACCTCGCCGGACCTCGAACCGGAATCGCAGGACGACGCTTAACCGACGATGTAGCTTTCGAGCTGGTTGATCGTTTCCTTCTGCTCGGAGATCGTGGCTTTCACCAGGTCGCCGATGGAGACCATGCCCACCACGCGACCGCCTTCGAGGACGGGCAGGTGGCGCAGGCGGCCGTCGGTGCACAGGCGCATGCACTCGTCGACGGAAGCGTCCGGCGCGACCGTCACCACGCTGGCCGTCATGATGTCGGCCACCGGCGTGTCGCGCGAGGAACGGTCCTTGAGGATCACCTTGCGCGCGTAGTCGCGCTCGGAAACGATGCCGACCAGTTCGCTGCCCCGGATGACCGCCAGCGCGCCGACGTTCTTCTCGGCCATCTGCTTGATCGCTTCATAGACGGGCGCCTCGGGTGCGACGGCGAATACCGCCGTGCCCTTCGCTGCCAGGAGATGCTTGACCTGCTGCATGCTCGACTCCCCGGATGGACGCGGCGGTTGCCGCCTGGGCACCAGTCTACCGCCGCCGCGGGCCGGCCAGGGTAACGATCAGGTGAAGGGCGGACGGCCGCCCCGGCGCGATTCCACGTAGTAGAGCGGGCGGCGCTTGGACTCGGAGTAGGTGCGGCCGACGTATTCGCCGATGACGCCCAGCGCGAGCAGCTGCGCGCCGCCGAGGAACAGGATCACCACCATCAGCGTGGGATAACCGCGGACGGGGTCGCCCCAGATCAGGACCTTCAGCAACACCCAGAGGCCGTAGAGGAAGGCGAGCGTGGCGGCGGAGACGCCGAGCCACGTGGCGATGCGCAAGGGCGCGGTCGAGAACGACGTGATGCCTTCGACCGCGAGGTTGGTCAGTCGCCAGTAGTTCCACTTTGTGCTGCCGGCATAGCGCGCGTCGCGGTGGTAGGTGACGGCCGCCTGCCGGTAGCCGATCCAGGCGAACAGGCCCTTCATGAAACGCTGGCGCTCGCGGAGTCCACGCAGGGCCTCCACGGCGCGCCGTGACAACAGGCGGAAATCGCCGGTGTCCCTTGGCAGGGGTGTGTCGGAGACACGTTCCATCACCCGGTAGAACGCGGCCGAGGTGAATTTCTTCGTGCGCGTTTCGCCATCGCGTTCGCCGCGGGTCGCATAGACGACGTCGTTGCCTTCGCGCCAACGCGCGATGAGCGCGGGGATGACCTCGGGCGGGTCCTGCAGGTCCGCGTCGATGACGACCACGGCGTCGGCGTCCACCTGGTCGAGCCCTGCCGTCAAGGCGGCTTCCTTGCCGAAGTTGCGCGACAGCCGCATGGCTTCCACGCGCGGGTCCCGGTCGGCCAGCGCACACAGGCATGCCCATGTCTCGTCCTGGCTGCCGTCGTCGACGTAGACGATGTGCGCGCTCGCGTCGATGGTGTCCAGGACCGCGCCCAGGCGGCTATGGAAGCTGTCGATCACCTGTGCTTCGTTATAGGCGGGAACGACGATGGCGAGGGAAAAGGACATGGGCGGTCTCAGCGGACACGGCCGGCGACGGGGGCCGGGCGAGTGAGGTAGGCGGGGCCGCCGAGCTGGCCCATTTGCTGGGCGATCCAGGCCGTGCGCCGTTGCACGTACGCACTGGGTGCGTCGACGCGGAAGCGGCGCGGATTCGGCAAGACGGCGGCGAGTCGCGCGGCCTGGACGACGCCAAGGCGATCGGGCGCGGTGTGGAAGAACGTGTCGCTTGCCGCGCCGACGCCGTAGACGCCGTTACCGAGCTCGACGATGTTCATGTAGACCTCGAGGATGCGCCGCTTCGGCCACAACGCTTCGATCAGCACGGTGAAATAGGCCTCCATGCCCTTGCGCACGAAGCTGCGCCCATTCCAGAGGAACAGGTTCTTGGCTACTTGCTGGCTGATGGTGCTGGCGCCGCGCAGGCGCTTGCCTTCATCGGCGGCATCGATCGCATCCTGGATCGCGTCCACGTCGAATCCGTGGTGGAAAGGGAACTTCTGGTCCTCGCCCGCGACCATCGCGATGCCCACCTGCGCCGAAATACGATCCCAGGGGACCCAACGATGACGGTAGACGAAATCCTTCTCTCCGCTGACCAATGCCTCCACGCGGCGCTCCATGATCATCGCGCTGGTCCATGGCGGCACGAAACGCAGGGCCAGCACCACCAGGCACGACAACGCCAGCCACGAGACGAGCAGCAGGCCCACGAGGCGGGCGATCCGGCGGAACGGTGAACGGGGCGTCGGACTCATGGCGGCGCGGTGACGAAGGATGGCGCAGTATAAGGGCCTGGACCTTCGCGGGCTTGCCAGCGCTCCGGCGAGTCCCCATCTTCCGTCGGATCACCAGGAGACCGCCGTGACCGATTCGATCGTCGAAACCCTTGCGTCCGAAGACGTGTTGCACCGCTTCATGCTCGAGAAGGCGGGCGTGCGTGGCGTGCTGGTGCGCCTCGGCGCCAGCTGGCACGAGATCGCCTCGCGTGCCGACTACCCGGCCGCCTTGCGTGACACGCTGGGCCAGGCCGTGGCCGCCAGCGCCCTGCTCACGGGCAACATCAAGTTCGAGGGCTCCCTCTCCCTGGAATTCAAGAGCCAGGGGCCGCTGCACCTGCTCTTCGCCGAATGCAGCGACAAGGGCCGCCTGCGCGGCCTCGCACGGTACGACACCAAGGCCTTGCCCGCGCGACTCGCGCTGGGTGGGCTGCCCGAGGCGATGCTGGCGATCACCATCGGCCATGCCGAGCGGGGCCGTTACCAGGGCGTCGTGGAACTGGACGATACGGAGTCGATCGGCGAGGCGCTGGAAAACTACTTCGAACGTTCGGAGCAGCTTCCCGCACGTATCCTGCTCGCCGCGAACGGCGAGCATGCGGTCGGCCTGATGCTGCAGCCCGTGCCGGGAGAGGGCGGTCACAGCGCCGCCGAGGACGACGACGAGGCCTGGTCGCGCGTGGGCCATCTCACGGCCACCCTCAGTGCCAGCGAAATGCTCGCCACGCGGCCGGAGGAATTGCTGTATCGCCTCTACCACGAGGAGTCGGTGCGCCTCTACGAACCGAAGCCGCTGGCCTTCGGCTGCACCTGCTCGCAAGAGCGCGTGGAAGGCATGCTGCGCGCGCTCGGCCGCGAGGAGGTCGAAGCCACGCTGGACGATCGCGACGGCGAGATCGAAGTGATCTGCGAGTTCTGCGCCACGCGCTACATCTTCGACCGCGTGGACGCCGAGCGCCTGCTCACCCAGGTGGAAACGCCGCCCTCGCCTTCGACCTTGCAGTAAGCGGGTCAGGCGTCCAGCGACAGCGGCGAGCCCAGCCACTTGCTGGCGGGGGCGGGCTGGGCGAAGAGGAAACCCTGGCCGAATCGGCAGCCGATCCGGCGCAGGGCGCGCATCTGGGATTCCGTCTCGATGCCTTCCGCGATCACCTGCATGCGCAGCGAATCGGCCAGGGCCTGGATCGCCCGGACCACCGCGGTGCTGTGCGCCTCGCTGTCTTCGGCGGGCAGTTCGATGACGAACGAGCGATCGATCTTCAGCGTCTCGATCGGATACTGGTGCAGGTAGCTGAGTGACGAATAGCCGGTACCGAAGTCGTCCAGCGCGATGCCCACGCCGTGGTCGCGCAGGTTCTCGAGGATGCGCTTCACCTGGGCCGGGTTCTCCAGCAGCGCGCGCTCGGTCACTTCCACGCGGATGGAGCGAGCCGGCACCTTGTGCTCGATGAGCAAGTCGAGCAGGCGCTGGTCCAGGTCGGGCGAACGGAAATGGCTACCCGACACATTGATGCTGATGAAGCCCTCGTCGCCCACCAGCGCCCGGGCCTGGCGCGCCACCTGCTCGAAGATCTGCCAGTCGATCGCCTCGGAGCAGCCGGTGTCCTCGGCCACGGAAAGGAATTCGCCCGGCGACAGCAAGCCGCGCTCGGGGTGGCGCCAGCGCAGCAGCGCTTCGTAGCCGACCACGCGGTGGTCTTCCAGGTCGACGATCGGCTGGTAGAAGGGCACGAACTCGTTGCGCGTCAGCGCGCGGCGCAGGTCGCCCTCCAGTTCCAGCAACGAAAGCGCTTCGCGGCGCAGGCGGTCGTCGAACACGGCTGCGCGGTGGCGGCCTTCGTCCTTCGCCCTGTACATGGCTGAATCGGCGTCGCGGAGCAATTCCTCCGGTCGCGTGTATTCGGGCGTGGGCAGGGCGATGCCGATCGATGCCGACGTGAAGATCTCTTTCGCGCCGAGCCGGAACGGGGTCTGCAACTGGGCGATGATGCGTTCGGCGATATGTGTCGCGGACTGCGGGTCGACGATGCCCTCGACCAGCACGGCGAATTCGTCGCCACCGAGGCGGGCCACGACGTCGCGAGTCTTCAGGCAGGCGCGGATACGGCCGCCCACCTGGAAGAGGAGATCGTCGCCGACAAGGTGACCGACCGAATCGTTGATGACCTTGAAGCGGTCGAGGTCGATGAAGAGCACCGCGAACAGGTCGGCGGGATTCTCGCGGTAATGGTTCAGCGCCTGCTCGAGCCGTTGCAGCAACAAGGTGCGGTTGGGCAGGCCGGTGAGCGAATCGTGCAGGGTCTCGTACTTGAGCCGGCGTTCGACGCGCTCGCGCTCGGCGATCTGCTCGCGCAGGTCGCGGTTGGCCAGGGCCAGCGCGCGCGTGCGCTCGGTCACCCTCCGCTCCAGGCTGGCGTAGGCCTGCTTGAGCGATTCGGTGGTGTACTTGCGCTGCAAGGCGTTGGCGATGTGGTAGCTGACGAAGGTCAGCAGTTCCTGGTCGCGCGCACTATAGGTGTGTTCGGGCGTGTAGCTCTGCACGGCCAGCACGCCCATCGACTTCTCGTTCCAGATCAGGGGCACGCCCAGCCAGTGCAGCGAACGCGCGCCGCTGGGGGAGAGCACATGATCGCGGTTGAGCCGGTCGATCTCCTCCCGGTCGGCGAGCAAGGCCTTGCCGTTGCGCAGCACGAACTCGGTCAGCCCTCGACCCAGCTCGCGCGGTTCGCGCACGCCATCCAGTTCGTCGACCGAATAGGGGAAGGTCAGCTTGTTCTGGTCTTCCGAGAGCAAGGCGATGTAGAAGTTGCGCGCATACAGCAGCCCGCCGATGACCCTGTGCACGGCGGCGTAGAAGTTCTCGATGCTGTCGGAGGTGTTGGCCAGTTCCGCGATGCGGAACAACGCCGCCTGCAGGCGTTCGCCACGCTGGCGTTGCAGGACCTGCTGGCGCAGCACGCGGTTGGCTTCGCGCAGGGCCGCCGTCCGCGTGGTGACGCGGCGCTCCAGTTCCTCGTGGGCCTGCCGGCGTTCGAGTGCCGTCTGCACATGCTGCGCCACGTAGGTGAGCAGCTCGCGGTCGTTTTCCGTGTAGTGCGTGTCGTCGCGGTAGCTCTGCACGACCAGCGCGCCGACGACGTCTTCGCCGCGTTTCATCGGCACGCCCAGCCAGTCGTCGCTGGGCGGCCCGATGGGGACGCGCGGACCGGGCAGGGTCTTCTCCAGTTCGCTGCTGGCCCCCATCATCGAACGGCCGCTCTGCAACACGTTCCAGGTGAGGGTGTTCTCGATGGCCTCGATGGTGCGGACGCCTTCGGGATCGGGAATGTCCTGGTCTTCCGTATCGACGAAATACGGGAAACGCACCGTGCGGTTCTGTGCGTCGTAAAGGACGATGAAGAAGTTCTCGGCATACATGAGGCTGCCCACGATGCCGTGCAGCGCACTCATCATGTCCTTCATGTTGTGCTCGGCGCCGGCCTGCTCGGCGATCGCGTACAGCGCGCGCTGGAGCCGCTCGGCGAGGGCGAGGCGCGAGATCGCCTCGTAGAGGTTGGCTGTTTCGGCGAGTTGGCGCAGGCGCGCCGAGGCCAGCCTGCCCAGCCAGGCGAGCATGTCGCCGCCGGCGGACAGGTCGGCGTCACTGGTCACGACCTCGAGGATTCGCTCGCTCTGTGGATCGACGGCCAGTTCGAGCACTCCCGTGGCGGCCGCGTCGCCGCTCGCCACCGGCCGCCACGCGACCTTCGCATCCGGCAGCAGGCACTGGACGAAGGCCTCGCACTCCGTGCGCACGCCCTCGGCGTCCGCGGCGCGCAGCAACCTCTCCACGGCATCCTGCAACGGCTCTACCTCGCCGTGACCGGGCGCCTGCAGGGTCGGGCTGTGGGATGGAGCGAAAGTCATCGCCTGACGAGGTTCCGGTCGTGGTCGGGTCAGTCTATATGTGTTAACGCGACCATGCGATGGGCGTGAAAGCCAATCTCACAGAGCCTGCGCCTGGGCGCCCGAGTCTCCCCTTGTCGTGGTAAACGGCAGCTAATCCGAATACTGAAGAGGGCCTCCCCGGGGTGTTAGTAAAAAGTAAAATGGTTTAGACTCGGGTCGTTCCCGTCAGGCTGAGGCGGGACCTCGGGGAACCTCAGCCGCTGCCGATAAAGACCACGATGCGCAGATCCTTACTCACCATGCTTCTGTTCATGCCGCTCGCCGCGGCAGGACAGGTCGCGCCGGTGGGTTCGGACGCCACGGCGTCCCAGCTGCTGGGCCAGCAACCGGCCTCGTCCGCCCGTCCGGACCAGGGCAGCCTGTCGTTGTGGCGCGCGCCGGATGGCCGCACGCTGTCCCTCCAGTCCGACGATCGCGCCGATCCGGCCAAGCCACTGGCCCTGCGGCCGGTGGATTCTGGCCCCTTCCTTTCCAGTGGTCTCCAGTACGACCTGGGACCGCGCGTCCAGGCCCATGCCAGCGTCAGTGGCCAGGGTTGGATCAATTCGGTGGAATCCTGCAGTGCCTCGGCAGGCAATAGCGACCGCTGCAGCACCCCTGGTGCGCCTCCGCGTATCGTCGGCAGCGAAGTGGGCGCCACCTTCCGCGGCACGGGTTACAGCGTGGGCGTCGGCGTCGGTTCCAGCCGCCCGACCGGCACGGGCGCGGCCTTGCCTCGCGTGGTGCCTGGCCTCGCCACCGCTTCGGGTTTGCCGCTCAGCGCGCTTTCTTCCAGCACCGAACTGAATGCCCATGGCCGTGTCGACCTGGGCGCACGCAGTGGCATCGACCTCGGTGCGAGCATCGGCCGCATTCGCCTGCTGCCAGGCAATCTTCTCGGTATCGGCACGGTCGACCAGAAGGCGCTGAGTTTCGGCGTCGATCGCGGTCCCTTGTCGGGTTCGATCACCGGACGCACGATGCAGCCCGAAGCCAACGCGGTGAACGGCATCAACCCGGACCGTCGCTGGAGCGCGATCGACCTCGGCGTGACATGGCGTCTGCCCTGGCGCGGTGAGTTGTCCGTCGGCGCGCAGAACGTGTGGTCGTCGGGAAATGCGCCGAGCAGTCCCGCGGGTCCGGAGCCGGACCAGTCGCGTACGCCCTACGTGCAGTACCACCAGGATCTCTGAGGCCGGAACTGCCGGCTCCGGAAAGTAGGTTCTTCGGGTGGGTTCGTTCGTTGTCACGGCTCGGCTTCGCCCTCGCATTGGTGTGTGTGGGGCAGAGCCGTCGGCCGCCACCCTCGTCGCTCCGGTTACACCGTCGCTCGGGAAGGGAAGCCGCTGCGCGGCCATGTTTGATGGCTGACGCCCCGTCGCGCCGGGCGGGGTTTTC
>Ga0182005_1001003_pt1 | contig 12096 bp, 8 predicted proteins | sample Sormic07211103_1_FD_123021 | JGI IMG/M metagenome (GOLD analysis project Ga0182005, IMG submission 123021) | Rhizosphere microbial communities from Sorghum bicolor, Mead, Nebraska, USA - 072115-103_1 MetaG | ecosystem: Host-associated > Plants > Roots > Rhizosphere | place: USA: Nebraska...
AAAAAATCCGCACGCTGACGCCGCAGCCGTTCAACGTCAATTTGTTCATCCTCGAACCGGTCCAGCCAAGCCAGGCCGAAATCGAAGCGGCGCAAGCCCTGCTGCTGCCGTTCCGCACCGCGCTCGGCCTCGGTCCGGCGGCAACGCCGCAAAAATTCAGCGAAAACTTCCAAGACCAGCTGGCGGCGCTGCTGGAAGCGGCGCCGCCGGTGGTCAGCTTTACCTTCGGCATACTCGATGCAACTACGGTGGCGCAGTTCCAGCGCAAGGGCAGCAAAGTCATCGGCACCGCCACCAGCGTCGCCGAAGCACAAGCGTGGGAACAGGCCGGCGCTGATTTCGTCTGCGTCCAGGGCGGCGAAGCAGGCGGCCACCGCGCGACTTTCCTGGGCGATATCGAGCAATCCTGCATCGGCCTGATGACCTTGATTCCGCAAGTCGCTGCCGCAATCAAAGTGCCCGTAATCGCAGCCGGCGGCATCATGGATGGCAAAGGCATCGCTGCGGCCCTGCTGCTGGGCGCGCAAGCGGCGCAGCTTGGCACCGCCTTCCTGGCGAGTCCGGAATCCGGCATCGCGCCGGCTTGGCGCGAGCAGCTGGCGAACGCCAAAGACGACAGCACGCGCATGACCCGCAGTTTCTCGGGCAGGTACGCGCGCGGCATCGTCAATACATTCATGGAACAGATGCGGCCGCATGAAAGTATGTTGCCGGCTTACCCGGTCCAGAATGCGCTGAGCGGTGAAATCCGCCAGGCCGCAGCCAAACAAGGCCGCCCGGAATTCATGTCGCTATGGGCTGGCCAGGGAGTAGCGATGACGCGTCCCATGCCGGCAGCGCAATTGGTGGCTGCACTGGCCGCTGAACTGCAAGCGGCCAGCCATCGCTAAGCGCGGAAAGAAACCACTTGAATAAAAACCCGCAAGCCACGGCAACCGAGACGGGCCAGGGACGAGCGGCCTGGCGCATAGCGCTGGCCGGATTGCTGGCCCTGGCGGTGGCGATGGGCATCGGCCGCTTCGCCTTCACGCCGCTGCTGCCGATGATGCTGCACGACGGCGTGATCGACCTGGCCGCCGGCGGCTGGCTGGCCACCGCCAACTATATCGGCTACCTGATCGGCGCCCTGCTCTGCATGGTGCTGCGGGTCAACGCCACCCGCGGCATCAAGATCGGGCTGGCCAGCACGGTACTGCTGACATTGGTAATGGGAGTGCTGCAGTCGCCCATGCTATGGCTGCTGCTGCGCACGCTGGCGGGCATTGCCAGCGCCTGTGTGTTCGTGTTCGCATCCGGCTGGTGTTTGCAACGCCTGGCGCAATTGCAGGCGCCGGCTTTGGGCGGCGTCATTTATTGCGGTCCCGGCCTCGGCATCCTGATCACCGGGCTGGCGACCAGCGCCATGGTGAACCAGCATTGGCGCGCTGAACATGGCTGGCTGCTGTATGGATTGCTGGCCTTGATATTGACCGCGCTGGTATGGTCCACCTTCTCGGGATCGACAGCTACGGCGGGCGCGCCGTCGCCGGCAGCGCATGGACTGGAGCCGGCCCAGGTGGTGCGCCAGACGCGCGGCCTGATCCTCGCTTATGCGCTGGCCGGCTTCGGCTACATCATCACCGCCACCTTCCTGCCGGTGATCGCACGCCAGGCGCTGCCGGGCTCGAACTGGCCGGATCTGTTCTGGCCCCTGTTCGGCATCTGCGTCGCCATCGGCGCCTTGCTGGCGACCCGGCTGCCGACGCACTGGGACAATCGTTTGCTGCTCGCCACATGTTACCTGCTGCAAGCATGCGGCATCCTGGTCGGCCTGGCCTCTCCGAGCGTGGCCGGTTTTGCGCTGGGCAGCATCTTGCTCGGCTTGCCGTTCACCGCGATTACCTTATTTGCGATGCGCGACGCCCGCCGCCTGCGCGGCGACCACGCACGCAGCCTGATGGGATTGCTGACCGCAACCTATGGCGTGGGACAAATCATCGGGCCGCCGCTGGCGACGCGCCTGGTGCAAGGCAGCGGCAATTTCAGCTCGTCGCTGGGCACGGCGGCGCTGGCGCTGCTGGCCGGCGCCGCCTTGCTGGGCGCGATGTACAGGTACCGCGGCAAACCGGCCGCCTGACGCCTACTCCCCGGAAAATTCGGCGGCCGCCTTGGCCGTCCAGAGCGCCTTGTTATAGCTAGGGAACGGCTGATCGTAACTGTCGACTGCGCCATCCTCGCCGACGAAATGCGTCCACCAGTCGGCGTCGTCCTGCACCAGGACGATATCGCCGGCGCGGCAATGGTCGGCGATTGCTTCACCTGCAGCCAGCGTCACTATCCTGGTCTTCCTGTGCTTGATGACGGTAGGCACTGCGATCAGCGGAACGCAGGTTCGCTGAAGCTGCGCAGCTTGCGGCTGTGCAGCTGCTCGACGCCTTGATGGCGCAGCAGTTCGAGCGCCTTGATGCCGATCTTCAGATGCTGGTTGACGCGCTGTTCATAGAAACGGTTGGCCATGCCGGGCAGTTTGATTTCGCCATGCAAGGGCTTGTCCGAGACGCACAGCAAGGTGCCGTAAGGAACCCGGAAGCGGAAACCGTTGGCGGCCACCGTCGCGCTTTCCATGTCCAGCGCAATCGCCCGGCTTTGATTGAAGCGCAGCAGAGGCTTGCGGTGGTCGCGCAGCTCCCAGTTGCGGTCATCGATAGACGCTACCGTGCCGGTGCGCATGATGCGCTTGAGTTCATATCCTTCCAGCTGGGTGATGGCAGCCACTGCATCCTGCAGGGCCAGCTGCACCTCGGCCAGCGCCGGCACCGGCACCCACAGGGGCAAGTCGTCGTCCAGCACGTGATCGTCGCGCACATAAGCGTGCGCCAGGACGTAGTCGCCCATGCGCTGCGAGGTCGACAGGCCGGCGCAATGGCCCAGCATGATCCAGCCGTGCGGACGCAGCACCGCCACATGGTCGGTGATGGTCTTGGCGTTCGAGGGACCGACGCCGATGTTGATCAGCGTGATGCCGGAGCCGTCGGCCCGCTGCAAATGATAGGCCGGCATCTGCGGCTGGCGCGCCGGCGCGACGCCGGTCAGCGCACGGTCGGCAGGCAGGTCGTCGAGGTTGGCGTTCCAGGTGGTCAGGTCGCCCGGTTCGACGAAGGCCGTGTATTGCTGGCGGTAGGCGCGCAGCTCGGGATCGCTGCTGGCTTGCATCAGCTCGCGTCCCATGCGGATGAATTCATCGACGTAGAACGCGTAGTTGGTAAACAGCACGTAGCGCTGGAAACGGTCGGGCGAGGTCGCCGTATAGTGCTTCAGGCGGTGCAGCGAATAATCGATGCGCGGCGCGGTAAACAAAGCCAGCGGATGCGGATCGCCCGGCAGTTCTTCCAGCGTGCCGTTGACGATGCGGTCGTCCATGGTCGCCAGGTTCGGCAGGTCGAACACATCCGGCAACGTCCGCAAGTGGTCAGGATCGAGATTGCCCTCGACATGGATGCCTTCCGGGAAGGCGAAATGCACCGGGATCGGCATGTCGCTGACGCCGATTTCGAGCGGCACATCGTGATTGTCGCGCAGCAGCTTGAACTGGCTGACCAGGTAATTGGTGTACAGCGACGGCCGCGTCAGCGTAGTCTGGTAGACGCCGGGGCCGTACACGAAACCGAAGGAATGGCGGGTATCGGCGCGGGTGTTGAATTCGGTGGTCACCCGTACAAACGGGTAGCAGGCGCGCACCCGCTCGGTCATCACTTCGCCGTTGGCAAAACGCTTGAAAGCCTCGCGCAGCAAGGCGGTGTGATGTTCATAGATTTCATGCACGCGGGCGACGGCGGCATGGGGGTCGGTGAATTGCTCAGTCGGGAACATTGAATCTCCGTAGCGATATCTGTACGCCAGGATCGCTGGCGTCATGGTCCGGACATATTTATCCGGACCTTACAGTTCAATTCTACTGGGATTGGAGCGAGATTGCGAAACTAAAGCCAAGCCGATGCCACTACTTGAGCAAATCGTACTTGCCGCCCTTTTCTATCGCACGCTGATACGCCGGCCGCGCATGGATGCGCTGCAGGAAAGCGGACAGCCTGGGCCGGCTGGCGTCCAGGCCGCCACGCGATTGCGACGCTTCCAGCGGGAAGCTCATCTGGATGTCGGCGGCGCTGAATTCTTCGCCGGCAAACCAGGTCGATTTGCCCAGCTCTGCTTCCAGGAAATCCAGGTGCGTCTTGAGTTGCGGATCGATGTAGTTGCGCTGCACGCCGTTAGCAATGGAACGCGCCAGCGGCCGCAGCAGGGCCGGCATGGGCGGCCGGTCCAGGCGGCCGAAGACCAGCTTCATCAGCAAAGGCGGCATGGCCGAACCTTCAGCGTAATGCAGCCAATACGTGTAGTGCAGGCGGTCCTTGCTGCCGGCGGCCGGCACCAGGCGGCCATCGCCGTATTACTGCACCAGGTATTCGATGATCGCGCCGGATTCGGCGATCGTGTTGTCGCCGTCGGTGATCACCGGCGATTTTCCCAAGGGATGGACCGCCTTCAGCGAAGGCGGCGCCAGCATGGTTTTCGGATCGCGCTGGTAAGGCTTGATTGCATAATCCAGCCCCAGCTCTTCGAGCAGCCACAGCACGCGCTGCGAACGGGAATTGTTGAGATGGTGGACGATGATCATGGTCGGCAAGCCCGGTCAGGTGGATGGGAAAACTGCAATCCCGCTAGCGTAACCGATTTGCCGCCGATGATCTAAACCCGCGTCGGGTTCAGCAAACCCTGGCATGTCGCGCGCTGCGCATCGGCCGCCGGCAGCTTGGCGCACACCGTATCGAGCTGCTGGCGCAGTCGTCCCAGCACCGCCTGGTGCTTGCCGTCGCCATTCCAGGCATTGAGTTTTTGCCCGAGGCGCTCCAGCACCGAACGGTTACGCTCGTAAAACGCATTCTGGGTGCCGCCCAGTTCTTGCAGCACGCCATGCGCGACCTTTTCTATGCGCCCTTCGTCTTGCGGCGCCAGTTCCAGCAAACCCGACAGGTACGCGACACCCCATTGCAGGCGCGTCGCCGGTCCCTGCGCCGCCTGGTAAGCCTGTTCATACCAGTTGACGGCGCCGCTCTTGTCGCCGCGCTTCTTGGCGTTCGACGCCAGGCTGAGCATGAAGTAATACGGCGCATGCGAACGCTTCAGCTCGGCCTTGAGCAAGCTGTCCGAATCGTCCAGCAAACCGGCATCGCTCAAGGCATGGGCGCCGGCGTTGATCACCGATTGCCGTTCATAGGCATCGGTAGTGGCGCTATCTGCTTGCGCTACCCGTTGCCGCACGTCTTTCAGCAAAGCCGGCGCCAACGCGCCTTCCGGCGTGTCGATGCGCGCCAGCGACACTTGCGCCGCCAGCGCCCCCAGGCGATCGGTCTTGGACAGTGTGCCGTCGCCGGACAAGCGCTGCGCAGCGCTGTTCCAGGCGGCGATCAGCTTGGCCCGGGACGGCGATTTCGGCACGGTCGCCAGCTGCACCAGGTCAGCCGGATAGTTGGTCAGGATATCCATGTTCTCGCGCGCGGTATGGACATCGCTCACCGCTTTGGTCAGGCGTGCGGCAGCCGCCGTCTTGTCGACGCCGGCTGCGGCATCGCCGGGCTTGGTCGCAGCCGCCACCAGCGCGCTCAAGGCCAGCCGGTTGGCGCTGTCGCCGGGAGGACAAGCCGCCGCCAGCTTGTTCAAGGCAGGCACCAGTTCCTTGCCGCTGACCAGCTGTTGTTCGTCGGTATCCCAAGAGTAGTAAGCCAGCAGGCGCCACTCGTCCGCCGTCAGCTTGCCGCCGCTGAGCGCGGCCTGCAAGGTTTGCTTGACCGGGCGGTTGGCGCTGATGCCGAGCGTCAGCGTCTGCAGGTAGCGGTCGGCGTCGACTTCGCCCGGCAAACGGGTAATTTCGGTGCCGTCCGGCTTGAACAGGATCATGGTCGGATAGCCGCGCACCTTGAAGCGCTCGCCGAGTTTCTGGGCGCCGGCGCTATCGCCGTCGATATGCACCGGAACAAAAAACCGCGAGCGCTCGATGAATCCCTGCCGGTTGAAAATCGTGGCCTTGACCTGGTTGCACGGCGGGCACCAGCTTGCGCCCCAATACAGGAACAAGGGCTTGTTATGCGCTTTGGCGAAAGCAAAAGCGGCATCGACGTCGCCGTCGTACCAGCCGATGCCGTCGGCAGCTGCCGCAGCGGCGGGCTTGGATTCGGCGGCCGCCAGCGCCATGGCCGGGGCGGCGCACATCAGCGTGGCGAATATTGCGGCAACGGCGGAGGCGGATAAGGTCTTCATCTTGTACTCATGTGGATAGTTGAAGCCGCATAGGGGCAGGCCAAACCCGCCCCTATGCGGCCATGAACGCTATATCACGAACCAAAGTGGTAATTGAATTCCAGCCATCCCTGGCGGCCATAGGGATTGTAGTTACCGGTAGGATAATACGGCCAACCGGCGGTATTGTCTTGCTTCACCGAATTGAGCACATTGTTGACGATCAGCGCCACCGACGCCCGCGGGGTGATCTGGTAGCTGGCGCTCAGGTTGACCAGCGCGAACGGCGAGATGCGGCGGGTCTGGTCGGCGCTGGGCAAGCTGCCGTAGCGCGTGACTTGCACGGTGCCGGTCCATTTGTCGCGCAGCCAGGTGACGCTGGCGTTGACCTTGGAGCCCCAGTCCGGATTGGTCAGCGAATTCAGCAAGTCCTGGTCAGGATCGCTGGCAAACTGCCGGTAGTGGTGGCTGAGCACCTTGGTGTAATTCGCCTTCAGCAGGAAATCGCCGGCGCCGCCTGCCTTGATCCGCCATTTACCGCTCACATCCAGGCCGCTGGTGCGCTCCTGCGCGGCATTGATCGGATTGACCAGGATATCCTGGATAGCGTTAGGATTGAAAATCGCATTGGCCGGGTTGCGCTGCACCCGCCTCAGCGCATCGACGCAGGTCGGCGAATTGATGTCCAGCTGTCCTGCACGGCAATTCGCTTCATTGCGCAAGATGAGGTCGGGGTCGAGGTTGGTGACCAGGTTGTCGATCTGGATGCGCCAGAAATCGGCCGATATGTCGAAGCTGGAGCTGGGCGACCACACCACGCCATAACTCCATGATTTGCCGTTCTCGGATTTCAGGTCCTTGCTGCCGGTCTGGACATAGTTCGCGCCCGGCGAATAATTATTGAATTCGCAGCCGGCCAGCGGCTGTCCGGCCTGCTGGCAGCGGTAATAATCGGTAGTCGACGAATAGTAGCCGCGGGTGGTGGACGCATAGATGTAATTCATGTCCGGCGCGCGGAAGCTGGTCGCGTAGTTCCCGCGGAACAGCAGGGTCTTCACGGGACGGAATTCAAGCCCGGTGTTGTAGGTGAACTTGCCGTCGTTGCGGCCGGCAAAATTGTATTCGTCGTAACGTCCGGCGACGGTGGCGACCAATTCCTTGAGAATCGGTATGTTCAGCTCCGCGCCCAGCGCATAGCGCTTGCGCGAGCCGCTGGCGCCGTCGGCGGTTGCCTGGTTATAGAACACGCCCTGGTTGATCTGCGGATCGGGCGTGTTGCTGAAACCCTGGCTGCCGAACTCGGTCACCGCCGCCAGGCGCACCGGCCCGGCCGGCAAATTGAACAGTTCGCCGTTGGCGCTCAGGCTCAAGGTCTGGGTCCAGGATTTATCGCGGCTGGTTGCCTTGCCGGTGATCGAATTGAACTGGTCCGGGGTCAAGGGCTGCGACAACCTGCCAGGATCGGGCGCATAAATGGCGACGCCGTCGGCGTCGTAGCCGAGCCGCGGGCCGAGGAAAAAGCTGTCGACGTTATTCCGCAGCAAAGGCGTGGTCTTGCGGCTGGTATAGGCGGAGATGTTGTAGGCCGCTTCATAGTTCCAGTTGCTGGTCGATGGAATATCGCCGCGCATGCCCACCGTCAGGTTGCCGGCGACGTCGTTCCAGCGGCGGTTGAAGCGGGTCGCGCCGCCGATTTCTTCCGGTGAAATCCGGCGTGACCAGCTTTCGTTGGCGCCGCTGTTCTGGTTGAAGAAATAACTGTTGCCGACCGCTTCGGAAGTCCAGCTCGGGCCGCGCGTATTATTTTGCGTCGAGTTAAATCCCAGCATCAGGTCGCCGAATATTTCTGTCTTGGGGGTCAGCTGGTAACTCAGGCTGCCGAACAGGTTTTCGCTCTCGTTCTGGGTCATGGTGGTCCAGTAGGCGGGCTGGGCCTTGCCGCTGCCGCAATACGCGCCGGATTTCGACTGCACCCTGACGACGCTGTCGTAGAACAGATTGCCGAGCTGGCTGCAGGTCGCACCCGGATCGACATATTTCCCGGTGTCGACGTTCTGCCGCGACAGGATGCGGGTCGGGGTGGCGCCGCCGGCCGTGGTGGACGACATGAAATCGCGCTGGCGGCTCCAGATCGGATCGGTGCGGCTCAGCTCCACGCCGAACACCCCGCTCAGGTTGCCGCTGCTGCCGCCGCCGGTCAGCTGGATGCGCTGGTTGGCGCCGCCGCCATCCTTGGTGCCGCCGGCCTTGATGTTGAAATCGAAACCGCTGACCTGTTTTTTGGTGATGATGTTGACCACGCCGGCAATCGCATCCGATCCGTAGATGGCCGACGCGCCGCTGTTCAATATCTCGATACGGTCCACCAGCGCCGACGGGATATTCGCCAGGTTGACGAAGTTGACCGAGCCGTCATAGGCCACCGGATAGTCGGCGATGCGCCTGCCGTTGAACAAGATCAGCGTATGGTTCGGCCCCAGCCCGCGCAGGCTGATGGTATTGGCGGCCGGAGTGAAGGTGTTGCCGAAGTCGGCGCCCTGCGTCATGCCGGTATTCTGGGTCTGAGAACTGAGGGCGTCGAACACGTTGCGGTAGCCTTGCTTCTCGATGTCCTCGCCGGTGATCACCGTGACGCTGGTCGGACCTTCCTTGCTGGCGCGCGGAATGCGGGAGCCGGTGACCAGCACCGGTTTCGTGCCGCCGGCTGCGGCATCGCCATCCGCAGCCTGGGCAAAGGCTGTCAGATAAGAGTTTGGTATTGCATACGCGACCAGCAGCGCCAGCGCGGTTTGCGCCGGCAGGGTTTTGAATCTGTGCATGTATTGCTATTCCTTCCCATGTATTCTTTTGTAAAGAACTGTTGCGTTCTTTAATGGGAGACGAGAATATAGTAGACGGACGGCAATACAAACTGATGGTTTTACATATCCATATGCGCTGTGTGTCGATAGCACGGTACGCCGGACGAAGCGCGCGTACGAATTACTTCAGGATTTTCCGGGCAGCGGCGATGATCTGCCGCGACAGGTTTTCCATGCGCGGCGACTGCACCTTCCAGGTATGCCAGTACAACGCCAGTTCAAGCGGCCTGGACGGCGCCAGATGGGCCATTTCATTTTTGCCGGCGCTAGCCTTGATCAGCAGTTCCGGCACCATGCCGTAACCAAGGCCGTAACGGATCGCATTGAAATGCGATGCGGCGCCGGGCACGTAATGGCAAGGGTAAGCTCCCTCCGGCAGGCCCAGCCGGTCCAGCAAGAAGGAAGACTGCAAAGTGTCTTTATGGGTATAGGCCACTACCGGCGCGCTGCGCGCCGCCTTGCGCGTCAGGCCGTCGGCGAACCATCGCTCGCGAAACGCCTCGGCCGCCACCAGCCAGTAGCGCATCACTCCCAATAATTCCGCCGAACAGCCGCGCATCGGTTTCGGTTCGGTGCTGATGCAGCCTATGGCCAGGCCGGTCTCCAGCAAGGTGTAAGTGTGGTCCTGGTCTTCCACGGTCAGGTCGAGCAGCACTTTTTCGCGTATCAACACATCCGACAAGGCCGGAAAAAACCATGTGCCGATCGAATCGGCATTCAACGCCAGCACCAGTGTCAGAGGCGCATCCTGCTCCACCGCCAGCTCTGCCGCCAGGTCCGCTTCCAGCAATTGCGCGCGCTTCAGGTATTGCATCAGCCGCTGCCCGGTGCGAGTGGCGCGCGCGGGACGGCTGCGCACGATCAAGGCATTGCCCAGCATGCTTTCCAGCGCGTGCACGCGCTGCGATATCGCCGGCGACGTCAGGTGCAGCCGCAACGCCGCCTGCTCGAAGCTGCCGGTTTCTATCACCGCGCGAAAGGCTTCGGTGTGCTTCGGATTCAAGTTCATTCGATGTTTCCTTTATATCTCTTAATAAGAAATATTTATCATTCATTAATAATACTTAATTTTATTAAACCCATGTCTTATTGAATGCACAATCCCCGCTCCCATCCAATCCGCAGCCGCCGACGATCCGTGATCGGCGGCGCCGGCCCCAAGTCGCAGGAGCATCCATGAGGCAGCTTGCCGAACAACCGAAATCGCGCCTGGTCCGCCGTCTCAAATTCACGCTGGGCCTGGTTCTCGGGTTAACGCTGGCCGCCAGCCTCGCGCTTGGCTATTGGCTGCGGCAAGCGTGGCAGCAGCTTCCCGCGGTCGATCACCTGGCGCAATACAGTCCGGCATTGCCATTGCGGATCTACTCCAGCGAAGGTGTGCTGCTGGCGGAATACGGCGAGGAGCGCCGCGAGTTCCTGCCTATCGCCCAGATTCCCCTGCGCATGCGCCAGGCGCTGCTGGCAATCGAAGACGCGCGCTTCTACCAGCACGGCGCCGTCGATTTCACCGGCCTGCTGCGCGCCACGCTGGCCAATGCCGTCAGCGGCCAGCATGGCCAGGGCGCCAGCACGATCACCATGCAAGTAGCGCGCGGTTTCTTTTTGACGCGCGAAAAAACCGTGCAGCGCAAGCTGATGGAAATACTGCTGGCTTACAAACTGGAACAGCAGTACAGCAAGGACAAGCTGCTGGAGCTGTACATGAACCAGATCTACCTGGGCGAACGGTCTTATGGCTTTGCCGCTGCATCCAATATCTATTTCGACAAGCCGCTGGAACAGCTGAGCACGGCCGAGGCGGCGATGCTGGCCGGCTTGCCCAAGGCGCCCTCCGCCTACAATCCGGTAGCCAATCCGCAGCGGGCGCAGATGCGCCAGCAATATATTCTGCAGCGCATGCTGGCGCTCGGCGATATCACGCAAGAAGAATTCCAGCAGGCCATGGCAGAGAAACTGGTGCTCAACGCCAGCCGCAACAGCTCCATCCGGGAAGCGGCCTACGTCGTGGAAGAAGCCAGGCAGATGGTGGTGCAAGCTTATCAGGAGCGTGCTTACACCATGGGGCTGGATGTCGTCACCACAATCCAGATGGCGCAGCAACTGGCCGCCGACAAGCATCTGCGCACGGGATTGCTGGACGCCCAGGCGCGCAGAGGATATCGCGGCCCTGAAGCGCGGCTGCCCGCAGCGGAAAACCATGGCTGGCAAGACAGCGCCCGCGCATTGCTGGCGCCGTATCCCGACAGCGGCGAGTTGCGCGCGGCAATCGTCACCGCCGTGGCGCCGAAGCAGATTACAGCCGTGCTGCGCGACGGCCGATCGCTGCAAGCAAGCTTGCTTGATCCGCGCATCGCCGGCGGCTGGGCCAAGCTGCCGGCTGAAGGCAAGCGCAGCATCGCCGCGGGTGCGGTGATCAGGGTTTACCAGGACGGCTCGCAGCGCTGGCTGCTCAGCCAGCTGCCGGAAATGGAAGGCGCGCTGGTCTCGCTCGACGCCCAGAGCGGCGATATCCTGGCGCTTGCCGGCGGTTTCGATTTTTTCCGCAACCCCTTCGACCACGCGCTGCAGGCCTTCCGCCAGCCAGGGTCGAGTTTCAAGCCCTTTGTCTATTCCGCGGCACTGGAAAAAGGATATTTCCCCGGCACCATGGTGGACGATACCCAGCGCCTCCTGCTGCCGCAGGAAACCGGCGCCCGCGCCTGGCGGCCGCGTAATTACGGCAACAACTATGAGGGTTTCATTACCGTCAGGCGCGGCCTGATGCGCTCCAAGAACCTGGTCGCAGTGAGCCTGATGCAAGCTGCCGGCGCCGGCTATGTACAGGGCTTCGCGACACAGTTCGGTTTCCTGCCGGAACGCAATCCTGCTTCCCTGCCGCTGGCGCTCGGCGCCGGCGCCGTGACGCCGCTGCAGCTGGCCCAGTCTTATGCGGTGTTCGCCAACGGCGGTTATCACCTGGCTCCCA
>Ga0182005_1001008_pt1 | contig 12046 bp, 11 predicted proteins | sample Sormic07211103_1_FD_123021 | JGI IMG/M metagenome (GOLD analysis project Ga0182005, IMG submission 123021) | Rhizosphere microbial communities from Sorghum bicolor, Mead, Nebraska, USA - 072115-103_1 MetaG | ecosystem: Host-associated > Plants > Roots > Rhizosphere | place: USA: Nebraska...
CCCATAAAAAACAGAAACCAGTCGCCGAATCGAGAACCAGTCTTACCATGAACACTATCCCCCCTACTCAGCTAGCAGAAGTACGATAACAAGGAGCACAGCGGCCAGGACTTGACGGATAGAATTGTCCTTACAGTTCGGTCCCCAACGCGTCGACGCCTCACCTCTTCCAACCTGCCCCCCCCCTCACGTTTAAACGCTGGGTTCTTTATTAGCCATCGCCCTGAGAACAGCCACAGGCATGCGCCTGCGCGCCCTGTACACACATTTCTCAAACCAAGCGACTGCTTCATGAGGTGAAGCCTGCCTAAGCAGCCCCAGGCGATAAAGCCGGCCTGCCCTAGCCTCCGGCGACCCTACGGTAAGCGTACACTGAAGTTACTTTGCGTGATTACTCGAGCATCGACCATGCCGAATATGCACAAAGAGGTTGATCGCACTATGATTAGACAAGTTCAAGCCTGATAATGGCTTGGATATCGATACTTTAGATAGGATCTATAATGCGCAGCCATGTAACTTGCTATGTGTTACTTGTTTCACCCCTTTTCATGCTGTGCCAGCCAGTACACGCATCCGCGTGGGAAATCTGCAGTTTGGAACTTCGTATCACTGATGTATTAAAGCGTCCATACCCACAGTTACAGGCCCAGATCCTGACGGTAAGCCACACATCGGTCACGGCGGAATGTCCAGAAGCGGGGGCAATCATCACTTTCAAACCGGAAACTACTGACTACCAAAGCGAACTCCCACGCCGGCAGTGGCCCAGAAATGGCCAAACGGTGCACATTAACTACCGGTATTTGGATGGTGTATGCATGGGAGATGGTCATGATTATGGGTGCCGTATTAAACATTACCCATTGGTTGGCACTTGAATGGAAAGCGCTTATCTAGTTAGTTTACGCAAGTTGAGCGGGCACCCACTGATGTGGCAGCCCCCCCCCCGATCTCACCGGCCCGCTGCGTTGGGAAGCGCGTCGGCACATTTTTGAGATAGGCACACGGATCCCGTGCTGATTGGATCAAACTCATGATCGCGGCTGCCCGCTTGTCGCTGAGCAGTGACCCGGCGAACAACCAATTCGATCGTCCATGCACCCACAGCTTTATTTGATTTTCGACCGTATTATCATCTATGGGTACAGCGCCGTCCTCGATATATTGAGTCAGTGCTATCCAGCGCCCGAGGCTGTAATCCAGCACTTTGGTCATAGCCGCCCCTTCAGGCACCAATTCACGCTGTACCAGCGCCCAAGCATGCGGCGCTTCGCTGAGAGAGGCGCTTTTTCTTGGCGTATTCGCCAACGATTTGCATCGCCCATCTCCTTCACTTGCCGTTCAATCTCGTACTACCCGCCAATTGAGTGCAACGCCTGCGCTACCAGTTGGCTTTTGTTCGTCGCGTGCAGATCGCGCATCGTTCAGGCTAGGGCGACTGTGTTTGGCTTAGCGGCTTAGCGTACCTTGAAATTCCTTTTCTGAGCCGCCCCCGACAATGTACTGGCTAAGCTCGCGGGGGGGGGGGGCAACGGCACACATTACGGATACGCGCACAAGAGCAAGGTAGGGGACTGACTGTTACACTGGCAGCCCCTCACGTGCATGGCGCATGCTTGAACATGCAATGGAATGACCTGGTTATCAACGGTAAGACATTGAGCATGTCGCACATGCAGCCGTTCGAGTTGACGTTCGAGGTCGCTGCTGAAGCCTTAACGGTGAAATTCGAGTTTGGCTTCCATTGCTTCACTGATGAAAAAGGCTACGGTGAAAAGCTCAATCACAAAGGCGAGCAGCGCTATTTCTGCCCGTCACGCTATCACTGTAGCAACCAGTTGCGCGACTACATCGAACGGCGTTTTTTCAAGGGGGGCTGTGCCCCCACAACAGTAAAAACGGCGGTGGTCAACGCTATTTCTGTTTGGATCTGCACGACAACGCGATCTTTTTTTCGATCAGCAAACGGGGTTCGGGGAGCAACGGAACCGAAAGTGCACTTAAGCCTAGCGCCTACCCGAAAACCCTTGTGCTGTCTGGGTAGTTCGATCAAACCACCGTTTTATCGGACCGCTGCAGGAATAATTTGGAATGGCTGAAAACACTCGAAAAAGAGGTGTCGAAAACTCGTTTCGCTAATCAAAGTCTGTAAATCCAAAGCTTTGGATGAGCAAGTAGAACTTTAACCATGACTTACGTTGGTTTTTGGGTCCATTGCTCCCAAACCCTCTAAAAATAGTCCGCTGGTATTGCGAAACCTCTTAGAGTGTCATTTCGCCCCGGGCGGGACCGCCCCCTGAAAGGGCTCGGTAGCTCGCGCCCTCTTTGGTCATCGCTATAGTTAGTCATTATCAGCACGGCCAGGGGCAATTGATCAGATGTCGACAGACACGTTTCTTGCGAGCTTCGGCATGGTCGGAGTACGGATTATCGACTCGTACGGCCTCAACTCGCGCCGCTTTGCTTCACACTTGGAATTGCCACACCAGGCGGACGCTAGTAACAATACGCGCTTGCCGACCTCGTTGACGCCGGCTTTATGCGTGCCTTGGCGTTGATCCCCGATCCAGCGTTTGGCCTGCGCGCTGCCGAGTGCTGGCACCCTTCCGATTTGCAAGCACTGGGTTACGCCTGGCTCTCCAGCGGCTCACTGCTCACGGCGCTTAATCGTCTGCAACGATACATAGGTATTTTTGCCGGCCGGGCCGCATTGGCGTGTACCGAAAACGACGAAGGGGTCTGTCTAACCTATGACAGCGGTCGGGGCAATACCGAGTTGGGGCATGCCATGGCCGATTTTGCCCTTTCGCTGATTATTGGCATGTGTCGGACAAACCTTCGCGGCCCATTGCCTCTGTGCTCGGTTCACCTCAAGCGACCCTGCCCTAGCGACCGTTCACCCTACGAACGCTTTTTCGAGTGTGAAGTGGTTTTCGAGGCCGACAACGATAGCTTTGTCTTACCCTGGAACGTGCTGAATCGAACACTGCCCACCGCGAATGCCGAATTTGCTCAATTCTTTGATGACATTCTCGTCAGTGAGTTAACCAGGTTGTCAGGTTCCGACTTGCTGATGCGCTGTCGGAGGTTTCTCCTGGAGAACATGTCGTCAGGTGAACCCAGTGAGGATCGTTTGGCCGAGGCGATGGCCATGAGTCGGCGAACGCTGCAACGCAAGCTCGCGGAACGTGGCGTGAGTTATAGGATTCTTTTAGACCGGCTTCGTCACGACCTGGCGCAGCGACACCTCATGACGTCGTCAATCTCGGTGACGGAAATTGGATTTCTACTTGGGTTTTCCGAGCAAAGTGCATTCGCGCGGGCCTTTAAACGATGGCAGGGAGTCTCCCCGTCGGATTTCCGTGCCCAGCAGGCGTCTCAATAGGATCACAGAAGTTGAGTTTTGAGGGGGTCATCAACTAACGTCATCGGCACCAGATCACAGAGGTATCCGTAGGGCGCTTTATCGGCAAACGGCGGGTGAAAGATCTTAAGGAGCTGGTGAAGCGCTCTACGATTCGTACTCACATCACAGTTCCATACAACGATCACTCGTAATACATCGAAAATGTTGCGAGAGCCTGAACCTGCCCAGGGGAGTTGGTGGTCGCGGTTTTGTAATACTGCGCCACCAGTGGGATGCTGACCGGTTGGTTGTTGCTAATGCTTGTGGCTACCAACGTCTTGGTAGACAGGGGTAGGGGCGATTTGGCCCCGGCGCCGGCTAGGATCTGGATACCCACGCCCGTTGCCATCCCAGAGCCAGTGGAATTGTTCAGTACGCCAGCGGGTTGCGAGTACACCGACGAGATCCCATCGATCTGGTAGGACACCTTAATGCCAGTGTTGCATGTTAACGCAATGTTAAATTCGGTCGGATTAAAGGTGGCACCCACAGATTTACCGGTGAGAGAGGCCATAATTAGACTAGGTAAAGCCACAGCCACGTTTTGAGTGTCAACAGTACACGCACTGGCAATGATGCTGGTAGTTCCATTGATTTGCAGGTACTGATATGAATAAGGATTCTGAAGGATGCCGGCTCCGGAGTCGCTCATCACCGCCCTTGCTACGTTAGCATTTCCGAATGTTAATGCCCCAGTGTTTACGGGGCCGGTGATCACGAGGTCAAACCCAAACCCTTGAGAAATTGGTACATTATTATAAGGGCCTTGTTTATTGTTTAAGTTTGGATAGGCGGGAATATATTGTGAAGTACCGGCATTCGCCCACATGCGAACGCCTATGCCCGCGACATTCGTTGCATAGGCATTCGGCACCGCGGTTGAAGTCATTGCATTAACAAGTTGGACATACGTGTAGAATGAAGGTGAACAGTTCGACGCGCTAGCATAGGGGCCGCCGGAATTGTTCCAGGGCTGGGTATAAATCACGGTGCCCACCGCGGCATTACGCTTTACCGACAGTGTCGCCGGCAGCGCCCATACTACGGGACCTGAAACAGACGGACTTATAGTGCAGGATGCAGACACTTTGGAGCTCAATACCCCCATAATAACTAGGGAAAGCGCGATATAAAGAGTATTATTTTTCATCGTTCGACCCCTTAAACACTTCATTCAATACATCTTGCCTGAGAAACAATAATTTCCGTCGATCCAGGGTTATTTTCCGCTGGCAGTTGATAAGGTAACTGGCATAACCGCTGATTCTCCTTGGTCAAAGCCGCGGTCAACATTCCACTGCTGCCCTTCAGTCCGCGTGCGAGAACCCGCCCTCCTTGTGCGACTGTGCCCACAATCTGACCAGCGGCATCGCGTATTTCAACGCCAAATGGCAGAAACTTTCCGTCGGCCTGTCGAGTCTCAATAATAGCGGTACGTCCTGTGTTTTCGGTTTCGAATTTCAGCTTGACCACCGCTCCGACGGTCGGTGCCACTTGTTGCATGGTAGATTTCAAATCGATGTTGACCGGCAACCCCTGCGGGTCAATTTCAATTCTATTCCGCGCAAAGGGTGTCAAATTGGAAACCACCGCATGTCCCCACGGATCAACCCGCAACCCACTGCCATTGACCACACGAGCGCCGACGGCGTCCTTAGCTTCCACCACGGCTATGGTATCGCCCATGCTCGGGGTAAGCACTACGCCACCATCATAAGCCAGCACTCCGCCGGACATGCCAACACTCATTTGCCTGTAGTTACTGTTTTTGCTTGCACTGGCACTCACGGTCGTCATGGGTGAGACATAGGAGGCATTTCCCCCAAGACTCGTTGCGCGCGAGGTGTCGCCTCCGCCACTACGGCCTGTGTTAACGCCATAGGAAAGCTGGTTATCCTTGCCCAGAGTGCCTGTCAGTGTTTCCTGTAAACTGCTTGCCCCTGAAGAGTCGCGCTGCACTTGTGTCGATGAGTAAGGTGCACGCGGGCTATTACCCAGCGGAACGGCGACGGTAAACAGTACTTGGTTGTCCCAATTCGAAGTATTCACGTTCAACTGGCGGGACAACGCGACGCCATAATTGACGCGCTTATAGTGGTTGTTATACCCCGCCTGAGTCTGTGTATCACGCCCGCTGCGATCCCAGTAGTTCTGGGTCGAGCCCGAAAGGTAAAAACTGCCCCATCCTGGAGCCAACGACTGGTTGATGGTGGCCTGTAGCTTTCCTCGCTGGACTCCCCCGAGAGCCCCATCCAAATCGTGATCATCAAAATCTTGTAAACGCGCGGCATCGGCAAAATTCAGATAGCCCTCACTGGAATATCGATAAGCCGCCACCGTCAGGTTCGTATTGGTGGGCTCGAGCAGTTTGCTGTAGCTCACCCGCGCACTTTCGCCTTTACGGCTGGGCTCATTGGTAAGCTGCGTGTTGGCATGCGTGATATCAGCACTGATTGCGCCGTAGTCGGTGTTCAATGCTGCGCCAACCACCGCCGCCCCATAGTCAGGGGACAGAATTGAGCCAGCGTAGCCAGTCAGCAAATTGGTGAAGCCGTGTTGCAGGGTACCTTGAAGCATGGGCGGGGTACTTTGCACGCTCGGGTTGCGATATTGGCCAGCCGCGACACTGTAGCGCGTGACACCAGGTCTCAATGCATTGACCGCCGCGGCATAGGGCACACGGGAGGCCCGGACAGTGCCGTTCGCTTCGGTCACAGAGACCTCCAAATCGCCGCCATAACCGGTTGGATAGAGATCAGTTATTTCGAAAGGGCCGGGAGCGACCGTGGTCTCGTAGATAACGGTGCCGCTCTGGCGAACTTGGACCCGTGCATTGGTCTGCGCTATGCCACGCACGGTAGGAGCGTAACCGCGCAGTGACTCAGGATACATGCGATCGTCACTAGACAATTGCATGCCTCGAATACCGACGCTGTCAAACATGGCACCATCGGTAAAGGAGTCGCCAATCACGAACTGGCTCTCCAGCGATGTGATAGATCGCTGCAGATTCGACTGCAGACTTTGATAACGACTACCCATTGTCTGATCGTATGTCATGCTGCCCTGATGATTGAAACGCCAGACTCCAAAGTTCAGGCCTGGGGCCAAGCCCAAATAACCATTAGTTGATGTTTCTCCTTGACTTTGACTTTGATAGGCATTGGCGTTGTAGCGTAAGCGGCCGGCAGTGATCCCTTCATCCCAGTATTGTGGGTCCACATAGTCGCGGTTTTTCCGAGCCATAAACGCTTGCGGAATGCTGGTATCCAATCGCTGCTCGGCGTTGTCAAAATCGGCGATCGCGCCGTCAATGAGTGCCGACAACGGCGTGCACATATCCGTATTTTTTTGCAGTTTCGCATTGATTTCCGGCTTAAGCTTGCCGAGATCCACGCCCATACGGTCAAGTAAGGCACGATCAAAACACGGCTGCACATTGTGGCCATCGCTGCTGACTGGGCGAAGCGTCATCTCAGTGCGTCCGACCCAAATTTGGTTAACATACAGGTCAGAGTGATAGGTACCTGCAAGAGCGGCGTTGTCCTGGTTAAACCGAGTGACATCAATCAGTTGACCGGGAACCTGTCTCAAAAATACATCATTGAACTGGGTTTCAACGGCTCCGGTACCTTCTACAGACCCAGCGAACACCGCACCACTGACAACCAAAACGCCTGCCGCGACACTGATTTGGCTGCGGAAGAGGGCGGATAAGAAAGATTTACGCATTTGGACCTAGCTGAATTCGGGCAAAGCTTCGCCCGATCGGCAAATCACACAGTTAGCCGATCGCCAGAAAATAAGCCTTAAGAGAGAACCGCTAAATATTAAGCGGGCTGAGATCTCACGGGGTTACGCGCAGCGAAGCTTCGCCATCTATGGCGCCACCAAAATCACTGATGGCGTGATACCGAATCTTCAGTCCTGAGCTTGGAACGACCTGACTATGAAGTAGGAACGCCTTGGTTTCGCCCGGCCCCACCATGCCGCCATCATCAAATTTTGAGGCCTTCCCCTTCGTGTCTACTTCGAAGGCAGCGAAAGAGACAAAGTAAGGTGTCGGATTGCGCAATTCTACGTGCTTGCCATCCTGCAACAGTCTCCATTCAATCTTGGCAGGCGCTTCCTGCGCCGTGCCAGTAAGGTCGGCAGGTCGATAAAAAAATTTGATGCGAGAGCGGAACGCCAATTGAAGCTTATTAAGTTGCGCATTTCCTTCTGGCGGAATCTCTAAGACGTTGAGCCAGAACACGGACTCCTTATCTTGTGGCAATGGCTCTTTCGTATAAAAAATGCGGAGCGTTTGGCCTTTGCCCGAATCGATACGCGTCACCGGAGGCGCAACTGTAAAAGGGACCGAAATGTCGGCAGGCGCTGCCTTGTCATCTCCCTTATCGAGCCACACCTGAACGAGTGCCGGCAAAGCCCCCTCGTTGGTCAACCTGATGGTCACTTCGCGCTCCGTCGAGTTGTACACCACACGCGTACCGGCAATGACTACCGATGCGCTAGCGTGAGAAGCCCCAACGCCCCCCACAATGAGCAAAACCAAGCCCATCACCGCTCGAAGAACCAGTTCGCGCTTCATGACAACTCCTGGAGTATCAGTCCAAATTACAGCTAAAGGATCGCAGAGCTTTCACAGCCGCTACGACCCGTACGAGATCAATTGTAGGAAATGGTATACATCACGCTTGAGTTAGCAGGGCCGGGAGTGGCGACGCCAGTGGCGTAGTATTGAGCGTAGTACGACAACGTAGCACTACCGGCAACCACTGGGACGGACTTGGAATTCTGCGACGATTCTGCAAAACCAGCTTTAATGTCTGTCAGATCATTATTCATCAAGCCAATTTGTACGTTAGACGCGCCACCGCCGGCGAGCACCAGACGCCCTGTCGTGCTATCGGTAGTCGCACCTGCTTCGAAGAAGGTGTGTACATTGCCTCCAGTGGGAGTGCATCCGGACAGTTTAATCTCAAACGGCGTACGCCCAGTGGTCTGACCAGCAGCGGCCAAGGCGTTCGCTGAAACAGACGGCAGTGTGACGGTGAAGTCCTTCTGGCCACCGCCATTGCCGTCAATGGTACATGTGTTGGCAGTTACTTGGCCGCTAATGGTGATGGTACCATCCGCTGCCATTGCGAACTGAAACGAACCAATGAGAGCGGCAACGGCAAGAGCAGAAATAACATTTTTTTTCATGATATATACCCAAGTAAAATTTAAAACATAACTAAAGAGATCTGGCTAGCCAAGAACTATTTGAGTTGCAATATAATATATGTACCAACCTTAATTAGCTGTGCCGTTTGCGCCAAACGTATTGACTTGTTGCGCCAAATTTGTTTGCCTGCATGAATTCAATACATAAGTGCAACGCTCACCCCTGCATAGACTTCATACGGTGTCTTCCAGCCCAGGCGTTTACGAGGCCGTAAATTTATCTGCGCGACCACGCGGTTTACAGCAGCAACAGTCAGCTTGCTGAAGTCGCTACGCTTGGGAAAATACTGGCGGAGCAAGCCGTTGGTATTTTCATTTGTACCGCGCTGGCAGGACGAATACGGGGCGGCGAAATACACGTCACAACCGCTCTCAGGGCGATCCGCTCATGGCCTGCAAACTCCTTACCGTTGTCCAGGGTTAGCGTGTGTGCCACATGCCCCTTGAGTTGCACGTTGATCGCCCGAGTCACCTGTCGGCGTGTTCTGCGCTTCACCGGAGAGGCGCCTAAGTAACCACTTTTTCGGTCCACCAGTGTGACTAGATTCCCACCTAAACCATGTACTGTGTCACCTTCCCAGTCACCCAGCCGTTCGCGGGTTTCGACCTCAGCAGGACGCTCGTTGATCGACACCCGATTTCGCAACTGCCCCCGCTGGTCATGGCTTCCATAGCGTTTACGGTAGCGCTTTCGACGGTGCCTTAGGGCGTTTTCCGGGTTCTTCTCCACGTACAGGGCAAAGGCGGCCAACAGATAGTCATATAGCGCCGGTTGCTTAGCGAATGCGGTTTTTTTCTGCTCCAGGGTTTTACGAGCTAGCGTGAATTGCGGCTGGGGGCGCATGCGCATCAGGTCGTTGAATGCCTGCAGCAGCGACACCTGCGGCATGTCGTCGGTGATATCCAGCAATTTGATGTCAACCTCCTCGACCAAATCGTCGAGAGACACATTGCGTTGTGACTTCTGGCTCTGGGTGAGTTGTCAGGCGAAGTGTTCGCCGAGCTTGCCCGTCTAGCCACCGAGCCAGTGCACCCGCCGCATCAGCCCTTTGGCCGAGGCGGCGTAAAGCCCTTGTGGGTAACGGCTCAGGCAGGCATCGAAGCCGGTCTCAGCCAGCAGCAGGTGGGACTTGTCCATATGTTCGCGTGTTAGCACATCGTATTCGTCGAAGGCGCACTGCTGGGAGGTATTGAGCGCTGTGCGGGCCTCTATGTAGAGCGCGGTCTCCTTGAGCGAGGCTTGAGCGCTGTCCTTGAGAGCAGCGAAGCCGGAACTGGTTTCATTGAACTGGCCACTGTAGAAATCCGCGGCAGCTTGCAGGTACGTTGCGAAATCCCTGCCCAGCGGGCTCTGGATATCACCCGACAAGTCGATGTCGTCTCGTGTGCCGTCCTCGTTGCAGACTTCCAGCAGTTGCATCCGGCGATAGGCCTGTGCCAGGCGCTCAGCAGGTGCCAGGTCACTGTCTACCAACTGTTGGAGAAAGTCGCGAGCGCTGTCATACGAGTTGCTGCGGCAACGGCTGCCTTCGCCGGACAGAAATGCATCGCCAGCGATTTCGATTTGGTCAGTGACCTGGGTGACACCGAGTTTTCCCAGTATTCCGGTCAATGTAGCCGCGGTGGCGGGCACCTCGCCTGTGCGCTCTGGCTCCGTCGGGTGCAGGCGGTATACCGCGAACGGCACTGGCCCGTAGCCCTCTTCTAGGTGATGGCTATCTAGCGCCTTAGGCGTCAGGGGCAGAACGCCCTTGTCCGCCAACAGCAGGCGCAGATTCACACGGTTGTCGTTGCCCGAACTCAGAAATGGCAGGTTGTTGCAGACATCTAAGGAGCCGTTGAGCACCCGCCAGTTGGGGTTACAGAAGTCGTCGAAGCTAGCTTGGGCCTGACTGGGCGGTATTTGCCAGTGTCAGTGATGGCAGAGACCGATTCGCATGAGCTGTCCTAGAGTATGGTTGGAGTAGACGACTTGGGTTTGAAGAGTTTCGGGGGCGGATCAAAATACGCGGGCACAATCGTCCTTATTGGCCAGGCTCGGAAGGTGTGTTCGCCGAGCCCTTACATCCGCTCGCCAACCGCCGGTTTGTGGCTGATGTACTCCGGACTGTTGTCGCTGCGTATTACCCCTGGCTTTCCACGCCACTTTATGCAGGACACGCTCGATTGGTAGTGACAGGTCTGAGGCTCCCCCAATTTCTAAGACTTCAACCTGATAGCCAAGGGTTTACCGTTCGATTGCTTCCGAATCCTGTGATCGATCGTCCCTTCAAGACTGTCGCAATTTTCCGGATTTATCATTGACCCACGGTGTCCATATCGAGGTCGGCATAGTCTGCTGCGACGAAACTCTTTTACCAACCACCCCCACCTCCTCCACCCCCACCACCCCCAGACTCTCCCCCACCAGAGGAGCTGCTATCAGACGAGCTGCTACTCGAACTAGAGCTTGCCCCAGACGACGGGCTCGGCGGTGGCGTTGATGCGATAACGGCGGCAGCGGTCAGCGCGCCACTGAGCTCGCTCGGCGTGCTGAAGCGACTGCTATTGCGGTACCACTCGGGACGATAGTCGGGTTCGGCCAACTCGATAACGCCGGACTCAATCGCCGCGCTCAAGCGCGCCGTCCATTGCTGTTCAACCCCAAGGGCCATAGCGTAGGGCAGGTGCTGCTCGTAGAGGGCGATGGTCATCGCAGGTGCATGGGCGGCGCCGGCCAAGGTGCCGCTTTCGGCCAACTGCAAGTACTCTCGGTAACCTTCCAGAGCATCTAAGATCTGGCGCCCTTCGACTGTTGGCGCTTCTAAGAGGCGGCGGAAGAGCACAATCTGGATAACGATCAAGGCCACGCAAACGCCCGCAATAAGTGAGGTCGCCACGATAACGCGAAGCCCGACCAAGGCGAACGGCAAACCAAACAGTATCAACACAATCCCCATCAGTCGTGATCCGTATCCGCTTTTGGTAAGGGTCGCCCAGCCAAAGACCATCAGGCCAACTCCCAAGATAAATGGAAAGAAGACGGAAAGCATCACCAGCGCATCGCCCAAAAAGCCCATCACCACAAACGCAATCACCGCGCCCAGCACACCGAGGCACCAAGGTTTTCGGTTTTTTCTAAAAAACTTGTCGCCCCACTCGCTGAGTTCTTTACTGTGGGCCGCCAGCGCCTTACTCATTGCCTTGACGTATTTATTGCCGACGCGAATCTCAGCTTTGCCGCCGCTGAACAAATGACCAAACAAGGCCTTTTCATGGGCCTGGGCGTTTTTGTCCAGCTTGCCGGCAGTGATGATAAACGCGGCGCTTTTTGGCGCATCGGCAATGCTGAGCACCTTGCGCCGAGCCAGATCGGTGACGGTAACTGTCATCGCCTCGACATCGCTAAAGCGGCCGCTGAAACCCTCG
>Ga0182005_1001011_pt1 | contig 12020 bp, 8 predicted proteins | sample Sormic07211103_1_FD_123021 | JGI IMG/M metagenome (GOLD analysis project Ga0182005, IMG submission 123021) | Rhizosphere microbial communities from Sorghum bicolor, Mead, Nebraska, USA - 072115-103_1 MetaG | ecosystem: Host-associated > Plants > Roots > Rhizosphere | place: USA: Nebraska...
ATTACAAAGGGGCTCGCAACGGCGGAGAGGGTTGTGCATAAGCACTGCTGTCATTATGCCGTCTCACAGCTTTTCGACCGTAACCGCTCATCGTTTCGGGGAGGGATGTAGATGCGCGGTACCCGAATGGGATGCGGCGATTCGCGATCCTTCAGCGAGAGGGGAGCGAGCGTAGGACCCATAAACAAAAAAGGCCCACCTTTCGGTGAGCCTTTTTCGATATTGCGTATGGTGCCGGCACCAGAAGAACGGTATGTTTCTGCGGGGGCTAGGTTTTTCGGGCGTCTGGAGTTCGCTGGAAAATTCGGAGTACCCCAACTAGTAACTATAAATAAATCAGCTAGTTATGGCGCGTAGTGGAATCGAACTGGGGCTCCACTGGCGAGTACCTAATATTCAAATTCAGCCTGACCTAGAGCCTGCTCGCGCATCCTAGGGTGAGCACCGTCTCGAAGGGGATCTAGTTTTAGATTGGGATCGAGAGTTTCGTAAATACCTAACATTATCTCAACAACGAACCCGGTGATAAACCGGGCTTTCTTTTGGAGGTGGAAGCCTAAGGTAACAATCACACAATAACATTTTGTATTGCGCGGATATCACGCCAGTAGCTGTAGGTATTGAGCCCGTTACCTTACGGCATGGAATCTCAGTCGGAAGTTCGAAGTGAATCGAACAGATCATCAACTGTGTAGTCGTTAAGATCGGTAGTGTGTGTTTGTGCTCCCCACTCAGCTCGCATATCATCCCAATCGTCGTGTGTATCCTCGTATGTAGATTGCTGTGTTGTAAATTCAAAGAGCGCGCGGCGGGTTGACTCGATGGCGCCGTCGAAGCTATATCCCGTGTAGCGTGCGATAGAGCAAATGTCGTCTTCTAGTGCAACAAATTCCGAGTCTGAGCTACACTGCTTAAGCTCGTCGCTAAAATTGTTTTCATGGCAACTTACAGCAGTATCGTAGATGTGGCTGCGAAGGTCATCATCAAGATCGTCAGGCTGAATGGCGTCCAATAATTCGCGAAACTCATTCATATAGCAATCACCTGAGATTATAACTAGCTCTCGGGTTATGTGTAGTCGCAGTTCAGTGTTTGGGAGAGGGAAAGTGTGGGGACTCGCTTTGATTGCCAAGAGCAGCGCGACGCCGTTTGTTACTTCTGGTGAATCGGACTGCCAGCCCTCGAGAAGCCTCTGGACAGCAATATTCGCAAGGCAGCAGAGTTCGCTGGAACGAATAGTCTCCGCTACTTGGATAATAGTGCTAACGCGAAGCTCTAAGTTGTCATCAATAAACGTGACAGTATTACCCTGCGGGATTTTTCTCGGCGCGGCGAGGAGTTGATCCAAAGCTGCTGTCATCCGGACTGATTCGCTACCGAGATAGGCAAGTAAATTTCTACTGTCATCGGTGAGCGCGAAGGACCAAATACGGCGGCTCTGTTCGAAGCGGACTGCCCCTTCGATCATGTCTAGCGCATTAGACGTATCCCTTCGGATGACAGCGTTCAGCATATCTAGGACAGATGGGTCGATAACCTCGATCTGGTTGCCCGGGCGGATAAACGATCCGTTTAATTCGCTCAGCGCCGCACGCCAGTCTGATGGATTGGTTTTGAACCCGTAATGGCGAGCGCGGAGCGCATGGAGCTTGCGAAAAGCTTGTTCTAGAAGGACGGAGCCGCATTTGCCACTATAGGTATAAAGTGCCAGCAGAACACTACGTGCGGAATCACTAATCTGGCTTTCATAGGCATGAAGCCAAATTTCGGCTGGATCGGCGAGTAAATTGCGTACGAAGTCCTGATAGCCAGAGGGTGTAACAGATTTAAGGCGTTGAAAGGTTGATAACCATTCTATCAAACGAGGATTGAATTTTTTATGCTGAACTATTTCTTTATAAAAACGGCCGGCTAACAGTTGCGCACGGTAATCTTCGGGTAGCTCACTGAAATAAATATGGTTATAAAGGATCTGCGCACGCTGGATCTGATTATAGTCACCTATTTCCAGCACGTGCCGGCTATCAATAATGTCTGAATGTTTAAGCTTCTCAGACGCGGCGATTGCTTGGCTTAGGATATGCTCTCGTGTGGTCATAACTAGCCGGGCAGTGGTGGAGGCGCGCACCATTTCAATAAAATCCAAAATTGAACGGTCCTCGTTACGGGTGAATACAGATGCGCGCTCACCTAGAAACGTGGCGCCGATAAAATCATCGAAATAGAATATCTGCTTCACACCAGCTTGATACCGGTCGCGCCCGGTTTGAAAATCTGACAGTATTGATACAACTTCATAACCTTCCGCTAGATGAGCGTATAGCAACATTTTGGCTAGCGATGTTTTACCAACACCTGGAGCACCAGAGATAATTGCAACATTGCCGTCCTCTAGCATGGCGTATGTACGAGGGAAGGCGAGGCTGGTTACATATTTGCGGATGTCCCGGTTTACGCGTTGGACGTCGAATTCGCTTTGAGTTACCGACGCGTTGTAGAGCACTCGATCGAGTACTGCGCGGCTTGCTAGCCACAGTTTGTAATGGTTTTGTTGAATCGATGGATAAAGCTCGAGAAGGTTGTTGAGATCGTCTGTTCCTAGGATGTCGTTGGTTGCCAGAACATTCCCAAACAACGCCTGAATCGTCGTCTTGTTAGGGGGTGTTAATCCAAGTGACGTCACTAGCATGTAACGACTGGGCTTCAATCTTGAGACCTTGATTGCCTCCTTCTTCAGATCCGATATCAATCCGGCGACGCCAGTTCCAGCGTAATGCTTGCATTGAACAATGAAATTGCCGCCCGCGCGTGCATGCCTCAAATCTATGCCCAAATCGCGTCCATTTTTAAAGGACTCGAGAATGATGTTGTCACGTGCTTGGATCAAGTCTCGAGTAAGCTGCTCGAAATCATGTGGAGATAATTGTTTAAAATCGTAGTTTGGCATTCAGACTCGTATCCTGCTTTTTGCGCATCATTGCTTGAACGCTTCAGCGCTCCGGATGAATTCGCACGATCTGCGACGCGCAGATATGAATTTCTGGCCGTAGCTACGAGCAGAAATCAGGGTTCAAACTTAGCGGTCCTGAGTCGCATATGTCAGTGAGATATTTGCGGGACGCTGTGCCATCTTAATCGCTGAATACCTTTGAAACCAAGGCGCATAGACGATCTCTATATTCATTACAGGGAGGACACCGCACGTCTGAAATACGGGTTTTCACCCCCTAAACGTCATCCAGAGCAGAGATAGCGATGACCGATTATTACCTAGCTGAGTCGCTGGCGGATTCTCCTCAGCCCTTCACATTTGCCGAGGTCTGCCAGATATCGAAGCGATACAGCGTGGCCATTGATCGCATGGGAGTAAAGCGTTCCACCCGATCGGATGAGTCGACAGTGTTTCGGCTGTTCGTGATCAGTATCGCGCTTAAGGACCGTAGCCACCTATGCCACAGATTTTTATAGATTTTTTCGTTTGATGCCAGGCGTATGTGATGACATGACGGCGTGAAAATTTTGAATCCAGCGACTTTCTCTAACCATCCGCCTCCATATCCCCCCACAGATTCAGCAGCTTGTTGGGGGTGATGATAAAACGCTACTATGAGGATTCTCATGGTGTTCCCGTTTTGGGAATTTATGCGATTGACGCGCGTTCGGAAGGGATTTATATTGATCCCAAATTGGGAACATTACTATGCATCTGGTTGGTAAGGACATACTCGATAGGTTGAGAGGGCGCGGACCAGAAATCGACACGTGGGTCAGCGCATGGGTCGCTGAAATTATCCATGCGGTGTGGACGCAGGAAGCTGATCTCTTTGATCAATTTCCCTCGGCAAGAGAGCGGAAGACCGGTGTTTTTATTTTTGAAGTGAATTTAGCAAAGTGCTGGTTAGAGGTGAAAATTGTGTTTCCTCAAAAAATCGCGCTCATAACCGCGCTATTAGGTGCAGAAGAAATTGATGGACACTAAGGTCATAAGAACAGAAGAACAGCACCGAGCTTATCTGAGTGAGGTGGATAGGCTGATGTCAATGATGCCTAAACCTGGTTCTTCGGAAAGTAATCGCCTTGAGGTCCTGATTCTTCTTATTGAGGATTATGAGAATAAAAAACATCCGATTGATGCCCCCGACCCAATCGATGCAATTCTGTTTAGGATGCACGAAAGAAATTTAAAACAAGCGGATCTGATTCCTTACTTTGGTACTAGGAGCCGGGTGTCAGAAGTTCTGGGTCGCAAGCGCCCGCTGACTGTTCCTATGATAAAAGCTCTTTCAGTTGGATTGGGGATTTCGGCAGAGACCTTACTTGGATTGTCCCATACAGAAGAAAAAAAATCGACGGACGAAGTTGACTGGTCTCGATTCCCAGTGAAAGAAATGGTCGCTAGGGGATGGATTGATAAAGCTATAGGTAAAGCTTCCAAAACTACTGAAGAGACGCTTCGGGAATTTGTGTCACTTATAGGATGGCAGTTTGGGGAGGCCGCATTCAGGCGTACGCCATTAGGTGATGCATACTCACCGACTACCAAATATTCTTTGTATGTATGGCTTCTTAGAGTTATTCAGCGCGCTAGAGAGAGTAGCCATCTTTTAGGTGCATTTGACCAAAGTAAGCTGTCGAGTTCATTTTTGAAGGATTTGGCCCAGCTAAGTTGGTTTGAAAATGGACCTCTCCTTGCTATCGAGTTCCTTAAAAAACATGGTATAGCAGTGATAATTGAGCCGCATCTGAAGGGTACTATGTTAGATGGTGCCGCATTGAAGGATGTAGACGGAACCCCCGTGATAGGCTTGACACTTAGGTACGACCGATTAGATAACTTCTGGTTCACGTTGCTTCACGAAGTTGCGCATATATGGAAGCATATAGGAAATGAAGAGGCTTTCCTGGATGACTTAGATGCTTCTTCAGAAGACAGAAGAGAAGCGGAAGCAAATCGAATAGCAAGAGAGGCCTGTATCCCTAGGGTAACTTGGAAACGATCCGGCGCCTATTTGGACCCCAGCAGAGAAAATATAGATAAGTTATCCAGAGAATTAAAAATACATCCTGCGATCATCGCAGGGAGAATCCAGCGAGAAAAAGAAAACTACCAGTTGTTTTCTGATTTGTTGGGGCGTGGTGAAGTTAAAAAACTACTTTCTAATCATTCTAATGGTGAGTTATGAAACTTGTTTACGTCCCAATTTTGAAAGCAAAACCCGGTGAGCTCACCGCTCTTGCAGAGCTAAAGAAGTTCGCAGCGGAGAAAGTTATACCTTGGTTCGATATTTCACCAATAAACGACGATAAGCTTGAAAAGCTTAGCGGTCAGCTGTTTCCTCCAATTGAATCCTACTTGAGCGGTATTGCTGCGGAGATCTCCACGGTTTGGAAGACTCGTGAAATTTTCTTAGATATGCCGAAGTGGTCTACCAGTGCTCAAACAGAGGGTGGCGAGCATGTGATTCCATTTCTACGGAATCAGTTGGAGTCATTTCGTGTCACAGCTAATCTAGTTGTTGATTATGTTCGATGGGATGATCCTGTTTACGTTAATGCGCTTCGTGGGGTTCGGCTAGCCTCTGGGTGTGATTTTGTTCTGCGCCTTGTTATGGATTCGGATACGGTGGAGGAACTCTCTGAGGAAGAATTTGTATTAGAGCGTCTGAGCGAGATAACTGATACTTTGGATCTTGATCCGATCCTTGTAATGGTTATGATCGATTTTGGAGACGTATCTTCTCAAAAGCACACCGTGCCTGACATTATATTTAAGTCGGAAAAAGCAATAGCCCTGTTAAAAAGAGCTGGATTTAATAATTTTAGGGTGGCTGGGTGTTCACTTCCTGCTTTTATATCTTCCGCGATTAAAGACAAAAATAGCACCGGCTTAGTTCTTAGGAAAGAGATGTCAGCATGGAGATCTCTTATTGTGCAACCTGGATTAGAGTCGCTAGGTTTCAGTGATTATGGCATCCGCGGGCCTAATTCCAAAGAAACAGGTGGGCCTTCGCATGCGAACGGAAAGATCCGTTATACAATTGATAAGGAGATATTCATCGCTAGAGGTTACCCTTTGACAGAGGGCCTCAAAGGTGCCCAGCATCAGGAGCTTGCAAGGTTAGTTATTGCATCAGGGCACTGGGCTAAAGAAAAGTTTAGTTGGGGTGACAATGAGATTCTCCGTTGCAGCCAAGGTGAGTTTTCGGGGACGTCTTCAGATTGGATATCTATTGATACCAATCACCATATACACTCGGTTGTGCGCGAAGTAATAGAGTATAAAGACCTTGTTGCTGCTAAACATGCAAGGCAACCTGTGTGAGGTCGTTATTTTAATCCATTAATAATTTATCCATCAGGCGGTCAGCTGAGGGGGATGTTTTTTAGAGTTTTTCATTGCTCAAATATTATTTAGCCATTTAGATTTCGTGTTTTAGCCAGTGACTGATCTGGTTTTGTGCGGGGTAGGCATGCGTGCGTTACGTAGCCGATCTGAATTAGTCTGCAACTAATAAAATAAACTAGATTGATTGTACATTTCTGAGCTATGAAAAAATGGGATTACTTGCAAATAAATATCGTGCGCTGCAGCCTACCTTCGAGTATCTGACAGATAAAGTTGTGCTTGCCCAAGCCTGGAAAAAAGCACATCAGTATATTCGCTCGACGAATTGGTATGCTGATAACTTTGAACTCGATAGGTCGGCAATTGATCTGGATGAACGTCTCGAACATTGGCTCGCTGACTTAAAGAGTCCAGACTTTTCTTTCGACGATTTACGACTAGTGCCTGCCCCAAAAGCCGAGCGTTGGACTTTTGTTAAAGCTCAGAATCTAAATATATTAGATATGGATGTGGTCGGTTGGGGTTTTGACGCATCTGAGGTTTCTACTCATAAATGGTGTCCGGAGGCAAAAACTCCGAAGCCACTTAGACCTTTAGCTCATGTTTCTATTCGTGATCAAAGCTTATTGATGGCGCTCATGATGTGCTTGGTCAATAAGGTCGAATCTAGTCAAGGAAATACTGCTACTCATCTAAATGAGGTTCATCAGAAAAAAATAGTAAATTACGGTAATCGCCTCTATTGTCAATTTAAGGACTCTGATGCGACATTCGCATGGGGTAACAGTACGAGTTACAGCAAGTACTTTTCGGATTACCAAAAATTTCTTGCTAGGCCTTTGTATTTTGGAGCGGAGGCACTGCAGCAAAAGCTCAAGGGGCAACACGTCTTCGAGGTTCATTTAGATATAGCTAAATTCTACGATAATATAGATCGTAGCAAGTTAGCATCTGGCATTAGAGCCTTGTGCGATAACAATCTGGATCCGATTGTTGAGAAGTTGTTAGCAAGCTTTGTTAATTGGAAATGGGATGCAACTAGTCCAGCTATTTATGAAGCAGTATGCAAAAGTGATCAAGAAAATATTCCAAGTGGAATCCCACAGGGTTTGGTTGTGGGTGGGTTTCTAGCCAATATTTATCTTTTGAAGTTCGATGAGATTGCTCAGACTCTAATAGGTCAGGATCTTTCGGAAAACATTCATCTTGTGGATTATTGTCGCTATGTCGACGATATGAGACTGATTATTTTAGTAGATGACGGCATTCGTTCGGAAGAAATAAGGTCTGTAATTGATGAAAAGATAGGTGGTCATCTTTTAGCGCTTGGCCTGAAATTTAATCATGATAAGACTAAAATAGAAAAATTTAGATATAAGCGTGCTGGGATTTCTACGAAGCTTAAAGATATTCAAAGCAAGGTCAGCGGCCCGCTATCTGCCACGGAAGTGGATGAGCAACTAGGTCATCTGGAGGGATTGATTGGTCTGGCGGATAGTCTACGAGCATCCGAAACGGATCAGGATAACACCAACCCTTTGGCAATTATCGAAGCGCCTAGTAATGACGTTCGTGATGACACGCTGCTACGATTTTCAGCTAATAAGATTCATGCTTTGTTGAAGCAAAAGCGAAGTTTCTTTTCGCAGGAACTAGACGAGAATGGTAACCCTAAACCAGGAGCCTGGGATTATTTACAAGAACGGATGGCTCGAAAATTTATTTCATGTTGGAGTAAAGATCCATCTTTAACTCTTTTGTTGAAAAAAGGTTTAGAGCTTTTTCCAGATAAACGAATCCTGAAGCCTGTATTGGGCCAGCTAACGTCAGTCACTAAGCGTGAGGCCGAACTCCAACAGCAGCAAGTTGCTCAATATTGCTTGGGAGAGATTTTTCGTCACGCGGCAACATTAATACATACAAAAGAAAAATGGACATTTCCAGCGCATGCTGACGTAAGTGGCTTTTTTGAGCACCTACAAAATCTAGCGGTTAAGATAATTTCTTCTCCGTCTACGCATAAAAATCTTCTTGACCAAGCAATGTTCTATTGCTTGGTTAGGAATGACTCACCTTTAGATCAAGATACGAATAGTGATGACTTTAATATCATTACAAAAATGATGAAGGGCTATCGTAATATCTCAGCAAAAATGAGTGCTGTTGATTTTGTAGCAAATGCACTTCTCTCCTATCAGTTATCACGCGACAAGGGCTTGGTTGTTCGCGCTGTCAGTTGTTTGTTAGAAAAATCTTTTATAAAGGTGTTTCCTCTGCCTGCCGGTGGCCTATATAGAGCAGATGTATTCCGTTTTTGCAAAAAGATTGCTGTAGAGTCGCCAGAGTTTTTGTTTGCTTTAGCTGATTATGCGAAAAATAATGATTGCGGTTGGATGTCTGAATGTAAGGGGGTTATGGAAAAGGCGGGCCTATTCCAGTTAGCAATCACGGGCGACCTTAACCGTTTTAATGGAAGACCTATTTCCCTTCTTGGGGTTGTTAAAAGGCCTGATAATCCGTTTGCACACGAGAATGCCGCTCTTGCTTTGTTGCTAGCATTGATGAGTGGTGGGGACTTCGATTGCAATTTGAATTCTTTAACTGACAATACGTTGGATCTTCCTGCTAATATTGATCTAGGTAATTGTAAGATAACTTGTTCAAATTGGGGTAAGATTCAATCGTTGGATGTTCGGTTCAGTATTGTGATTGGTTTCGATGAGGATCCGATATTTCCTTTACCGGAATGGATTGAGGATAATCATAAGCCTCTATATAGGTTAGGTATCTTTCTGCGTAGTTGCCTCATGGGCAATGTAGACTGGTCTTCAATGACTCCGGCTGACTCAAGTCAGGCTCGATATATAGGCTTGAGATCGAGTTTTATGAAGCGGCAGTTAGGCATGATGCACTCTCCTGAAGCGTTGAATGGTGAGACGGCACCTATGTCTAACTGGGTATCCAGTCTTCTTTTTGCTTTATTGCAATGGCCAGGAACCAATTTGCATGAGGGAAATTATGAATGGCCAAAAGTATGGGATATTAAAGCCCTTCAGAAATTAACAATTGAACGCTTGGAATATCAGAAAGAACTATTCTGTAAAATGACTGGTATTCCTGCATATGTCGAAAAGCTTAGCTTTGGTTGGCAGAAGGACAAGAAATCGCTAAAAGTTGTTATGGTCCAATCTTTGTTGCCCTTGAAGGGAGACTTTCAAGAGCATGGGCTTATGTTGGATACACCTAAATATAGGTCTAGGCATCGTAGGCATATAGCTTCTGTTGCTGAGTTAATTTTACACAAGGCTCATAGTCAGCGTAGTATCGATGATCTAAACTACAAGGACAGCAGTATAGATCTTATAATTTGGCCGGAGTTATCAGTTAGTGAGCAAGATGTTGATATTTTGCACCAGCTCGCGAATAAGACTGGGGCAATAATTTTTACAGGTCTAACTTTTATAAATCTCCCTGGTGTGGAGGGGCCCAATAACGTAGCGAAATGGCTCATACCTCAAAAGCTTTCGTCGGGTAAGAAGTTTATAAGCCGGCTTCAGGGTAAGTTTAATATGATGAAGGACGAGGTCGGTAAGGTGAAACCTTGGCGTCCTTATCAATTGCTAATTGAGTTGGTGCATCCAGCATTTCCGAAGGATAAAGGATTCACGCTTTCAGGGTCAGTATGCTATGACGCTACGGATATTAAGATTAGTGCCGACTTGAAAGATAAGTCAGATGCATACTTGGTCGTTGCATTAAATCAAGATGTGACCACATTTGATTCAATGGTGGATGCCTTGTATTATCACATGTATCAGCATGTTGCATTGGTTAATACAGGAGAATTTGGCGGTTCGGTTGCTAAAGCGCCATATAAGGAGCGGCATGACAAACTTATAACTCATGTTCATGGCTCCCACCAAGTATCAATATCGTCTTTTGAAATGAATATGTTTGATTTTCGCAATGTTGGAGCTAGTTATAAATCTGGTAAAAAGGTAAAAACCAAGCCTGCTGGGTGACCTTATCTGTCATGGGTTATGCTTTAAAGCGTCTTGTTTTCCGAGGCGCTTAATTATTAATTTAATTGTAAGCTTATAGTAATGCCAAGTGGCTTCGCTTCGGCCATTTCTTTTGTTTATTAGAAACCAAGTAATATGTTTGCGTCTCCAGGTCCATGGATTATCTCGACTCCAACGCTCAGCGATTGCTGTTTGGATTGTCTTCGCCTGACAAATGTGGCGTTGGCGCGTGGAATACGACCCGGTCAAGACGCTTACTAGGAATAGCTCCATGTCGAATGGCTTGCTCATGCTCGACCACCAATGTAAGCCGCCACCACGCCGATACGGCCGTGTCCCAGCTCATAGCTGATTCTCACTCGGGCATCCTTATCAAGGTGTTGGTCGAGCTGGCAGCAACGGCCACCGTTGATAGGGGCGGGATGATGGGTGATTTGTTCATAGCGTTCCCATGCATAGGCCGCGCGCAACTCGTGGAAACCTTTGAGACTGTACTGATGGAGGATGTCCCGTGCAGGACGGACGATTCCCCGTTGGAAATCGAGGTAGCTTTCGTTCGGTGCAAGCAGGTTGTGGCTACCGTCGGGCGAGACATGATGGGCGAATGCCAGTGCACCGCGGATGTGATCGTTCACCGTGATCCAGCGAGGTGCCGACGCACCTGCGCGGCCACCTTTGGTGCCATTCTGGATGTTGATCTTGCCGTAGTGTTCGGCCTCACGTTTTAAACGCGGTAGGTCGGCCAAAATGGCCTCGCGTAAGCGCATGCCGGTGGCTCTCGCTAACTGAGCGATGGCCGCCGCGCGCAGCATTTGGTGTTCGCAGAGCGCGTCGACGATCTGCTTCACGTGTTCGGGGTCTTGGCCTTGCGGCACCGAGCAGCGAACACTGGTGCGGCGCATTCCCAGCGCCTTGCTCGGATTCGGCACTTTCACATACTGATCACCGCAAAGCGCAGCCATAGTCCGGTTAACGCTGGATAATCGATTTTGTGCAGTGGTGATGGCGAGATCACCTTGTTCAACGTGGTGACGCAGATGTTCGGCATAGTCACGCAGGGTCTGTCGATCAATTTGCCGGGCATCGTTAAACCCCGGCCCATCCTCCGAGCGACACCAGCGCACAAACGCCTGCCAGCGATCACTGTGTGCTTTGACGGTCCCGTAATGCCCACCGCCAAACAGATCTTTCAAATGCCTGTGGCCCGGCATAGCTCAACTGCCGACCGTAGCCAAAATTACGTCCATCTCGTCTTCCCACCAGTGCCATGATCGAACGCCTCTCGAAGCCAAAACGTTTAAAACTTTTCCCACGTCATCCCGCCAAGAATGCTGAGTGTTATCAGGGATCAAGGCCCCTGCGACCTGTGGGGGTGTCCTCTAACGCGGGACTGACGGCTCTTTACGACCGGGAGCTTGGGCATCTCATGATCTGGCCTCCTGAACACCGATTCCGGTGGGCGGGTGGAGGCTGCACTAGCTGACGAGACCGGTGCCGCGAGATCCTGAGTCAGGAGAAGGCAGTGAGGCGATGACCGGGGCATGCCTGACTGTCAGTCAGGTGCAGTCCATTCCGTGGGCTGCGGCACCATCATCTGCATCGCTGTTGATGGTGACTTCGGTCTTTGTCACGCCGATTGTCACGAGAGGAAA
>Ga0182005_1001012_pt1 | contig 12016 bp, 9 predicted proteins | sample Sormic07211103_1_FD_123021 | JGI IMG/M metagenome (GOLD analysis project Ga0182005, IMG submission 123021) | Rhizosphere microbial communities from Sorghum bicolor, Mead, Nebraska, USA - 072115-103_1 MetaG | ecosystem: Host-associated > Plants > Roots > Rhizosphere | place: USA: Nebraska...
CTGGCGCTCAACGACATGTATCGGGCCGCCAGAAAAGCCTGTGAATATCATTCCGGGCAGCCATGGATAGAAGTGACTCCGCCACCCAACGAAGTTCGGAAGCATTTCATTGCGCCTCCTTCGCGGCACCCACGGAATCCAGAAGTAGAAAAGCAATTTTCCCTGGATCCAAGTGTACGTTCCTCGGTGGAGAAGTATTTTGCCAACTGCGACATCTCCGAGGATCTCCCCATTGACAAGCAATTGCAGGCCCACGGCTTGATGTACCTGGCCTTCCGCCATATGGTCACCATGGCGGACGGTTTCGAGCGCCTGTATAGCGTCAAATTTGCGCAGGCCGTGGGGAAAATCCAGGTGCGCGACAATGCCGGCAACCTGAAGGAGCAAGATAGCCTGGATTATTACCGGAGGGGACAAGTGGTATTCGCCGACCAGATCGACATGATGAAACGGTTATGGCGCAGGGATTCCGGCGATCGGTTTGGGCGGGATCGTTACAGCGAGAATGTCGTAGAGATCTATCGCTCGATCCAGAAGACAAAAGTATCTCCCACGGTTGGGGGTTTTTACGACGACATGGTGCATGATTCTTATGCCGGATTCCTCGAAAAACTGGGGAGCGAAGGTTGGCGCAAGCACGTTGAAGGGCAAGGTTACCTGCGCTACCGCGCCCTGTATCGCGGCGACGACATACGGCTCAATTCCATGTATGCCCGCCGCGCTTGATCGGGATCCCGTACTCAAGGAGATCGGCGGATTTGTCCGGTCGAAGCAACCGTAAATGGAAAAGGAGCCACGCTGCCGTAGCTCCTTTTTTATATCGCTGCGCTTTGCAAACTCATTCAGACCACAGCTTGCCGGCGGTAGCCCAGTTTTCGCGCTTGACTTCCTGGATGATGATGTCCACCGATTCCGGGCCGCATTCCAGCGTCTGGCACGTGACTTCGGTGACGGCTTTGACGAAAGCGCGCTTTTGCTCGGCGCTGCGGCCCTCGAACAGCTGTACGTTAAAAGTCGGCATGGCAATCCTTTCTGTAAAAAATCAGTGTTGGTAGCTGGGGTCGATGGCGTCCAGCCGGCGCAGCAGGGCGGGCCATTCCAGCAGGCCCTCCGGGCTGCCGTCGCCGAGCAGCTGGTCGCGCGTCTTGCTGCAGATCTCCGGCGGCGGCAAGTTGAGCCTGCCGCCGCCGGCATGGGCCTTGAGCTGGATTTCGCAAGCTTTGTCGAGCGTATCCATGAGGACGTAGGCTTCGGCCACGGTGCGGCCGCATACCAGGCTGCCGTGATTGCGCAGCAGCATGGCCGGCAGCTGGCCTAGCAGCTCGACCATGCGCTCCTGTTCTGCCGGTGCCTGCGCCAGGCCCTCATAGTCATGATAGGCAATCTGTTCATAAAAGCGCAGCGCATGCTGGGACAGCGGCAGCAGGCCGTCGGCCAGGGCGCTGACCGCCACGGCGTGGACATTGTGCAGGTGCATGACGCACACGGCATCCGGCCTGGCTGCATGCACCGCGCCGTGGATGGCGAAACCGCTGGCGTTGACCTGGTAAGGAGAGTTGCCGACGATGCGGCTCTGGCCGTCGATCTTGACCAGGTTCGATGCGCACACTTCGTCGAAACGATAGCCGAACGGATTCAGCAGGAAATGCCCCGGTTCATCCGGCACCGAAGCGGAGATGTGGGTGTAGATCAGGTCATCCCAATGTTTCAAGGCGCACAGGCGGTAACAGGCCGCCAGGTCCTTGCGTACCTGCCATTCGGCGCTGCTGATGGTGGAGTCTGCCGGCATAGGAATCCCAACGTTAAAACGCGCGCCGATCGGCTAAGCGATCGACGCGCATCGGATGATGTTGCAGCTACTGTATCAGCTTACCGAGACATCAGAAACGATGGCGGATGCCGAAGGCAATGCTGTTGCCGACGGTTTGCTCGGTGATCTTGTCATACATGTAGATCGCATACAGGTCGGTGCGCTTCGACATATTGTAGTCGTAGCCCAGCGATGCCGTATTGCGCTTGAGCGATTCGCCCACCGCGGCGCCGGAACGCTTGGTGTTGGCCCACGAGGCCAGCACCGCGCCCTGGCCCAGCGGGATGCTGGTGCCAAGCTGCAGCGTCTTGTCTTTCAGGTCGATGTCATGCGAGGTCTGGTCGTAGGTCGCAAACAGTTTCGCCACCGTGAAGTCGTAAGTGGCGCCGAGGAACCATGCCGACTGGCGCGCTGCGAACATGCCGCTTGGCAGCGGGATATTGGTGGATGGCTGTACATTGCCCGGCGACAGTTCCAGCGGATTGTTGACCTTGACGCGCTGGTAATAGGCGGTCAGCGCCAGCGGGCCGTGGAAATACAAGACATTGGCGCCGATGTTGTTCTTGCCGTTGTTGCCCGCCTGCTCGCCGAACTGGTAGTGGAAGTTGGCTTTCAGGCCGCCGAAATCCGGCGTGGTGTAGATGACTTCATTGCTCCAGCCGGTATCGCCCGCCAGCGAACTGGTCCAGCCGGAGGCGTTGAACCAGGGCACGTCCAGGTGCAGGATCAGCGGCGACAGCTGGAACGAATCGCCGAACGGGTTGAACAGGATCGACGGCAGGAAGTTCGGCGCCAGGTCGCGGCCGAGGGAGACGGCGCCGAAGTTGCCGGTCAGGCCGACGTTGGCGTCGCGCGAAAACATGGTTTCGTTGCCGTCGAAGCGGCCGATCTGGCCGGTGTCGGCGCGGAAGAACGAGGTCAGGTTGAATTTCGCCTTGAGCCCGCCGCCGAGGTCCTCGGTGCCTTTGAAGCCGATCCAGGAAGTCGTCAGGCCGCCGCTGTTGACGACGCTGCTGCGTCCTGTGTCGCCGCTGTATTTCATCGAGCCGACGTAGGTGTCGACCAGGCCGGTGACCTGGACCGACGTTTGCGCCATTGCCGGCAGCGCGACCGCCGCACCGAGGGCGGCGGCAACTCGCAGTGTTCTCAATCTGTTTTTAGATGGGTGCATCCCTGTCTCCTGGTTTTTATAAGATGGCAGATAAGTGGAAAATGAATTTCTGGTTTTATTCATCTGAAACAACACGCGTCCGTGTTCAAGCAAGGTCCGTGGAACCGCCACGGCGGGTAAAAAAAGCGTTACGCAATAAACGGGTGGGTCGCACGCCAGTGGTCGGCGATGTCGATGCGGCGGGTGATCCATACCTGGCCGTGGCTCTGGACGTAATCGAGGAAACGCGCCAGCGCGGCGGCGCGCCCGGGGCGGCCGACCAGGCGGCAATGCAGGCCGACCGACAGCATTTTCGGCTGGTTCAGGCCGTGCGGATCGCCTTCGCGGTACAGCACGTCGAAAGCGTCTTTCAGGTAGTCGAAGAACTGGGTGCCGGAATTGAATCCTTGCATGGCGGCGAAGCGCATGTCGTTGGTGTCCAGCGTGTAAGGCACGATCAGCTGCGGCTTGACCACGGTTTCGCCGCTGCCGTTGCCGACCTTGACCTGTTCCCAGAACGGCAGGTCGTCGCCGTAGTGGTCGGCGTCGTAGCTGAAGCCGCCGTGCTCCAGCACCAGCCGGCGGGTATTGGGCGAGTCGCGGCCGGTATACCAGCCGAGCGGGGCGCTGCCGGTCAGTTGCCTGATGACGGCGACGGCTTCGGCGATGTGGGCGCGTTCGGTCGCTTCATCGATATTCTGGTAGCTGATCCAGCGCAAGCCGTGGCAGGCGATTTCGTGGCCGAGTTCCTGGAATGCGGCAGTCGCTTCCGGGTTGCGTTGTAGCGCGCGCGCAACACCGAACACGGTCAACGGCAGGCGGCGCTCTTCAAACATGCGCAGCAAACGCCAGACGCCGGCGCGCGAACCGTATTCGTACAGGGATTCCATGCTCATGTGGCGGGCCGGAAAACTCTGGGCGCCGATGATTTCGGAGAGGAAGGTTTCCGAGCCGGTGTCGCCGTCCAGCACGCAGTTTTCGCTGCCTTCTTCATAGTTGAGGACGAACTGCAAGGCGATCCGGGCCCGGTTCGGCCATTGCGGGTGCGGCGGCGTGCGGCCGTAGCCGGTCATGTCGCGTGGATAATTAGGGTCGGAGCTGATAGTCATTGCTTGGCCTGGAGTATTGATCTGGTGTTCTGGATTATGTGTGCTGCAGCCATGATTAATATATGCCGGATAGTATATTGACCTGGACCCTGCGGTATATCATTTGATCGATACTCGTTTTCAACTAATCGATATAGGGAAATGCCATGGCAAACGCCTTTGGAAAATTAAGTACGCATGTTTTGGATATTACCCAGGGCAAGCCGGGCGCCGGCGTCGAGATTGCACTGTATGCGGTCAGTCCCTCCGGCCGCACCCTGCTCAAGAACGCCGTGACCAACCAGGACGGCCGGGTCGACGCACCCTTGCTGCAGGGCGAGGAAATGCAGGCCGGCCAATATGAACTGGTGTTCGCGGCCGGCGACTATTTCGCCGCGCAAGGCATCGACCTGCCAAGCCCGCGTTTTGTCGACCGCGTCACGCTCGCTTTCGGGATTGCCCACCCTGACCAGAATTATCATGTGCCGTTGGTAGTTTCGCCCTGGTCCTACTCGACCTATCGTGGCAGTTGATCAGGCAGCCAATTAAGCAACTTTCTTGCCAGCCGGCGACATTCCTGGCGCCGGCAGCCTGCCGGCAAAGCGGCCGGTTCCCCCGCTTGCCGGCTATCGTCAAATAACCACATCCGCAAGATCGGTACGCCTTCCCATCCGCTTTGTGCTAAACTGTCTCTCAACATTTTGGTTGGCAGCAGGATCGGTCGCAGCAGTCATGGCCCCGGTCAGATCAAAATTGAAAGAACGAGCGGCGCAGTTACCCGTCTTATTCAAGTCTTATTGTCCCCGCCCTCATTAATCCTCCTCTAACGGGCGCTGGACAGCAGTATCAACAGCTTTCTCTTTGACCAGGCCTGGCCTGCCGTTGAACATGAGCTCTGCGAATTTTTAATAAAATTTAAATAAACTACGTCGTACATGAATATTATTGAGGCCAAGAAAGTCCTCGAAACTGCATTGCTCTGTGCTCACGAGCCGCTGTCGCTTAACGACTTGAAAAAGCTGTATGCGGCTGGCGGCGAGGAAGGCGGCGAAATCAATGCGGATACGATCAAGTCCATGCTGGCGGAGTTGCGCGACGACTGGGCCGACAAAGGCATCGAAGTAGTTGCCCTGTCGACCGGATGGCGCTTCCAGAGCCGCCCCGAGATGAAGATCTACCTGGAGCGCCTGAATCCCGAAAAACCGCCGAAATACTCGCGGGCGACCATGGAAACCCTGGCGATCATTGCTTACCGGCAGCCGGTGACCCGTGGCGACATCGAGGAAATCCGTGGCGTGACCGTCAATTCGCAGACTGTAAAGATGCTTGAAGAGCGCGGCTGGATCGAGGCCATCGGCCATCGCGACGTGCCAGGACGCCCGGCATTGTTTGCCACCACCAAGCAGTTCCTGGACGATCTCGGCCTGACCTCGCTGGATCAGCTGCCGCCGCTGCAGCAGGTTGCCAGGAATGACATGCAGGAAGGCAACCTGCTCGAATTGCAGGCGCTGGAAGCCAGCATTGAAGCCAGCGCGGTGCTGGACGCCGCCGCGGCGCTGGAAGCGGAAGACGCGGCAGCCGACGAGTTCCAGTCCGAGCAGTTGAGCCAGGATGAGCCAGACCAGATTGCAGCCGATGAGTTGCCGACAGCAGAACCTGCTACAGAAGATGTAGTCGTAGATACAGTCAAGACGGAAAATGCGATGGAAGCGGATGGGGAAGTTGCTCATTCGCAAATAGAGCCAGTTGCATCGAATGAAACCCACACCAACGACCACGCGTCCGAATCGGATGATGAAGCCACGCCAGGTCGGCATAACCAACACCTGAATAATGAACCCACCTAGTTCCAATGATGAACCGGTCGTCGACCTGACTGCCACCACTGACCCGAAGCCAGCTAAAAAGCCTAGAGCGCGCAAGGTTGTTGCGGCAGCCGATGCTGCGGCAGCCGATGCTGCGGCAGCCGGCGCTGCGGTCGATGCGCCGATTGCGGCGGCAGCTGATGTTGCAGAACCGGCCAAGCCGGCTCGTGCGCCGCGCAAGAAAGCGGTTGCCGCGGCTGACACCAGCGCCGGCACGGTTGAAGTTGCCGCCGAAGCAGTAGCGCCGGCCAAGCCTAAGGCTGCGCCGCGCAAGAAGGTCCAGGTCGTGGTTGAACCGAGTGCTCCGGTTGAATTTGTGGTGGAAGCGGCGCCGGCCGTTGTTGCTCCGATGGTTGTAAATCAGGAAATGTCGGAAACGCCGGCCAGGGAGCGGCCAGCCAAGCGTGGCGTGCGCGGTCCGCGCGCCCTGCGCAGCAATCGCGCCGCGCAACGAGCGCAAGAATCGGCGGCAGCGGCCGGTTCCGCTGTTGAAGCGGGCAATGCCGCTCCGGCGGAAGGCCAGCCAGGCGCAGCGCAGGCCGGCGACAATCCGGCAAGCGGCGAACCGCGCCAGCAGCGCGGCGACCGAAATAACGGCGCTGGCCGCAACGGCGAACGCAATGCGCGTGAACGGCCGCAAAAGGGCAAGAAGCCGCAGGCGCAGAACGGCAAGCCAGGGCAGGGGCCGCGCGGCGGCAAGCCAGGCGCCCGCGGCGGCGACGCCGACGAAGTATTCTCGTTTGTTACCTCCGAATCGTTCGACACCCTGGTCACGGCGGATGATCGCCAGCCACAGAAAAGCGTGCGGCGCGACCTCACCGCCGAGGACGATGCACCAAAATTGCACAAGGTCCTGGCGGATGTCGGCCTCGGCTCGCGCCGCGACATGGAAGAACTGATCATCGCCGGCCGGGTTTCGGTCAATGGCGAGCCGGCCCATATCGGCCAGCGCATCTTGCCAACCGATCAAGTCCGCATCAACGGCAAGCTGCTGCAGCGTAAAGTCAGCAAGCGTCCGCCGCGGGTGCTGGTGTACCACAAGCCGGCCGGCGAAATCGTCAGCCACAATGACCCTGACGGCCGGCCATCGGTGTTCGACCGTTTGCCGAACATGAAGGCGGCCAAATGGCTGGCGGTCGGGCGTCTCGATTTCAATACCGAAGGCTTGCTGCTGTTTACCACCTCGGGCGACCTGGCTAACCGCCTGATGCATCCGCGCTACGGCATCGACCGCGAATACGCGGTGCGCACCCTCGGCGAGCTGGAGCAGGGCATGCGCCAGAAGCTGCTGGCCGGCGTCGAGCTGGAAGACGGCGTGGCGCAATTCTCGAAGATCGCCGACGGCGGCGGCGAAGGCATCAACAAATGGTATCGCGTCACCATCGGCGAAGGCCGTAACCGCGAAGTGCGCCGCATGTTCGAGGCGATCGGCCTGACCGTGTCGCGCCTGATCCGCACCCGCTACGGCGCCATGACGCTGCCGCGCGGCTTGAAGCGCGGCCGCTGGGAAGAGCTGGAAGAAAATGCAGTGCGCGACATGCTGGCGGCGCACGGCCTGGAAAAACCGGCTGCCCAAGGCGCCGGCGGCGGCAAGGGCCAAGGCCGTCCTGACTTCAACAAGGATCGCCAGCCTAACGGCAACCGCGCTTACAGCTCGCCGCAAGGGCCGGGCGTCTACCGTGATCCTGGCTTCGGCCAGTCGCGCGGCAACCAGGGCCGGCCGCAAGGCGGCGGCAATGGCGGCCCGGCGCGCAGCCGCCAGCCCGATCCTTTGCAAACGGCGCTGGGTTTCCCCGATGCCGGCCAGCGGCGCAATGGCGGCGGCAACGGTTTTGCCCGTCCGGCGCGGCCTAACAAGTCGGCCGCGGGTGGCCATGGCGGCCAAGGCGGCGGCCAGCACGGCGGGCAGGGAATGCCGCGCCGCCGTCCGCGCGGTTGACGGATTCGGATTGTCTGCCATGGCGCCTGTGAGCGCCGTGGTTTGCGGCTTGGCCGCAGCAGGAATGCAGGAGCTGGAAAATGTTGCAATATTGATCAATTTGGGGCCTTGAGGCGCCTGATTGTCAATAAATGCAAATTTCCCGCATTGCGGTACATAGCCTAATCGTTTATAATTTACAAGTTAACAGAAGTCATCAATGGGATTCACCCCAAGAATTGATTGCAAAATTAATTCGCAGCCGATCTCGTGAAACTGCTTGAAATGACAAACGATAAGAAGATGGGCAGATGCCCATTTTTTTTTTGCTTTTCGTTTTGAAGCGGTTTTAAATGGCGGGAAATATAACGAGATGCGGCTGCGGGATGCGCGGACGTGCAGATCTTTATTAAGGAGTTGCTTTGCAGTTGCTGGAGCTAATTGAAACAACCGTGGTTGGCATGGGCTACGAGCTGGTCGAATTCGAAAAGGCCGCGCGCGGGCTGTTGCGCGTCTATATCGACTTTACGCCTGAAAATGCCGAGCAGGGCCAGATCACGGTAGAAGATTGCGAAAAGGTGACGCACCAGCTGTTGCATGTACTGACGGTGGAAAATGTCGTGTACGAGCGCCTGGAAGTATCGTCGCCGGGCCTCGACAGGCCGCTGAAGAAACTGGCTGACTACGTGCGGTTTGCCGGCAAGGAAGCCATTGTGAAATTGCGCGTGCCGATGCCAGGCGCCGCGCACCGCAAGTCATTTCAAGGCGTCCTCGGTGAACCGGACGGCGAAAACTTGAAGATCGAATTTGAAACAAAAGATGGGTCGGCGGTGCTGGATTTCACGCTCGCTGACGTAGACAAGGCACACTTGGTGCCGCAAGTGGATTTTAGGAGTCGCAAAGCATGAGTCGCGAAATTTTATTGTTGGTCGATGCGCTCGCGCATGAAAAAAACGTCGATCGTGATGTGGTGTTCGGTGCGCTCGAACACGCACTTGCACAGGCAACCAAGAAACGCTACGAGGGTGACGTCGACATCCGGGTCACGATCGATCGTGAAACCGGCGAGTTCGAATCCTTCCGCCGCTGGCACGTGGTGCCGGATGAAGCCGGCCTGCAGCTGCCGGACCAGGAAATCCTGCTGTTCGAAGCCAAGGAACAGATTGACGACGTCGAAGTCGACGACCACATTGAAGAGCCGATCGAATCGGTGGATTTCGGCCGCCGTTTTGCGCAAGACACCAAGCAAGTCGTGCTGCAACGCATCCGCGACGCTGAACGCGAACAGATCCTGGCTGACTTCCTGGAGCGCGGCGACTCGCTGGTAACCGGCACCATCAAACGGATGGAACGCGGCGACGCCATCGTCGAGTCGGGCAAGATCGAAGCGCGTTTGCCGCGCGACCAGACGATTCCTAAGGAAAACCTGCGTATCGGCGACCGTGTCCGCGCCTTCATCCTGCGTGTCGACCGCAATGCGCGCGGCCCGCAAGTGATCTTGTCGCGTACCGCGCCGGAATTCATCATGAAGCTGTTCGAGCTGGAAGTGCCGGAAATCGAACAAGGCTCGCTGGAAATCAAGTCGGCTGCACGCGATCCGGGCGTCCGCGCCAAGATCGCGGTGTTCACCGCCGACAAGCGCATCGATCCTATCGGCACCTGCGTCGGCATGCGCGGTTCGCGCGTGCAGGCCGTGACCGGCGAACTGGGCGGCGAGCGTGTCGATATCGTGCTGTGGTCGGAAGACCCGGCGCAATTCGTCATCGGTGCGCTGGCTCCTGCCAACGTTTCTTCGATCATGGTTGACGAAGAAAAGCATGCCATGGATGTGGTGGTCGACGAAGAAAACCTGGCGATCGCAATCGGCCGCGGCGGCCAGAACGTACGCCTGGCGGCAGAACTGACCGGCTGGCAGATCAACATCATGACGGCGGAAGAGTCGGCCGATAAATCGGCGGTGGAAACCGCCGCGATCCGCGCCCTGTTCATGGAAAAGCTGGACGTCGACCAGGAAGTCGCCGACATCCTGGTGGAAGAAGGTTTTGCCAGCCTGGAAGAAATCGCCTACGTGCCGATTACCGAAATGCTGGAAATCGATTCGTTTGACGAAGACACCGTCAACGAACTGCGTAACCGGGCCCGCGATGCGCTGGTGACAGAAGCGATTGCCTCGGAAGAAGGACTGGAAGGCATGGAAGATGCCCTGGTCAATTTCGACGGCATGGACCGGGTTACCGCCGGCAAGCTGGGTTTGGCGGGAGTCAAGACATTGACTGCGTTCGCCGGTTTGGCTTATGACGAATTTGGCGCGATCCTGGCTTTGCCAGCGGACCGTGCGCGTCATTTGATTGAAGACGAGTTTAAAGATGTGACCGACGATGAGATGAAACTCATCGATGCCAAGTACGATGATCATGCCAAGGCCCTGCAAGCCAAGGCATGGAATATAGCGGAAGCCAAGTGATCCAGTGATCCGAGAGGTTCCGATATCGTCTGCCGCGCCACATAGAAAAAGAGGACTGAATGGCGAGTAACAATGTAGCCCAATTTGCCACCGAGCTGAAAATGCCAGCGGATCTCCTGCTGACACAACTGCAATCGGCTGGCGTCCAGAAAAATTCGACTGACGACGCCTTGTCGAAAGAAGACAAGGATCGCCTGCTGGAACACCTGCGCCGTTCGCACGGTGCGGTGCCAGACAGCGAAAAGAAGAAGATCACGCTGACCCGCAAGGAAACCACCGAGATCAAGCAGGCTGACGCCACCGGCAAGTCGCGCACGATCCAGGTTGAAGTGCGCAAGAAGCGTACTTTCGTCAAACGCGACGAGCCGGTCGCCGAAGCGCCGGCAGCACAGGCTGCGCCTGCGGCGCCGGTCATCGACGAAGCCGAACAGGCGCGCCGGGTTGAAGAAGCGCGCCGCCAGGCTGAGCTGATCGCTCGCCAGGAAGCCGAGCTGCTGGAGAAGCAGGAACGCCTGGCCAAGCTGGAAGCCGAAAAAGAAGCGCAAGCCAAGGCTGCGCTGAAAGCGGAAAACGACGCCCGCAAAGCGGAAAGCGAAGCCAAGAAAGCGGCTGCCGAAGCACCGGCGCCGGCTTCCGCTTCTGCCGATGCCGCCGTCAAGAAGCAGGACGATCCTGCCGCTGAAGAAAAGAAGCGCCTGGCGAACGAAGAAGCCAAGCAAAAGGTCGCGCTGGCCGCCAAGGAAGCCGCCGAGAAATCGGCCGCGACTGAGCGCGCCCGCAAGGCCGTGCAAGACGAAGTAGCGCAGATCAAGGCGATGATGAATGCGCCGCGCCGCGTCATCAAGGCGCCTGAGCCGGTCGCGCCTGCCGCAGCCCCGGCCAAGACCGCCGAAGGCACTTTGCACAAGCCTGCCGACAAGAAGCCTGGCGAGAAGAAAGACGACAAGAAAGTGGTGGTCGACAAGAAGTCGATCAAGTCCGCCAACGTCTCTTCCACCTGGCAAGACGATGCGGCCAAGAAGCGCGGCCTCGGCATCAAGACCCGCGGCAATACCGGCGGCGGGCGCGATGGCTGGCGTGGCGGTCCGAAGGGCCGTCGCAATGCGCACAACGACGATCACGAAAGCAATTTCCAGGTGCCGACAGAAGCGGTCATCAAGGACATTTATGTTCCTGAAACCATTACTGTCGCCGAGCTGGCGCACAAGATGTCGGTCAAGGCTTCGGAAGTCATCAAGCATTTGATGAAACTGGGCCAGATGGTCACCATCAACCAGGTGCTGGACCAGGAAACTTCGATGATTCTGGTCGAAGAAATGGGCCACACCGCGCACGCTGCGAAACTGGACGATCCGGAAGCGCTGCTGGTCGACGGCGAAGAACATGCCGACGCCGAACTGTTGCCGCGCGCACCGGTGGTCACCGTCATGGGTCACGTCGACCACGGCAAGACCTCGCTGCTGGATTACATCCGCCGCGCCAAGGTTGCATCCGGCGAGGCCGGCGGCATTACCCAGCACATCGGTGCATATCACGTGGAAACGCCGCGCGGCATGATCACCTTCCTCGACACCCCGGGCCACGAAGCGTTTACCGCCATGCGTGCCCGCGGTGCGAAAGCAACCGATATCGTCATTCTCGTGGTGGCTGCCGATGACGGCGTGATGCCCCAGACGAAGGAAGCGATCGCCCATGCGAAAGCCGCAGGCGTGCCGCTCGTC
>Ga0182005_1001013_pt1 | contig 12016 bp, 13 predicted proteins | sample Sormic07211103_1_FD_123021 | JGI IMG/M metagenome (GOLD analysis project Ga0182005, IMG submission 123021) | Rhizosphere microbial communities from Sorghum bicolor, Mead, Nebraska, USA - 072115-103_1 MetaG | ecosystem: Host-associated > Plants > Roots > Rhizosphere | place: USA: Nebraska...
AGCCGGACGCAAGATCCGGGTGTACGTTTTGAAGGCTGGCGCGGTTTACCAAAAATGAACCAAGCCAGTCCCCGAGAAGCCGGCCACAAGCCGGCTTTTTAATTGTCCGAAATAATCCTATCCAATCTGAGAATCCACCTGATAGCCTCTCTATTCCGGGAGCCCTAGGTATTTCTCTATCCAATGGTGTTCGACGCCATCTGACCTCATCCGGCAATGTGATGGGGGGACAGTTGGGGGGACAAAGGGACAAAAAGGGGAAATCCAATGGGTAAACTGAATCCAAAACAAGTCGAGAACCTGTGCGAACCCGGTACCTATGAAGATGGTGATGGGCTTCGCTTGATCGTTAAGGCTACCGGACGGAAGTCTTGGATACTTCGATTCCAACTGGCGGGGCGTCGTAGAGAGATGGGGTTGGGTTCCTTTCCTGAAATCACGCTTAAGAAAGCCAGACAAGACGCCAGTAATAAACGCACCCAATTGAGTGATGGCGTAGATCCTCTCGCCGCTCGGGACCTTGAGCGTGCCGCTCAACGCGAAGCACAGCGAACGAGTGAGGCAAAACAGCTCAAGTTCGAGACGCTCGCGAAGGAATACTGCGAGGCACACGGGGCTTCTTGGTCAGAAAAGTGGCGCAAAGGATGGCTTCGGAAGCTAGAACTGTACGCGTTTGACCATATTGGCAATCTGTCAGCCGAGGAGATCGGCACCTCGCAGGTGCTCAAGGTGTTACAACCAATCTGGACCACCAAGACCAGAACCGCCGATGAGTTACGCGGCCAGATTGAACAGGTACTAGACGCCGCCAAGGCACGCAACCTTCGGGAGGGCGAAAACCCTGCTCGCTGGCGCGGGCACTTAGACAATTTGTTGAGTCGTGCTGAAAAGAAGAAGGCCCGGAAGCGTGAGCACTTTGAAGCATTGCGATGGCAGAACGTGCCGGTCTTGATGACCAGTCTGAGCGCAAACAGCACAGCGGCGTCGTTAGCGGCTCAATTGCTTATCATGACTGCCGCACGCGCCCACATGGTGCAGTTCGCTCGATGGGATGAGTTTGATTTGGAAGCAGGCACTTGGTCATTGCCTGCTGAGCGCATGAAAATGCGTGTAGCGTTTGTAATCCCGCTGGCCGACGAGGTCGTGAGGTTGGTGAAAACCATTCCCAGAGAAGAAAGAAGCACCTTCCTATTCCCAGGGCAGGGTAAGTCGGGCGTGATGCACGCCAACGCTATTCGCACGCTCCTCCATGCCATGGACTACAAACACATCACCCGACACGGCTTTCGCTCTTCATTTCGAGACTGGGCCGGGGAATGCACTCATTACCCACGCGAGGTATGCGAGATGGCATTGGCGCATGACGAGCGCGATCAAACTGAAGGGGCATATTCCCGCTCGGATTTTCTTGATAAGCGGCGGTTCCTAATGAACGACTGGAATCAATTCATTACCGCTCCCACAAAAGCATCTCAAGGTTGACGTTGCCGCTATTTTCACCTCCTCGGCTAGGAGTGGAGCTATTATCCTTCACTAGCCGACCTGATGGCATATTACCCCCATAACACTTCAACGACTTTGACCAAGAAGTACATAATGGAAAAATTTACGCCACGACTATTTTCGCCAACACAATACGCAATAAATACAAATGAGCGCATAGGTAACACGACAGTTCGAGCGGCCATAGGCAGAAACCACCACTACCTTTTTAATTATTTTTTCGAACCTTTACTTGAATCTGATGAATACACCAATCTGTTAGAAAACATACGCGCCGTGACCAGCAACCCAGAGCTGCAAGGTAAGTTAATTTCAACTTGGGAGCACGAAGTCTACAAGTGTTACGAGGGTATTGAGGGGCTCGATGAAGAAATCAATATATTGTTCGATCATGTGAGACATGCTTGCCTTTACCTTGAGCTGGCTAAGGCAGCCGAAGATAATAAAGACCGCGATAGGGCGTGGGCCTTCACGAACGAGGCGAGCCTGATGATTAATGGAATTTCAGGTGCGTCGGGAGCAATTTTCGACAAGATCGACACGGCCAACCGCACTAAGCAAAACCGCGAAAATGGGAAAGGCCGGATTAAAAACTTCTTCCCCGTCAAACAGGAGGCCGCAAGACTGCTAGAAGAGCTGAAACCAAAAGGAGGATGGTTATCCGTAACAAGCGCAGCCTCTGCCTTAGAAGTCCCCTTGGGAAGTTTCATTGACGCCAATCGAATTGGCGGAATACAAAGTTCAAACATCCAAGCCCTTTTAGAAAAAACGTGGATCCCGAAGGATGAGTTCGTTAATGATGCCTGGCAAAAAAGCAAACGACCTAAGAAAGAAAAATCCAATTCCTGAACGCATTGGCTTTCTCTGACGGTTAAAGAGCGACTATAGTAGCCATCAGAGAAAGCAGGAGCTCTAGCATCGCCACTCTTTTGAAGGGGGTTTGCTTCTTGGCCTACCTCGTGGATCTTTTGGGGAAGGGTTATTCATTCTTCCCATGCTGCGGCCTTCAGTTTGAAGTTTCATGTAGAGATCAGTCTTTGTAAGGTAAACTACTGCCCGGCGTAACCCCTCACGCATTTCGCCATCGGTATGATCAACCATCCCTATCCCACAGCTCTTATAGTTGTGTTTGACAGCATTGCAGTTGAAATACAGGCCTCGACCCTGGGTTATGTTTTCTGCCCAGTAGCGGCCTATCAGAGCGGCTCTGGTTATATCCTCTCGAGCCTTGGAACCATCGAAGAAGAACATCACATGGTAGTGGAATCCTTTCTCCGGTCCATGCTCCAACTTCCAGATATATCCCACCATGTCTTTAAACAGGTTGTTCGATCTTGCATTTTGAAATAGATGCTCTCGATCTCGCTTCGCTTGATTCTGCGTGGTTTGTGAATGCTCCTTCGAATAGGAAAGATCAACCCTTAGAACCAGCAGTCTGGAATAGCGCTCAAACAGCGCATCAACGTATTTCGTCAATCCCTTGTAGTTCTTGTTGCTTGATCGCCGATAACTGCTTAGCGTGGATTCAAACTGCTTACTCTTGGCTTCTTGACGAATAGCGTCGACACATTTGTTCAGTTGCTGCGCATTCGCTTTAGCTTCCTCAATGTGCACTAACCCTCTAGGAATTAAATACTCCTGACTCAGGCCAAACTTTACAATTTGATTGAATGCCATATCGATGTACGGCTCAAACTGATGCAGCGTTTTATATCCACGCCCCATAGGCGCATAGCTTTTTATTATTTTTCGCAACAGCTTTCCTGATTCAGCGGTTACCAGACGAGCATTACCATTCTCGCCTACAACCCGAACCTCAAAAGCGTCACCTTCTGATTGTATAAGCTGTTGAATCCACCCTGATACTTGTTTGAGCTCCTTAATCAAACCAGCGTCTACAGACCCAGGCTGGATATCGTCTACTCCTTCGATCTGCATGCTGTACTTGCTCAAGAGCGCCATACCGCGCTCATAATAACTAACCTCCATAGCAACCTCTTATATGAATACTTGATCAGGCCAATACAACCTTCACGACATGCCAGATATCTAATTGATTTTGAATGTTCTATTTGTATTCTTCTTGCTGCTAACGGTATCTCGTTGATACCTAACGCATCACTCTAGTATCTCTTGCTTGTAGCTTCCTTCGGTTGTAATTAACTAATATTAACTGTTGGTAGTGCTAATAACATATAAACCAAAAATATTCGGGTATGTTTATCCGAGTCAGGGCACTTGTATTAGTGCGCCTCGCAATTGAAATTTGGATTCAGGCGTTATGCAGAGTTAGTGGTGGGTCTCAGCTGGAGATATCAGCCTCTCCACCGAGAGGCTGCTTATTGATTCGGAGGGCTTCTAGGCGGCCATGCGCTGCTCAAGCCAGGCAGTGATTTGGGATTCGATCCAACCCACAGCCCCCGGACCCAGTTTGACGGATCTAGGAAACGTTGGGTCATACCTCGGCGACAGCCTGTTCATGCGATCGTAGATCGTTGACCGGGAGAGGCCGATGCGTGCGATTAGAGGTTTGAGACGTATAATTCTCGGATAGAATTCTCGCTGCTTGATGGTCATTTTCGTTCTCGTCATGTGTTGTGTTTGGAAGAGATCGGACTGTAGGTCGTACTCGCCATGACAAAAATCCGGCAGCGACCAGTATTTTTTTCCTCACGCTAAAAAGCGACTCAGATTCGATTTCGACGAACGCGGTTTCAGCATCTGACCGTCGTCGTAGCGCTTGGCTGCACCCCTCAATCCTTCAGTATCACCGTCCACGTACAGGGCATTGTTGGACGCCTACCGATTGGGATCTGATGGCGCTCGACCGTCATGCGCCTTTCTCTGACGTAGGGCAGCGATCAAGCAGGCGAAGCGAATTGAGCGGTTTGTTGATGAACATGCCATAGGGCATATAGGTATTTCTTCTATCTAACCCAATCTTCTGGTCAAAAGCCTGGAATGGGACGAAAAGAACCAACTCCGCATAGTTAGGAACTAACACCGCACAGTAAGGAACCAACTCCCACATAGTTGGGGCCAGGGCAATGCTAGAGCTCAGACTGTCACGCTGCCTCCATACCTCGATCCAGCCCCGCACATTGAAACGAATTTCGCACCTATATCACGACACTGAATATCCCTCATGGAACTCGCCCCATGTCACATCAGTGCCCTTGCTGTACCTCTGAAAAAATCGCTTCCCTCAGAACAGCTATGACGGTGGGTGCCGTTGTGGGCTCCATCGGCGGTGCGGCTCGAGGCGCGAGCTGCGCACTTGCCGACAGTCACATCGGCGCCACTCTCGGCGTTTTTATCCGTCCGTCCGGCCTCTGTATCGACTCAGTCTCTAGCGCCATCCTCGGCGGATTAGCAGGTGGCGTCAGCGGATGCGCTATAGGCGCACAACTCGGCGAAAAGCTGGATCGCCATGTGTTGTCCAACAATCTCTGTTTGGTGTGCGGGCACCGCTTCAACCTGCCCACCTAATCCGTTGCCCGTCCTTTCATCACTCGTCTATCAATCTCGGTTGGTGCTGCGTTCTACGCAGCGCTTATGCCGACCTGCATCCAAAGGAATTACAACCATGGCTCATCTCATCGAACAAATGGCTTACGTTGGCGCTACCCCTTGGCATGGCCTGGGCTCTGCTTTGTCGCCGAAACAACCGCTGGAAGTCTGGCAGCGTGAAGCGGGCATGAATTGGCAGATTCAGGAAAGCCCGGTTCACTTCAAGTCCGACATCATTGGGGCGCTCGGTACAATTCATTCCTTCCCGGAACAAAAAGTGCTGTATCGCTCTGACACCAAAGCACCGCTGTCGGTGGTTTCCCAGCGTTATCAGGTGGTGCAGCCGCGTGAAGTATTGGAGTTCTACCGAGACCTGGCCGAGTTCTCGGGTTACGAACTGGAAACCGCAGGCGTACTGAAAGGAGGTCGCAAGTTCTGGGCTCTCGCCCGGACGGGTCAGGCCACGGTGTTGAAAGGCGATGATCAGGTCAACGGCTACCTGCTACTGGCCACCTCATGCGACGGCACACTGGCGACCACTGCGACGCCCACCACTGTGCGTGTGGTCTGCAACAACACGCTGTCCATTTCCCTGGCTGGAGCCACACACGCCATCAAGGTCCCACACAACACCCGCTTTGATCCGCGAACGGTAAAAAAGCAATTGGGTGTCGCCGTCTCGCAATGGGACGAATTCATGTACCGGATGCGCAGCCTCGCCGAACGTAGGATTCAGACCAAAGAGGCTCTCGGCTTCTTTATGGACGTGCTGTGCGACATCAGCGCCAATGCCCCTATTCCGGACGCCCTGCCCAACAAGCGAGCGATGGAGAAGGTACAAACGCTATACGAAGGCAAAGGTCGAGGCGCTGAACTGGTGTCCGCGCGCGGCACCGCTTGGGGCTTGCTCAATGCAGTGACGGAATATGTGGATCACGAACGTCGTGCCCGCAGCTCAGAGTATCGAATGGATTCCGCCTGGTTTGGCCAGGGTGCGGTAATCAAACAGAAAGCCCTGCACACCGCTCTGCAACTCGTAGCGTGAGTCCAAGGACAATCTGCACCAAAGCGAGCCAACCCGCCCCCTTACTCACCCATTAAATATCCACGATAGGAGAGACGCCCATGACAGTGGTTCGATTTTTTCTCACGTTGTTTATCTTCGTTTGCTTGCTTGCCGGTAGCAGCGTGCTGGTGGCAGCTCTCTGCCTGATGGTGCGCTTCCCACCCTTGCTCTTCGCTGCTGCGCTGGGTTGCGTTCTATTGGCCATGGTCCTGAAAAAGCTTCGCCGCAGAAATAATCACGCGCGCACTTGATACCTATGATCACTCATCCAGTACGGAGGCTTTCATTCCGTCGATCAGAGATCTCCACATAAATTCACACTGCTTGAATTGCGAATCTTCCGCCGTCTTCACTCCGGACAACGGCAAGGAAATTGTTCAGCTCCTTGTTGTGCTGAATAGCGTTGAAACAGTTGTCGGTGGAGATACTAGAGGTCAGCGTCGACGAGCAAGTCAGACGGCTTGCACCGCATCGCTGTCGCAATTCGAAGAATGTTGAGAAATGTAACGTTCCTCTCTCCACGTTCGATCTTCCCCATGTGGGAACGATCAATTCCGGAGGCATCGGCTAAAGCTTCTTGCGACAGGGCTTGTTCCAGTCGCCGTGCACGAACAGCTGCACCAAGCTTAACTAGATTGCCGTCTTTATCGAGGTTTGCGGAGATTCTTGCCATGAAAGAAATCGTCGCGCTATGATGCGTTTACAACCACGGCATTTACGACCCTTTTTTAGATTGTCGATCCTCTGGAACGTACCAACTTTTTGTCGACAAGCTTAATTGCCTACGCTTTTACACTCCCACTTTCTTAAAAAGCTCAGGAACTTAATGCAATGAAACACTTTTCTCTACTCGCGGTATCGGTGGGGTTACTCTCCCTGACAGGTTGCGGCTCCAGCGAACTAGACTTTAGAAACGCGCAAATTTCGAATGGAAAAATATATGAAGGCAAGGAGAACAAGCCTTATACAGGACTAGTTAGGAATATGCCTGAGAGCACTATCCGCGAAGCTACTGGCGCCCTGAATGACTTACTTGCCATATACAATCAGCACATGGGGAAATTCAAGGCGTCCGAAAGCCTTCTTTATGGACGACATCTAATATGTGATTCAGAGGTTAAAGAGGGTTCCCTGTCAGGTCAGACTGACTGCTACACACCCAACACCAAACTTAAACGCTATACAGTCCAATATGAATCTGGAAACTTTGATGGGGGAGTAAGTATTTACGCCCCAGACGGAAAAACCTTACTATTAAAGTCAGCCTTCAAGAGAAACGCTATAGATGGCAAGCTGGAGATATATGGCCCCCACACGGAAAAACTAATAGGCCAATACCATTCTACCAATGGAAAAGCCGATGGAGACCAAACCTCCTGGGATGAATATACGGGCAAAATGACTTACCAAGTAACAGCTAAGGACGGGGTATACGTCGGTGTTATGAAATCTTGGACTGCTGATGGCGTACTCATTGCTGAAGTTCCGTTTGTGGAAGGCGTGAAATCGGGTTTGATCAAGACGTGGCGGGATAACGGAAAACCGATGGAGTTTCTTACCGTTTTAAACGGTAGCAAGAATGGTCCATCCCAAGAGTGGGATGAAGATGGCAAACTCATTAGGTCCGGCACCTACAAACAGGGTGAATGGTATCCAGATGCTCCCCCAGTAACGGAAACCACTATTGTTGGCGCTGAGGACAATTCCTGCTCAACCAAATGGATTGATGCCTTTCACAAGGAGAAAGGTGAGGATGCCATGATCACTAGTAGCCAACTTGGAGAGTGGGACCAGTGGTGTACCGAAGGAAAACTACCTGACTAACTGCACCATACTCAACATCGAGTAAACGACATAAGACAGGAGGCTAGAATGCCTCCTGCCTGTCTAAACTCTTTTTTGATCTGTTCTACGAAAAAATTTAAGCCCTTGTTATTGGCGCTGATTGGAAATTGACCCACCGGAGGTGCGGACAAGTTCGTGGGCCAAGCCGCGTATTTAAAGCCTACCGGCCACTCAGCCCACAAACATCCGACCACCTTTTCCATAGTCATCCGCATCCGGCTAGGCAGTCGGAGCGCAGCGAACTGACGCACTCGTCACCGTCAATTTTTTCCATTGCCTGCGCCTGGAAGTACTCTTTAGTTCGAGACGGGCGCTGATTGGCCAACGCTCCGGATGAAGTTTTGCATTCCCAAGGGGTATTACGATGGGTAAATTAGCGCTTCCGTTTTCATAAACACACTGAGTACCAATATGCCAACAATGTGGATGATTAGAGGAGACGGTGGTCGTCTCTATGACGATTTCAAGGATCGTAATCTGGCAGCCATCGGCTGGGCCCAGTTGGCACCAGCAGCCAATCCGGGGGTTTCGCGCAAGGCGTTGATACAGGCATACAAAGATCTGCAGCCAGGCATCAAGGACGGCACGGCAGTGTCGGGGGCGTCCCAGGTCTACCGCTTCGTCAACGAAATCAAGGAGGGCGATGCCGTCGTAACCTATTCGCCCGCTAACCGCACCTACTTGGTCGGCCAATTCACGGGAGCCTGCGTTTACCGGCAAGAGTTAGCAGATGAGGGCATGGCATTGACTAGGCCTGTGAAATGGCTGGAGCAAGAGGTCGACCGTGACAAACTCAGCAACCTCAGCAAGAACAGCCTCGGTTCCACACTCACCGTCTTCAATGTGGCGGAAGACGCCCAGAAGGAACTGCTAGCCTTAGCAGCCGGCAAGGCTCTGCCCTTGATGCATAACGACCCTGTGGCTGATGCGGAAGTAATCGACGATCCACTAAAGGGCGTTCAAGAAATTGCCTTTGAGCGTATAAAAGACCAGATCAACAGCCTGGATTGGTCCGAAATGCAGGACCTGGTTGCCGGTATCCTCCGGGCAATGGGCTACAAGACGCTGGTTTCTCCCGCAGGCGCTGATCGAGGCAAAGATATCATCGCCTCGCCAGATGGCTTCGGCTTCGAGCCACCGCGTATCGTTGTCGAGGTCAAGCATCGAAATGCGCGCATGGGCAGCACCGAAATCCGCAGTTTTCTCGGCGGACGGCACAAGGATGATCGCGGACTGTATGTCAGTACCGGCGGATTTACCAAAGAGGCGCTGTATGAAGGGGAACGGTCTAACGTCCATCTAACCATGTGGACTTTGGATGAGCTGGCGCGGACATTGATGGCGCATTATCCGATGACAGATCCGGAAACGAAGCGGTTGGTGCCTTTGAGTTATTTTTACGTGCCGGCCTAGAATCCGTACCGGTATTTAGAAGGAATGACACTGTAGCCGCTTCAGCCGTTCATTAGCGTCGTATGGGGATACATGGTAAGCGTCCGGCGAACACGCCTTGCGTAGTTAAACGGACGTCCATTGATGCGGTAGCAGCTCCGCAATCTCACTTACCCGCTGCGTCGACAGGCGCGTGAGGACGTCCTTCAAATAAGCATACGGATCATACGGTACTGCCCCTACACCCCCTCACATCTCAGCAGCGAAGCACACCTCACTACACTGCTTCGTCTAACCTACTGTTTAGTAAGCGAAGGATTGCCCGCCGTAAGATGCGAACTGCGAGATCAATTTATCGGGGTATAGGTGTCCGTTTATGCAGGGGCCAACTCATATGCCTCGCCGGTGACTGAAGCAGACTTACGAGATAATGCCGTTTTACGAACGGAAGGAAAACTATTCCCCTGGGTTAATCAACGCACGTCTCCGCTGAAGATAAATCAACTTCGGGGATTGCTCCTCAGGCACGCTCAGTTTCTGCTCATCGTATGGCGAAAGCTGCTCACGTAGCGCTTCGTCGTCACCGACTTTTTCCCAGTCGATCCAAGCAGTAAGATCGTCTTTAATAATTAAATAGCCTTTCTCAAACGCCCGATCTACAAGAAGTGAGAGGCAGATGCCGTTTGACGGATCAAGGCGAATACTTTGATCTACGCTCCACGGGACGATATGAGAAGCGACGAGAAAATCTCTGCTTTCAATTCCGGTGATGGCGCACTGATAGCCATAGTTAGTCTTCACCGCCTCAGCGAACGCCCTCTGAGCGCTACCTCTAGTTTTAACTGTGGCGTGAGAATCTGGGACCTCATAATTTTCATGCTCGATTTGGTCGCGGAACGCATCGACCTCTTCGGCAGATACTTCCAACGTTTCGGCGGCAGCATCCCCTTGCGGAACCATCGGGAAACGCGCTTCAAGCATCTCTAGAAAAACGTTGGCGGATGCAGCGACCTGCTCATCTAATGGTGCCGCCTGTAACCATGCGTCATGGTTGCGAGCAGGGTCAAAAAACAAGCCATATCCGGGGCTTCTGAGGTAGGTAGCCAGTGCGCTGGCCACTTCTACATCAAGCGCATCAATCACCGACACAGGATTTTCCGATGCAGTCAGCTGCACCAAAGCATCATTGACCTCTGCATCTAGAGGCACCCCACCGCTTGTGATTGTCGACCATGCAAGTGCTGAATTCCGCGACGTATTCGCAGCTAAATTCTGAATATCCTGCGGAACAAGCTGCATGTCAGCCCACGCATTCTCCGCACTGGGATCTGCAAGATAGGCACGTAAATGCAATGCGCCTGGATCATCCAACAGCTTGACCGCTATTAGATATGGCTGTCCTGCACCACGACTCGCAAGTAACGCAAACTCATTATCGGCAGCAGCAGTATCAAGGTGAGACGGATCGCCAGGTATCGTTTCAGCAGTAACTTCACTAGGCGTAACCGACATCTTCCAAACCTGGGGAGCGCCGATACTTGTCTCCCATTTGAGGTGTGGACGATCAGCAGAACGCAAGACGAGTGCGCCTGTAGCTGTTCCTGTTGGCCACTTGTACGTCAGAGGGGCCGGACTGTCGTCGTTTATCTCTGGGAAGCACCGCTTCAGGGCAGCACTGAGCTCGTCCTTCCTTGATAACTGAATGTAGTCTTTCGTGTATGTGTTGTTCGCTGAATTGCTACCGCCTAGGCGCCCGTACGTTGCACGATGCGCAGCGGGTCCATAAAAGATCACAAGCACCCATTCCACTGGCAAAGCAGACATTCAACCTCTCCCTATGATTATCGCCTCTGGCGACCGGTGTGCCTCAACCTCTCGCCGACTCTGCGCTGCCAGCGAACGATGGGTCGTGAACTTTATGATTTCGGTATCAGGGAAAAGCTCGTGAACTGATTCAGCATCGCGATTGGACATAATCCACTTCACCCCTCTCCGAGATAGATCGGCGCAAATATCTGCGAGATCAATGAGGTCAATCGCCTCGAAGGTCTTCGCGGTGTATTTGTTAAATTTCGCAGTGGGTTCTTTTTCAGTATCTGGTCGCGAAAATATAGGTAAGTACGGCGGATCAAGGTAGACGAAATCACCGCACGAGGCGGTCTTCAACACTTCTCGGAAATCAGAAGCGACGATGTCTGCCCGCGCTAACACTTTTTCTATGGTCGCCATGGAAGCGTCGTCAAAACCTTTGAAAAGACGGTCCCCCCAAGGCGCATTCATCGCACCTGTACGTGAGTTTTCACGCCAAAGATGGTTCCAAGAAACACCGTTTAGGTAAAGGAACCGTGCAGCCTTCTCGATAAGGGAAGTTGGAGCGGCCGAGCGAACCTCGTAGTAGAATTCCTTCGAGTCATTCTCCATGTACCAATCGAGGAGCGGACGCAGCGCAGGCTGATGGTCTCGCATTGCCACCCAAGCAGCTACGAGGTGTTCATTGAGGTCTGCTAATTTTGAGCGACCGGAAACGCGCCCGACACAAGCCAGGAACACCGCTCCTCCGCCGAGAAATGGCTCGTAGTAATTTTGAATATTGTCAGGTACGTGCGGAAGAATGCGTGAAAGCAATCGCGATTTGCCACCCACCCACCTGACAAAAGGCTTGATAGGCGGATGGATGGAGCTGACAAAAGGTAGTTCTAC
>Ga0182005_1001014_pt1 | contig 12006 bp, 12 predicted proteins | sample Sormic07211103_1_FD_123021 | JGI IMG/M metagenome (GOLD analysis project Ga0182005, IMG submission 123021) | Rhizosphere microbial communities from Sorghum bicolor, Mead, Nebraska, USA - 072115-103_1 MetaG | ecosystem: Host-associated > Plants > Roots > Rhizosphere | place: USA: Nebraska...
CGCTGAGCGCATGCCAGCGGGAACCGCAGCCCGAATGGCGGCTCACCGATGTATCGGGCCATCTGCCTGACCTGGATTTCAAGCTCACCGACGACAATGGCAAGCGCGTCACCGGCGCCGACTACAAGGGCAAGGTGGTGCTCATGTATTTCGGTTACACGCACTGCCCCGATGTCTGTCCATTGACACTCACCCAGTTGCACGTGGTGCTCGACCGCCTCGGCGCGCCGGCGGACAAGGTGCGCATCCTGTTCGTCAGCGTGGACCCAAAGCGCGACACGCCGGCGGTCATGCACGACTACGTGAACGCCTTCGACAAGCGCGCCGTGGGGTTGGTCGGTTCCGATGGCGACGTGGAGGCGCTGGCAAAGCGTTACCGCTCGGCCTTCACCCGCGAGCCCGATCGCGCCGACGGCAACTACGAGGTCAGCCACAGTTCCGCCATCTACCTGTTCGACGCCGAAGGCAAGGCACGCTTGCTGGCCACGCCGTCCGCCTCGCAGGACGACATCGTTCACGACCTTCACCTGCTCACGTCGCTGGAGACCCGTCCATGAGGTACCGCTCGCTCGCTGCCGCCTTGTTCCTGCTTGCCGGAACCGCCGGCATCTCGCACGCCGCGGACACTGCCGGCGTGCAGGTGACCGGGGGTTGGTTGCGCGTCCTGCCGGGCAGCCTGCCCGCCGGCGGCTATGTCACCGTCGAGAACACCACCGACCATGCGCTAACGATCGTCGGCGCGGAAAGTCCGGATTACGCGGAGGCGATGATCCACCGCAGCAGCACCGAAGGCGGCATGGGACGGATGGAGATGATGGACAGCGTGGCGCTGCCTCCGAAGGGCAAGCTCACCTTCGCTCCCGGCGGATACCACGTGATGCTGATGCAGGCGAAGCACCCAGTGAAACCCGGCGAGAAGGTGACGGTGACGTTCAAGCTGTCGGACGGCGGAACGATCCCCGCGACCTTGATCGCGCGACCGGCGAATGCCAGCGGCCCGACGGACTGATAAAGCCGTTGTCCTGGGCTAATTCACCGCTGAGGAAGTGAGCTCTTGCAGGAGCGGCCCTTGCGGGGAAGGAGACCCTTGTGGGAGCCGCTTCAGCGGCGATGGGTGCTTGCCTCGAACTGGCCCGCTGCCGCGGGATCGCCGCTGAAGCGGCTCCCACATAAGCAGCACACACATAAGCGGCTCCCACATAAACCGCTCCCGCACAAGCCAAAGGCTTGGCCCGGCATCACTTGACCAGGAACTCCGCCGGCGCATCATGCGCGCCGATCTCCTCGCGATAGAGCTGGTCGACCTCGGCGGCGTCGGGGCCGTCGCGCAGCCAGGTTTCGAGGCGATCGATCGCGGAGGCGTCGCCGTACACGACCACCTCGACGCTGCCGTCGACGAGATTGCGCGCATGGCCGGTGAGTTCCAGCGCCATCGCCTGCTCGCGCGCCGACGCGCGAAAAAACACGCCTTGCACCTTTCCCCCGACGACGAACCGCGCGGCTTTCATGTCACGACCCCTTGGCGATGGCCTCGTTGAGTTTTTCCGCCGTGACCGGCCCTACGAAACGCTGGGCGACGTGGCCGTCCGGCGCGATCAGGTAGGTGGTGGGCAAGCCCTTGGGCGAATCGAAATCCTTCGGCGGCGCGGTGACGTCGACCTGCGCGATGGGATACACGACGGGATGCTTGCGCAGGAAGGCGGCGATATCGCTGGCCTCGGTATCCTCGAACGCGAGACCGATCGCGGAGACGTCCTTGCGGCTCTTCACGAAGTTGGAGATGTCCGGCATTTCCTTGATGCAGGGGACGCACCAGGTGGCCCAGTAATTGACCACGACCCACTTGCCTCGCTGCGCGGCAAGGTCGAACGGCTTGCCATCGAGCGTGGTGACCTTGAGTTCGGGTTTGGTTGCCGTGGCGGCGATCGCCGGCGTGACGATGGCCAGGGCCGCGATGGCAAGCAGGCGGGGGATCATGCGGGGGTGTCCTCGGTGGGGGCGGGGATAGGCGTGGGTGGAAACAACTGGTCGAGGCGCGCGCCAAGCGTGGCGTCGAGTGCCAGGGCCAGATTATCCAACAGGCTGAGCAGCTCCGGCGGCAGCTGGATGCCCAGGCGTTCCACCTGTTCACGCGGCCGCAGGGGAAGACGGTACTGCGTGCAGCGATACACGCGCAGCAATTCGGTGGCGTCGAGGCTGCGACTGAGCAACCAGCCGCCGGCTTCCCCACGCTGGATCATGTCGGCGCGTTGCAGGTCGTCGAAATAAGCTGCGATCGCGCTCGACGGCAGGTACGGCTCGCGCAGGCGCACCGTGGCGGGGTCCACGCTTTCGCCCAAACGCTGCGCATCGACGAAATGCTGCAATACGACCAGCAACCCGATGAATTCGGCACCTTCCGGCAGCGCCTCGTGGGGCACGGTGTATTCGAAGGCGGAAATGGACGCCGCGATGGAAGCGCCGAGGATCACGATGATCCATGACAGGTAGATCCACAGCAGGAAGATCGGGATCGCCGCGAGCGCGCCGTAGATCTCCTCGTAGTTGGGCGAGTTGCGAATGAACTCGGTGAACCCCCAGCGTGCGAACTCGAACAGGATCGCGCCCAGCAGCGCGCCGATGGCCGCGTGCCGCCATGAAACGCGACGGTTGGGCACCATCGTGTACATGAGCACGAGCGTGACGAAGGTGATCACGAACGGCAGCAGGTTGAGCAGGCGGCTCTGCGTCGCGATCTGGTCGGCCGCCGCATGCAGCATCGGCAGCGCGGTGATGTACGAGGACAAGGCCAGCCCGCCGACGACCAGGATCGGGCCCAGGGTCAGCGCCGCCCAGTACAGCAGCAGGCGTGAAGCCCAGCCACGCGGCTTGCGCACGCGCCATATCCGGTTGAGGCGGTCTTCGATGCTGATCATCATCGACACGGCGCTGAACAGCATCACCAGGATCGAGATGCCGGTGAGCTGGCTGGCCTTGTCGGCGAAGGCCAGCATGTACTCCTGTATCTTCATGCCGGTGGCCGGCACGAAATTCTGGAACGCGTAGTTCGCCAGCGAGCCGCGCCATTCCGCGAACACGGGAAAGGCCGAGAGAATGGCGAAGATCGCCACCGTGAGCGGCACCAGGGACACCAGGGTGGTGTACGAGAGCGCGCCGGCGGTCTCGAAGCACTTGTCGTCGACGAAGCGCAGCCAGGTGAAGCGCGAGAAACTCAACGCGCGGTCGCGATCGATGCGCAGTGGCATGTCCATCCTCATCCAGTCCCAAACGATTGGGAACGCGTGGCAGTTCTGCGAGACTAGCGCCTTCGCAAAGGCGGCCATCCATGTCCCACGACGTCCTCGTACTCTACTACAGCCGTAGCGGCCACACGGCCCAGCTCGCCCGTTTCATCGCCCGCGGGATCGAGGAAGTGCCGGGCATGCGGGCGCGTCTTCGCCAGGTACCCCCCGTGGCGCCGGTCACCGAAACGGCGATGCCGCCGGAACCCGAGGAAGGCGCCCCCTACGTGACGCGCGCCGACCTGGTCGAATGCGTGGCCCTGGCGATGGGAAGCCCCACCCGCTTCGGCAACATGGCCGCCCCGCTGAAGCATTTCATCGATACCACCGGCGCGGAATGGGCCTCGGGTGCGCTTTCCGGCAAGCCAGCGGCCGTGTTCACCTCGACCAGTACGATGCACGGCGGCCAGGAAGCCACCCTGCTGTCGATGGCCCTGCCGCTGCTCCATCACGGCATGCTCATCGTCGGCATCCCCTATACCGAACCGGCGTTGAGCAGCACGACGACCGGAGGCACGCCGTATGGCGCGAGTCACGTCGCCGGCAGCCGCGGCGACAACGGCATCAGCGAACACGAACGTGAACTGGCACGGGCGCTGGGCAAGCGCCTCGCCGACGTCGCCCGCCGCCTGGGCACGCCCGCGTGAGCCAGGCCTCGAGTACCACGCAGAAGGTCGGGCTTGCGGCATGGGCGGCCCTGCTGGCCTTGCAGCTGCTCTGGTACACCCTGTATCCGCCGGTATCGATCCCGACATGGGTGGCGTTCGCGCTTACCGTGCCTCCCTTGCTGCTGCCGCTGCTCTCGCTGCCGAACGTCACCCGCGCCCTTCTGTGGGTCGGCATCCTCGCCCTGTTCTATTTCTGCCACGGTGTTTCCGAGGCATGGAGCTCCACGGCGGACCGCTGGCTGGCGGTCGCGGAGATCGTGCTCACCCTGCTGCTTATCGGCACGCTCGGCGTGGGCGTCCGCCGCCGGCGCTGATCCCGGCGCGGCGCATGTTGCGCAGCGTATCGACGGACGGACGAGGCCGGTGCAGGCTAGGCCTCGAATCCGACGACGACGAGGACGCCACGATGGGTTTTGTGCAGGAAGCGCCGCGACTGGCGCATCCCTTCCGCGACGACCGCGTGCTCAACGCGTGGCTGGGCCATACGCTGCCCGCCGACCGCCTGGTGGCGATGCGTCCCGACCTGGAAGCGCTGGCCGACTACGCCGTCATGGCCTGGGATCGTCGTGGACGCACGCCGCGCGGCGAGCCCGTCCTTACGCAGTGGGACGCGTGGGGCTCCCGCGTCGACCGCATCGCCCTGACTACGGCCTGGGAAGAAGGACCCGGCCTGACGACGAAGCACGCGGTGCTCGCCGCCGGGCACGAACCGTCACGCTGGGCGCGCGTCGAGGAATTCGCACGCGTCTACCTCTATCACGTTGCCAGCGAATTCTATTGCTGCCCGCTGGCGATGACGGATGGCGCGGCGACGGCGTTGCGCGCCTCGGGTAACGCAGGCCTGATCGAACGCGCGCTGCCGCATTTCCTCAGCCGCGATCCGGCCACGTTCTGGCTGTCGGGCCAATGGATGACGGAAACGCCCGGCGGTTCCGATGTCGGGCGTACCGAAACCACGGCCCGGCAGGATGCGAACGGCCAGTGGCGACTGTATGGCCGCAAGTGGTTCAGTTCGGCCGTCGTGGGCGAGGCGGCGCTCGCGCTGGCGCGTCCGGAAGGCGCCGGCACGGGCACGGCGGCGTTGGCGCTCTTCTACGTCGAGACGAAGGACGAACACGGCGCGTGGCGTGGCATCACCATCGACCGGCTCAAGAAAAAACTCGGCACCCACGAACTGCCCACCGCCGAGATCCACCTCGACGGCCTGCCCGCGACACCCGTCGGCCCGCTGGACCATGGCGTCCGCCAGATCGCCCCGATGCTCAACGTCACGCGCACCTGGAATGCCGTGTGCGCGGTGGCGAGCATGGCGAGGGCGATCGCGCTGGCTCGCGACTACGCCCTGCGGCGCAGTGCCTTCGGGCACCGCCTCATCGACCATCCCCTGCATGCGCGAACGCTCGCGGACATGCAGGCGGAATACGAAGCCGCCTTCTCCCTCACCTTCCACGTCGCGGAACTGCTGGGTCGCACGGAACACGGCGAAGGCGAGATCCAGGATGCCGCCCTGCTGCGCCTGCTGACGCCCCTGGCGAAACTGTGGACGGCGAAGGTCTCGATCCGCGTGGTGTCCGAGGCCCTGGAATGCTTCGGCGGCGCCGGCTACATCGAGGACACCGGCCTTCCGCAACTGCTGCGGGACGCGCAGGTATATGCGATCTGGGAAGGCACCACGAACGTGCTTTCGCTGGACATGCTGCGCGCGTTGCCCGGTGGCCTCGGGCCGCTCAGGCAGGCGATCCGTGCGCTGGTGCCGGAAGGGGCACCGGAGCGCGCGATCATCGCGGGCACGATCGACGCGACGGAAGCCTTGCTGGGCGAGATCGCGGCGGATCGCGCCGCCCTCGAGGCGTCGGCACGCGGGATCGCCTTTACCCTCGCGCGTACGATGGCCGCCGCGCTCCTCCTGCGATCGGCGGCCTGGGCGGCCACCTCGGGCGATCCGCGGCCTGCGGCCGCGGCCCGGCGGTTCATCGCCCACGGCCTGGACCGGCTGGCGCTACCGGAAAACGAGCAGGACATGGCCCTGGCCTCGGACGCGCCAGAGGCAGGCCTTCATCGCTGAGGCGGCTCATCCGGGACATGCGATGTAGAATGCCGGCTCCGCTTCACCCCGCTTCCCAGGTCAATCATGCAGCAGCTCACCATCGTCACCACCGGCGGCACCATCGACAAGGTGTATTTCGACGACAAGTCGGACTACCAGATCGGCTCGCCACAGATCGGCGACATCCTTCATCAGTTGGGCGTCGCCTTCCGGTTCGACGTGATCCCCATCCTGCGCAAGGACAGCCTGCACGTGACCGATGAGGATCGTGCGCTGATCCGCAGCACGATCGAGGCACAGCCGCATCGTCATGTGCTGGTGACGCACGGCACCGACACGATGGTCGAGACGGCCCACGTACTGGCCGGCATTCCCGGCAAGGTCATCGTGCTCACCGGCGCGCTCAACCCCGCGCGCTTCCAGGGTTCCGACGCGGTGTTCAACATCGGTTGCGCCGTGGGTGCGGTGCAGACACTGGCCGATGGCGTCTACATCGCCATGAACGGCCGCGTGTGGGATCCGGCCACGGTCCGCAAGAACCGCGACGCGAATCGTTTCGAGGCCATCTGAGCGAGGGGCGGGCTCCACGCCGCCTCAACGCCGCGCGCGATCCTCGACCACCGCATCGACGGTCGCGCCGGCATCCATCAGGCCCGCGCCGCAACCCTTCGGGCAAGGTCCCGGAAGGGGCCGCGCATTATCGACCAACTGCCGTGTCACGTCGTCGACACCGATGACGGGGTCGGCCGAGCGCATCAGCGCGACGAGCGCCGCCACCTGCGGTGCCGCCATCGAGGTACCTGCGAGATACGCGAAGATGGAACGCTCGCGACCGCGTTTACCCGCGTCGACCGTGGACACGATGTCGTCCGCACCGCGTTCGCCCAAACTGCCGCCGGGTGCGGAGAGCGTGACGCGCTCACCGTGATTGGAATACCACGCCATCGAGCCATCACGCGCCAGGCCCGCGACCGTGACCACGCCCGGGCAGTTCGCGGGTACGTTGGTCGAGGCCTTCGCCTGATCGTTGCCGGCGGCGGCGACCACCACCGTGCCGCGTCCGCGCGCCTGTTCGATGGCACGTGCGATCGCGATGCCACAGGCGCCAGGACCACCGAGACTCAGGTTGATCGCATCGGCACGACGTTCCAGTGGCGGCACGCCCGGCACCGTACCGCCGCTGGCCCAGACAACCGCATCGGCGACGTCCGAAATCCGCCCGCCGCAATGACCGAGCACGCGCACGGGTAGCAGCTTCGCTTCGGGCGCAAGCCCCACGATGCCCGGCCGGTTGCCGGAACGCGCCACGACGAGGCCGGCCACGTGCGATCCGTGCCACGACGAGGGGACGACGCGCGCCGAGCCACAGTCGCCGGCATCCCTCCAGTCACCTTCGTCGGCGGGATTCGCATCGCGGCCGTCACCGTCGCGCGCGGCGGCGGCATCGCTCACGAAATCGTAGCCGGGCAGCAACTGGCCATCGAATTCGGGATGCGGGGTAATGCCGGTGTCGAGCACGGCGACCACCGCCCCCGCCCCACGCGTATGGCGCCACGCCACTTCGGCGTCCACGCCCACCTTGGGATCGTGCATGTACCACTGCCGTTTCCATAGCGGGTCGACGATGGCCGTGGCGGTGACGACGAGGTCTTCCTCGACGGCGACGACGCCCGGCAGACCGGCGAGACGGGACACGTCGCCGCCGTGCACCTGGAAGAGTTCGCCGCCCGCCGCCAGCGAACGCACATGCCGTGGCGCGTCGAGCCGCGCGGTGCCAGCCATCGAACGGGACGTGCGCGCGGCGCGCGCCGAATCCGCATCGACGAAATGAACGATGTAACGAGCCTCGTCCGCAGAGGCGGACGGAGAGAAAACGAACGGGATGAAAACGACGAGGTGGGCCAATCGCATGGGGATGTTCCTTCGATGGCGCAGCGAGGCTGCGGGGATCGAACGAACGTAAGGCCGCGACGGTGGAGCGCCTACCCGACCCTGCCCACCGGGACACGTAGGAAAAACCAGTGCAAACGAAAGAGGCCCGGGCGCTAACGCCCGGGCCTCGTCGAACGCACGTCGATGCCGTCGCTTACGGCGTCCAGGTCGCCTTTAGGGAGACGCCGGAGAACGTGGTATAGCCACGGACCTTGACGTAGTAGGTGCCGGCCTGCGGTGCCGCGAACGTGCAGGTCTCGTTGTTGCCGTTGAGGTACGGACGGCAGTTGTAGCTCGAGGTCGTCGGCGCGGAGCCGAACTTCACGTAGAGATCCGCATCGCCCGTGCCACCGCTGGTGACGATGGACAGGTTCGACGCACCGGCCGCGACGACGACCGTATAGCTGAGCTCGGTACCCGAGCTGCCCGCCAGGCCGGTCTTGGCCACGCCGTTCTGCAACTGCGTACCGCCACCACCACCGGTCGAGCAGGTCACGCCTACCGCCGTGAACGCCGCGGCGACGTCGGTCGCCGAGTAGCCCAGGTCGGTCGCCGCGCTCGCCACGCCGCACGCACCGCTGTTGAACGTGGAGCTGGCCGTCCAGTAGAGGGCGTTGGCACGGGCGAAGGCCTTGAACGCCTTGACCGTGTCCCAACCCGTTTTCTTGGCCAGCACGCAGAACGCCTTGTTGTACACACCCGAGGAGTAATGCACGTCCAGGCCGTTGTAGTAATCGGCCGCGTTGTCGATCGAGCCGCCGTCTTGGGTCGGGTTGCACATGTAGCGCAACGCGTCGCCGATGCCGGCGCTGGTCTTGACGATGTCCGAGCCGACCAGGAAGTCGTTGCTGCCGCGGTCGTAGTACTCGGCCGCTTCACCCGCGATGTCCGAATAGGCCTCGTTCATGCCGCCGGACTGGCCGCTGTAGGCGAGGTTCGAGTGCTGTTCCGTGTACCCATGGCTGATCTCGTGCGAGGTGACGTCGAGCGCGACCAGCGGATAGAACGTGCTGGCGCCGTCACCGAACGTCATCGAGCTGCCGTCCCAGAACGCGTTCTCGTAGTTGCTGCCGTAGTGCACCTTCATGATCAGCACCTGGTTCAACGGTGCCGCGCCGGTGTAAGCGGTGTACATGTCATGGACCACGCCGCCGAAGTGATGCGCGTCGTTGATCGGGCCATACGCGCCATTCACCGCGTCTCCGCTGGAGTTGAAGCAGGTGAAGCTCCACAGCGTGCCGCTGCCGGAGGTCGCCTTCTTCATGTTGTACGACTTCACGTACGCGTTCTGCGCCGTACAGGTGGTTCCGGATTGCGTAACGCGCAACGCGGGCAAGCCATTCGCACCCCAGGTGTACTGGCCGACCTTCTGGTTGCCACCCGGGCCGGTCGCGTCCACCTCGGCGTTGGTGAGGCCTTCCCACTGCTCGATCACCTGCCCGGTGTTGGCATCGATGATCGCCGTCGGGCGGGTGGGACGATCGCCACCGGAGAAGAACGAGGTCAGGTACACGAGGCGTGCCGGGGCGCCGTCCACCGGATATACGTACAGATCGGCCTTGGCGTTTTCAGGCTTGACCGTCGCCGCGGTCAGCGTGCGCGCCTGCTTCATCAGCGACGCGATCGCACTGGCCTGGTCGATCTTCGGCGTCACCGAGGTGAGATCGACCTGCAGGTCCGAGGTGACGATACCGTTGGCGACCAGCGCGTTGCCCTGGGCGTCCTGCTCCACGGCGATGCTGCGTCCATAGACCGGCACGCCCTTGAACGTCTGTTGCATGCGTACCGTCTGGGTTCCCTTCACCGTCGGCAGCGCATTCCTGGCCACGAACGCATTGTCCGCGGAAAGGCCGAGCTTTGCCGCCAACTGGTTGGCGGGGACGGCTCCGAGGTTCTGCGCACGGAGCGCCTGCTCGGTGCCGGCCGTGGCCACCGAAGTAGCCGCGATAGCCAGCGAAGCGACCAGGAGTTTCAAGCGAAAATGACTTGCCATTACGTTCCTCCTCCGGGAATGGGCCGCACGAAGCCATTGCGGCCGTGGGGACCACATTCCGAACGATATGAATTCGCGCCGCAGCGCGATGCCCGTTTTGTTCCGACTCGACGGCCTCCCCGCCGCAAGTCACGGTCAACCTAGCGCAAGATCTCGCGGTCGACTACCTAGGGATTTCCCTAGGCCGAAGGAAAATGCGACGCAGGTGGCGTCAGAGCATGCCGGTTTCGAGCTTCGCCGCGTCCGACATCATCGAATGGTTCCAGGGCGGATCGAAGACGAGGTCGACATCCGCCTCGACCACCGTCGGGATGAGTTCGAGCTTGGTGCGCACGTCGTCCACGAGGATATCGCCCATGCCGCAACCGGGCGCGGTCAGGGTCATCTTCACGTAGGCGCGGCGGGCCCCCTCGTCCGTGGTCTCGAGGGTCACGTCGTAGACGAGCCCCAACTCGACCACGTTGATGGGGATCTCAGGATCGAAGCAGGTGCGGAGTTGCTGCCAGACCAGTTTCTCGACGTCCTCGTCGGAAGCGTCGTCGTCCAGTTCGATGGCCTTGGGCGGTTCCTTGCCCAACGCGTCGGCGTCGTTTCCCGCGATCCGGAACAGGTTGCCTTCCACGTACACGGTGAAACTGCCACCCAGCGCCTGGGTGATGTAGCCGATCTGCCCGGCCGGAAGCGTCACCGTCTCGCCCTGCGGGACCATGACCGCCTGGCAGTCACGCTCGAGGGTGAAGGGCTCGCTGCTGAGGCTGAAACCGCTCATTGCTGTCCTGTGAAGGCCGCGCCGCGGCCGCAAAGTCGTCGATTATGCGCCCGCCGTGGACCGGCGTTAAGCGTCTACCGGCTCTAACGTCGGGGCTGCGGCCTACGCCCTCAAGAGCGCCGCGCCTTCCCGCCCGCTATCATGGCCGCTTTGCCCGATCCAGGATCCCATGCGCGACCTGACCGATACCCATGCCGGCTGAGCGTATTCACCTTTCCGGCTTCCTTTTCGGCCTCCTCTGCGCCGTCATGTTCGGCTTCGCCGTGGGCGCCGTCTGGATGGTGCCGTCGATGATGTTCGGCCGCGCCCTGCCCGCCCTGGTGCTGCCCGCCGGCTGGATATTGGGCGTGGTGGTGCGTCGCTGGTTGCGTTTCCGTGGCGCCACGGGTGCGCTGCTGGCCGCCGTGGCCACCTTGATCGCCGCCGCCTACACGGCTTGCCTGGTGGCCGCCGCGTCCATTTCGGGAATGATGGGCGTGGGCCTGGCCCAGGCCATGAGCGATGCCGGGCCGGCCATGCTGATCGAGTTGGCCCGCCTGGCCCAGGGGCCGGGTGACATCGTCCTCGCCCTGGCGGGCGCCGTACTGGCGGCCCTGGTCGCCTGGCCCCTGCGCGCTCGCGGGCGTCACGCCCATTGACTTCATAAGCCGTAAATCCCTTGCCCCGGAAGATATTGCGCGAAACAAGCAGTCAACCGGCGGTCGCCGACCGCGTTAACCGGAGTAGACCAGGCCGTATGGAGCACGAGGATGCGAAGACCGACGACGCGGGGAAGGCCGTGAACGCCTCTATCGCGATCGACAGCGCATCGCTCGACGACCTGCGCGAAGTGCCCGCGAGCATGGATGCCTTCCTCGCATCCATCGAGCGCCGTGCCTGGCGCATGGCCGAGATCCATCTGGGCAACCGCGAGGACGCGCTGGACGCCGTGCAGGACGCCATGTTGAGGCTGGTCCGCCATTACGGCGAGAAGCCCGCTGAGGAATGGACCCCGTTGTTCTGGGGCATCCTGCGCAGGCGCATCGTCGACCTGCAACGCCGTCGCAAGGTGCGCTCGATCGTGGTGGGTTGGCTGGGTGGCGGAAAGGACGACGACGGCGACGACCTGCCGAGCTGGGAACCGGCCGACGACAGCCCGGACCCCTCGGCGCGGTTGCAGGACTCACAGGCTTTCACGGATATCGTGGCCGCCGTGCGCAACCTGCCCCGGCGCCAGCGCGAAGCCTTCACGCTTCGCATCATGGAAGGCCTGGACGTGGCCGAGACGGCGGCAGCCATGGGCTGCTCCGACGGCAGTGTGAAGACTCACCTTTCGC
>Ga0182005_1001016_pt1 | contig 11997 bp, 10 predicted proteins | sample Sormic07211103_1_FD_123021 | JGI IMG/M metagenome (GOLD analysis project Ga0182005, IMG submission 123021) | Rhizosphere microbial communities from Sorghum bicolor, Mead, Nebraska, USA - 072115-103_1 MetaG | ecosystem: Host-associated > Plants > Roots > Rhizosphere | place: USA: Nebraska...
ACTGACGGCCTTGATGGGCGGCCGCGCGCTGACGGCAACAGAGTTGGCGGCCGCGGCCGGCGTGACGCTGCAGACGGCAAGCGCGCATCTTTCCAAGCTCGAAGCGGGTGGTTTACTGACGCAGCGCAAGCAGGGCCGGCATCGCTATTTCGCGCTGGCGGATGATGGCGTCGGCAAGCTGCTTGAGGGGATCATGGGTTTTGCCGCCAGCCGCGGACACCTGCGCCACCGCCCCGGCCCGAAGGAGCCGGCGCTGCGCAAGGCGCGCATCTGCTACGATCATCTTGCCGGTGACTATGGCGTGCGCATGCTCGACAGTCTGATAGAAGGTGGTTCGATTTCGGCCATGGGCGAAGGCCTGAGCCTGACGGCGCAGGGCGAGACCCACCTTGGTTCGATCGGCATAGACATATCCGGATTGCGGTCGAGCCGCCGTCCGCTCTGTCGATCCTGCCTGGACTGGAGTGAACGCCGCGCCCATCTCGCCGGCAGCCTCGGCAAGGCACTTCTTGCGAATTTTCTCGACAAGGGCTGGGCGCGGCGAACCGAAAACAGTCGCTCGATCTTCTTTACGCCGGAAGGCGAGCGCCGTTTTCTGGCGCTCTTTCCAATCGAGGCGGGCGACCTCTCCTAGGCGTGGCCGATCAGGACGGCGGCGAAATTGCCGGCAGCAATTCGGCTGCAGAGATCTCCCCATTCGCAACCAAGGCAGGCGTGGCGAATCTCACCGCTGGCGAAATTCCGCCGCAGTTTTGCAAGCAGGGCGGCATCGGGCACCAGCATCGCGCCAATTTCGATCTCTTCTCCCAGCAGGGCCACCACGTCCGCAAGAGCGGCGGCGTCCCGCTCGATGACCGACGCCTTGAAACAGTGCGGCTCCATTTCGTCCAGAAGCGGTGCGCAGATATCGTCAGGCCCGGAGACCAGCTTGATCTCCTCCCCTTTTGTCAGACGCTCGGCAATGCGACGATAATTGTCGGTGAAGGCCGGTGTATAGCCTTCACCGACGAAGGTCAGCATGCAGAGCAGATGGTGGGCGCGAAGCCGAACAGTCAATTCAGCTTTGCCTTGCCGCTATAGACCTGGGCGGTCTTCAATACTGCGGCCGCAAGCGCGGATTTCAGCACGGCGCCAAGGATGAACGGAGCGACGCCTAAGAGCCAGCCCTTTTCAGCGCCGATCAATGCCGCAAGCCATGCGCCACCGATCGCAAGGCACAGGATATTGGCCGAGAGATGGGCGAGGAAACTACGCACGACGCGGTCGCCGCTCCAGCCGCGCTCGGCAAGCCAGCCGACCAGCGCGCCAATGATCGGGAAGGAGACGAGATAGCCGGCCGTAGGCCCCATGAAGGGCGCGATGCCGCCTGCGCCGCCGGCCAGAACCGGAAAACCGACCATGGCTTCGCCAAGCCACGCCAGAATAGTGATCGCGCCGAGACGCCAGCCGTAGAGCGCGCCGATCATGGTGATCGCAAAGGTCTGCATGGTGATCGGCACAGGCACCATCGGCACCGAAATCTGCGACGCGAGCGCCAGCGCCAGCGTTCCGGCGAGAACGAAGGCGGCCTTGACGACCAGCGACCGTTGAGCAAGGCGCAGCGGGTCAAAGGTGGCTTCTTCGTGATGATGCAACAGGGACATGAGCTCTCCTTCTAGAAATTATAGATAATTTTTAATTCCCATCTATTTTATGTCCGAGTTTATAGATCGAGGCAAGCGGCGGATGCGTAAATTTATGCTGCTTGGGGCAGGAGGGCCCGGAAAGCATGGATTTCAAAGGGAAGAAAAATGGTAGTACCGCCTTCAGGTACGGAGCTTTAGACCAAGTCCCGTACCGCAGATCAGATAGAATGAGCCAACTCCTGCTATCGAAAGATGACTCGCGCGAGTGTTTCCGCCAAAAATTATCTATAATTTTTTCGAGTGCTCAACCGACGATCGCGAAGGCCTCGCGCGTCGAGCCTGAGGGAGTGCGCACGGGAGCGCGACCGATCCATTGGACGTGCTTCTGCAGGATGGCGGCAGCCTCGTCGGAGCGCCCTTGGCGGAGTGCGGCCAGGATGGCGCGATGATCGTGATCCGTGCGCTTTTCCCAGCCGGATTGCCATGCGGAAAAGAGAAAGCGGGCGCTGGCGGCATGCAGGTCGTCGATGGCGGCCAGCAGGCGCACCATGCCGCAGGGCGCCAGGATGAGACGATGGAAGCGGCGATTGGCCTCTTCCCAGGCATGGACATCGCCGGCGGCATCGCCTTCCCGCGTCGCCTCCTCGGCGGCATCCAGAATGGCAGGCGTCAGGTGCTGCGCCGCATGCTTCAAGGCGAGACCCTCGAGTGCCGCGCGCATTTCGGCGACTTCGCGAACCTCCTTGAGATCGAAGGAGGCGACGCGAACGCCGCGACGCGGCAAGTTGATCGCCAGGCCTTGCGCTTCCAGCCGCCGGAATGCCTCGCGCACCGGCACATGGCTGGTGCCGAACTCCTCGGCGATATGATCCTGCCGCAGCCGCGCATCGGGCGCGATCTCACCACGGATGATGCGGTCGGCAAGCACCCGGCTGATGCGGCTGGCAATGGTGTCGTGACGCTCCTTGGCCATGGCCGATCCTTAAAGCCGGGCTTACGGATTGTCGAGCGACATGCTGAAGTCATGAAGCCTTTTGAACTTCGCCGACCCTTTCCGTCAGCGCAGCACAGCCATGCCCGCCAATTGGTTGAGCTTTGCCGGCACATCGTGTAAAGCGCGACGGTCATTTTTTCTGAGCATGTTCCGACACACTGACGGTTTTCCACCGAACATGCCGAACCCAGCCCTCATCAAAGGCAGCAATTCTCATGAGTAATGGCTTCGACCTCATCATCTTCGACTGCGACGGCGTTCTGGTCGATTCGGAAATCATCGCGGCAGACGTCGAATCCAAACTGCTGACGGATGCAGGCTATCCCATCAGTGCCGAGGAAATGGGCGAGCGCTTTGCCGGCATGACCTGGCACAACATTCTGTTCGAAGTCGAGCGCGAGGCCAGCATCCCGCTCTCCGCATCGCTGCTCGACAAATCGGAAAAACTTCTGGATCTGCGGCTCGCCAACGATGTCCAGGCGATTTCCGGCGTTCCGCTCGCGCTGTCGCGACTGCCGATGCCGCGCTGTGTCTGCTCGAACTCCAGCTCCGCGCGTCTCGACATGATGCTCACCAAGGTCGGCTACCTCACGCTGTTCGCGCCGCATATCTACTCCGCCAAGGATCTCGGCGCCGACCGCGTGAAGCCCAAGCCGGACATTTTCCTGCATGGCGCCGAGCAGATGAACGCCAACCCGGCCAATACCATCGTCGTCGAGGATTCGGTCCACGGCGTCCAGGCGGCGCGCGCCGCCGGCATGCGCGTCATCGGCTTCACCGGTGCTTCGCATACCTATCCCTCGCATGCCGACAAGCTGACCGATGCCGGCGCGGAGACCGTGATTGCCCGTATGGCCGACCTGCCTGGCATCGTCATGGCCCTGGCCGAATGGGATGGCGTTTTGTGAGATATCGCAGGCTGCAAAGAAAAGGCCCCGCCGCGAGACAGGGCCTTTTCTTTTTCATTTCGTGCGAATGACATATGCGCCTACACAATCGCGGCGCAGGTCGGATGCGCAGGCGACGTGGGCTTAGTGGCGCTTCTTGCGTGCCGGCTTCTCACCCTTGTCAGGCTTCTGCGGCCCCTGGTCGAAACTGACCTGGACGATGGTAAAACCGCCTGAACCACCGGTAACGCTGATATCGTCGTCCCTGAAGAGGAACTGGGCCGTGCTCTCGCCCGGCGGAATTTCAGCCGTGTAGTTGATGGTCTTGCTGTAAAGCGCGGTCTCGTTGTCCATGACGGCGACATGGATCGGCAGGGTCACCTTGCCGGAGCTACCCATCGGGCCGGCGACCAGACGCCCTTGCACGGCGACATGAATCCCGAGATTGGTGCCATCGGTCGTGCACTGGCGCGTCGCCTCCGCCAGCGAGGCCTGATAGGTCAACTGGTTCGGGTCATCCTTGGCGCCCTTGGCGTAAGTCCGGTAGACGGCTGCCTGGTCGGGGATGGTAACCTGCGGGCATTTGCCGGCGACATAGGCCTGACCACCAGTTACCTGCGGAGCAGCCCCGGTGGTACCCGCCTGCGGTGCGACCGTAACATCCGTTCCCGGCTGCTTGTCACTGTTGCCGCCAAGGCCAAGAGAGCTGCAACCAGTCAGCAATGCCAGAAGCGAAGCGGAAAAAAGACGACGCGAAACCCTGCCAAACACTATTATTCCACCCTCTCCATACAATTCACATTATCGGCCTGAAGCCTGTCGGACGGGCCTTTTATGACACTTGGCGATGGTCTATACCAGCGACGCAGCGAAAAATCGATTGGGTAGACACCGTTTTGGCTCACTTTTCGAGATCGACATATTGGCACAAACTGCCGCCCGCCGGCGCTGATCCCACGCGCCTTGCGCAAACGCGAAAACCACGCGGCTGATCCGACGCAAAAAGACAGGCCGCCGTCGTTTCGTTCCTCTACTCTCTCAACCGATCACTCAGGCAATTTTGCGACCGAAGGAATTCTAGACCGTGGACTATATCTCAACGCGGGGAGAAGCCCCTGCCCTTGGCTTCTGCGATGCTCTCCTGGCCGGCCTTGCCCGTGACGGCGGGCTCTACGTTCCCCGTGAATGGCCGACCCTGACGAAAAAAGAGATCCGCGCCTTCCGCGGCAAGAGCTACCAGGACGTCGCCTTCGCCGTCCTGTCGCCCTTCACCAACGGCGAAATCCCCGCCGATGTCTTCCGCGGCATGATCGACGACGCCTACGCCACCTTCCGTCATCCGGCGGTGACGCCACTGGTGCAGACCGGCCCGAACAGCTTCGTCATGGAACTGTTCCACGGCACGACGCTCGCCTTCAAGGATGTCGCCATGCAGCTGCTCGCGCGGCTGATGGACTATGCGCTGGAAAAGCGCGGGCAAAAGGCAACGATCGTCGGCGCCACATCGGGCGATACCGGCGGCGCGGCAATCGACGCCTTTGCCGGCCGCGAGCGCACCGACATCTTCATTCTATTTCCGCATGGCAAGGTCTCGCCGGTGCAGCAGCGGCAGATGACCACCTCGACCGAAGCCAATGTGCATGCTCTGGCAATCAACGGCAATTTCGACGATTGCCAGAACCTCGTCAAAGCCATGTTCAACGATGCCGGCTTCCGCGACAAGGTCAGGCTTTCCGGCGTCAACTCGATCAACTGGGCGCGAATCATGGCGCAGGTGGTCTATTATTTCACCACGGCCGTTGCGCTGGGCGGCCCGGACCGGAAAATTTCCTTCACCGTGCCGACGGGCAATTTCGGTGATATTTTCGCCGGCTACGTCGCCAAGCGGATGGGCCTGCCGATCGACCGCCTGGTCATCGCCACCAACGAGAACGACATCCTGGCGCGCACGCTGAAGACCGGCCGCTACGAGATGCGCGCCGTCAAGGCAACCACCGCGCCGTCGATGGATATCCAGATCTCCTCCAACTTCGAGCGGCTGCTGTTCGAAGCGAATGGCCGTGACGCCTCGAAGGTGCGCGCCGCGATGGAAAGCCTGAAACAATCGAGCGGCTTTTCGATCAGCGAAAAGGCCTTGAAGTTCATCAAGAAGGACTTCCGCGCCGGTCGTGCCAGCGAAAAGCAGGTGGCAGAGACAATCCGCAAAACACTGGCGGAAACGGGTTACCTACTCGATCCGCACACGGCCATCGGCGTCTTCGTGGCGGAGAAAAACGAGCGGTCGACGAGCCCGATGGTGACGCTTGCCACCGCGCATCCCGCGAAATTCCCCGCCGCAGTAAAATCCGCATGTGGTATTGACCCGGCGCTTCCAACGTGGCTTGCTGGTCTGATGACCAGGGAGGAGCGTTTCGACGTTCTCGATCCGGAGCTTAAAGCCGTGGAAAGTTTTATCGGCGAGCATGCCCGGGCCGGGGAACAACAGACGCGGAAAGACAAGCGATGACAGTGGAATGCACCCGGCTTGCGTCCGGGCTGACAGTAGCAACCCAATCGATGCCACACCTCGAAAGCGTGGCACTCGGCGTTTGGATCAAGTCGGGTTCGCGTAACGAGACCGAAGCGGAACACGGCATCGCGCATCTGCTCGAGCATATGGCGTTCAAGGGTACGGCGCGGCGTTCCGCGCGGCAGATCGCCGAGGAGATCGAGAATGTCGGCGGCGAAGTCAATGCCGCTACCTCGACCGAAACGACCTCCTATTATGCACGCGTGCTGAAGGACCATGTGCCGCTCGCGGTCGATATTCTTGCCGACATCCTGACGGAGTCCGCCTTCGAAGAGGAGGAGCTGGCCCGCGAAAAGCAGGTTATCCTGCAGGAAATCAATGCGGCGAACGACACGCCCGACGACGTGGTCTTCGACAAGTTCTCCGAGGTCGCCTATCGCGGCCAGACGCTCGGCCGCGCAATTCTCGGTACGCCGGAAACCGTCGTCTCCTTTTCGCCGGAGCAGATTCGTCACTATCTGGACCGCAACTACACGACCGATCGCATGTTTATCGTGGCGGCCGGTGCGGTCGATCACGAAAGCTTCGTGCGTCAGGTGGAAGAGCGCTTCTCCAGCCTGCCGACCAAACCCTCCACTTCGCCAGTGATCGAGCCGGCTCGCTATATCGGCGGCAACATCCGCGAAACGCGCGACCTGATGGATGCGCAGATCCTCCTGGGCTTCGAGGGGCGTGCCTACCACACGCGCGACTTCTACTGTTCGCAGATCCTTGCCAATATCCTCGGCGGAGGCATGTCTTCGCGTCTCTTCCAGGAAGTGCGCGAATTCCGGGGTCTCTGCTATTCGGTCTACGCATTTCACTGGGGCTTCTCCGATACCGGCATCTTCGGAATCCACGCCGCCACCGGCGGCGAGAACCTGCCGGAGCTGCTGCCCGTCATCGTGAAAGAGCTTCATAAGTCCTCACACGACATCCAGCAGCAGGAAATCGAGCGTGCCCGCGCCCAGATCCGCGCGCAGCTGTTGATGGGCCAGGAAAGTCCGGCTGCCCGTGCCGGCCAGGTCGCCCGGCAGATGATGCTTTATGGCCGCCCGATCCCGAACCAGGAGATGCTGGAGCGCCTGGAGGGCATCACCATCGACCGGCTGACGGATCTTGCCGGCCGCCTGTTCTTCGATACAGTACCGACGCTTTCGGCGATCGGGCCGCTGGAACAGCTTGCACCGATGGAAGACATCGTCATGTCGCTGTCGTCGCCGGCGCCCGCCTCCAGAAGCGCGAGCGGCTAAGGCCACGCCGCGGGCCGATGGGTTCAATTCTCGGGGGAGTGCTTGGCGGCATGCAAAAATCTGTCTTTCGGTTTCTCTCACGTCATCCGGACGCGGTTGAACTCGAAAACGACCAATATTTGCTGCGCCTGCCGCGTTACTCCGATTTCAATCAATGGCACAGGCTGAGAGCCGAAAGCCGCCGCTTCCTGGAGCCTTGGGAACCGACCTGGCGGCATGACGAGCTGACCGAAGGCGCCTACCGGGCGCGCATCATCAGGGGCAAGCAGGAATATAGTTCCGGCCAGGCCATACCGCTATTCATTTTCCTTAGGGAAAACATGACGTTGGTCGGAGGCATAACGATCGGATACATTCGCCGCGGTGCTGCGCAGAGCTGCATGATCGGATACTGGATGGGCGAGCGCTATTCCGGTCAGGGTCATATGTTCGCCGCACTTCAGTTGGTTATACCCTATATCTTTTCCGGACTTGAGTTGCACCGTATTGAAGCAGCCTGTATTCCGGATAACGAGCGTAGCATGCGGCTTTTGGAAAAGGCCGGTTTCCAGCGAGAAGGTCATTTGCGCGGGTATCTAAAAATCAACGGTCAGTGGCGCGACCATGTCATGTTTTCAAGGTTGGCAGCGGATGCCGACCCGAACCGAAAATACGACCAGCGATGACCACCGGATTGATGCCAGCAATGCCGACCGCCAAGCGGCTCTGCGCGCTGCTCGCAACGCTCGCGGCCACCATGCTGCTCCTGTTTGTCGGCATGGCGCACGCAGCCGAGCCCGTGAAGATTTCCCGCGACGACACAGCCCTCGACCTGACGGCAACAACGGAGATCTATACCAACCAGGGCGAGGCCTTTCAGGTCTCAACGGCCGCCGGCGCCGACGGCATCCGGCGCCGGATTGAGGTACGATCCTCCTCACCGAACCATCAGGGCGACTGGGCCGTTTTCGCGCTCGCCAATGTTTCCGAAGAGCAGCTGGAACGCGTCATCGTCGCCCCGCATTTCCGCCTGGTGAATTCGAAGGTTTTCTGGCCGGACCTCGGCTCGCAGCGCATCGTCGCGATCACGCCGAGCGAAGGCTTTGCGCTCGACCGGCAACCGAGCGACGAGGCCGATGTGTTCCGCATCACGCTGAACCCTGGCGCCGTCGTCACCTTCGTTGCCGAACTCTCGTCTCCGAACCTGCCGCAGCTCTATCTCTGGGAACCCAACGCCTACAAGGATACGGTCAACGCCTTCACGCTCTATCGTGGCATCGTGCTCGGCATTGCCGGCCTGCTGGCGGTGTTCCTGACCATTCTCTTTGTCGTCAAGGGCACCTCGATGCTGCCGGCAACGGCAGCGCTCGCCTGGGCGGTGCTCGGCTATATCTGTGTGGATTTCGGCTTCCTCGGCAAGCTCATCATGATCACGTCAAGCGATCAGCGAATATGGCGCGCCTGTGCGGAGGTGGCGCTCGCTTCAAGCCTGGTGATCTTCCTGTTCACCTATCTCAACCTCAATCGCTGGCATGCGCACCTGGGCTACGTCACGCTCGCCTGGGTCCTTGGCCTCGCCCTGCTCTTCGGCGTGGCGATCTACGATCCGTCGATCGCGGCCGGCATCGCCCGGTTGTCGCTGGCATTGACCGCGACTGCGGGTCTGCTGCTGATCATCTATCTCGGCTTCAGCCGCTATGACCGCGCCATCCTGCTGGTGCCTGCCTGGGCACTGATCCTCGTCTGGCTGTTCGGCGCCTGGATGACGGTGACGGGCAAGCTCGACAACGACATCATCCAGCCAGCACTCGGCGGCGGCCTCGTGCTGATCGTCCTGCTGATAGGCTTCACGGTCATGCAGCATGCCTTTGCCGGCGGCGCATTCCAGCAGGGCCTGTTCTCGGATCTCGAACGGCAATCCCTAGCGCTTACCGGCTCCGGCGACACCGTCTGGGACTGGGATGTAGCGCGCGACCGCGTGGTGACGACGCCGGACATCTCGACGAAGCTCGGCCTGTCGCCCGGCACCATGCATGGCGCGGCGCGCAACTGGCTGCCGCGGCTGCATCCCGACGACCGCGACCGCTTCCGCGCGACCCTGGACGTGCTTCTCGAACATCGTCGCGGCCGGCTGAACCACGAATTCCGCATCCGCGCCGAAGACGGACATTTCCACTGGCTCTCGATCCGCGCGCGGCCGGTGCTTGGATCGAACGGCGAGATCATTCGCTGCGTCGGCACCATCGTCGATATCACAGAGCAGAAGAATTCGATTGAGCGGCTGCTGCACGACGCGGTGCACGACAATCTGACCGGACTGCCGAACCGACAGGTCTTTCTCGATCGCCTGCAGGCCGTTCTGACGCTGGCGCCGGAGGGCAACCAGCTGCGGCCGACCGTCATGGTGATCGACATCGACCGCTACAAGCTCGTCAACGACACACTCGGCGTCGCTGCGGGCGACAATATTCTCATCGCGCTGACGAGACGCCTTCGCCGCCTGCTGAAGCCCCAGGACACGCTCGCGCGTCTCTCCGGCGACCAGTTCGGCTTGATCCTCGTTTCCGAGCGCGATCCGGCCAAGGTGGCCGACTTTGCCGACGCGATCAGCAAGGCGATCATGGTGCCGATCAACTTCGCCAATCGCGAGATCATCCTGACGGCATCGGTCGGGCTGACGTCCTGGGTCGACCAGCAGGAAAATGCGCCCGGCATGCTCAGCGACGCCGAGCTTGCCATGTACCGCGCCAAGCGCGCCGGCGGCAATCGCGTCGAGCCCTTCCAGCCCGCCTTCCGCAGCTTCGGTACTGACCGTCTGCAGCTCGAAACAGACCTGCGCCGCGCCGTCGAACGCAAGGAACTCTCGCTGGTCTATCAACCGATCGTGCGGCTTGAAGACGCCGAGGTGGCCGGCTTCGAGGCGCTGATGCGCTGGGAACATCCGAAGCGCGGCAATATTCCGCCAACGGAATTCATCCCCATCGCCGAGGCCTCGGACATTATCGGTCCGCTCGGCATGTTCGCGCTGGAGCAGGCGACCAACGATCTGATGGCTTGGCAGCGACAAACCGGCGACCTGCCGCTCTTCGTATCCATCAATCTCTCCAGCGTGCAGCTGCTCAACAACGAGCTCTACGACGATATCCGTGCCCTGCTCGCCAAGACCCATTGCGATCCGAGCCGCATCAAGCTCGAGCTGACGGAATCGCAGGTGATGGAGAACCCGGAGCAGGCGCGGCTCGTGCTCGACAAGCTGCGCGAAGCCGGCATAGGCTTGGCGCTCGACGATTTCGGCACCGGCTATTCCTCGCTCGCCTACCTTACCCGCTTCCCCTTCGACATGATCAAGCTCGACAAGGCGATGGTCCGCGACGAGAGCGACAAGAAGGCCATCCTTCTGCGTTCCGTCATTTCCATGGCGCGCGAACTCAACATGCGCGTCGTCGCCGAGGGGATCGAATCCGAAGAGGATGCGCTGGAGCTCGCCAAGATCGGCTGCACCTACGGTCAGAGCTTCATCTTCGGGCCGCCGATGGGCACGGATTCCGTGATCAGGCTGTTGAAGGAACGCTTTCCTCTGACGAAGCGTGCATAGACCTTCCCCTCCCCGGCTGGGTGGCGGATCAGGCGTCGTTGATTAGGGTGCGGACGTAGTCCAGCTTCGCCACCACCGGCGGCGATAGGATGAATGGGTAGGAGTCCGGCTGCCCCATGCTGCGCTGAATGGCGTTGATCGCGACGCTCAAGGGGATCCAGGCGCTGACGAGCTGGTCGGCGCTTTCGGCTCTATAGGGATTGAAATCAACCTCCGCCGCCATCTCGTGATAACCAAAGGGGTCGACCGCCAATCCGAAGGACCGCGCGGTTTCCAGCGTATCGACGATGTGCAGGTAATGCGCAAAGCATTCCGCAAAATCTTCCCAGGGATGGGCGCTGGCATAGGCACTGATGAAGTTTTCCTGCCAGTTCGGCGGCGGGCCATTGTCATAGTGAGACTGGAGCGCCATGCCGTAATCCGCTCTCTCGTCTCCGAAGACGGTGCGGAAAGCATCGAACCGGCCGCGGTCGCGCACGAGCTTGTTCCAGATGAAGTGGCCGGTCTCGTGGCGGAAATGGCCGAGCAGCGTGCGGTATGGCTCGTTCATGGAGGCGCGCGCCTGTTCGCGCGTCACGTCGTCGGCTTCGGCGGCGCGAATAGCGATCAGCCCCTCTTCATGGCCGGTCCTGGCGGGCACGACATTGCTGCCCTGCACCTCATCTTCGAGGAAGTCGAACACCAGCCCGCCCACAGGATCCTGTTGTCGATCAGGATGCGGCAGGTTCCAGCGCAACAACGAATAGAACAGATGCCGCTCGGCCTGACCGATGCGCCGCCAGCGGTCTATGCCCTGTTGGGTATCCGTGTTGGGCACCAGGCGGTTGTGACGACAGGCTGTGCAGAATGGCTGCGGGTCGTCCGCATCCACAAGCCAATTGCAGATATCGAGTTCGGCGTTAGCGCAGAAACGGACGTGCCTCGATGGCTCGGCGACCAGATGCCAATTCGCTCCTTCCCCGGCCTCCAGCGCATATATGGCCAGACGATCCGGGACGAATCCGAGCTGATGACCGCAGCGGACACACTGCCTGTTGTCGAAATGCACCGGCTGGCCGCAATGGTCGCAAGTGAAAAGCCGCATGGAAACCCTCTTCGAAATAACGTCCCATCGAC
>Ga0182005_1001017_pt1 | contig 11993 bp, 7 predicted proteins | sample Sormic07211103_1_FD_123021 | JGI IMG/M metagenome (GOLD analysis project Ga0182005, IMG submission 123021) | Rhizosphere microbial communities from Sorghum bicolor, Mead, Nebraska, USA - 072115-103_1 MetaG | ecosystem: Host-associated > Plants > Roots > Rhizosphere | place: USA: Nebraska...
GCGAGTCGTCGCCGCGCAGCACGTCGACCGGCAGGCCATTGCCCGTCGCGTCCGGCTGGGCCGCGAGGGCGCCGCGCAGCGATTCGAGCGACGCGGCCGGCTGGCGTACGTCGACGTATACCTGGTCGATCTGCTGAATGCGTGCCATCGGCTGGCTGTCGCTGCTCGCGACCAGCGCGCCCTCGGTCACGAGCGCCTGGTCGATGCGGCCCGTGATCGGCGCCTCGACGGTCGCGAACTTCAGGTCGAGCTGGCGTCGTGCGAGCGTCGCGCGGGCCTGTGCGACGTCGGCGGCGGCCTGGTCGCGTTGGGACACCGAGTCGTCGTACACCTGCCGGCTGATCGCGTCGGCCTCGACCAGCGGTTTGAGCCGCGTCGTCTGCACCTTGGCGCGTTCGAGCGCGGCTTGCGCGCGTTGCAGGGCCGCCGCGGCCGTATCCATGTCGGCCTTGAACGGCGCGGGGTTGATCTGGAACAGCGGCTGGCCTGCCCGCACTTCCGTGCCTTGCTCGAACAGCCGTCGCTGCACGATGCCGCTGACCTGGGGTCGGATCTCGGCAATCCGGACCGCCGCGACACGGCCGGGCAGGTCTTCGGTCAGATCGAGGCGCGAGGCGGCCAGCGTCATCGCCGCAACAGGGGTGGCCGGCGCGGCGGCCTGCTGTTCGGCGGGCCCGCAGCCCGCCAGCATTGCCGCCGCCAGCGCGCATACGGCGCCGTAGCAGCGTCGTTTGTGATTTTTCATGTGGACTCCTTGGGACGCGGGCGACGATGGCCCGCATTGTCGGTTCGAGGACGGCGTCGACGGTGCCCGCGTCGCAGCCCCGTGCAACTACTGAGTTGCCGCAAGTTTTCGGTTGTGATCAAATGACCATGTCAATTGACCAAGGGCGCGTAGTCTATCCCAAAACCGGAAGTCTCGTTCTCAGGGGCATGTGCATGCCGGGAGTGTTCGGCGGAAGCGGAGGGGAGGCGACGACAGTACAGGTGTGCCCGGATCTAACCGCCAACGTCCGCATGAAGGAAACGTCAATGGAAATGTCCCCGCAGTCGATGCTCTTCGAAACCGTTCCGTCAATTCTTCAGGAGTGGGGCTGCGTGCGCCGCTTGGGTCAAGTAATGGCGGCATGGACGGAGCGCCGCAATGTCCTGATCGTTACCGACGCAGGGCTGCACAAGGCGGGCGTGCTGGAGCCGGCGAAAGCGTCGTTGGCGGCCGGGGGATTCCGTGTCGCCGTGTTCGACGAGGTCGTGGCCGACCCGCCCGAGATCGTGGTATCGCGCTGCGTCGAGTTCGCGCGCAGTGCAGAGGTCGACGTCGTCATTGGCTTGGGCGGTGGCTCGTCGATGGACATTGCAAAACTGGCCGCCGTCCTGATCGTCTCGCAGCAATCGCTCGCGGACATGTACGGAATCGGCAACGTTCGGGGCGCACGCCTGCCACTGGTGCAAATCCCCACGACGGCTGGTACCGGGTCGGAAGTCACCAACATTTCCATCGTTTCGGTAAGCGAAACAAACAAGATGGGGATCGTGTCACGTCAGCTGTATGCCGACAGAGTGATCCTGGACGCCGAACTGACTGTTGGCCTGCCGCGAAGTCATACGGCTGCGACCGGCATCGATGCGATGGTCCACGCCATCGAGGCGTATACCAGCAAGCACAAGAAGAATGCGATTTCCGATGCGCTGGCGCGGGAAGCACTGCGTTTGCTGGCAAACAACCTGATCCCGGCTTGCGAGAACGGCGAAGATCAGCGTGCGAGGGAGGCCATGCTGCTCGGCGCCACCCTGGCGGGGCAAGCGTTCGCCAACGCGCCGGTGGCCGCGGTTCATGCACTGGCGTATCCGTTGGGCGGCCATTTCCACATCCCGCATGGTTTGTCGAACGCATTGATGCTGGCCCCCGTCCTGCGTTTCAACGCGGAAGCGGCCGCTCCGCAATATTCGGAACTGGCAGACGTCGTAGGGGCGGATGGAAACGGCGATGCCCACACGCGCACGGCCGCATTCATCGGATTCGTGACCGACCTGATCGAACGATCCGGCGCACCGCGACGCCTGCGCGACGTGGGCATCACGCGTTCGAGCCTGCCGACACTCGCGGCGGATGCGATGAAGCAGCAGCGCCTGCTGCAGAACAATCCGGTCGTTGTCACGGATGCCGATGCGTTGCGCCTGTATGAGCAGGCCTATTGAACCGACGCAGGCCGATCCGTCGTCGCCGTAACGTTAATGGAGAGAGTGCACCGTGAACACTGTAGAAAAGGTTGAGCATCACGAGGTCGTCATTCTGGGTGCCGGCTTCGGCGGCCTTGGAATGGCGGCCCGCATGAAAATCGCGGGTATCGACGACTTCGTCGTGCTCGAGAAACGTCCGGAGCTCGGTGGCGTCTGGCTCGACAATTCGTATCCCGGCGCGGCATGCGATACCGAGTCGCACCTGTATTGCTACAGCTTCCATCCGCACTTGCGCGTCAGCGCGATGTATGCCGGCAGAAACGAACTGCTCAATTACCTGAAATCGCTTGCAGCGCGGTTCGACCTGGCAGACCACCTGCGGTTCAATCGCGAGATTTGCCGCGCACAATGGGATGCGGCTGCGCACCTCTGGCGGTTCGAGCTGGACGACGGATCGCGGTTGACCGCTCGCTTCTTCGTGCCGGCGTGGGGACAACTGAACCGGCCGATGACGCCGGCGGTGCGCGGCCTGGCGAGTTTCAAGGGCGACACCTTCCACTCCGCGCAATGGCGGCACGATGTGGACCTGAGCGGCAAGCGCGTGGCGAGCATCGGCAACGCGGCGAGCGCGGTGCAATACGTGCCGGCGATTGCGCCGAAGGTCGCGCAGCTTACGGTGTTCCAGCGCAGCGCCAACTGGATCATGCCGCGCAACCAGATCATCTTCTCGAAGGAGGAGCTCGATTCGTACGAGCAGGAGCCTCGTCTCTTCGAGGAGAGCCGGAAATCGCTGCACGCGTTCCGCGAGTCGGGATTCGAGCGCACGCGGATGGGTTCCAATGCGCAGACGGAAGGCAAGAGCCTCGCGTTGGCGCATCTTCATCGGCAGGTGTCCGACCCGGTACTGCGCGCGAAGCTGACGCCGGACTACGAATACGCATGCAAGCGGATCCTGCGGTCGGACGACTACTACCCGGCGCTCATGCGGGAGAACGTCGCGCTCGAAACGGCAGGTGTGGAGGCGTTCGTCGAAGACGGTATCGTGACGCGGGACGGCCGTGTTCTGCCGTTCGACGTGGTCATATTCGGCACGGGCTTCGAGAGCCAGGCATTCCAGGGCAGCCTGCAAGTGCGCGGCACGAGCGGCACGCTGGCGCAGGCGTGGGAACACGGGCCGGAGGCCTATCTGGGCATCACGGTGCCGGGCTTTCCCAACATGTTCATGCTGTACGGGCCGAACACGAACCTGAACCACAACTCCATCGTGTCGATGCTCGAGATCCAGCAGAACTACATTATCGATGCGATCGGCGGCATGGCCGCGGCGGGTATCGACGCAGTCGACATCGACAGGGGCGTGTTCGACGAATACAACGAAAAGCTGCAAGCGGCGATGGCCGGGTCGGCGTTTTCCGCGGGTTGCTCGAGCTGGTACAAGAACGCGCAGGGCAAGGTGATCAACAACTGGCCGGGCACCGTTGACGAATACCGTGCCGCGACGCAGTGGGATCAAAGCGTGTTCGGTACGCTCTGAGCGGGGATGCGAATGACATCGATGCTCTGGTTGCCGCTGACGGAAGTGGCCGACGATGCCCGGGACGCCGTGCGGACGTTCCGCGAACTGGGCGGACGGCACTACGGCAGCTTGCCCGTGGATCAATCGCGCGCGAACTTCGAGCGTGCGTGCGAACTGAACGGCCTTGCGGGTGACGACGCGGTGACTCATGACGACATCGCGGTTCCCGTCACGGGCGGCAGCATTCGGGTACGGCTCTATCGCCCGCGCGACGCGGCGGGTATCGGCTGCAATCCGCTCGTCGTGTTCATTCACGGCGGCGGGTGGGTGATCGGAAGCGTGGACACGCATGACGGCATTTGCCGTCATCTCGCACGGCATGGCGGGTGCCCGGTCGCGTCGGTGGAGTACCGGCGATCGCCGGAGCACCGGTGGCCGGTCCCGCTCGAGGACTGCGAACGGGCGTTGGACTATCTGATTACACACGCCCCGGCGCTCGCGATCGATGCGTCCCGGGTGGTGCTGGCCGGCGACAGCGCCGGCGGCAACATGGCGACGATCATCGCCAATGCGGGATCGGCGCGCACCGCGATCGTCGGACAGCTCCTTTTTTATCCCGTGACGGACCTGACCGCGTCGCTGCCGTCATATCGACGCATTCAAGGCGGATTTCCGCTGGTGGCCGAATCGATGCGCTGGTTCCGCGATCACTACGTGCCGGCCGGCACGCCGCTCGATCTTGCGCGCCTGTCTCCGCTGCTGCATGCGGAGGGCCGGCGGCAGCCGCCGATGTTCATTGCAACCGTGGGGCTCGACCCGCTGTGCGACGAGGGCGTGGCCTATGCATCGTGCGCGGCGCGTGCCGGCAGCGAAGTCGAGCATCACCATCTGCCCGCGCATCATCACGGCATCGTGACCGCGGCCCGTCATATCGCGACAGCGCGCTATCTGCTGGAACGCGCCGCCGCCTTCGTTCGGTGGCTGGCCGAAAGGGGCTGTGTCGGCGTCTGACGCTTGGGTCCGCGCATTGCCGTGCGAACAATGCGGCTTGCGACGGATCGGCAGGACAGCGCTCTCGCATCGTTCGACGCGCGCCGGCGTGCCCGACGTGCGTCCAAGCGCGAAGCATCGCGCGATCATTCAAAAGAGGACAGAGGAGATTCGGTATGGAAAAGATCTGGCTTGCTTCCTATCCGCCAGAAGTGCCGGCAGAGATCGACTGCAGCGCGTATCGATCCGTCAGCGAATTGATCGACGCAAGCTTCGACAAGTTTCGCGAAAGCCCCGCGTTCGCGTGTGACGGTACGCTGATCACGTATGGTGAACTCGACGCGATGTCGCGCTCACTGGCCGCGTGGCTGCAATCGCGAGGGCTCGAGCGCGGTGCGCGCATCGCGATCATGATGCCGAACGTGCTGCCTTACCCGGTGTCGATCTGTGCAGTCCTGCGCGCCGGCTACGTCGTCGTCAACGTCAATCCGCTTTATACGCCCCGCGAGCTGGAACACCAGCTGAACGATAGCGGCGCCGAGGCGATTATCCTGCTCGACAGTTGTGCTGCGACGCTGGACGCCATCATCGCGCACACGCAGGTGAAGCATGTGCTGGTCGCCACGCAGGGCGGCCCCGCCGCGACGACGCTGGCGCCGGGCGCGCATACGACATTCGACGACGCGATCGCGGAGGGCCGCGGGCGCCCGTTCGTGCCGGCTCGCCTGTCACCGGACGACATCGCGTTTCTCCAATATACGGGCGGGACGACCGGCGTGTCGAAAGGGGCGACGCTGTTGCATCGGAACATCGTCGCGAATGTATTGCAGGCGGACGTCTGGCTCGAGCCCGCGCGCAGTTGGCGCCCCGACGTGAAGCAGTTCATCACGGTGGCGGCCCTTCCGATCTATCACATCTTTGCGCTCAACATCTGCTGCCTGTCGACGATGTACACGGGCGGGATGTGCGTGCTCGTTCCGAACCCGCGCGACATCGGCGGGATGATCGCTTCGCTCGCCGGATACAAGATCACCACCTTCCCGGGCGTGAACACGCTGTATAACGCGATGCTCCATCATCCCGACTTCTCGCGTCTCGATTGCTCCAATCTGCTGCTGGCCAACGGCGGCGGGATGGCCACGCAGGAAGTCGTCGCAAAGCGCTGGAGGGAAATGACCGGCGCGCCGATCATCGAAGGATACGGGCTGTCCGAGACATCGCCATGCGTGACGGTCAACCCCGTTGCACGCGGCGAGTTCAACGGCACGATCGGCCTGCCGTTGCCATCCACCGACATATCGATCCGGGACGACGACGGCAACGAACTGCCGCCCGGACAAGCCGGCGAGCTGTGCATCCGCGGCCCCCAGGTGATGGCGGGTTACTGGCGGAGGCCGGACGAGACCGCGAAAGTGATGACCGCGGACGGCTTCTTCCGGTCGGGCGACATTGCGTCGATCTCGGCGGACGGCTTCGTGCGAATCGTCGACCGCAAGAAGGACATGATTCTCGTGTCCGGCTTCAACGTCTATCCGAACGAGATCGAAGAGGTCGTCGCCAAACACCCGGGCGTCTACGAAGTCGCGGCGATCGGCGTACCCGACGAGCACTCGGGAGAGGCCGTCAAGCTGTTCGTGGTCAGGAAAGCGCCCGAACTGACGGCCGAGGACCTGATGGCGTTCTGCAAGGGCCAGCTGACCGGCTACAAGCGTCCGAAAAGCATCGAGTTTCGCGACAGCCTGCCAAAAAGCAACGTCGGGAAAATCCTTCGGCGCGAGTTGCGGGTGACGAACGCCTGACGCGATGAGCCGCGCCGATTCCCGTAGCTCGCGCTGCGGCTTGCTCGAACGATCGTGTAATGGAAAGCCCTGATTCAAATTGCTGTTCGACTGCATAGACTGGGAACCATTGAACGTGGTCAATTGACCATGTTCGAGATGACGAACCAAACCGGAATACGTATCGCCGTGGCCCGCTTGCCCGTCGGTCGGGTGGTTCGGCGATCTTCCCGGGTTTGGCGCGTGATCGCTGGCATGCACGGGTGAGCGTCTTCGAGCTTTGTGGTCAAATGACCAAGTCGTGTGATCTTGCCGTGCGGCGTGACGGATATCTTCAATAACTGGTCATCGGAGGGATCTCATGACTGAGAAACAAACAGCTGCGTGTTCGCCTGAGCACGTAGATGTACTAATCATCGGAGCGGGAATCTCGGGGATCGATGCAGCATGCCATCTCCGCATGAACCTGCCGGGGCGCTCGTTCGCCATTCTGGAAGCCATGGACGGATTCGGCGGGACGTGGTGGACCCACCGTTACCCCGGCGCACGGTCCGACAGCGACCTGTACACGTACGCATTCGGATTCCGCCCGTGGCAGGGCCGCTCGATCGCGACGGCGGAGGAGATCCACAGCTATCTCGGCGAAGTCATCGACGAGTATGACCTCGGTTCGAAGATCCACTACGGGCATCGTGTTCAAACGGTGAACTGGTCGAGTGAACACAAGCGCTGGACGGTCGAGGTGTCGCGCATCGATACCGGCGAACGTTTCACGATGACCACCGGCTTCCTGTGGCTGGGCGCAGGGTACTACGACCATCGTCAGGGCTTTACCCCCAAGTGGAACGGGTTCGATCGTTTCAAGGGAACGGTCGTTCATCCGCAGCACTGGCCCGAAGACCTCGACTATGCCGGAAAGCGCGTGATCGTCATCGGCTCGGGCGCAACCGCCGCGACGCTGGTTCCGGCACTGGCCGGCACCGCGGCGCACGTGACGATGCTGCAACGGTCGCCGACATTCTTCACGGCGGTGCCGTGGACCCACCAGCTGGACGCAACGCTTCGTGAACTCAACCTTCCCGACGAATGGCGCTCGGAGATTCTGCGGCGCGCGCACCTGAAGCAGACCTTCGACCTGATCAACCTGTCCACGGCGAACCCGGACGCGGTGCGCGAGTGGCTGATCAACGAGACGCGGCAACAGCTGCCGGAAGGGTTCGACGTCGACAAGCATTTCAATCCGAGCTATCGCCCGTGGCAACAGCGCGTGGCTGCCGTCCCCGACGGCGACCTCTTCGCGGTCATCCGGGACGGGAAAGCATCGGTCGTGACCGACACCATCGAAGCGTTCGACGAAAGCGGCATCACGCTGGCATCGGGCGAACACCTGGACGCGGACATCGTCGTGACGGCCACCGGCTTCGACATGAGCGCTTTCGGCCAGATCGCATTCCGGCTCGATGGCGCTCCGGTCGACATGAGCATGCGCGTGTCGTACCGCGGGATGATGATCGAAGGTATCCCGAACATGGCGTTCGTCTACGGCTACTACCGTTCGAGCTGGACGCTGCGTGCCGATCTCGTCTGCGAATTCACGTGCCGTGTACTCGCGCATATGGACAAGGTCGGCGCGAAGACGGTGGAGCCGCGCCTGCGTGACGAAGACGCCGACATGCAGCGGCTGCCCTGGACGGATCCGAACAACTTCAATGCCGGGTACGTGATGCGCTCGCAACACCAGATGCACATGCGCGGCGATCGCATGCCGTGGCAGCACCACTTCGAGTACGAGGAGGAGCGCAAGACCATTCCGGAGCTGAGCCCGGACGCCGAAGTCCTCGTGTATCGCTGATCCCCGCCCAACGTTCGATTACAAGGTGATGTCATGGCACTCGATTTGCATCTCGCGGGTTTTCTCGAATCCTTTGCCGGGTCCGGCGCGAAACCCTTGCCGCAGTCCACGCCGGAAGAAGCGCGCGGACTGATGCTGCATCTGGCGCGCGCCGTTCGCGCACCGGAAGCCGTGGTCGATCTTCACCGCGTGGAAGACCTGACCGTTCCCGGCGCGGCCGGCTCGCTGCGCGCACGGCTCTATCGTCCGAGCGCGGAGCGCCATCTGGCGACGGTCGTCTATCTCCACGGCGGCGGGTTCGTCATCGGCGATCTGGATACGCACGACAACATTTGCCGGGAGTTGGCCCGCGGCGCGAACGCGGTCGTGGTCTCGGTGGACTACCGCCTGGCGCCCGAGCACCGGTATCCGGCCGCGGCGGACGACGCGATTGCCGCGACCAGATGGGTGATCGCGAACGCAGGCGAGCTCGGCGGAAGCGACGTCGTGGCGGTGGCCGGCGATAGCGCCGGCGGCAATCTGGCGGCCGTCGTGACCCAGCAACTGCATGCCGACGGCGTTTCGTTGGCCGCCCAGCTCCTGATCTATCCGGCGGTGGCGGGGGACCGGTCAGGCTTTCCGTCCTTCAAGGAAAACGGTGAAGGCTATCTGCTCGACCTCGAGACGATCGCGTGGTTCGAACGGCATTACGTGGCCGACGGGACGAACCCGCAGGATGCACGGCTCGCGCCGATCCACGCGAAGGACCTCGCGGGGTTGCCGCCGGCGGTCATCGTGACCGCCGAATATGACCCGCTGCGCGACGAGGGCGAAGCATACGGCCGCTTGCTTCACGCCAGCGGCGTCAAGGTCGACACGATCCGGTGCGACGGCATGCTGCACGGCTTCTTCGATATGGGCGCGATCTCCCCCGGCGCGCAGACGTGGATCGACAAGGGCATCGCAAGTTTCCGGAAGTTGCTCGACGGTGCGCAGCACCATTGATACGTCGGCGGTCGCGATCTGAATCGCGCTTATCGCCATTCCGTGGCCGCATGCGGTTCGATGGGGGATCTCCATCGTTGCCGATGCGGCCACACAGTTCTGATGCGTGACGGAATGAAGCCGATCGCACACCGGCTCGAGGGAGCTGCGACGCGAGCGGTGGAATCGATGCATCAGGTAGTTGCTTGTGAAGCGCCCAGGCATCTATCCAGGACACAGACCCGTGAAGAACTCATTCGATTATCTTGTTGTAGGCGGCGGCTCGGCAGGCAGTGTGCTGGCCTCGCGCCTGACCGAAGACCCCGATGCGACGCTCTGCCTCTTCGAAGCCGGCGGCAACGGCAACGGATGGCCGATCAACGTGCCGGCCGCCCTGGTGCTGATGATCCCGTCCCGGCTGAACAACTGGGCGTTCGAGACCGTGCCGCAGAAAGGGCTGCAGGGGCGGCGCGGCTATCAGCCGCGCGGCAAGGCATTGGGCGGATCGTCCGCGATCAATGCGATGGTGTACACGCGCGGCCATCATGCCGACTACGACGACTGGGCCGCGCTCGGCAACGAAGGCTGGGGCTGGAACGACGTCTTTCCGTACTTCAAGCGAAGCGAGCATAACGAGCGCCTCGGCAATGACTGGCATGGGCGCGGCGGCCCGCTCTGGGTGAGCGACCTGCGAACCGACAATCCATTTCAGGCGCGTTGGCTGGAGGCCGGGCGCCAGTGCGGCCTGCCCATCACGGACGACTTCAACGGTGCGGAGCAGGAAGGCGTCGGCATCTATCAGGTGACCCAGAAGAACGGCGAACGCTGGAGTGCCGCGCGTGCCTATCTGTTTCCGCACATGAACGCGCGCGGCAATCTGACGGTGGAAACCAATGCGCAGGTCCGGCGCATCGTGTTCGACGGCAACAGGGCCGTGGGCGTCGAAGTCACCCGTGCGGGGAATGTCGAGACGGTCTGGGCGAAAAAGGAGGTGATCCTTTCTGCGGGTGCATTTCAGTCGCCGCAGTTGCTGATGCTGTCCGGTATCGGTCCGAAGGAGGAGGTTCAGCGTCACGGGATCGACGTCGTGGCCGATCTCCCGGGTGTGGGGCAGAACCTGCAGGATCACCCCGACTTCGTCGTCAGCTACAAGACGAACAGCCTGGATGCGCTCGGCATATCGGTACGCGGTGGGCTCAAGACACTGGCCGACATCAGGCAATACCGGAAATCGCGCAGCGGTACGCTCACCACCAATTTTGCCGAAGGCGGCGCGTTCCTGAAGACGCGTCCCGATCTCGAGCGGCCGGACGTGCAGATGCACTTCGTCGTCGGCCCTGTCAGCGATCACGGACGCAAAATGCATCTGGGACACGGCATCTCCTGTCACGTATGCGTGCTGAGGCCGAAGAGCCGCGGATCGGTGAAGCTGCGCAGCGCGGATCCGCTGGATGCGCCGCTGATCGATCCGGCATTCCTCGATCACAGGGACGATCTCGACGTTCTCGTCGAGGGATACAAGCTGACGCGGCGCTTGATGGCGGCGCCGGCCATGTCGGCGTTCGTGACGGAAGATCTGTATGCGTCCCGGTCGCGTTCGGACGAAGACATACGCGCGCTACTGCGTGAGCGGACCGACACCGTTTACCACCCGGTGGGAACGTGTCGCATGGGGAACGACGCGCTCGCCGTCGTCGACGCTCAATTGCGCGTGCGGGGCACGGAGGGCCTGCGTGTCGTCGATGCGTCGATCATGCCGACGCTGGTTGGGGCAAACACGAACGCGCCGACGATCATGATCGGAGAGAAGGCGTCGGACCTGATTCGGGGGATCTCGCGATTTCCCGGCGGACATGCCGCAGTGAAAGCCGGAATGGGCGTTTGACGATCCTTTCTCGCGCCGGCATGCGTCGACGAAAGCTTCAGTCGTGCACGGACGTTGCGGCAGCATCGAATGCGCTGCAATGTCCGCTGTCGTCACGCCTATTAACTCATCGCTCAGCCGATCAAACGCGATCGGCGCGTGCCCCGGCCTGGCTGACGACACGGGTTCGTCATCGGCTTCCATGCCCGAATGGCTTCAGCGCATCGTGCCGAGTGCCATCTTCGATTCGTCGTGTCATGTGCTGGCGCCTGGAACGCTATCCGGCGCTTGAGCGCGGTCCGGAACACGGTCACGCGCCCGTAACGATGTGATATAGAGCACGGCTGACAGGAGGATGGGTCGTCGTTGGACAATCAGCGGCAAGCTTCGCGGCACGCAGTCGGCACTTCGTCCACATGCCGCCTCCGCATCGGATTCTTCTCGTGTCCGCCACACGCGCACCCTGTCGCGCGATGATCCCACCATCCGTCCCGGGGCGGGGACGACGTCAACCCAGCGAGCCGCGCGTTTCCATCGCGGCCCGCTGCGCCGATCGGACATCAAGTCGTTACCGCGAGATCGCCCCGTCGCGAGAGAAAACCAGCCATTTGTCGCCAGGCGACGGGAGCGCGGCCGTATAGGTCGTCCCGGTCTCGGTATGCACGCGCTTGAATGTCTTTCCATCATCGGCGCTTTGTGCCTGCAACCCGTCGACACCCACGGCCAGGACGGTGGAGCCGCTGGACGCGAGTGCGGTGATCGAGTTCCTGGTCTCGAGCGTCGCGCGTGACCAGGTGTGGCCGTTGTCGTCGCTTCGCATCAACGTGCCGCGCAGTCCGCCGACCAGCA
>Ga0182005_1001018_pt1 | contig 11979 bp, 10 predicted proteins | sample Sormic07211103_1_FD_123021 | JGI IMG/M metagenome (GOLD analysis project Ga0182005, IMG submission 123021) | Rhizosphere microbial communities from Sorghum bicolor, Mead, Nebraska, USA - 072115-103_1 MetaG | ecosystem: Host-associated > Plants > Roots > Rhizosphere | place: USA: Nebraska...
CATCACCCGCCTGGCCAAGAAACACGACTGCACCGCCAAGGTGGCCGACGGCAAGCTGTTGGTTCTGCCGCGACAAGGTGGGCAGAGTGCGAGTGGCAAGGCCTTGGGTGTGATCACCTTGCAACGCAATGACGTGACCCGCTGGCAGTTTCGCCTAAGCGATCGCAGCGCCCATCAAGGGGTCAGCACCCAGTACCAGGATTCGGCCAGCGGGGAATTGCTGGTCTCGCACCTGGACAATCCCAACGTACCCGAGGGCCTACCCCCGGTGCACACCGATCGCCATCTCTACCCGGATAAAAGCGCTGCCGACGAAGCGGCGAAGGCGCGCCTGGCCGCGTTCAACCGATCCACCGCGTCGGTGCGCCTCGACCTGCCGGGACGGACCGACCTGTTTGCCGAATGCCTGATCGAGGCGCAGGGCTTCAAGCGCGGGCTCGATGGGGATTACCTGGTGGAGTCGGTGGATCACACCTTCACCCCGTCCGGATGGACGGTGTCGGTAGAGTGCAACGGCGGCAAGGAGGGCAAGACCAAGGCGTCAGGGACGTCTGAGAAAGTCGTGCTGGAAGTGCCGGTCTGATTGCCTTGCTTCGATCGATTGACGCGCGGCATAGTGATCCGAACGCCTGTTACTTCACGGCGTTCGGGGAATGCGAGTAAACGTTAAACGGCATCCGAAATTTTTTGGCCCACAATCTCCATTGAAAGCTGAGGTGAGCCTGCAACCGAGCCTTTGAGCTCAATCGTTCCGGCTTCATAATTCACCGTGCCGACAGCATTCAATGTGTAGTTGTCGATCCCTACTACGTTGGTATTGCCTTCTCGCCATTTACTGATTGTAAATTGGGACTTGAATGCCCCTGATTGTGTAGGTACATCCCCCTGATAAAGGTAATGGGGGTCACCACCATTGGCCTTTCCGTCCTTCACTACAACCAGACCGCTACCGTGATCACCGGTGCTGGCCTTGAAATTTACAGCAAAAATTCCGTTAGTCATCCTGCTTACTCCTTCAATTAGAAGGGTGAGCATAGAAGCTAAATCCGCATACGCTAGTCGATTGCACCCAACAGTATTTTTATCATTAAAGGAGCGGCCAGGCTGGATGCGTCAACATCTAGGCTGGCCACCGTCCCCGCAGATTGTCCCTGCAAGTCCCGCCAAGGCTCCTGCTCTGTGCACAAAGCGGAGCGAGCCTAGCACCTGTTTATTTATACAGTAAAGGTCTTGCTATCCATGTCTACCCCTATCATCCCTTGGATGGGCGGCAAACGCCGTCTGGCCGATCGCCTCATTCCCCTGTTTCCACCGCACGAATGCTACGTGGAAGTCTTTGCCGGCGGTGCCGCGCTGTACTTCATGCGGCCCCAGGCGGCACCGGTGGAAGTGCTCAACGATATAAACGGCGACCTGGTCACTCTGTATCGCGTGGTGCAGAACCACCTCGAAGAATTTGTGCGCCAGTTCAAGTGGGCGCTCAGCTCGCGCCAGGTGTTCGAGTGGCAGAAGATGACCCGAGTCGAAACCCTCACCGACATTCAACGCGCCGCCCGATTTTTCTACCTGCAGCACCATGCCTTCGCCGGCAAGGTGTCCGGGCAGACCTTCGGTACTGCGACCACCACCCCGTCGATCAACCTGCTGCGTATCGAGGAAAATCTCTCGGCGGCGTGGCAACGCCTGTCGGGTACCTATGTGGAAAACCTGCCCTGGCTGGAATGCGCTGAACGCTACGACCGGGCCCATACCTTTCATTACATGGACCCGCCGTATTGGCAGACCGCGGGCTATGGGGTGGACTTCCCGTTTGAAAACTACGAACAGATGGCCGACTTCATGCGCCGTTGCAAGGGCAGGGTGATGGTCAGCATCAATGACCACCCAGACATCCGCCGAGTGTTTGAGGGCTTTCACTTTGAAACGCTGGACATCCGCTACACCACGACCAACCAGCGGCAGGGCAAGGCTGAGGTCAGTGGCGAACTGGTGATCATGAACTGGGAGCCGGCAGCGTTGGGAGGACTATTTTGACGTGACAGCCTGTGTCGTTGCTGCCCGTCGTGACAGACAGAAATCGACCATAAGCTGACGGTGGCGACGGGCAGAGATCGGCCAGAAGCAGACCTTGGAAACGCTGAAGCCACGGCAGCATATTCATTTGCCCATAAACCATCTTTCCCGGTAATGTCATAATGCCTCATAAGGACGAAGGCCCGCGGAGGGATGAGTGACTAATTTCGTATTTTCACGTAGAGCGATGCAGGCACGCATCACCGACCTGGCACAAACTCTAGACAACGCTCAGCTGAGATCACTTATAAATCGACTTAACGCTAATGATGCCACCCGGCTTCATGCGATGTGGGAACTAGTAATCTTACATGGGCTTTCCCAGGTCGGGGATCTCAAGCACGAACAGGTGTTGCCCAATGGGCGTTGCCCTGATATTGACTGGAAGATAAAAAAGCAAGATTGCGACATCCTTTCAATCATTGCTGACATAACCACAATATCAGATGACGGTCTTGAAGCTCAGAACCCCATCAGATTCCTCCGCGAGGAAATTTTTAGGCTCGCCATAAAGCTCGGGTTACTCCCTGGAAATTTCTGGTGTGACGTGCGCGGAAAAACTATAGGCCCATCCCATAAAAGCAAAATGCGCCTGATGATGCCTGAAAAGCCTGAGATAAGTAGCTTCATAAAGAACGAGCTTGAACCATGGTTTTACAATATCAAAAAAAATCGAACTATAAAGTCAACATTTGAGCGCACTGAAAAAGATCTCAACTTCAAGATTATTTACGACCCTGCTTGGGAAAATGGCGGCGGCAGCCATACCAGTTACACGGTCGCGACATCTAAAACCATTAACCCATTATTTAGCGCGCTTAAAGGAAAGGTTAAGCAATTAAATGGTGCCCCAGATGACGCGCTTCGCCTTATCATCGCCTGCGACGGAGGTTGCGATCTACTCAGACATGGGGCTGGAGGAAAGTCGCACTACACCTATAACTCTAGAGAAGTTGCTGAAGATTTTTTACGTCAGAATAGTAGTATTGACTTTGTCTTGCTGACGACAATAGCTGAACTTCGCCAATCATTTGGATTGCCAACCAATTACCAAATGAGCTACGAGCTAGTTTGTGCGCCACCAGCTTCCCGCTCCCAGCGTGTGACACTGAACTCGATTAATTCAGTTACCGAAGCATTGCGTGTTGCCTTATCGAATATACCAAAGCCGCTTCGTCCCGCTTACCACTCCGCTTCGTTATTAAAACAGCCTGGTGTAGGCAATGATCAGTTAGGAGGATACTCCATGCAAGGACATGAGATTAAAATTTCTTCGAGAGGGCTAATTAGGCTTCTCGCAGGCGAGATTTCTGTCGAAGAGTTTAACCGAGCACACAGATGGAATGAACCGAATTCGCCAAATAATCCATTTGCTGCTCACCTTAAAAGCAGGTTGATGATCAGCAAAATCGATGTAACTGCAGGCAAAGATACCGATGACGATGAAATAACATTTACACTTGATAAATTTGACGCAGCTAACACTAATTTTTCTTTGCCGAACACAGACAAAGCGAACAAAACGTAGAACTGGCCATGGGGCATACTCACTTCGCCCCCCTCGACTGTGTAGGAGCGCTAGCGAAAAAAACTAGAGCTCGAACAACAGAGCGGGTAAGGGCTTTTTTACAAATTACAAACACTGTTCAGTTGAGATTAAATGGCATCGATTGGCCTATGGCATTTGTGTTTTTTCTCGATAATAAGTTTTCAATATGTTCACAGGCAATATAGTTGTACTCCATCATGTCAAAGCGGGTCCGTTCCCTTCCTGTGTCTGTCACGACCGTTTCTTAGTTATAATATCATTTAAAGTGATGAACTTAATTTTGAATAGCAATGCCATAGATGGATCTGACCTTATGATCATATCTCGTGCAGCTAGATCGAATTAATAACCGTTGAACATAAGGGTCATTGAGCCCGCCTTCAGGGCTTAATATTGTCAAGGTACTGGTAGGTGCTGATTCTAAAGTCTGCCCAATTTGACTAATAAAACTCGCAGCTTGTTCAGCTAGTCGAGCCAATCTAGCATTGTCTCTGTCATTATCTAAAACCATGCGATCTACCGATTTTAGAATGTTTCTGGCTGTGGCGAATAGACCCTGAGTTCTCTGAAAGGAACTCAGAAATTGTGTATCAATTTGAGTTAAATTTAATCTTTCCAGAATGTCGCCCCATGGATAATTGACAATACCTTGGGTTCGATGCTGTGCTGAAACAAACTCCTCCCATCTTGAACCACTATCTGTGACTAAAACAGAACCAGTTACCTGAGCTATAAATAATGCCATCTCATAATTTGGTAGCATACTAGACTTCATAAACTGACCGCTTCCGCCGAAATCAATTTTTTGCAACAACATCAGCGGCGAGGCTTCTAAGTGTTGTTCAAGCTCGGAAATGGCTTCTATAGACATTTCTTCAGTCAGTCCAAGCTGATTAACTAGTGCTCGAACTTGTACATCTTTAGGTAGCATTGCTATCGAATTTAATAAATCTTCAATCGCCAGGCGGAGGTTTAATGCTAGGTCCTGCTCGCAAATCTTGACTTGGCCACGAACTGCATATCGAGCCTCAGCCATCTCCATTATCGCCATCATTAAATCGTGGTCAAAATTAGTTGGACTAGGGATGAGGTTCACAAGGCCTAGCTCAATAAATGGCTCCACCTCAAGCATAAACAGAAATTCCTTTAATGCCTGACACTTAAATTTTTCTGGCGATTTAGTTGGGCTGAATTCCGGTTTAACGTTATTAGGATTGATGATAGGTGACTCTATCAAGAGCTCGTCAAATACAGAGGCCATAGGCAACGCATGCAAGCTAATCACTCGAACGTCTAATGGTCCCGCATAAAGCCCTCGAAATTTCCCGTCTGACTTAGGTAGCAGCGAGTAAATATCAGTTTCACGGGGCCACAAAACAGAGTAGAAGTCGTAAATTTCCGCTATCTGTTCATTAGATAACTCGCGTCTGACGTCCAGCCACGTTTTACCCTGCTCGAAACCAAGAACGCTCCGAATACAATTGCAAAATGCCAGATTCCGCTCTCGTATACTTGCTACCTCCCAAGTTACCCGAAGGTCAACCGGAACATCTCGACAACAGTTCTTATACTTTCGGCCACTTCCACAGCCGCAGAAATCGTTGCGGCCGATCTTAGCCTCATCAATATTCTTATTTAGAAATTTGTTCGCCTTCTTTGTTCGACCAAATGCATCCTGATACTGAGTCGAGCCGTCTTTGAACTTCACATACATTTCACCACCATATCTGTGAAGTTCACCAGCAGGGGGCAGCAGGACGCTCCGAATACTAGCCCAATCGCAAGAAACTAGGTTTTCCGGATGCAGCCAGTCTTCTTTGCCAGCAGCTACGGAAGATTGAGCCCTACTTTTAATAACGTGATTGATTTTGACAACCTCGCCAGCTGTAAGCTTGCGAGTTTTAATAAATTCTATTGTATTGACCATGCTTTGACGAACACGGGTGGCATTGATCCGCTGCTCAAGCGGATTTACATTGTCAGGGTCTTGAGCGTACTCAAGGTTCGTTAGAATCAAACAGCGATTCTTATCCAGCGGAAATATTGTCTGCGACCCTTTTAACGAAATATCTGGATCGTTCGGATATTCACATAACTCTGAATCAGGAGGGCATGCATAATTATAAATCGTAACAGGATGATCGGAAATTATAAATTTCACATCAGAATCTTCAGCAGACACTAACTCTCGGACGCTTTCAGCCCATAAAGTACAATGCATTGTGCGTAAAGATTGCATCTCCATCATCAACTGCAATTGGCTTAACTCAGGGTATTTGCTCTTAATCCATTCCAAACCTTTAGGGGTTCGCAACTTTTGCGCATCAAGATAGATAAATAAATTTTTAAAATTATGATGCCATTCAGACAGGTCGTCATTCAGAAACGCGCGAATAGCTTTGGAGCCGTTATCGTCAATTGGACCAAAAAGCTTTTGCTCAATATCGTCATTAATTTCGACACCGAAGAATGTCGAGTAAAGGTCTACTTTATAAAACTGCTGAGCGGGCGTATGCCATTTTTTGGAATTGACGATCTTGAATTCACCATTCTTCAGATCTATATTTCGACGCGTAACATAGCAGAGCTGGCAGTCTCGCTCATCCATGAAACCTTTTTGATACCACTGCGCAACAAAATGATTATCCCTGGTTTTATTCATTACGTTCGCCGCCAACTATTTAGCAATGTTTAAAAAAACTATACCACTGGAAGCAAGATTTAAAAAAACGGAGCGCACACAAGAAGATCACTGAATCGCTTAGAGTTTCTTAGACACATTGGACTGGCTTCTTCTGGCCGGTAGCTGTCACTCCGTCGCCATCATCACAGCGAGCGTCATTTTGATGAACTCTTCATTCTTGTCGATCGCTTCCAAGGAGCCGCGCACATTGCCACCGATCTCGGTCGCTCCGCGCTGCTCAACCCAAAGCGTTAGCTCCATGATGGCAGCCTCCAGGGCAAGCTGGTTTTCGTTGATCTTGAAGAGCAGGGAAGGGAGCAGGTCTGAGTTGGGCATTGCGAATCCTCCATGGAGGCTTCAGCGTAGCAGCAATATAAAGAACTGACGAGCGGTCGGCAGGACGCCGAAGGGGGGGATGAAGCTTGTACCAATTTTTGTACCACTGACCGTGTAATCAGGGTGTGAGCCGGGTATTCCAAAGTAAGGATGTGCCCGGTTTCATTGACCCAGAGTGCTTTGGCTTACCCCTTTAGAATCGCGGTGTAATTCTGCTCCAGCATTCTGACCCTGTGTGCATGGCGCGATGCCGGGCGCGATCCTTTGCTTAGAGTTCTTCCCCAAAACGCAAGCGTTTGGACCGATATTTATTGGGGGGAGCAAATTTATTTTCAGTTTGTGTCATCTGGCCTATTCCATTCAGAATTTTTCCTCCATGTTCGCCCGTGCTAGGGTCGCTGAAGCTTCTGATGGCAATGGGTGGACAAATGAAATCGATAAGCGCTATGTGCGGTCATGTAAAACGCCGGCTCAATCAGAATGAGCCTCTCGAAGGCAAAGTTCTGGAATTTGCTCTCAGCCTAATCGGAGAGACAGACGATGACTTCCTGAATGGGATTGCTGAAAAATTAAAGGCGGGTGAAAAACTCGACGACTACGAGCACCATACTATGGTTGATGTGATCCTTTTGCATGTGAGATTGGGTGCGTAGCCATCCTTCGAATGGGGTTGGTTTCGTTCGGCAGAACGCCGGGGAGGGGCCGAAAAGGTGCGGGGACTTTTTCGGGGATTCACTAATGTTGGTTTGGCTCTGTACGGCACCGTTTGCAGCGAGCGCCAGTAGAAGACTCAACAATTGTTGGTGGTTGCGCCCATCTTCAAGTATGGGGTGCTAGGGGTCGAGTGTTCGAATCACTCCGTCCCGACCATATAATTCAAGGGGTTGCGAGATTTTATCTCGTGACCCCTTTTTATTTCTCTTCGTTTTTACCCCTACAAAACCACTGGCTCTGGGTGGAATCCTCAGCTGATACAAAGGCCAGAGTTTGTCCCTGAAGGCACAAGCAGCACGTCAATGCGTCCAGTAAGACCTTCAGGCCGAACGCACGTTTACGCAGAGCTGTCCGTTCTTGATCATTTAATCGTTGCTCTGAAATCGCGAACAGAACCCTTGCTTGGACTGATAGGGCTAAGTGCGCAGACAGAAGTGTTCGAAAGATGTTGAATGGGGTGTGAGCTCGACTTCGGCTGGTCGTGTGATTCGCGCCTCGAGCATGAGGATCCTCAGAGTCGGATTTTCGTTTTCATGTGCTTATCTAGGCGACACGCTTGGTCGGCTGACGTTCGCATATGGCTTTACCGTACGGAGGGATGAAGCGTATCGTGCTGGCAAAAGGACATGGATAGATATTTGCCTCGCAAGGATGACGTTTCTTCCCTGAGCGCCCATCTCTTCGGTGCATATCCTTAGCATCCTGCTTAAGGATCAGGCATCCAGACGTTCCTAAAAACATCGTTGGAGCAAGCTTGCCGGGATGTCCCGCGTTTCTTCCTGCGTAAGCGCTTGATAGCGCATAAAAGCTAACTTAAAGGCTGAAATGTGGACTTTTCGACATTATTAAAATTGTGGGATGACGCCAGCACTGCTCAGCTAATGGCTCCGCGTGTAGTCATGGTGGCAGTGGCGGCTTTGTGCTTATGGTATATCGGAAGATATTTCATCCCATCGTTCGTGCTGAGCCGAAGGCTCAAGTCGCTTAGGCGTAGCATTACAGCTATCAAGGCAAAGTCGCCTGATCAGCTCCAAGCAGAGCTGGAGAAAGTATTCAGTGCGACAAAACTGAAGCATCTTTGGAAGGAGTATTCAGAGACTCTTCACAATCAGTTCGAATATCACGAAGGCGAGGAGCGTCTGGTGCGCTCCCGTGCGACCACTGTCGCGGCAAATTTTTTTACAGGTCAGAGTGTCGTCGATACACCGTTGGCTACTGAGTTCTTCAAGCACCTGCCGGGCATTCTGACGGGTGTTGGCATTGTAGGAACCTTCTTTGGTCTGATGTTAGGGTTGCAGCACTTTGATCCAAGCACGCCGGAGCTGGTCAATTCGAGCGTGGACAAACTCCTGAAGGATGTACTCTTTGCCTTCATCGGTTCATTCCTTTCCATCATGGCGTCGATCATCGTCACGGTTTCGGAAAAGTGGCGATTAGGGCGCTGTTACAAGCACCTTGAATCGCTAAATGAGGCAATCGATAGCTTATTCGACAGTGGAGTTGGCGAGGAATATCTTGCTGCGCTCGTAAGGTCCAGTGCTGAAAACTCGATCCAGACTCGCCAGCTGAAAGACAGTCTGGTTACGGACCTTCGGGAAATGCTGCAAAACCTGGTCGATACGCAGGTCCGCGAAAGTCTCAAGTTGGCAGACACGTTATCTACGACCTATCGTGACTCCGGGCAGCTGTTGGCGGATCAGGTCAGCAGTGCCATTGAAAACAGCTTGAAGTCACCATTGGAAGCAATTGCCGGAGCGGTACAGGCTGCCAGCGGCGATCAATCCGGCCAAGTGCAGAACCTGCTTCAGGATGTTCTGGTTGCTTTCATGAACAAGCTGGAAGGAACCTTTGGCCAGCAATTCAACGGCCTGAACGAAATGATGGGCCAGTCCGTCGCTGCCATGCAGTCAATGCAACAAGGATTCTCCAGCCTCATTCAAGACATGCGTACGGCTAGCGAAAGCTCGAATCAGAGCAGCTCAGCAATGATTGCAAAGCTGCTTACCGACATGCAGACCGGCCAAAGTGCCATGCAGGCTGGTATGAACGAGATGCTGACAAATCTGCAGTCGTCCATCGCCCGCATCGGCAATGAGGGCGAAGACGCTGGCGCTCGTATGGCACAGCAGTTGGAAAAAATGTTCGCCGACAGCGAGGCGCGCCAGCTGGCGATGGCCGAGAGTCTTCAGTTGTTTGTCGAGTCAATCCAAAAAAACATGGGCCAAGGTCAGCAAGAAACCATGGCCAAGATTGCAGGCTCTGTAGAAGTGCTCGGCGAGCAGCTTTCTACTGTTTTCAAAAAACTGGAAAGTGGGCGCGAGCAAATGGATCAGTCCACTCGCGTTGCACAAGCAGAGCTTCATCAAGGCACTCGGGAGTTGGTGGGCGGGTTAGACGAGCAGGTCAAAACGCTGCTGCAGTCTGTCGCCGAACAAAATAAAGCCTCGCAAGACAACGTCAAGGCATTAAGCGCGCAAACTGAACAGCATCTGCAAAGCATGCAACTAGGTGCAGACAAAATGAGAGCCGCAGCTGAGCGCTTTGAAAATGCCGGACTGAGTGTATCGAGAGCGAGTGAATCGACGGCTGGTTTGCTAGGCACTGTTCAAGGGGCTGGTACCGAGCTTGCTCAGGCCTCACGAGAGTTGAACAGTGTCGTCGCGGACTATCGCAACAACCGTGAATCGTTGAGCAAAACACTAACCGTCATCGAGGGTGTGGTGGCTAGCGCGCAAGTTGAGGCCAGCGGACGTACTCAATACCTTCAGGATCTGAAGCAACAATCGGAACGCATGCAGTCGCTCAATCGCGAGGTTCATGAGTACCTGGAAAACATCAGTGGTGTTTTGGGTGATGGTTTCAAAGAGTTTGGCGACGGCATGGACAGGGTACTCCGGCAGACGTTGGGTAGTCTGGATACAGAGCTGGATAAAGCTGTTAAGAGTCTGGCTGGCGGCGTCGACGGTGTGAAGGAAAGCATTGAAGACTTCGGCGACATCATGGAACGAATTAGGCAGTAACGGAGGCTGACATATGTTTGGTAAGCAAATGCCTTCGGTGGCCCGAGCCAAGGATGAAGCGGAGAAGCCGTTCTGGATTTCTTTTGCTGACCTGATGACGGCCATGATGATCCTGTTTCTCGTAGTGATGGTCGCGGCCCTGAGTTCGGTCACACAGAGAATTAATCAGGCGGAGCAAGGCGAGAAACAGCGCAGTCGCGACATTAGCCAGCTCTGCGAGCATTTGCAGCTCAAGGCTAAGGGCTCGAATGCAACCATCGTTGTCGACTGCAAGGACAACCGCATCAGTTTCGGTGAGGCGGGACGTTTTGGGCATAACCAGTACTCATTGAGCGACGAGGGTCAAAGTGCCCTTCAGGGCGTAGTGCCGCTCATCCTTGATGCGGCGGATAGCGAAGAGGGTCGCAAGTGGTTCAAACAGGTCGTTATTGAGGGGTTTACCGATACCGTCGGCTCATACTTGTACAACCTGCACCTATCATTGCAGCGATCCGAGTGGGTCATGTGCAGCTTGCTTGATAGTCGCAGTCCTCTGCAAATTGGCCTTTCCGCTGAGAGGCAACAGCAGATCAGATCGATGTTCCTGGCGGGTGGTGTTTCTTTCAACAACGCAAAAGACACCAACGAGGCAAGCCGCCGAGTCGAACTGAGAATGCAATTCTATGGTTTGAAGGAGAAGGAGGAAGACCTCAGACCAGATGTTCCGGTATTCGCCAGCACCGTGTCCGAGAAATGCCAATTGGCGATGACGCGATGACAAGTGCATTAGCCAAGCTGTCGTCAGCTATAGCGCTCGGGCTCAATGCCCGTAGAATTGCGATCAGCTCTGAACCGTTGGCTCGCTTTCCTCGAATGGAAGCTGCCAGTGCCGATTTATACGACCGGTTTGAGCGGGCAGAGAAAGCATTGTCACCGCCTCAGGAAAAACGTAGAGCCGCCATCAATAAATTCAGGAATGTCCTGCCTCTGTCGTCCTCCGAATGGCGCATGGTCTTCGCCGGTCTCGCCGATAAAGTCGAGAGTGTGGGCCCCATTCTTGAAGACGAGCAACTTTATGGTCGAGTCCATATCGAGGTCAGTCAGCGGATCGAAAAACGGCGCCTGAGCCGCCGCGATTGGCTGGCGCTTTGTTTCAGCTACTTCGGTTACGAGTCCGATAAGCCCGACACGAATCCGGTCTGGTGCTTGTTGCAAGGCGACATCCGCAATGGTTTCGCTTGTGTAAAGGCGCAACAGACTCGTGAAAAAGAATGGATCCGTATCGTCCAGTATCATAAGCAGCTGTTTTCCGAACAGGCTGGGGAGACGCTTGGCGAGCAGATGTTCAACGGCGAGATCAGTGATCTCTCGGTGCTGCAAACAATCGCGCAGATACCTGACAGCAGTTGGTTATGGCACCGGATATTTAACGTATTGCTGTCTCGAATCTTTAATTTGGAAGACGACGAGTTCTCGAAAAGATTCCCCGACTTCATTGAGATCGGGCGTCAGCATCCGACATACATGAATGCGCTCCTCAGCGCCTGCCTGACGCGTTATCACGCAGCGTCGTATCGGGAAAAACCGTCGTCCCTTCTCAAACAGAGTGCTTTGGATAACTGGGG
>Ga0182005_1001019_pt1 | contig 11956 bp, 13 predicted proteins | sample Sormic07211103_1_FD_123021 | JGI IMG/M metagenome (GOLD analysis project Ga0182005, IMG submission 123021) | Rhizosphere microbial communities from Sorghum bicolor, Mead, Nebraska, USA - 072115-103_1 MetaG | ecosystem: Host-associated > Plants > Roots > Rhizosphere | place: USA: Nebraska...
GAGAAGCGTCAGGGTTCTGAACATTCGACTAACTTTAGGGGGCGACATTGACGGCTCTGGGATCGAGGTCCGCTAACACGGGATCGGTGCCAGAGTTTAGTTCAACGGTAGCGGGGCACGCCGAGTTGGGCCACACGGGCAATACGATGAGCCACACTGACGGATACACGCGTCGACGATTTCTCACGCTGGCTGCCGGTGTTTCGGCGGTTTTCACCTTCGATCGGGCTTTTGCAACCTCGGCGCCGTCGACGGAAACAGGAGGCAAGACCATGCTGACCCGCGACATTCCCTCCAGCAACGAGCCATTGCCCATTGTCGGGTTGGGCACGTATCGCGGTTTTGATGTCGAGCCTTCAAGTCCCGCCTACAAACAATTGCCGGAGGTGCTCAGCGTCTTGTTCAAGAAGGGCGGCACCGTCATCGACAGCTCGCCGATGTATGGTCGCGCCGAACAGACCACTGGTGAGTTGCTGTCGATCCACGAGCCGCGCTCGCCGGCCTTTCTCGCCACCAAAGTGTGGACCCGTGGCCGCGAGGAAGGCATCGCGCAGATGGAACAGTCCTTCAGCCTGCTGCAAACCGACCGCATCGACCTGATGCAGATCCACAACCTGCTGGACTGGCAAACCCATTTGCCGACGTTGCGCGAATGGAAGGAGCAAGGGCGGATTCGCTACATCGGCATCACCCATTACACGCCGACGGCCTACGAGGAAGTGGAAGCGGTGCTCAAGGCCGAAGCCCTGGATTTTCTGCAGATCAACTATGCGCTGGATGATAGAGGTGTCGAGCAACGCATCTTGCCGCTGTGTCGCGAGCGCGGGGTGGCGGTGATCTGCAACCGGCCCTTCGGTGGCGGCGGTTTGCTCGAACGCTTGAAAGGCAAGCCACTGCCAGGGTGGGCCGCGCAAGTTGGAGTTACCAGTTGGGCGCAACTGGCGTTGAAGTTCTTGCTGTCCCATTCGGCGGTGACCTGCGTGATCCCCGGCACCGGTAATCCGCGTTACATGGCGGACAACGCCGGCGCCGGTTTCGGGCCGATGCTCACGGGGGCACAGCGCGAGCAATTGATCGACATCGTGCGTTAGGGCCGCGGGTAAAACCGTTGCGGGATGTCTTGCTCAAACGGGTAGAGCGAGAAGTAAGGCCTGGCTTCGTCGATCACCCGCTGAACGGACGGCCGGTTCATCAGCCGTTCGAAATAGGCGTTCAAGTGAACGTGTTCATCAGGCATCCGCTCAAGCGTACTGGCATAGAAAAGCGCCGGGGCCGCTGAACAATCGGCCAGGCTGAACTCCGCGCTGGCCAGCCAGGAATTGTTCGCCAACTGGCGGTCAAGCATGCCGTACACGGTCTGTAGCGTGGAGCGCTGTTGGGTCAGATTGCCGTTCGCGCCGAGGATGCGATCCAGGACAATCTGTTGCAACGGCGTCTGAAGGTAGTTGTCGCAGACCCGGTCCCACAGGCGAACCTCCAACGCTGTGTCCCAATTGCCCGGAATCAGCCGGTTTTGCCCGGCAAAATAGTGATCCAGGTATTCAATGATGATCGTCGACTCCGCCACGTCGCACTGGCCGGTGTGATCATGAATGACCGGGAATTTGCCGATCGGCCAGAGCGCCTGTAACTCGGCCTTCTCAGCCGCGTTGCCCAGATCAATGATCCGTTTGTCGAAGTCGACCGCGTGCTCATAGAGCGCGATCAGCACTTTGTGGCAGTACGACGACAACGGATGGTAATAAAGCGTCAGGGACATCTCCAGCGCCTCCCGGGAAGTGACCAACAACAGCATAGTCGCCGCCCGCGAGTAAAACCGCAGCCTGGGTGCCATCGACGCCCAAGCTGCGTTTTTTCGCTTAGCGGCGGTCCAGCCACACGGTTTGGGCATTGCAGAACTCGCGCACGCCGAAGTGCGACAGCTCGCGGCCAAACCCGCTTTTCTTTACGCCGCCGAAGGTTACGCGGGGGTCGGAAGCGCTGTAGCCATTGATGAACACGCCACCGGTTTGCAGTTCGTCGGCCATCTGCTGGGCGAGCGCGACATTGGCCGTGAAGACGGTCGCAGCCAGGCCGAACTCGCTGTCATTCGCCAGTTCCAGCGCATGGGCGGCGTCGCGTGCAGTGATGATCGAGGCTACCGGACCAAACAGTTCCTGTTTGAACGAGGTCATCTGGTCGGTGACATTGGCGAACACGGTCGGCTCGTAGAAGTTGCCCGGGCCTTGCGCCTTCTTGCCGCCCATCAACAAGGTCGCGCCTTCTTCCAGCGTGTCGCGCACTTGTTGATCCAGTTCATCTCGCAGATCAAACCGCGCCATCGGGCCGAGGTAAGTGTCGGCGGCCAGTGGGTCACCGACCACCAGTTTGCCCGTGGCTTCGACGAATTTGCGTGTAAATTCCTCGACGATGCCTTGTTCGACGATCAAGCGCTTGGCCGCCGCGCAGACTTGCCCGGTGTTCTGATAGCGGCCGATGACGGCGGCTTTGACCGCTTCATCGAGGTCGGCATCGTTGAGCACGATAAACGGATCGGAACCGCCGAGTTCCAGCACGCATTTCTTCAACGCAGCACCGGCCTGAGCGCCGATGGCCATGCCGGCGCGCACGCTGCCGGTGAGGGTCACTGCGGCGATGCGCGGGTCGGCAATCGCCGTGGATACGCCGTCCGGCGTGACGTTCAGCACTTCGAAAACACCTTCAGGGAAATCGGCGTTCTTGAAAGCTTCCAGCAGCAGGTAAGCGCTGCCCATGACGTTGGGCGCGTGTTTGAGCACGTAGGTGTTGCCGGCGATCAGCGCTGGAACGGCGCCGCGCAGCACTTGCCAGATCGGGAAGTTCCACGGCATCACCGCAAGAATCGGCCCGAGCGGACGGTATTCGATGCGCGCCTTGCCACCTTCAACCAGCGTTGATTCGGCGTTGAGCATGGCCGGGCCGTGTTCGGCGTACCACTCGCAGAGTTGCGCGCACTTTTCGATTTCGCCACGGGCCTGGGAGATGGGCTTGCCCATCTCCAGGGTGATCATGGTGGCCATTTTGTCGGCGCTGTTGCGCAGCTCCTGAGCCAGGGCGATCAGCAATTGCGAGCGTTGTTCGACAGCGGTTTTGCGCCAGACACGGAAACCAGTAGCGGCGCGCGACAACGCGGCTTGCAGTGCTACTTCGGACTCGAAAGGGTAGTGGCCGATTTGCTCGCCGGTGGTCGGGTTGATCGAAATGGCGTGGGTAAGGCTGGAAACGCTGGTCATGGCACCGTCCTGCTAGGTGGGAATGCGCTCAGGTTACGGTGGCGTTTGTTTTTCGGAAACTGATAATACTGAGCGTATCGTTCACGTTTGGAGAATGACTTGGATCTGGTTCAGCTGGAAATCTTCAAGGCCGTTGCCGAGCACGGCAGCATCAGCGTCGCCGCGCAGCACATCCATCGCGTGCCTTCCAACTTGACCACGCGGATCAAGCAGCTGGAACTGGACCTGGGCGTGGACCTGTTTATCCGCGAGAAAAGCCGCCTGCGCCTGTCACCGGCCGGTTGGAGTTTTCTCGACTATGCCCGGCGTATCCTCGACCTCGTGCAGGAAGCCCGCGCCACCGTGGCAGGAGAAGAACCGCAAGGCTCGTTTCCGCTGGGGTCGCTGGAAAGCACGGCGGCGGTGCGCATTCCCGGGCTATTGGCGGCCTACAACCAGAAACACGCAAAGGTTGAACTGGATCTGACGACCGGCCCTTCGGGGACGATGATCGATGGCGTGTTGTCGGGCCGGTTGACCGCTGCGTTTGTCGACGGGCCGGTGCTGCACCCAGCGCTGGAAGGCGTGCCGGCGTTTGAGGAAGAGATGGTGCTGATCGCGCCGCTCAACCATTCGCCGATTCACCGCGCGCAGGATGTGAACGGCGAAAACATCTACGCCTTCCGCTCCAATTGCTCGTACCGGCACCACTTCGAGAGCTGGTTCAGCAAGGACGCGGCGGTGCCGGGCAAGATTTTCGAAATGGAGTCCTATCACGGCATGCTGGCCTGCGTCAGCGCCGGTGCCGGCCTGGCGCTGATGCCGCGCAGCATGCTGGAAAGCATGCCGGGGTGCACCACGGTGAGTATCTGGCCGCTGTCGGAATCGTTCCGGTATCTGCGCACGTGGCTGGTGTGGCGGCGGGGGACGGTGTCGCAGAGCCTGACCATGTTTGTGCGGTTGCTGGAAGAGCGTGGGGTGGTGCAGCAATCAGCCTAAGGCGAACTCAGAGCCCCTATCTGACACAACTCACTTCTGAAACTGCAAATATCTAATGTGGGAGCGGGCTTGCTCGCGAATGCGGACTGTCATTCAACAGTAATGTCGACTGAACCACCGCCTTCGCGAGCAAGCCCGCTCCCACGTTGGATCCATATCTGTCAGGTGGTCTCGCTGAGACTGGCAATTCCCTCAGCCTGCCCGGCAAACCATTGCATGATCAGCGCGCACGCCGGGTGCGACGCGGCCGAAGGTTGCAGGCACAGCGAATAACATCCCCGGGTCTTCAATGGATGGCCGAACGGGACAACGAGCACCCCACGCTCGATCGATTCCTCGGCGAGGGTCAGGTCCGTCATCGCCACCCCAAGTCCGCGCGCGGCGGCGTCCAGCGCCAACTCGTCGAGGTTGAAGGGGATGTGCCGGTAGTGTTCCAGCGACTGGCCGCCATTGGCCGCCAACCAGTCGATCCACGCTTGCTTGTCCGCCGAACGATGCAGCAACGCAAACCCGCTCAGATCCTCCACCGAGTTCAGTGGCCGGCTCGGACTGCCAAGACCGGGAGCGCACACCGGAATCAGCGATTCCTCGAACAGGGTCAGGCACGTCGGATCGCTGGACGGTTCGGGTAGATAGAGAATGTACGCGTCACTGTCGCTGGCCGGCTCGACAATCTCGGTGGCCACCGTCTCGATCGACAGGGAAACATCCGGGTGATGGCGATAAAAATCGCTCAGTTTCGGCAGCAACCAACGAACCGCCAGCGACACATGCATGCGAATGCGGAAGGTGCGTTTTTGTGGGGACAGCCGATCTTCAAGGGTTTTCAGTTGCTCGAGAATAGTGCGCGCGCTGGCCAGCACCAGCTCACCCTCCGGCGTCATTTGCAGGCGGCGACTGCTGCGCACAAACAGCGCCACACCAAAGTGACTTTCCAATTGCTGGATCTGCCGGCTGACGGCGCTTTGGGTCAGGCACAGTGTGTGCGCCGCTTGCGTAAAGCTGCCGGCCTCGGCGACTTCAACCAGCGCCTGCATGACCTGGAGATTGGGGACGTGGCGGATTTTATCCATGCGTTTTCAGAATGGCTCAATGATTTTATAACGTTGGTTGTATCACCGAAGACCTAATAGATTCTAGCCCTGACGGCTGCCATCAATCATCGCCTATGCGATTACTGCATGCGCAGGCCGGGAACGACACTCCAGGCAGGTGATGCATGAAAAATGAATGTGGCTGGATCGCGCAGGTTCAAAACGCGCCGGTGCGTGATCGTCTGAGCGGTGCGCAAAAAGCTGACTGGCTGATAATCGGCGCTGGCATTACCGGCCTGAGCGCCGCCCATGCCCTCGCACACTTGCACCCGCAGGCGCGCATCGTGGTGGTCGACCGCCAGCGCGCCGCGCAAGGCGCTTCGGCACGCAATTCCGGATTTGTAGTGGCTCACGAACATCCGGGCAACGAAGAGTTGCTCGGCAGCGCCGGGTTCACCGAATTTGAAGTGGACACGACGATTTCACGCGCTGCCAGCGCTGAAGTGCGCGAGATGATTGCCCGTCACGGCATTGAGTGCGACTTCAAGGATTCCGGCTATTTCTTCGCTGTCAGTGATCCGCGCAAATTGACCCACGTCGAGGAAAAGCTCAAAACGCTACGGGTACTGGGTGCTGCTGCGCAGTTTCTGGAAGGTGAGCAGCTGGTGCAAAAACTCGGCACCGGGCATTACCGCGCGGCGATCTGGTGTGGCAAAGGCAACGCGCTGCTGCAACCGGCGAAGTACGTGAAGGGCTTGCTCGATGCGCTGCCCCAGTCGGTTACTGTTTACGAAAATACCGATATCACCCGCCTTGAACGCCTGGGCAAAGGACGCCTGCGGGCCAACGGTGTCGAGGGCAGCATCGAGGCGAAACAGGTGCTGGTCTGCCTCAACGCCTTTGTGCCGCGCGCGGGCATTCAGGACAGCGGCACGTTTGCCATGGAACTCAGCGCCAGCCTCACGCGGCCGCTGACTGACGCCGAGTTTCGCGACATGGGCAGCGTCGAGCCGTGGGGCGTTTTGTCCACCCGTCCGCTAGGCGCCACGGTGCGGCTGACCCCGGACCGTCGCGTGATGATCCGCAATACCGCGGAATACCGCTCGCGGGATTTATCCGCCAGCGAGCTGTCGATCCGCCGCCAACACCATGTGCTCGGCCTGCAACGGCGTTTCCCCTGGCTGGGCGAGCAAGACATCCACTACACCTGGACCGGTCACCTGAGCGCCTCGCGCTCCGGACAGCCGTTTTTTTCGCAGGTGGAAGAGGGCGTATTTGCCGTGGCCGGTTGCAACGGTTCCGGCGTGGCGCGCGGCACGTTGTGGGGGCGGTTGCTCGCCGAACTGGCGTCGGGCGTTGACTCGCCAATGCTCGATTCAGTGATGCGCAGGGCACAGCCCGGCTGGCTGCCGCCCAAACCCTTGCTCGACATCGGTGCCATGCTGCGGATGCGCGTAGAGGCCATCCGGGCAAAGACAGAAATCTAGACCTCCGCTTATCACAAAAGAACAAAAAGGTGATTGAACATGCGCGTTAAAACGCTTTCCCTGATGGCCTTGCTCACGACGTTTTCGGTGGCCACGTTTGCCGACGACCAGGTCAATATTTCCAACTGGAACGGCTACATCGCCGACGACACCCTGGTCAACTTCACCAAGGCCACCGGGATCAAGGCCACTTACGACATTCACGACAGTAACGAAGTGCTGGAATCCAAGTTGATGACCGGCAACACCGGTTATGACGTGGTCAGCCCGTCGAACCATTTCCTGTCTCGACTGATCAAGGCCGGGGCAATCCAGAAACTGGACAAGAGCCAGTTGCCGAACTGGAAAAACCTTGACCCTGCGTTAATGAAGAAGCTTGAGGTCAACGACCCCGGCAATCAGTACGGCTATCCGTACATGTGGGGCACCGCGGGTATTGGCTACAACGTCGAGAAAATCAAAGCGATCTTTGGCAACACCGATGTCACTCGTTCCTGGAGCCTGTTTTTTGATGAAAACAACATCAAGAAACTCAGTCAGTGCGGCGTGGCGATTATCGACAACCCGACGCAGGTGCTGCCGATCACCCTCAATTACCTCGGCCTGCCACCCCACAGCCACGAACCGGCGGATTACAAGAAAGCCGAGCAGGCGCTGCTGAAGATCAGGCCTTACGTGCAGTATTTTCACGCCTCCAAGTACATCAGCGACCTGGCTAACGGCAATGTCTGCGCGGTGATCGGGTTCAACGGCGACATTGTGCAAGCCGCCGCCAGTGCCAAGGAAGCCAACAACGGCATCGACATCGCGTATTCGATTCCGGACGAAGGTTCGACGCTGTGGTTCGATATGGTGGTCATGCCCAAGAGCGCGCCCCACGAGAAGAACGGCTACGCCTACATGAACTACCTGCTGACGCCGCAAGTGATTGCCAACATCAGCAACAGCATCCATTACGCCAACCCTAACAGTGCCGCAGATGAATACGTGGTGCCGGCGGTGAAAGAGGACGCGGCGATTTACCCGCCGAAAAGTGTGCTGGATAAACTGTTCACCGTAGAGGAACTGCCGGCGGCCATCGCACGGCTGAGTACCCGGTTGTGGACCAAATTGAAGACCAATACCTGATGAGCGTTGGGTCCCGTATTCGGGACCCGATTCATTGCTTCAGAGGGCGCGTTTCGGCAGTCTCCAGTTCGGCCGAATGAAATGGCAGGTGTAGCCATTGGGCACTTTTTCGAGGTAATCCTGATGCTCCGGCTCGGCCTGCCAGAACGGGCCGGCGGGGGCGATTTCGGTCACGGCCTTGCCAGGCCACAGGCCGGAGGCATCGACATCGGCCACGGTGTCCTCGGCGATATCGCGTTGATCTTCGTTGCGATAGAAGATCGCCGAACGGTAGCTGAGGCCGATGTCGTTACCCTGACGATTGGCCGTCGAAGGGTCGTGAATCTGAAAGAAAAACTCGAGGATCTGGCGATAGCTGATCACCGCCGGATTGAACTCGATCTCGATGGCTTCCGCATGGGTGCCATGATTGCGGTAAGTGGCGTTGGGTACATCTCCGCCCGAGTAACCGACCCGGGTAGACAGCACGCCGGGCATTCGCCTGATCAAATCCTGCATGCCCCAGAAGCAGCCGCCGGCCAGAATTGCGGTTTCGGATTGCGTGGTCATAAAACTCACTCCTCAGTGTTCATCGATTTGACCCGATTATTGCGCAGCCTCGCGACTACTTTCTGCTTCTTTGTGAATTCATCCGGGAGGCACGTGGAGGAGGGCAATGGCCTGGGCTGCGTTACGAACAACGAAAAAGCCCGCACAAGGCGGGCTTCGGATTTCGAGTAGGTGGCCAGTGCTGGTTTCTGGCTTACAAGGTTTATCAGGACTCTGACAGAAAAGTGTAATGTACTTCTGCTTCACACGGCGTAAGGGCTGGGTCTCAGCGCGGAGACCTTTCTAACCGTGTACCCTTCGGGACGTGCCCCACGTCTCCTTGCTATCCGCTTGCGCATCAGTCTGCGTCTTCACCTACACCTTGAGAATAGCAAAGCATGCGCTGTGTACAGCGCCGTTTTTAGACCGATTTCGTCCTGTGAAAAACACCGCAGGACGGAAAACTGCTATCGGTACAGCCCACCCCGCAAGGCAGGCTGTTCCAGCGGGCCGGATCAAGCCAGATTGATCTCGACATCGATGTTGCCACGGGTCGCTTTGGAGTACGGGCAGGTTTGATGAGCGGCATCCACGACGGCCCGAGCAACGGCTGGATCCAGGCCCGGCAGGCTGACATTCAGGCGTGCCTGGAGGAAAAACGCATTCTCGGTTTTGCCCAGGTCGATTTCGGTATCCACCGCGACATCGCTCGGCAGGGTCACTTTCAACGCCACCGCCGCCTTACCCATGGCACCGATGAAACACGCCGACCAACCCGCCGCCAGCAACTGTTCCGGATTGGTGCCGCTGCCCGAAGAACCGGGCGGGGACAGCTTGATGTCCAGGCGTGCATCCGAACTTTTGGACTGACCATCACGGCCGCCGGTGGTGTGGGTTTTGCCGGTGTACAGCACGGTGTCGATTTGATTGATCATGGCAAGTTCCTGCTGAGGGTTGAAGGCTTGTGAGTTCAGGTCGCGGGTTCAGGGAAGTCCTTGCGACGTGGCGCACTTTTGCACCCTCATGTCGTGCGTATGTGTCTGGAACCGGTCGTTGTGTATCGCTGTGTAAGATCACCGACGAACATACAGATCGATACAATTCTGCCCGCCGGAATCGCATCTGGTAGGCTTCTGCGCCAGATAACTCCCACCTTCAGGCGCCCTCAATGTTCAACATTCGTGTCATGACCCTGGACGATTACGAGACGTTTATCGAACTGATGCGGCGCACGCCAGGCGTCTCGTTGCGTGACGCAGACTCGCGTGAATCCACCGCCCGTTATCTGCAACGAAACCCCGGGTTGAGCTTCGTGGCTGAAGTCGGCGGCGCGGTGTGCGGTTGCATCATGTCGGGCCACGACGGGCGTCGAGGTTACTTGCAGCACCTGATCGTTGAACCGGTGTTTCGGCGTCAGGGCATCGCGAGTGGGTTGGTGGAGCGTTGCCTGTCGAGTCTGGAGTCACTTGGCATCCTTAAATGCCATCTCGATGTGTTCAAGACCAATGAGGCGGCGGCCCGCTATTGGCAGCGTCAGGGCTGGACGCTCCGGACGGATATCGATCGGTACTCGTTAACCCGGTCGGGCAAGGATAATGCCTGACCGGGCGAGCCAATGCCGCTCTTTAAATGTATGAAAGCGTTCCGGAAATCGAGGAAACGTCCGACAGGTTTTAAGGGTTGGCTGTCGGACGCGAGAGGTTTAGTGTGGTCGTTCCATTGAACAGACAGATTGGCTCGCATGGCGTCCGGCAGAAATGCACTTCATCTTGCCAGCGACGACAGCGAGCTACATACCGATTAGACTGATGCTTATCGATCACGGAGATCACTATGAGCGCCGAACTTTCCCCTATCGTTTCAGAGTTTGAAACCGAAGAGCAGGCTGCCAGCTACGACCGTTGGTTCCGGGCCAAAGTGCAAGCCTCTCTCGATGATCCCCGGCCGAGTATCCCGCACGACCAAGTGATGGCTGATATGCGGGCCTTGATCGAATCCAAGCGCAACAAGCGCGATGCTGGTTGAGTGGCGGCCCGAGGCTCGGGCTGAACTCTGGCAAATTCTGGATTATATCGGCGACCGTCACCTTGTAGCAGCGAGTGACCTGTACCAAGCCATTGAAGTTGCTACCTCCGCGCTTCCTCAACATCCTTACCTCTATCGATTCGGTCGTGTACCCGGTACGCGGGAGATTGTCGTGCATCCCAATTACTTGGTGGTCTATCGAGTAACGGATCGAATCGAGATCGTGACCGTTTTGCATGCCAGACAGGAATACCCCTGAAGCAACGCCATTCGTCACAAACCACCAGACAAAAAAAAGCCGCCCCAAAAGGCAGCCCAAAAAAAAGCACGCGGTGTATGGCGTCAGTATTGTTGTTGCAAGGTTACAGAATGATGACGGTCGAGGGCGCATGCGCCCCCGTCGGTCTCAATACACCTGCGGCACGATCAGTTCCGGTGGCGTCGGGCTGCGCGTGTAGTGTTCCTGGCGCACGCGTTCCGGGAGCTCGATCACCGGGGATTGCACTTCTTCATACGGCATCTGCCCCAGCAGGTGGTGGATGCAATTGAGTCGGGCCTGTTTCTTGTCGTTGGCCTGCACCACCCACCACGGCGCTTCGGCGATGTGGGTGCGATCCAGCATGATTTCCTTGGCCTTGGTGTAGGCCTCCCAGCGCCGGCGGGATTCCAGGTCCATCGGGCTGAGTTTCCATTGCTTGAGCGGGTCATGAATGCGGCTGAGGAAGCGCAGGTGCTGTTCCTGGTCGGAGATCGAGAACCAGTATTTGATCAGCTGGATGCCGGAGCGGGCGAGCATCCGTTCGAACTCCGGCACGGTGCGGAAGAATTCTTCGTACTGGTCGTCGTTGCAGAAGCCCATGACCTTCTCGACACCCGCACGGTTGTACCAGCTGCGGTCGAACAGCACGATTTCGCCGGCTGCCGGCAGGTGCGAGACGTAACGCTGGAAATACCACTGGGTGCGTTCGCGGTCGTTGGGGGCGGGCAGGGCGGCGACCCGGCACACCCGCGGATTGAGCCGCTGGGTGATGCGCTTGATCACGCCACCTTTTCCCGCCGCGTCGCGACCTTCAAACAGGATCACCACTTTGTGCCCGGTTTTCACCACCCAGCTTTGCAGCTTGACCAGTTCGCCTTGCAGGCGGAACAGTTCGCTGAAATAGCGGCGGCGTTGTTCTTTCTCGCTGCTGTCACCGACATGCTCATCAAACAGCGCGTTGAGGTCGTGTCCGTCCTCCATCAACTCCAGTTCCAGCTCTTCGTCGCTGTGGTCGAGCAGCTCACGATGGATACGTTGAATCAGGGTGTCGTTGTCTAAAAGCATGGTCCGAGTCCCGACAGAGGTGGAAGTGGCCATGCTAGGCCTGGGGATGTGACGGACAAGTGACGATGAGGCCGTAGCGAAAAAAACCGTGGTGTCATCTTGGTGTCACCTAACCCATGGCAGGATCCTCGCAAACCGTCTTGAACGCTCAGCGGAACTCCGTCCGCGGGCTGATGAAATTGCCAGGAATCCGCCCCATGA